>Ga0207738_100003_pt1 | contig 89756 bp, 56 predicted proteins | sample LuqExpMetagenom9_FD_187767 | JGI IMG/M metagenome (GOLD analysis project Ga0207738, IMG submission 187767) | Tropical forest soil microbial communities from Luquillo Experimental Forest, Puerto Rico - Sample 9 (SPAdes) | ecosystem: Environmental > Terrestrial > Soil > Tropical forest ... | reverse complement strand
ATAGAACACCAGCAGCAAAATCAATCCGTTGATCACCGCGCTGGTCACCAACGATCCCGTACTCCGCTCCGGCTCAGGCAATAACCCAAACCGATCCCCCCCGACCGCTGCTTGTTTCGGCATCGTACCTGCCCTCGTCATCCGTCTTAGTCGGAGAATGCGGCAGCCAGGCTGCACTCCACCGCTCGGGACAAAAGCTTTCGTTTAAGTCTGGCCGCTTGTACGGCTTCTGTATTTCCGTTACGTAAGTCGCTTATAGGTCCTTAGACCATTACATCTGGCATCCATTTTACGCAGCTTACCGGCTGGCAGATATGCAGCGCGTCAAACTTTCAAAAAATCGATATCTTGTCACAAAACAATCGGGTTACGGCCAGCACAAATTGCGCACCGCCTCAGCACATTCCCTTGGTAATAGGCGGCGGAATTTTCCGTGTATTTTGGAGAGCGGATGTAATCTTTTTCTGTCAAAACCGCCACCTATAGTGGTAGCTGGCAGAAAGCTAACTGCAGGTTGTTTCCGTGCCTGCCTGCACCACTCGCCTGAATGGAACAAGTTGTTTGCAGAAACCATCGAGGCGGCTAGCAGCAAGAAGATCTCTTATCCGGGGGCGCGGCTACCACTTGCATGCTAGCCAATTCGAACCTGGAGCCGGCCCGAGCACGACAGCGGAATCCGGTTGACAATAGCGAAGGGAGCACGCCGATGGGCGCCTATGCGAGTACCGAGACTATGGACACGTTTCCTTTGGGAAGCATAGAATCGCGCATAATGGATCAGGCGCGTCCGGCCACTGAACTTGATGATATCGATGGTTTGGTGCGCACATATCGTGCACGGATCCTGCGCTTTGTGACGTACTCAACCGGCGACCCGGATCTGGCCGAAACCATCACTCAGGACACATTGCTGCGCGCCTACCGGGGACGTGAAAATTTTCGCGGCGATTGCAGTGTGAGTACATGGCTGACCGGCATTGCCATCAATGTGACCCGCGATCACATGCGCTCGGTCCGCTTCAAATTCTGGAAACAAGTACACGCCTCTTCGCTGGATGTTCAGGAGATGGCGTCCTTTCTGCCGGGTGCCGAGTCCAGCCCCGAACACCAGATGCTGGCACGGGAAAAAATCGCCCATCTGCACGAGGTGCTGAAGGAGCTTTCCCCGAACCAGCGCACCGTTTTTGCCATGAAGTTTTTTGAAGAGATTCCGGTCAACGAGATCAGCGAGATGCTCGGCATGCCGGTGAACACAGTTCGCACGCACCTGCATCGCGCCCTGAACGCGGTGCGTGCACGCATGGGAGACAGCCAATGACGAACACGATCGGACACCATCTGAGCACGGAGGCTCTGGACGACGTGCTGATCGGCATGGGCACAGCAGAGTCGGAGAGCCATCTTGCGGCGTGCGCCCAGTGCCGCGCCCGCGTGCAGGCCTTTGGCGCCAACTTGCAGCTTCTGGATGAAACCTCCATGGCCTGGAGCCGGGTGCGCGCCGCCGGAATGGCGGAAATGCCCGTACCCACTAGAGCCCGACGCCGCCCCTTGGCTACAATGGGATGGACAGCAGCAGGCCTTGCCGCGCTGGCTCTTGCTCTACCGGTGTGGCAGGGTGTACACCAGCACATCGACCACGCTCGACTCGGTGCCGCACCTCAGGTGACGGCAACCGAACCGGACTCCGCAGCGCAGATTGCCGCGGATAACAAGCTGCTCGAAGAGATTGACGCAGCGGTGAACAGCAATGAGGCATCGCCGTTCGGAGTCATTCTCCGCACGGACCGGCAGGCTGCCCGGCACAGGGCACAGCCGCAATGAGGAATGCCATGAATATTTTTTTACGGAGTGTCAGTTCTACAGTTTTGCTTGGCCTTGCCTTGAGCTCTATCGCAATGGCCCAGCAGAGGCCCGGTCCGCCACCGCCGCCCAATGGCAGCTTTCCTGGTATGCCCGGGGCTGGTTCCACATCTGGCGCGAACCCTGCCGCGCAGACCCCCCATCCCGGCACCGCACCGCACCATGATGCGCAGCGGCCCGGGGCTTCATCTGTGGCCAATTCGCAGGCGGCCCGTGCCGGTGTGCAGTTTGGCCCCGTTGGACGCTGGTGGGATGACCGCAGTGTGGTGCGTTCCGTGGGCTTGAGCAGCGATCAGCAGCGGCGCATGGACACCATCTTCAATTCCAGCAAACCGGCGATTCTGGCCTCCTATCAAAGTTATCTGAAGGAACAGGCCAAGCTGAACCTGCTCAGCCGCGATCCGCAGGCCTCACAGGCCTCCACCTTCGCCGCCATCGATTCCGTGAATCAGGCGCGCGCTGCCCTGCAGAAGGCCACGGCGCAGATGTACATGCAGATCCGCCAGCAGATGAATCCCGATCAGATTCAGAAACTGGAAAAGCTGGAGTAGCAGCGGCTGTTCACCCCAATAAAAAGGGCCGGCAGCAGCCGGCCTTTCGTTTTGCGTTTGAACTCACGGCTCCGGACTCAGTCCTGCGGCTTCGCGCAAGGCGCGATCGATCATCGACAGACGTCTGCGGCCCGGCAACTGGCGGATCACATAGGTCATCCCCAGCGAGACAGTATCCTGGCTCTGCCGCAAACTACGGTTGTAATAACCATTGAACAGAAGATGCGAGTTCAGCGGAATGCCAAACGAGGCTGTGAGCCCATTGTCTTCGCTCAGCCCGTTGGAAATCAGCACCTGCGTGGTCTGACTGCTGCTGCTGGACCCCGGCCAGCTTGGCACCAACTGATAGATCTTCTGGCTGCCCATCGGCAACTGTTCGTACGCCGAAGCCTGCAGGAAGCCGTAACGGCGCATCCAGACGGAAGCTCCGGCTTCAAAGTGCGCCAGCGCGCCCAGCGTGTTGTAGTCACGCATCAACAGGCTGTTGGCCACCGCCGAGGAGTCGCCCATGCCCAGGTCAAGATGCAGGCTCTTGTTGCCGAAGAAGCGCTCCAGATGATTGCTCGCATCGAAGGTGACGCGGCCGGTGCCAAGGCCATTGCTGCGATTGCCGGTCGGCGCGGTTAGCGAAACAGTAGCAATGTCGAGCAGCCCGTGGGGACGAAAGACGCCATGCAGGCCGATCAGCGTATCGCCGGAGTCGCCGATGTCCAGCACCAGACGCTCGCTGGAACTGGCCGTGGGACTCTGGTTCTGCACAAACCGGTGCAGATAGACCGTGGCGCTGGCATCGACGGAATAGTGTTCGGAGAACGAATAGCTCACCGCCGGCACCAGCACCTCATACCATCCAATGGCTGAGTTGTGCACGCCGGCATAGGTAACGCCGCCATTGAAACCGCGCAATGCAGATCCTACACCAGGCACGCGTCGTACATTTTCAAGTTCGGCAGGTTTAACGGAAGGCTCCGTCTGACTGGTGGCCGCAACAGCGGGCGTGGCGGCAGCTTGGGTCTGCTGCGCACTGCTACCAGACGCCGTGGCCAGCAGCGCACAAATCATCATCGTGCCACGGAGCTTGTTTGCAGCCAACGGCCTCACACGCATCCTTTCCTGTGAGTCGATTCTATTCGATCCGGCGAACCGCGAGAACATATCAAGATCATTTCCCTGCCGGTTTGCTCTGCATGCTTCCCGTATTGGACTCCCGCTTGCGAAGAAAGAAATCGCTACGCCTTCGCCGCACGAACCCCGGGTTAGAAAAATGCGGAATCGTTACGGATGGCACAAGCCTGTAACCCGGAGGAAAAAATCTTGCTACAGACCAAGTAGCACCGCCTGAACCACAGCATGAATGCAGGCGGAAACGGAAAGAAGCCCACACCAGACGCATGCCACAAACGGCCTGCGCCAGCGGATAGATGTGCGCGTTTGCACGCCGCATCGGGCCATGAGGTATCCACATGATGCATCGTACGATTTCAAGCAGCGGCTACGTACTCCTGCTGCTTTTCTGCACCCTGCTCATTCCCGGTTGCACCAGCACCCTTCCCTCCAGTTCCACCTCCAGCACCACGACCTCTCTAACGGCCAGCAAAACAGCCGTAACCACCGGTACAGCCGTAACGCTGACGGCTACCGTCTCACCCTCGACCGCTACTGGCACAGTGATCTTCTACGATGGCACAACCTCTCTGGGAACAGGCACACTGAGTTCGGGCACGGCCACGCTGTCCACCAGCTTCTCCACCACGGGGACACACTCGATCACCGCTGTTTATCAGGGTTCCAGTAGCTATGCCGCAAGCACATCCAGCGCCGTAAGCATTACCGTAAGCGCGACGCTCACGACCACCACCACTACACTCGTCTCCACCTCTACCTCAACGACGGTGGGCACCAGCCTGACGCTCACCGCAACCGTCGCGCCTTCAGCCGCTACCGGCACCATCACCTTCACGGACACAACCACCTCCACCACCCTGGGTACGGCCACACTCAGCTCCGGCACCGCCACGCTCGCCACATCCTTCTCAACCACAGGCACCCACGCAATTACAGCCAGCTATGGCGGATCAACCAGCTATGCGTCGAGCACATCGAGCACCGTGTCCATCGTGGTGAGTTCGGTGAGCCTTACCGCAACCACAACCACGCTGGCCTCCACCACCGCTGCAACCACCACAGGAACGAGTCTCTCCCTGACGGCTACCGTAGCGCCCTCGGCTGCCACAGGCTCCGTGGTCTTCACCGATACAACCACCTCCACCACTCTGGGCACGGCCACACTCTCCAGCGGAACCGCAACACTCACCACCGCCTTCAGCACAGCCGGCACGCACGCTGTCACCGCGACCTATCAGGGCGATACGACCTATGCCGCAAGCACCTCGAGCTCTGTGTCGATCGTGGTCACCGCCAGCGCATCGTCTTCCACTACGATTACGCTTGCCGCCTCGCCCACCACCATCACCTATGGCAGTGGAACCGCGCTGACTGCCGTGGTGCTGCCGCTCACCTCCACAGGCTCCGTAACGTTCTACGACAACTCCACCTCTTCTACGCTGGGCACGGTTTCCCTGAGCGCGCAAGCCGTGGCCACTCTCACCACCACCAGCCTCTCCATCGGTTCGCACTCGATCACGGCCACCTATAACTCGACCACCTCCAGCGCCGTCACCATCACGGTAACGTCGGCAACCGCGGGCAGCTTCACCAGCGACACGGCCTGCGGCTACACCTCCGGCGGTGGCACAGGCGCCAACGTGCTCTCCACTGGAACCCTGACAACCAACGGACAAACCTACTCCACCTCCACCGCCAACCAGAACGTCCTCTGTGTAACGGGTACTGCCGCCAATCTCACTCTGATGAGCCCCGTCATCACGTCCAGTGCCGTCACCAGCAACAACGATGCGTCCAGCTTCTACGGGCTGGATGCAGCCGTGCTCGACTACAACGGCGGCAAGCTGACCATGGATGGCGGGACCGTGACCACCACAGGCAATGGCGGCAATCTGGTCTTCTCCTACGGCACCGGCACGCTGACCATCAGCAATGCCGTCATCACCTCCACCAGCGGCAACAACGGCCATGGCATCTATGCCGCAGGCGCGGGCACCGTGGTGGCCAACAATGTAACCGCGTCTAGCACCGGCTCAGCCAGCTCAATTGTGGCCACCGACTCGGGAGGCGGAACCATCACCTTGAATGGCGGAAGCTATACGGCCAGCGGCATGAAAAGTGCCGGCATCTATTCTACCGGCCTGATCACCGCCAACAACTCCACCGTCAGTTCCACCTCAGGCGAAGCGGTCGTGGTGGAAGGCGATAACTCGGTGGTGCTGAACAATACCACGCTGGTCAGCGCCAGCAGCGGCACGCATCGCGGTATCTTCCTCTACCAAAGCATGTCGGGTGATGCCACCAACTCCAGTTGCGGTTCCATCACCACCGGCGACTGCTTCACCATGACCAATGGCTCCTTCACCTACACCGACACCACCAGCGGCAACACCGATCCGGCCTCGAACTGCACTGCTTTCGAGGTGTATAACCAGACCTCGCACATCACCCTCACCGATGTGGCCATCAACAATAGCTGCCCGGTTCTTCTGCTCTCCGGCTACAACGATCAGTGGTCGAATTCGGATGCCTGGGGCTATGCCAACCTGACCGCTTACGGCACCACCATGAGTGGCGACATCATTGTCGGTGACACTTGCCTGACCTCCGCCTGCACGACGAGGGACACGTCGAGCACCGCGACCGTCTATCTCTACGCGGACAGCGCTGGCACCGGCTCCAAACTGACCGGAACCATCAACAACGCGGCCACCGGCAAAACCGTCGCGCTCACACTGGATGCAACCAGCAAATGGGTTGTCACGGGCGACTCCACACTCACCACTCTCACCGATGCCGACACCACCTACAGCAACATCGTCTGCAAGACCGCAGGCTGCAAGGTCTACGTGGGCTCGAACACCATCTCACCCAATACCGGCAGCTAATTTCGCACAGCACTCTCCGCTCCGGGGCGCATCGCTCCGGAGCTTCTTTTGGGGAGCGTAAGTCTGCTCTCGTGGCCATCGAAAAGAAAGAGGGAAATTATTCGGATTTGCGGGATGAAGTATTCAGCACCACGCGATAGCGGTCGCCCAGATAGAGGCTCTCCGCGGCTTCCACCGCGCGGCCATCGCCACCCCACACCGTGCGCCGCACGCGCAGCAGGCTGGTGCGTGGAGCCACCTCCAGCAAACGCGCTTCAGCCCGGCTGGCCGGATGCGCCTCCACCACTTCGTCCACCCGGGTAAAACGTATGCCGTACTCTTCGCGGAGCAGTTGGTAGAGCGAGCGATTGGTGAAGTCGATCTTCTCGATCCCCTTGAAGCGCGCCAACTCCACACAACTATCCTCAATCGCAATGGGCACACCATTAGCCACGCGCACCCGCTCCAGATGAAAGACCGGCGTACCGCGAAAGATCACCAACTGCTGCGCAATGTCGGTGCCCGCGGCACGGCGTCCAGCGCCGATCACACGCGCACCCGCCTCCATGCCCACTGCTTCCATCTCTTCGCTGAAGCTCACCACCTGGCCCAGTTGCTTGAGTACGCGCGGCTGGCTCACAAAAGTGCCCCGGCCCTTGCGGCGTACCACGTAGCCGCGATTGCGCAACATCTCCATGGTCTGGCGTACCGCCGGGTGGCTCACCCCATACACCTCGGCCAGCAGATCTTCGCCGGGCATCGGCTCGCCCACCTGCAGCCGCCCTGTGCGAATCATGCCTTCAAGCTGGGCAAGCATCTGCGCAGGCAGCGAGATAAAACTGGTTTTATCGAGCGGCTGAAAAGGCAAGGGATCACCCTCCGCCCACTCCGGGACGCTCGGGCCTGCGCTGCTCGAGTCCATCATCGACATGACCGTTTCATTTCCCGCGCCCATTCTTTAGACTGTGGCGCTCAAGATCATCTACTGTTCGCCCCAGCTAAGCTTGTTGCGGAGCGCTTCAAAAAATCCTTCTTTGCTGAGCCGCACCAGCTTGACGGTGTGACTGGAGCGACGGCAACGCACCTCGTCGCCGCGATGCATTTCAACAGCCACCTGCCCGTCCACGGTAAGCATGGCCATGTTGGGCACGCCCTCCACCCGCACCGCTAACTGCGCATCGCCACGCACCACAATCGGGCGGAGAGTCAGCAGATGCGGACATACCGGCGTCACCACCAGCGCATCCACATCGGGCGTGAGGATAGGACCGTTGGCCGCCAGCGTATAAGCCGTTGATCCGGTAGGCGTGGAAACAATCACGCCATCGGCGCGGAAGCGCGCCACGCGGCGGCCTTCCAGCTCCACCGAGAACTCTCCCATGCGCGCGATGTCGCCCTTGGAGACCACAATCTCGTTCAATGCGCGATAGGTCTTCACCTGCTGGCCATCCCGCCAGAGCTCGGCATGCAGCATGGCGCGCTCATCGGTCTGGTGGCAGCCCGAGCACCAACTCTCCAGCGTGGAGTAGAGATCGCCCAAACGGACTTCCGTGAGAAAGCCGAGATGACCCAGGTTGACGCTGAGGATGGGAATGCCGGAGCCAATAAAGGCCCGCGCGGCAGCCAGCAGCGTACCATCGCCACCGAGCACAATCACCAGTTCGGGATTCAGATCAGGCAAATTGCAGATGTCGTCGGAAGGAGCCTCCGAGTAGTAGATGGAACCCTCGCGGCAAAGCACTGGATCATATCCGTGCTGGCCTAGCCAGACCACCAGCTCCGGCAACACCTCGAACAGCTCTTCCTTATTCGGTTTACAAACGATGGCTACGCGCATTCTGCCCTTCAGTGTACACGGACGGCGTTCAGACTGCGGTGTGGCGCGCATAGAGCAGGAACTCGCGGTTACCTTCGGCACCGGTGATGGGCGAATCGGCCACGCCCTCCACCTTCCAGCCCAACCCACGCACACACTCCTCCACGCGATCAATGGCCAGCTCATGCGCCTCGGTATCGCGCACAATGCCGCCCTTGCCCACCCACTCTCGGCCCGCCTCAAACTGCGGCTTCACCAGCACCACCGCTTCCACCAGTGTGGGAGCCGCCGCAACCACAGCAGGCAGCACCAGCGTAGCGGAGATGAAGGAAACATCCATCACCAGCAACGATGGTCCCGCGCCATCGGCATCAAGCAGCGAGCCCGGCTCAAGCAGTCTTGCATTGGTCCGTTCCAGCAGACGCACCCGCTCGTCGTTGCGCAGCTTCATCGCAATCTGACCAAAGCCGGTGTCCACGGCCGTCACACGCACCGCGCCGTGTTGCAGCATGCAATCTGTAAAGCCTCCGGTCGAGGCCCCCACATCCAGCCCCCAGCGGCCCTGCACGCTGATGGACCATTGCCGGATGGCGCCTTCTAGCTTCAATCCCCCCCGCGAAACATAGCGGAGTTCGTCGCCCAACAGTCGCAGCGTTGCATCCGCGGGAACCGGCGCGCCGGGCTTGTCCACCTTTTGCTCGTTCACCAGAATGCGGCCGGCAAGAATGTAAGCGCGGGCTCGCCCGCGACTGGGCGCCATGCCCTGTTCCACCACCAGCAGATCGAGTCTGACCTTGGCCGCCATTAGTTGGCCGCCTTCATCTTGCCACCGGGCAACAGCTCAAACACGCGCCCGCGCCAGAGAATTCTGCGCCCCCAGTAGCTGGCTGCCCAGAAGCCAAAGCCCATCAGGTCACGCAGGGGATAGAGCAGAAGAATGCCCAACCAACTGCGATCCTCCACCACCACGCGTCCCACAGCAATGGAAATGGCCAACCGTGTGGCCAAGGCCCAAGCCAAGAGCCCCAGGCCAAGAAAAATATGTCCCATGGCCGCCCCTGCCACAAGTCCCAGCAGACCGAACGGCATGCTGAATGTAAGCGAGGTGCCAAAGTGGCCTTTGGGCCGCGAAAAGCGCGTGGACTTCATCCAGCGCACCTGATGCTTCATCGATGCCCAGAAGGTTGAATTGATCACCATGTGATCGATGGCGTGATGACTCAACATCACCAGTTCGCCCTGCTTGTGCGTCTCATTGCCCAGCACAAAATCGTCGGCGCAGTAATCTGCTGTCACCTTGAAGCCACCCATGCGCGCGATGGTCGAGCGGCGGAAGGCCATTGTCGGCCCCAGCACAAACTGCATGCCCTCCATGTTGCGAGCCACCAGAACGCCGGCAGTCATCTCCACGCTCATGCCTACCGCTTCCAGCCGGGCCCACAAGCCGCCCTCGGCCGCCACACCGCGATACAGGCAGCACATGCCGCCCACCTGCGGATCGGCAAAGGGCATGGCCACCGCGCGCAGATAGTTCGGCTCCACCCGCACATCGCTGTCGCTGATCACCAGAATCTCGTGCCGCGCCTCCAGTTCCATCCGCTCCATGGAAGCAACCTTGGCGTTGATGTAATCGGGCTGGCCACCGGTGACGATAAAACGGCTGGGAATCTCCGGGTGCCGCGCAGCCACTGTGCGTGCCAACGCCAATCCTGCATCTTCCGCTGAACGGGCGGCGTAGAGAACCTCATACGCGGGATAGTCCTGGCGGTAGAAACTTTCCAGATAGGCTTCCAGGCCGGGCTCCATGCCATGCACGGGCTTCAGGAGCGTGAGCGGCGGCGTAAAGCCGGGGCGCTCGGCCTCCCGCAAACGGGTAGCGGTACGTTCACGCAGATAACCGGGGACAGCCCACAGCACCATGCCCGCAAAAACCGACGAGGTGATGAGCCCGAAGATGGCCAGAATCAAAAATGCCAGAGACATACAGGCTTAAGGATACCTTTGGCGAGGCGTGGACGAAAGGGTATTGCACGCTGCCAGTACACTTCGTAACCTGCACAATGCGGTAAAGGAACCGTCGCCTTATTTTTCCGGGGCGGAAGACCGGAAAAATGCCCGCACACTGTTTTTCAGAGGCCGGGAAGCCTCTGTTCCCTCAGCAACAGAAGATGCGGTTGTGGTTAGTCCGTGTCTTCGCGATAGTTCGAATACAGGTAGTAGAAGTCGAAGTCCATGCTCATGCCCAGGTCGGCGATTTCGCTCAGATCGTCATTATGCAGCGCTAGCCCGGGATAAGCAGAATGAAAATAGCCCACCAGTTCCAGAACACCCTCGTATTCCAGGGCAACCTCGCGCACACCCTCGCGATTGGCCTGCAATTGCGCCAGCACATCGCACACGTGCTCTTCCAGCGCGCAGGAGCGTTCCAGGCGTGAGTAGAGCGACCAGCGGCTACAGCTCCGCGTCTTCTGATTGTGCGGATTCAGATCCCCCAGCGCCCAGGTAATCGTAGGCACAATGCCCAGCCGCGTCGTAATCTCCTCTGGAGAGAACATGCCCTTCACGCTGAAGTAGGCATACAACTCGTTCACTTTGCTCATGCGCGTGTCAGCCGGTCAGCCTTTCTTGCGGGCAATGTTCTTTTGCCCCACTGGCCGCGGCACGGGTGCGCTGCGCTTGACGGGCACAATCGCCGCCGAGGCCGCCGGCGCCACCTGCTGGAAACGCGACAGCATCTCCGTGCGCACATATTCCACAAAGCTCTGCATCTGCCGGTTCATCTCTTCCATGCGCTCGCGCATTTGCAGAATGATGGCAATTCCGGCAATGTTCACCCCCAGATCGCGGGCCAGATTCAGAATGAACTCCAGCCGCTCCAGGTCCTCATCGGTGTAGTAGCGCGTGTTGCCCTCCGAACGCGATGGCTTCAGAAGCCCCTCACGTTCGTAAAGCCGTAGCGTCTGCGGATGAATCTCATACATCTCGGCCACCGCCGAGATCATGTACACGCCTTTGGATTTCTTCTTCGTGGCCATAATTCCTTACCCGAGATTCAGCATCATCCAAAACGTTGATGGAGGTTCCAGTCCCTAGTCCCTAGTCCCTAGTCCCTAGTCCCTAGTCCCTCAAAACACTACACCTTCTCGAACAACATGACCCGCGGATCCTGGTTGTTGAGCTTGGCCAGTTCGCGCATGATCTCGCGCGAGCGCTCGTCCTGCAACTGCGGCACCACAACCTCGACGGTGACAATCTGGTCGCCGCGCTGGCCGGCGTTCTGGGCATTCTCCACACCGCGCTCCCGCATGCGCAGCTTCTGCCCGCTCTGCGTGCCGGGCGGAATCTTCAGTTGGGCGCGGCCATCGATGGTGGGCACGTCCACCTTGGCGCCCAGTGAGGCTTCGGGCACCGTAACCGGGACGGTGATCTGCACATCATCCCCCACGCGGGTAAAGACGGGGTGATGGCCGGTACGCACAATCAGGAACAAATCGCCGGTCTGGCCGCCATTCAGTCCTGCATTCCCCTTGCCGCCCAGCCGGATACGCTGACCGTCGCGGGTGCCCGGCTTGATGCGGAACTCCACCGACTCAGTGCGGGACAAAGCTCCTTCACCGTGGCAGGTTTGGCAGCGATTGCTGGTGCGGCCGGTTCCATTGCAGCGCGGGCAGGCGATATTGAACTTCATGCGGCCGCCCATCTGCGTCACCTGGCCCGAGCCATTGCACTCCGGGCACTCCATCGCACCACCTGAGTAGGCGTAACCGTGGCAACTGGGGCAAGCCTCCTGGCGGTTAACCATAATGCGCGCCTGGCCACCGCGAATCGCCGTCCAGAAATCCACCGTGGCCTGATATTCCAGATCGCTACCGGCCTGGGGCCCGCGCTGGCGGGAGGACTCTTCCTGCTGGCCGGTAAACAAGTTCGAGAAAATATCTTTAAAGCTGCCCCACCCTGATTGCCCGTTCCCGGTGCTCTGTCCCGCGCCGGAGCCGAAGCCAGAGAAATCGAAACCGCCAAAGTCCACTGGCGGATGCGTGCCGGCCTGGTGATGGCGGGCATAGGCCTCCGCCTGCGCAGGGTCGATCTGATCGGAATAAAAGCCTAGCTGGTCATAGACCTTGCGCTTCTTCTCATCGCTCAGAACGTCGTTGGCTTCAGAGATTTCCTTAAATTTTTCCTCCGCCTTCTTGTCTCCCGGATTCACGTCCGGGTGATAGCGGCGGGCCTGCTTACGGAAGGCCTTGCGGATCTCTTCCGCAGAGGCCGAACGCTTGACGCCAAGCGTTGCGTAGTAGTCTTTGTTCGTCGTGGTCGGCATATGTGTTTGAGCTCAAACCCTTCTTTGTCGAGCCTTGGTATAGCTTGCCTCCGCTTGCGCGGCATTTCTCTCAGATCCTAGGCAATGTGCCGGGACTTGAGTTTTGCAGTGGCGTTCGGAGGAGCGGGAAAGATCTCCAGCTCAATCCGGGCCATCGATTCCTGGTGGGCCAGCGCCAAGTCGTAAGACATTTGCATCTTCATCCAGAAGTCCGGTGTGGTGCCAAAATAACGCGCCAGCCGCAGAGCGGTGTCGGCGGTAATCCCGCGGCGTTCACGGACGATCTCCGAGATGCGTGTAACAGGGACTCGCAAGGCAAGGGCCAAAGCATTGGCCGAAAGTCCCAGTGGCACAAGAAAATCCTCACGCAAAAGCTCGCCCGGATGAATTGCTGCACCTTTTTCCACCGGTTTACGGGCATTCGTCATGGCCCCGCTCCTTAGCGATTGTCAACAATCCACTTTCCCTTGTCAGACTCTCATCTGCGGATGGGAGTTCTCAGAATACCCGCCTCTCCTCTGGATGCTCCAGAAGGGCGCAAAGACTCGGGAAACTGACTGCATTTCGTCTAACGCATAACGTAACACGGGAAACCATCCAAAAACAATCCTTCTTCTCCACAAAACCGGGGATGGCGCTCCGCCCGTCGCCTGCGCCACAATGGGTGCAGACCCAAGGGAGACCGGGCGTGCTGGGAAAACTCGAAGTCATCGTGGGGCCTATGCGCTCCAATAAAACCGCGGAGCTGCTCCGGCGCATCGAAACGCGCCGCCAATACGCCAAGCAGTACGTGCTGCTGCTCAAGCCAAGCGCAGATACCAAAGCGGCCGCAGGCGTGGTGGAGAGCCGCAACCAGCAAGGCTGCGGCAAGATGGAAGCCGTGGAGTTCCGCTCCGCCGATCCCTGGTCCGTGCTGCCCCTCCTTGCCGCGACGGAGCAGGAAATCGGCAAGCGCGTCGAGTGCATTGCCATTGATGAGGGCCAGTTCGTCGCCGACCTGTTCCTGTTCGTCAAACGGCTGCTCGAACGGGGCTACGACGTGATGGTTTCTGGCCTGGAACTGGACTTCCGCGGCCTGCCGTTCGGCGAGATGCTCGACCTGGGCTGGCTGGTGCGCACCTACGCAGGCAACATCACGGAACTGGTGGCCTACTGCAGTTGTGGCGCCAAGGCGCTCTACCCCCAACGGCTCATTGACGGCTCACCCGCCTCCTACGAAAGCCCCGTCATCATGGCTGGCGACAACTACGAGCCTCGCTGTGCCGAACACTTCGTACTGCCCGGTAAGCCGCATTGAAGGCTAGGGACGAAAGAACAGGGGCTAGGTGCGAGGTGCTAGGGACTAGGGGCGAGGGACTAGGGATAGGGGCTGAGGGGCCAGTGGTTGAAGGGCTGCATTTCTCTGCTCCCGGAAGAGCGCATTCTGCACAATGGACCCGCAGCTCAACACATCCTCATCTGTCCGCAGAGCTCAGCATGTAACAACCGCATGGAATATAGACACTATGCGGTAAGCGCTCCCTAGCGTGAAGATTCACACCAACAGCCCCTCAGACATTTGCAGGCTCAAACGGCTGCGTTGGCTTCCATCTGTGCGCAGACTCCAACCTTTGTGCCGGAGGTCGGAATCAGCGGTACAAGCCGCGTCTTTTCTCACCATGGCGGCTTTCTGGCCCCTACACTCGTAGTGTGAGAAGGCCGCAGGTCTTCTTCCCGAGCCGACATGACAAAGAAAATTTTCGCCGCATCTCTGCTGCTCTTCTCCGCCTTGCCTCTTGCCGCTGCGCCCCGAATTGTAACCGGCGCCAGCCCCGCGCCGCGTGAAGCCTACGCTGCCGAACAACTGCGCCAGGCCGCAGTTCGATTGCCCGGCACGGCCACGATTGTGGTGGCGCATGTGGGCGACCCGGCCCTCGCGGCCTACACGCAACAGCTTGCCGCTCTGTCCGCTGCAACGCCGGAAGCCTTCGCGCTGCGCCGTGTGGGTTCCACGCTGATCGTGGCAGGCTCCGATGCGAGCGGCGTGCTCTATGGCGCACTCGAACTTGCCAAGCAGTTGCACGGCGCGCAGGCCCTGCCGGCCACACTCAACGTGGACGACCATCCGCACCTGAAGATGCGCGGCGCCGTCATCGGCATGCAAAAGCCGGAGATCACCTACGATGGCGCGGAGTACGACTACCGCTACACGCAAGAGGATTTCCCCTTCTTCTATGACAAGGCTGCCTGGACCAAGTATCTGGACCTGCTGGCCACCAATCGCTACAACGCGCTCTATCTATGGAATGGCCATCCATTCACTTCGCTCCTGAAGCTGCCCAAGTACCCCGAGGCGCAGGAGCTGAGCGACGCGCAACTGGCACGCAACATCGAGATCTTCCGCTGGCTCACCACCGAGGCTGACAAGCGTGGCATCTGGGTGATCCAGGGCTTTTACAACATCCATCTCTCGCACAAATTCGCTGCGGCGCATCACATGCCGAACCATCTGTCGAGCCCCAACCCGGAGGCCACGGCTTACACCCGCTACTGCGTCTCCGAGTTCATCCGCGAGTATCCCAGCGTGGGCCTGCTGATGACTCTCGGTGAAGCCATGGCTCCCCGCTACGGCGCCGAGTGGATGACCAACGCCATCATTCCTGGCGTGAAGGACGGTGTTGCCGAGCTTTCCGCGCAGCTCGGCCATCCGGTGGCAGAACCGCCCATCATCGTGCGCCGCCATGCCACAGACATCGATGCGGTGATGGCTGCCTCGCGCCCGCTCTACTCCAACATCGACACCATGTTCAAGTGGAATGGCGAATCGCTCACCTCTACCGACATCCGCGGCGGCGTGCTCAAGCAGTTCCAGGAACTGATTCCGATCTCCAAAACCACCATCGCCAATGTGCATCTGCTGTCGAACCTGGAACCCTTCCGCTGGGGCAGCCCGGACTACATCCAGAAGACCGTGTTGAGCTTTGAGCGCATCGGCATCAGCGGACTGCACCTTTACCCGTTACGTTTCTGGGAGTGGCCGATTACCGCCGACAAGGTGAGCCCGCCGCTAGCTCAAACTGATCGCGATTGGATCTGGTTTGAGGCCTGGGCGCGCTACGCCTGGAATCCGGATCGCGACCAGAAGGCGGAACGCGCGTACTGGATCGACAAGCTGGCGGCGCACTACGGATCGCGCGAAGCCGCGGCGCACATCCTTGATGCTTACCAGCTCTCCGGCCCGGCCGCGCCCACCATGCTCGCGCGCCTCGGCATTACTGAAGGCAACCGGCAGACACTCTCGCTGGGCATGACCATGCCGCAGTTGATCGATCCGGAACGCTTCAACGTGATTGAGTCGCTATGGTCGGGTGACGCGCTGGATGGCGAACGCCTGGACGAGTACGTGGCCAACGAGCTGGCGCACAAGCCGCATCATGGCGACACCGCAATTGGCGTTACCGTTGCCGCTGAAGCTGAAACCGCAAAGGCCGCTGCGGAAGCCCAGGCCGCTCTGGCCTCCGTCACCAACAACCGCGAAGAGGCTCAGCGCATCGCCAACGACATGCAGGCCATTCACGCCATGAGCAGCTACTACCGCGCCAAGGCCGCCGCCGCGGCCGAGGTGCTGCTCTACGCCCACGACAAGGACATGCAGCATCTCGACAAGGCCGAGACGCTGCTGGCCGAATCGGTGGAACACTTCCGCAAACTCGCAGCCCTCACCGCCGGAACCTATCGCGATGCGGCTGCCTTGCACACTCCGCACCGCCGCATTCCGGTGGTGGCCACGGACAAAACGCTGCACTGGACAGGCGTGTTGCCGGTTTACGAAAAGGAACTAGCCACCTTCCGCAAACGGATCGCCATGCTCCGTTCCGGTGCCTCGGCTACGGAAAGCAGTAAGGAAAAGCTGCCGCAGGCTGCCTTCACGCTAGAGTCAGGCGGCGAAACCTTTACCCTCACGGCCGGCGCAGCTCTCAGCGTTGGCCCCAAGACCGCCGCTGCGGCCGCGATTCCGCCCGAGCTCGAAGGCATGCAGGCTATTCGCGTCACCAGCGCCGACCACACATTGCACTTCAAGCTTGCGGCTCCGGCCCAGATCCTGCTCGTGGTTCTGCCCACCGGCGACTCTGATCGCGGTTTTGCCACCGAAGCCGAAAACTGGAACCTGCTCTATCCAGCAGCGATCCCCATCGCCAACAAGCCGGGCCGCACACTCAGCGTTTGGACTCAGGAACTGCCCGCCGGCACCAACGACCTGAACCTGGGCAAGACCAACTATGTGGTGCTTGGCTTTGTGCCGGCCTCCACGCATCTGGCGCCCCACGCCGCCCCCACCGCCGAGGGCGCTACACCAAACCTCGATTGGCTCTTCGAATAGCTCCAATCTGTTGTATGTTGGGCGGAGGTCTTCGGACCTCCGCCTTTTTTATTGCCCATCGTCCGGCAAACACGCCACGCATCGCTGCGCCTAATCGGGAACCGCGCTCTGGCAGAAAACGCTCTCGGATGACACGGGCTCTGTTTGTTGCTCTACTATGTGTGCGTGAGCCTCCAACCGTTTCCGATTCACGCCGACCGTCCCCGCCACGCGCATGAGAGCTTCGCCGCCCATGCAGAGCTTGAAGCGCTGTTGAAGAAAACCGTGCGCGGCGATGTGCGCTTTGACCTGGCTGGCCGAGCCCTCTATGCGTGCGACTCCTCCAATTACCGCCAACTTCCCATCGGCACCGTGTGCCCGCGCGACGCTGCCGACGTAGAGGCTGCCGTGGAGGCCTGCCGTGCAACCGGCGCAGCCATTCTGCCGCGTGGCGCAGGCACCAGCGCGGGCGGACAAACGGTGAACGTGGCCGTGGTCTTTGACTATTCGCGGCACATGAACGCGCTCACCCATCTGGACCCCGCGGCCAAACTCGCCACCGTTCAACCCGGCATTGTGTTGGACCGTCTGCGTGAAGCCACTGAGCTGCATCACCTCACCTACGCGCCTGATCCGGCCACACACTCGCGCTGCACCCTGGGCGGCATGATCGGCAACAACAGTTGCGGCGTGCATGGATTACTCGGCGGCAAGGTGGTGGACAACGTTGAAGAGCTGGATCTGGTGCTCTACGACGGCACGCGCATGACCGTGGGCCGGACAAGCAATGAAGAGCTGGAAGCCATTCTCCGCGCCGGTGGCCGCAAAGGGCAGATCTACGCCGGATTGAAGTCTCTTCGCGACCGCTACGCGGAGCAGATCCGCGCCAAGTTCCCGAAGATTCCGCGCCGCGTCTCCGGCTACAATCTGGACGACCTGCTGCCGGAAAACGGCTTTCACGTGGCGCGCGCGCTGGTGGGCACGGAAGGCACTTGCGCGAATATCGTGGAGGCCCGCCTGAATCTGGCCGATTCGCCTCCATACCGTGTGCTGGTGGTGCTGGCCTATCCTGACGCCTTCCTGGCTGCCGATGCCGTGATGGCCGTGCTCGAACACAAGCCCATCGGACTTGAAGGCTTCGACAGCATTCTTGTGAACGCCATGCGCAAGAAGGGCCTGCACGTAGAGGATGTGGAGCTGCTGCCGGCTGGTGGCGGCTTCCTGCTGGTGGAGATCGGCGACTGGGACCCAATCACGGCGCAGGCGCGTGCCGAGGCTCTGGTAGCCGCCGCGCCGCGCATTCCCGCAACGCTCTCAGCACGCATCTACGATCCAGCGGAGGCCGTGCGCATCTGGCGCGTGCGCGACTCCGGCATGGGCGCTACCGTCTTCATTCCCGGCGAACGCAATGGCTACGAGGGATGGGAAGACGCCGCCGTTCCTCCCGCGCGCATGGGCGACTATCTCCGTAAGCTCACCGCGCTGATGGACGAGTATGGCTACAAGACGCCCCTCTATGGCCACTTTGGACAGGGCTGCGCGCACATGCGCCCCACCTTTGACTTCCACACCGAACACGGCATCCAGCAGTTCCGCAGCTTCATTGAGCGCGCGGCGGATCTGGTGGTGAGCTTTGGTGGATCGCTCTCCGGCGAGCATGGCGACGGGCAATCGCGCGCGGCTCTTCTACCCAAGATGTTCGGCCCGGAACTGGTCGAGGCCTTCAAGGAATTCAAGTCGTTGTGGGATCCCACCAACCGCATGAATCCCGGCAAGGTCTCCGATGCGTTGCGGGTATACGATCCGATCGAGAATCTGCGCTACACGCCGCTCGCGCTGGGCGAGGTGCAGCCGCTTGAGCCTGAAACGCACTTTGTCTTCGCCGCCGATAGCGGATCGATGGAGCGGGCCGCGGAACGCTGCGTGGGCGTGGGCGCGTGCCGCAACACCACGGGCGGCGTCATGTGCCCCAGCTATCGCGCCACCGGCGATGAACAGCACTCCACCCGCGGCCGCGCGCGTCTGCTGTGGGAGATGCTGGCGGGAGCGCTGCAGAAGGAAGGCTTCCGATCCCGCGCCGTCTTTGAGGCGCTCGACCTCTGTCTGAGCTGCAAGGCCTGCAAGACGGAGTGCCCCATCCAGGTAGACATCACCGCCTATAAAGCAGAATTTCTGGCCCAGCACTACAAGGGACGTCCCCATCCCGTGCAGCACTATATCTTCGGCTTTGCCGACAAGCTGGCCCGCATGGGCTCCTTCACGCCCGCGCTCACCAATGCGCTTCTCACCAGCTCACTCACCAGTCCGCTTGTAAAGCGGCTGGCAGGCATTGCTCGGGAGCGGCAGTTGCCGCAGCTCGCACCGGAGAGCTTTGTGACCGCACGACGCTCCGGCCACAGAGAACGCCAAACGGCAACGCCAGGACAGACCGTCCTCTTGTGGCCGGATACATGGAATAACTACTACCACCCGCAGACGCTCGCGGCGGCAGAGAAAATTCTCGCCGAGGCAGGCTTCGCGGTTGAAGTTCCCGCAGGACATATCTGCTGCGGACGACCGCTCTACGACTTCGGCCTGCTGCACACGGCCAAAAACTATCTGGCCGATGTGTTGGAGCGGATGGCGCCACAGATCATGGCCGGACTGCCCTTCCTCTTCCTGGAGCCGAGTTGCGCAAGCGTGTTCAAGAACGAACTGCTGGAGCTTTTCCCTCAGGATGAACGCGCCAAGAAGCTAGCCGCGCAAACCTGGTTGCTGGCCGACTGGCTGCTGGCCAACGCACCAGAATATGCGACGGGCAGGCTGGCCGGTGCGCACATTCTGCTGCACGGCCATTGCCATCACAAAGCGGTCTTCGGAGGACCCAAGGCGGAGATCGCGCTCCTGACCCAGGCAGGTGCAAGGGTAGAGATTGTGGAGTCCGGTTGCTGCGGCATGGCAGGCCCGTTCGGCTTTGAGGCTGCCAAATTCGCAATCTCCAAAAAAATCGCTGAAGCCGGACTGCTGCCGGCCGTGCAAGCCGCGTCGCCGGCCACCGCGATTGTGGCCGATGGCTTCAGTTGCCGCGAGCAGATTGCCCAACTGGGTAAACGCAAGGCGGAGCACTTTGCTGAAATCCTGGCCCGAAGCCGCAGTTGCAGCAGGTAGGAAAGCCGGGAGCGAAGCTGCTCCCATTCGCAGCCCATTCCCTTTAGGATAGAGAGAGCACACCCGGCCGCCAGAACGCATCCACACCAGGGGCGGAGTACGGGCACCGGGAGACCCGTTGGCAATGACAAAGGACGGAGCAGTACGTACTGAAGCCGAGATGCAAAAGCCCAAACGGCTGAATGCACTCACGGGCTTGCGCTGTTTTGCGGCGCTGAACATTCTCTTTTTCCACTTCTCCGATCCCAACCGCTTCAACTTCCACTTCTACATTCCCACGCCCTTCCGGCCCGAGCCCTATACCTTCCAGATTCTTCTGGCCCCGGTGGTCAACGCCGGGTTTGTATCGGTCAGCTACTTCATCCTGCTTTCCGGCTTTGTGCTGGCGTATAACTACTCCGGCAAGGCCCGCGCAGGAGAACTGGATGCCAAGCGGTTTTATCTGGCGCGTTTCACCCGGCTTTATCCCATCTATTTCCTGAGCCTGCTGATGGCCTGGTGGATGCTGCCCCGCGAGTGGGCGGCACACACCCATGGCATGTTCTGGACCGGCATGGTGCTGACGCCCATCCTGCTGCAGGGCTGGATTCCCGCCATTGCCACCTTCTTGAACACCCCGGCCTGGACCATGAGCGCCGAAGCCTTCTACTACGTGATCTTTCCCTGGATGGCGAAGTGGAAGAAGCCGGAACGCATCGGCCATCATATCTGGAAACTGACCATCGTGTGGCTGCTCGGCATGGTGCCGGGCGCGCTCTACATGGCCTTTAATCCAGACCAGATCTCCCACCCGGACCGCTGGAGCTACGGACCCTGGCTGCAAGCCCTCAAGTACACGCCCTACGCGCACCTTTTCAGTTTCGTCTTTGGCGTGCTGCTGGCGGAGTTGGACGAAGTGGTTCCGCGTCAGGGCAAACTGCGCGTCTTCCTGGGCCTGTTCGGTTTTATCGCTATTTACGGCCTGCTGATGCTGGGTCCACTGGTGCCTTACGCCATCATTCACGACGGCCTGTTGATGCCTCTGTTCGCTTGCATCGTGCTGGGCCTGGCTGGAGAAAACTGGCTGAGTCGCGCTCTCGGCATCCGCCCGCTGGTTTTTGTGGGCGAGGCCAGCTTCTGCCTCTATCTTCTGCACTTCAATCTGTGGACCCTGGTTCACTCCTGCGGCCTGCTGCAGCGCACCGGGCTTATCCGCTTCGATCCCTGGATCAGCTACGCCTTGCTGATCCTGCTCGCGCTCTTCGCTCTGCACTTTGTCGAGAAACCCGCGCAGAAGTGGATGCGCTCCTGGATGCACCTCTGGCGTTAAACGCCGTGCGCGGGCAGTAACGGACCGAGCAAAAACTAGAAGGAGGGTTGCGCCATGACGCAACCCTCCGTAGCAAACCCATTTTTACCCCACAGAAAACTGGCTACTGCACAAATATCCGGTTAACAGATGCGCGGCAGTTGCTCGCCAATCTGAGTGGGAATCACGCGGTTGGCTCCCAGCATGGTGCGCGCAACCAGCATGCGCGGATGCTCGGCCGTCACCTGGCCAATGCGAGCCGCTTCCCTGCCCAGCGGATGCGCCCGCAATACATCCAACGCGCGATCCGCCGCCTCTGGCGCCACAAACAGCACCACCTTGCCTTCGTTGGCTACGTAAACCGGATCCAGACCCAGCAGCTCGCAGGCCGCCTGCACCTCAGAGTGCACCGGCAGCAGTGCCTCCTCTATTTGCACGCCCACGCCGGAGCTAGCGGCAATCTCATTCAGCGTTGACGCCAGACCGCCACGGGTGGGGTCGCGCATAGCATGCACGGCAGGACCAACAGCGGTCAGCACATCGCCGATCAATCCATTCAGCGCGGCGCAGTCGGAGCGGATCTGGCTCTCGAACTCCAGCCCTTCTCGCAGACTCATAATCGCCATGCCGTGGTCGCCAATCGAGCCAGAAACCAGCACCACGTCGCCCGGCTGGGCACGGTGCGGTCCTACGCTGAGGCCCTCGCGCACCAAGCCCACGCCAGCCGTGGAGATATATACCCCGTCGCCATGGCCACGCTCCACCACCTTGGTGTCGCCCGTAACAATCTGCACCCCAGCAGTGCGCGCGGCAGCCGCCATGGCCTGGACGATGGCCGCCAACTGCGCCAGCGGAAATCCCTCTTCCAGAATGAAGCCGGCGGTCAGATAGCGCGGAATGGCGCCAGAAACCGCCAGATCGTTGACCGTACCGTTCACCGCCAACTCGCCGATATTGCCGCCCGGAAAGAACAGGGGCTGGACCACGAACGAATCGGTCGACATGGCAATACGGCTGGCCTTTCCGTCAAAAGGGAGCTCAAGCACCGCTGCGTCTCCCAGGTTTTCAAGCGCGGTATTACGAAAGGCGGGGAGAAACAGGTGCTCCACCAGCTCATTGCCCAGCTTGCCTCCGCCACCATGGCCCATGACGATGGTGGGGTAGTCGGCAAGCGGAAGCGGGCAGCTCCAGTTGGAAAAATCGGGTGCGGGCGTCTTCTGGCTCATAAGGTTGTCCGATTTTAAGCATCGAACCTAAGAGCCCTTTATGGCAAGTGGGCATCGGCTATGCCGCAGACTGCGCGAGAGCACACCGCACGGCAGACAAAGCACCTGAAAAGTGAGCCCGACATCAACATCCTGAGCTCTGCAGATGAACGGCAGGCCGCGCGAAATTTGCCCAGCAAGGGAACTGCAGGTCCAATGCCAGCGTAGTAGCATGCAGCAAAGGTCAGAACGAGTCGCGGGAGGCACCATGTATTGCAGCCGATGCGGTCAGGCACTTCAACCCGGACAGGGCATTTGTCCGCAGTGTGGATTGGGCGCCATGCCCGCAACCCAGACCATTCCGGGCCTCGGCCTTGAGGTCCAGGCCCACTCCTGCAAGGTGCGGGCGCTGGCCATCTGCTGGTGGGTCTTCGCCGGCCTGTCGGTGGTTCTGGGCATTGCCAAGCTGAGTTTCGCACGCATGTTTTTGGGCGGCCCCATGGGACCGTGGTTCCACCCGCATCACGAGTGGGGCATGCAGCTTCCCTTCCTGCTGCATATTGCCTGGGTCACTATCGTCTTCCGCGCCGCTCTGGCCCTGGCCGCCGGCTGGGGACTGTGGGAACGGACAGAGTGGGGACGAATTCTGGCCATCATCGCCGCCTGCCTGTGCCTGCTCAAGTTCCCTCTCGGCACGGCGCTGGGCATCTGGACGCTGGTCCTACTGGTGGGCTATCGCAACCGTACGCTCTACGAGCAGCAAACGCGAGGCTAATCAGGGGCTTGCATTCGGCCCTTCCCTTAACAACGCGAGGAGGGATCGCTTCCGGAAACGCTGACCCGAAGCAGGGCCTATGGTTCAGGACCGGCGGCCAGCGCTACAATTTAGCCCATGAGCTTCCCTATCTCGCGCATGCGCCGTATGCGGCGCAACGAATCGCTTCGTGCCCTGGTCCGCGAAACCACGCTGGACCCGGGCGACCTGATCTATCCCCTGTTCATCTGCCCGGGCGAGGGCGTTCGCAAGGAAATCAGCTCCATGCCGGGCGTATACAACCTGTCGGTGGATGAAGCGGTACGCGAAGCCGAAGAGGTTGCCGCGCTGGGTGTGGGCGGCCTGCTGTTGTTCGGCTTGCCGGAGTCAAAGGACGCGCAAGGCAGCGGCGCATGGGCCGCGGACGGCATTGTGCAGCAAAGCCTGCGTGCCCTGAAGGCATCGGCCGCATCGAAAAAGCTGGTGCTGATTGCCGACGTCTGCCTGTGCGAGTACACCGACCATGGCCACTGCGGATTGATTGTGGAAGGCCGCGACGGCTGGCACGTGGACAACGATCCTACCCTCGATCTGCTGGCAAAAACTTCCGTCAGCCTGGCCGAAGCAGGAGCGGATGTGATTGCCCCGAGCGACATGATGGATGGCCGCGTGGCCGCCATTCGCGATGCTTTGGACGAGGCTGATCAGTCGATGACACCGATCCTGAGCTACGCGTCGAAGTTTGCCTCAGCCTTCTACGGCCCGTTCCGCGAGGCGGCGGACTCCGCTCCGCAGTTCGGCGACCGCAAGGCCTACCAGATGGATGGAGCCAACTTGCGCGAAGCACTGCGCGAGATCGATCTGGATCTGGACGAGGGCGCCGACATGATCTTGATGAAGCCGGCCATGCCCTATCTGGATGTGGTACGCGCGGCGCGCGATAACTTCGAGGTGCCGATCGGCGCCTATCAGGTATCAGGCGAGTACTCCATGCTGCAGGCCGCGTTTGCCAAAGGCTGGCTCGACAAAGACCGCGCCACGCTGGAATCCCTGCTGGGCATGCGGCGCGCGGGCGCGGACTTTATCGTGACCTACTTTGCAAAAGAAGCAGCCAAATTGCTGGCCTAATTGATTACGCAAGGCAAACAGAAACAGGTGAAGCTTTGGCTTCACCTGTTTTTGTTTGCTCTACATTCCACCCCTCGTTATTCATTGCGCAGAGCAATCACGGGATCAACCTGTGCAGCCCGAAAGGCAGGAGCAGCGATGGCGGCGGACGCAACCGCAATGAGTACAGCCGGAACTGTAAGGAAGGTCATGAGATCCGTACCCTTGACTCCATACAGCAAACCCGCAGACAAACGCCCCACCAGCACGGCCATCACCAGGCCTACCGCCAAGCCAACGCCAGTCAGCGTGAGCCCCTGACGCAAAACCATCCCGAGCACAGCCTCGCGACGGGCTCCCATCGCCATGCGTACGCCAATCTCGTGCGTGCGGCAGCGCACAGAGTAGCTCATAACTCCGTACAGTCCGATAGCGCCCAGCGTGAGCCCAACCACACCAAAGCAGCCCAGGAGCCACGCCGAAACACGCGGTAGCACCAGCGCCTGCCTGAATTGCTCCTGCATGGTCTCTATGTTGAACACCGCCAAATTAGGATCAAGCAATGCGATCTGTTCGCGCACTGGATGTTCCAACTGCCGCGGGTCGACGGCTGTCTTAACCAACACGGAAATGCCGCTCAGGTTGAAATTCTTTCCCGGCGTTGTATCGAGAAAGAAATAGGCGCAGCTTCTCGGCGCTTCGCCCACCGTGCGCGACTTGGAGTTTCGAACCACGCCAACCACGGTGTATGCGGTCTTGCCCGCGTATACGGTGCGGCCGATTGGATCCTGATTGGGAAACAGGCGATCCGTCATCGTCTGATTGAGAATAATGGTGGCGTTCTGCCGATTGGGATTGGAGTCAAAGTCGCGACCGTGCAAGAAAGGAATGCCCATCGTCTGGAAGTACCCGCTATAGACCCCGCGAAGATCGGTCTGGACTTTCTGCGCGGCATGATCTTTAGTGGCTTCCACGCGAAACTCGCGGCCCTGATTAATGACACTGAGCGGCACAAGATCCACAAAGCTGACCGAGCGAACGCCCGGCAATGCTCCCACGTTGCGGCGCAGTTCTGCAAGAAACCGCTCTGTCTTTTCCGCAGGATAGTTTTGAAGCTGCGGGTCGATTCGCATCACGAGAACATTGTTGGGCTCAAAGCCGACGTCGGTGGAAATAGCTTTTTGGAGGCTCCGAAGAAATAGACCGGCAGCCGTGAGTAAAACCAGCGACAACGCAACTTGGACAACAACCAACGCGTTGCGCAGCCGCGAACGCCCATAGACGCCAGAACTTGCTTGCCGCTCTTTGAGGGCATTCGTCACATCGGCGCGCGTAGCTCGTAATGCAGGAGCCAACCCAAACAACAGCGTGGTGATCAAGGACAAGCCAGCAGTAAATCCCAACACCCGCAGATCGACATGAAAGTCAAACGCCAAGGGCAGCGGCAAGGGAAGCCTGACGCTGGAGATGGCGCGCGCGGCCGCCATCGCGAGCAGAATCCCCATACCGGCTCCGGCAAACGCCAGGAGAAGACTTTCCGTAAGAAGCTGGCGAACGATCCGCCCACGACAAGCGCCCATCGCCAGGCGGACACCCATTTCCCGCTGTCGCCCTGTAGCTCGGGCTAACAAGAGATTGGCAACATTGGCACATGCCACCATCAGGACCAATGCGGCCACACTCATGAGAACCGTCATCAATGCGAGCGCCGGAGTAGCGGACACCCCCATCAAGCCACCCGCATTTTGCAAGGTGATCGCCTCGCGCAGCTTCTGCCCCTTGCGATAGGTCGCGTCCAGGCGCTGCTTGATTACATTCACAGTCGTCGTAGCCTGGGCGCGACTGATTCCCGACCTAAGCCGAGCATCCAGCATCAGCCATTGGTCATCCCGGGTGGTAAGGCCGACGCCGGGCGCTGTCAATCCGGGAGCGATTTCTTTGACCATGGAAATCGGAACCCAGAAGTCCGCAATGACGCCACGCTCACTGCCATGAAACCCGGCTTGTGCAACACCCACCACGGCGTAATGCTGCCCGTTGAGAAGAATGTCGCGGCCCAGAACGCCTGCGTCAGAGCCAAAGTGCCTTCGCCATAGATTCTGGCTCAGCACAACGGCATGGCCATTCCCCATGACTCGGTCATCTTCAGGAAGGATGGAACGACCGAGCGCCATATTCACACCCAGAACAGAAAAATAATTGCCGCTCACAACCTGGCCCCAGACACGCTCCGCCTCTCCTGCGCCACCAAGATTCGCAGGCACGAAAGGAAAGTGTGCTGCTATGCCGCCCTCAAACATGTGCGTTGTCTGATCGCGATAGTCCACGTAGTCCGGATAAGAAAAAGATTTGCCTTCAGAGAACATCACAAGCTGCCCGGGATTCTTGACTGGCAACACGCCCCAGAGCAGCCCGTTGACAACACTGAAGACCGTGGCATTGGCCGCAATTCCCAAGGCCAAAGACGCGATAATCACCGTCGCATGCCCAGGAGATTTGGACAGCGTGCGCAGGGCAAAGCGCAGGTCGGCAACAAAGTCCTCCAGCAGACGCCCCATCCGCACTTCGCGGACCTTGGTTCGGACTTGTTCAATTCCCCCCAACTCGATGAGAGCCAGCCGTCGCGCTTCCACACGCGAAGAAACCTCTTTCATCTTTTCTTCTGTCAAGAGGTCCACCGCTGCCTGCAATTCATCGTCCAGTGCCTTCTCTACTGCCTTTTTGGCCAGGAGATTCCGGAATAAGCTAACCATTCGGACTGGCATGATGCTTCCTTTCGACTCACACGGATTCCACTGCGACCGTCATGATTTTGACCACCTGGTTCCACTCCCGCTCTTCTGCTTTCATCTGCACGCGGCCCGCTGCCGTGAGGCTGTAGTACTTGGCGCGGCGATTGTTCTCCGACACGCGCCATACGGCCTCCACCCAGCCCTTTTCTTCCATGCGGTGCAGCGCGGGAAAAAGGGATCCAAAACTCACTTGAAAACCCCCTTGGGTGATTTGCGTGATACGCCGGGAGATGCCCACCCCATGCAACGGCTCCAGGGAAAGAGCCTTCAGGATCAGCAGGTCCAGCGTGCCGCGCAGAAGATCAGTTCGTCTCTCGGTCATGGCATCCTCTTATCGGAATACGATAGGAGGGAGGAGAATGTTCCCTGAAAAGTTTGGGATCTGGCCATTGCAGGACGAAACGCCGCAAGGCAGGCTGCGCAAGGAGACTGAGCGCTCATGCTTGGCAAGCATTCACTCCCCTTCAACCTTGAACATAACCAGCCATAGGTGCCGCAGAGAAAACAGGTTAGAAGAAAGATCTCTTAACTTGGAGCCTTCTGTCGTGTGGGGCGTGGCTAGCGGGTTTGCCGGCAAGTCTCCCGGTCAGGAGCTGTGAAAATGACTGGGGCACGAGGTTTGCACGTCGCAGGAGAACTGGTCAGCTACATTTTGTAGGGCAAAACAAAACGGGTAGGGCAACTGAAGTTGCCCTACCCGCTGTTTTTAGCACGCCGCTCAGACAATGCCCTGCGTCTTGGGAAGCGCGCAACACCGTTGCGGCTGCCGCACCGCAAGTGCTTACTTGAAGAGGTTCAGGTCGATGGAGTCGGCCATGGCCTTGTAGCCCGCGTCGCCGGGGTGAAGGTGATCGCCGGAGTCGTAAGCAGGATTGAACTTGGGCGGGGTCGCACCGTCGCCAGCAGCCTTTTCGAAATCGATCACCCCGTCAAAGAGCGGGCTGGTGCGAATCCATTGATTGTAAGCCGCACGCATCTGCTCGCCCTTGTCACCAGCGTAGCCAGCGCCCACGTAAGGCGTCAGCGTTGCGCCGTACACCTTGATGCCGCGCAAGCGGGCAAGCTCGGCAATCTGGCCTACCACATTCTCAAGGTCGTTGACCGAGATGTCGTCTTCCGGGCCGGAGAAGCGCAGGGTATGCCCGATATCGTTGATGCTTTCCAGAATGATCAGGTACTTGACGCCGTCCTGTGCAAGCACGTCGCGGCTGAAGCGGGAGAGCGCGCTCGGACCAGCACCTTCATTCAGAATGCGATTGCCGCTGATGCCTTCATTGATGACGCTGACGCGCTCGAAGCCAGGAGTCTTCTGCAAGCGTTCGGCCAGGATGTTGGGCCAGCGGCTATTGGTGTCGGCGGTGGAGCGTGCGCCGTCGGTGATGGAATCGCCGAGCGTCACAATGGCGCGGGAGCCGGGCGCTGCGGCCACGTCGACGCCGCTGATGAAGTAGAAGGAGGAAAACTTCTGTTCCTCGCCAATACTGGGCGCACCCGCCACATCGCCCGTGGCAGCATAGTTGGTCTGCAGGCCGAGAGCATGGTAGGTTTCAGAGCGCAGTACCTGATTGGGCACGTAGAAGCTGATGGCCAGATCGCTGAGCGCGGGAACCGGAAACGCAACCGGGTCGGAGAGGAGCGCCGCGCCGGGTGCGATGCGCACGGAAGGCTGGCCGGCAAAGGTAATCTTGTGGTCGTCCTTGACCGCGGCGCCACCGGCGGAGAGCGCCACGTGCGCATTGGCGATGGTGAGCGGATCAGTGCCGAATTCATTGGTAAAACGGATGCGCACCTGCGAACCACCCGCTGAGATGCGGACGATCTGGCGGAGCGTCATGCCGGTAAAGGGACGCATGGCCGCGCCCTGCGCCTGAAAGGCCGACGCCCCCCAGGTCCCAACCCATCCGGGCTGCGCAGCCCAGGCAACGGAAGATGCAATCAGCGTGACAACAGCAAGAAACCTCGGCAACTTGGTGAACATACTCTCTCCTCGCAAAATCCCGTTCTGCAATGCAACTTGAAGGTCCTGCGGCAATCTGACCCGGATAAAGTGCGAGCCGCCCGGTAAGGGGCGGCCTGCGTTCTGCAACAGCTTGCGGCAAGATGCGCCGTCTTAAAAAGCTGCTGCAAGTTGTAGGGCGATGGCTGAAGCATGACCCGCTATGCGCGGCCTGCAAACTCCTTCGTCTCTGTATAGACCCGGACGCGTTCGCCAATTTCGATATAGAGCGGGGTCTTGATCTCAAGGCCGGTCTCAAGGCGCGCGGCCTTGGTGGCGCCGCCCGAGGTATCGCCACGCGCGCCAGGCTCCGTATACTCAACCGCCAACTCCACCTGCGCGGGCAACTCCAAACCGATGGGATTGCCGTTGTACTTCATCAGCTTGAGGATTGCGCCCTCGGTAATGAATTCCAGGGCATCGCCCATCATGGCGGGGCTCAACTGCAGGGTCTCAAAACTGCTCTGATCCAAAAAGTACGAGCCATCGCCGTCGCTGTAAAGATAGGAGGCCTCGACATCTTCCAGATCCGGCTCCTTGAACTTTTCGCCCGCCTTGAAGGTCTTGTCGAAGACGGCGCGGGTGAGCAGGTTGCGCATCTTGAGCCGGACCAGAGTTTGGCCGCCACGGGCCGTCGGGGTGGAAACTTCCACATCCATGCAGTAGTAGGGCACGTTTTCGTGCTCAAAGTACATCTTGCGCTTCACTTCGATGGCTTCAAGAACCGACGCCATAAAAACCTCTTCCGGAGTTCAATCTTGGGTGTAGGAGCAGCGGACAAGTACAGGCGGCTCCCTGACCATTATAGGGGGACAGGAGCATGGAATTTCATCTTCCAGGAACAGCAAGTGGTCAAGTTGTAGCAGCCCGGCAAGCCCATAGAGCCGGCACATTTCAGCCTAGCGTGTCCGTGCAGACAGAAAATTTTCCTATCCTCTGCACCCGGCAATATATGAAATTTGCCTTACACAGCCGCGCCAACACTTAACAAGTAACTTCAGGAACTAAGTTATGGCGCACATATAGAAGGGCTATCCCATGCAGCAATGTATTCAAATCACCTTATCTCTTCAGGGCTTTATAAATAGCCCACAACACAGACATCTAACGCGACAACGTCCAAATAGATTCAAGATGGCTCAATGTACTTTGCTGGAACAATCGCGACATGAGCGGTGTCTAAATTGATATGAGACACCGTGAACTGTACCTCGCAGCGATTTCGCTTGTTTTCCTGTTGAGTGTTTCTCTGGGTGCTCAAACAGGGACGCGTCTGCTGTACCAACCTGATATCAGTAACAACCGCATTGTTTTTCTGCATGCGGGCGATGTGTGGACCGCAGCACTAGACGGAAGAAATGTACGTCGGCTCACCCAAACACCAGAAAGCGAATCTTGGCCCAAGCTTTCACCCGACGGAAAGTGGCTTGCCTTTACACGCTCCAACAGCATTTATTTGATGCCCACCGAAGGTGGGGCGGAGCGGCGCTTAACGTGGTATCCGGATGCGCATCATGTGGTGGGCTGGACGGTGGATGGCCGCAAACTACTGGTACACTCTGACCGTTGGCGCGGATCCTTAACCGAGACGCCGCACCTATTTCTATTGCCAATGGAAGGTGGCGAGATGCTGCCGCTGCCAATACCACGAGCCACGCATGGAAGCTTTTCTAGTGATAGCAGAAGTATCGTATACGGCCCAAACCCGGAAATTGTGTATTTTGCCAATTTCAAACACTACCGGGGAGGTTCGATCGGATATCTGGCCACCTACAACCTGGAAACGGGAGCTTACAGCGAGTTACCCCGGAGTAAGACGAACGATATCTTTCCCATGTGGCATGGAAACTCGATCTACTTTCTCTCGGACCGTACCGGCACGATGAACCTATACCGTTACGACTTGGGCAGCAAGCAGACTGAAACCTTAACCCATGCAGACGAGTGGGACGTGCGTAACCCAAACCAGGGAAGCAAAGGAATCATATACGAAAATAGCGGCTGGCTCTATCTCTATGACTTTGCCAACAAGAGCAGCCATCAGATACCTGTGAAATTACCGGATGAAGCTCTCCCCAAACCGGAAGATCAACAGAAATGGCAACAGCTTCTGAGTCGTGCTTGGGAGGTATACAGCCAGCATGCCTTCTGTCCCAGGGATAGTTGGGCGGGGATGAAGGCGAAATATGAGCCGTTGATGCGTTGGGCCACTGATGTCAACGATGCGCGTTATGTGACCAGCGAAATGCTGAGCGAAGCCGGACAGTCGCATGTTGGGTTTGGACTGCAGGGCACGGCAGAACGTCGCGACGATGTGGGGCTGTTGGGCGCTGATTTTGCACTGGAAGAGGGCGTCTGGCGCATCAAAAAAATCTATGCCGGAGATACTGCGGATGAAAAGCAGCGTGGTCCCTTGGCTGCGCCTGGAGTGGAGATCCACGAAGGCGACTACCTGCTGGCCGTTAACGGCACGCCCTTGGACGCCAGGCAAGAGGTGTACGCAGCCTTTGTAAAAACAGCCCAGCGGAAGACCATACTCACTGTCAACCAGCGGCCTTCACTGAACGGAGCACGCACGGTTGAAGTGACGCCCGTCGGGCGTGAGGTTCATCTGCGCCATGCCGAGTGGATCAAGGAAAACCGGGCTCGGGTTCAACAAGCTAGCCACGGACGGGTAGCCTATCTGGCGATTTCCGGTGTGGATCCAGGGGACCTGGAGGTCTTCCGCAAACAATGGCAGGCCATGCGCAATGAAGCAGACGCCGTGATTCTCGATGCACGCTCCTGCACGGGTGGCGTAAGCGCCGACGATTTTGCCGCGCTGCTGCAGGCGCGCCCTGAGCGGCGAATGTATGACCGAAAACGCATGGTCCCGCCCTATGGAGTCTTCTTTGATGCGCCCAAAGTGCTGCTGGTGAACGAGCTATCTGTATCCGGCTGTGATGAGCTGCCCCTACTAGCCAAGCAAACGCATGCGGCAACGATTGTGGGGACACGAACATTCGGAGGCATGATCGGCTCTGGAGCCACCTACAAACTGCCAGCAGGAGGCACGCTGAGTCTGCCGGAGTATGGATTCTATTCAGAGCAACTGGGGTGGTCGCCAGAAAACTATGGCGTAGAACCGGATGTGGAGATAGAACTGAAACCCCTACCTCTCAGCGGTGGAGTTGATCCACAACTGGAAAAGGCGATTGAGGTGGTACTCCAGGCCGCAGCAAACTATAAGAAAATGCCCCCACCCCCAGCTTATATTCCTGCAGAATAATACCGCACGCCGAGCCCTGCACCAATCGGCCTGTAGGGCTCGGAAAAATCCCAGATGTCAGTCAGCGGCTGCAGCCAAACGGCGGCGAACGCGGGCCAGCGGCGCGGCAATCAGAAAGTAAAGAACCGGTCCGAGCAGCGCAACGGCCACGGCAAATCCCAGCGCGGGGATGGAGCCGAAGGTCGGGCTCTCCGGCAACAGTTTTTCCTGGCGTGAGACCCACAGTGCGTAGCCAATCAGCAGGGCCGGCCCCACGCCAAGCAGACAGGCGCAAGCCAGATTGCCGGCGCGAAATGGACGTGTCAGCTTGGGTTCGCGCATGCGAAGCACAACGAGGGCGACGAACTCCAGCATGAGGCTGGAACCGTAGAGGATGAGGTCGATCGCAATGAGCCGTTCAAACGGCAAACCGAGCGCCAGGGCCCAGGCCAGCCCACAACAGATCACGCTTACCCACGGCACGCCACGGCGATTGGTGCGGCCCAGAGCTGCCGGCAACATGCCATCTTCCGCCATGGCCATGGGCAGGCGCGTGTAGCTCATCACCAGGGCGTTGAACATGCCCACGCCGGTAATACATCCGCCCACCACCACGGCAATGGCCAGAATGGGTCCGCCCAACTGAGAAGCCACCCGCACCCAGTCGCCCGTGGCAAAGCCTTCTGCTCTGAAGCCGGCAAAGGCCATGGCTCCAATCGGCAAGATGTAGCAGATCGCCGTCAGCGCGGTGGCAGCCACCATGGCGCGCGGATAATTGCGTTGCGGGTTCTCCACCTCGCGCGCCACAGTCGAGGCGTTGTCCCAGCCCATATAGTTCCACATGGCCACCAGCACAGCCGTGGAGAAGGCCGATCCAGCGCCCAGTCCCCGTCCGCCCGCCGTATGCGGCAGCCCCCAGGCAATGGCCGGATGGGTGGTAAATCCGTGCCACAGCGCCACCACAATAAAAGCGGCAAAGGGCGCCAGCAACACCACAAACATGCGCACCGAATCCTCGCCTACTTCGGGAGCCCCCAGCAGATTCCAGAGACAACAAAGCAACACCACGGCCAGCATGAAACCGTATCCATGCCAACCCGCAGTCAGTGCTGGACTGAGCTTGCCCAGATAGAGGACAAAGATGGCCGGATAGAGGGCCATATCAAAGATGGAAGCGGAGAGCGAAAGCCAGCTCTCCTGATATCCCCAGAAGGGGCCGAGAGCGCGACGCACCCAGATGTAAAAGCCGCCTTCGGCCGGAATGGAACTGGCCAGTTCGCCGATCATCAGCGCCGTGGGCAGGCTCCATAAAAAGGGCAGAACAAACAGAATGACCAGCGCCAATCCGAAGCCCGCGCCGCCCAGAATGTCCTCAATTCCATAGGGTCCGCCCGACACCATAAAAAAGGTGGCGGCAACCAGAGGCAACAAGCGCATCTTGGTTGAAACGGGCTTGAGTGTGAGGAGCATCATTGTGAATCTAACAACAATGGGTGGCTGCAAACAGAACAAATTTGCAGTTTTTTTCGCGCTGCGGCGGCAGACCGCAAAGGTGACGAAAAACAGCCCTGTTTCCCACAATTTCTGCCTCTGGCAAGGCAGGAATCCTTCCCTTGCCCCGCACAAGCAGCAAGATTCCGTTATAATCGCCTAGAAGCGGAGAGATGGCCGAGTGGCTGAAGGCGGCGGTTTGCTAAACCGTTATAGGGCCTAAAAGCTCTATCGGGGGTTCGAATCCCCCTCTCTCCGCCAGGACGCCTTCCAAGGGCATCCGAGTAAATCCAAAGATCTCATCGAAAGCCTAGCAAATGCTAGGCTTTACGCTTTTGGGCTTCATCTCACTCCGTGGCTGCGGTGACGCATTCAAGACGCTGCCTACAAATTAAGCTTGCGTCACAAATTGCAAGGCTAACTGCGCCAGCTGGACTCCTCATATAGCCATTCCAGGGCGGGCAACACAAAGCTAATATGATTCTTCCCCATGTGGTTTACGCAAGTATCTACAGCACACAGGTCATCCATAGAAGGTTGAATCGATAGGTTATTCAAATAAGTCTGCAACCTAATCGATTCCGAATATATCTCCGGAAGATGCAGAACAAGAGATTGCACATAGTCAACATGCGATCTCAAGCCCCTCATAGCGGCCAAACTACTATTTGCATCAAACTGCTTCATGATTGGAGATGATTCTAGGTAAGAACGTAGCTTAATACGCATCACTCTCTCTTCTTCAACTATGCTCCTACCATTTCCTGCACTGGCAATAATCTCCCCGCCACATGCTTCCTGTGTGCTCAATCCTTCAGTATTCCATCTCGTGATTTCGACACAATCCAGATAAAGTCTTGCAACGCTATTCCATACCGCATAAATGGCCTCACGAAACGCGTCGACATCTGAGGCTTCACAGGTAATCAGATTCTCTAGGCTCCGCCGGTATGTCGACAAATTATGACTTACAGCTTGTGTCAAGCCTAACTCCATGCCGCCCTCCAACTAACCAACTACTCTTTAAATTACTTGAAATTCGCTGAATCCAAAGATTCGGGTTTCTTGTAAGTATTCCTCACCAAGACGCCTTCCAACGGTATCCGGATAGAAAACTGCTGGCGGGCAATATCTCTTGACAGCTAGCGCTGCTCCTTTCCGGAGCCGATAAACAGGAACACAGGCATCGATGGGCGATGAGACGAGCGTTTCTGGAGACGATAGCGCCAGAATGAGTCTACTGATGGTATACGCCATATTGGTTGCGCCCTAGTTGCCTACTTTTTGAGAAAAGGACGCCTATGCGCAGAGTTGTCAGGGCTTCTGTTCTTCATGCTGCGTTGCTTTTGACTTGCTGCGGATTCGGCATGCAAGACGTGAGAGCGCAAACCAAGGCTTCACTGGAAGGTGTCTGGAAGGGCGAAATTCAAACCGGTCGCGTATGCAGTGTCACCCTCAAGTTCTTACGGACGGCATCAGACGCGCCATGGGCGGGCGAGATGGGGACCTGTGAAAACTCTGAAAAACTCAGTGTGACTGAAATCGAGCATGCACAAACAGCAATATCCTTCGCCGTCCCGTCTCTAGGAGCGCATTTTCAAGGCCAAATGGCCGCAGATGGCACTGAGATCACAGGCAAATGGATACAAGGCGCGGTGGCTGTTCCTCTCAAGTTGCGCCAGGACAAGAACGCCGACGAGGTGACGACGGCCAAGCATCGCAATATGCCGAAGGACGCCCATCCAAAGTTCGAGGTCGCGACCATCAAGCCCTCGAATCCCGATAGACCTAAACGAGGGTTCGGCAGCAGAGGCCAACACGTCTTCGCCGTCAATGAGCGGCTTCTCGACTTGATCGCAATTGCCTATGGCGCGCCACGCTCCATGGTTGTGAATCTCAAGGGATGGGCTACAAGCGAATTCTTTGATGTGGATGGCATCCCTGATATTGCAGGCGAACCGAATCTGGAACAAATGCGCGCGATGTATAAGGACCTGCTCGCAACGCGATTCGGCTTAAAGCTCCATGCGGAAAAACAGATGCTGCCAGCCTATGTACTTGAGTTGAGCAAAGCGCCGCTGCGGATTACGAAGAGCCTGGGCGATCCACAAGGAGCCCCCGATCAGGTAATGACACATTGGTCACAGGAGTCGGCAACTTTACGCGAAACCAATGCAACGATGAAGGACTTTTTGGCAATTCTATGTTCTACCCTGGATCGGCCCTGCGTGGATGCCACAGGGCTGGAAGGGCGCTACGACTTTGTGCTGACCTGGGCACCAAACGAAATGGCTACAGAATCGGACAATCCTGCGAAGGCCCCAAGCCTGTTCACGGCACTGGCGGAAATGGGAATGAAGTTGCATGGCGAGAAGGCCTCCTGCGATGTGCTGGTGGTTGATCAGGTCAACCGGCCGTCCGAAAATTAGCATGCCTGCTCGTAGGCAAGAACCGTGACGACCTGAGTCCATGGTCCGCGAGCGATCTCCCCCATCTCGCACTCGCACTTGCCGCAAGCGCGCACAGAAACAAATGAGCCGAAGAAGTCTGCGCTGCGGCAGAAATCTTCGGCTCGGTTGGACTGCAGGGTTCCGGTTTCTGGTTAGCGCAATCCCTCGGTCTGGAAAGGCAAGCCGGTCTGAGGTTGACGGGCGGGATCGGCATCCACGTTGGGTGCAACTTGCACGCCGCTGGCAAAACGTTCGGCAGACACGCTGGCATTCCACCCATCAAAGACCACCAGAGCATCTTCACCCTTGAAGTCTTCCACCGCAGCATCCACACTGATCGTGCGGCTCTCACCGGGCACCAGCGTAATGTAATTCTCGCTGTAGAAGACCGGCAGAACACGCTGATTGGAGCGGGCGCGGCGCAGTTGCAGATGGGTCATGAGCGCAACGGACTTTGCGTTGTTGGTTACAGTAACAGTCACCATGCGGCGGCCAGCGGCATCGTGCTGCTCCGCCTTAACCGCAAGCGCCACGCGCGCAATCGAGTCTAGAGCGGTCAAGTCGTCCACATTGCTCTTCGCACTCTTCCAGTAGGTGTTTTGCGAAATGAGCTTGCCGTTTGCATCCGTCAGTTCCAGACGCACAATGTAGACCGGCGAAAGCTCCGCCGGCAGCACAAGCGCGCCCAGTGATGTAGCGTGGCTCGCAGCGGCTGTCACCTTCTCCGCGTGATCCAGCAGAACCGCGCCATCCAGGTTGAAGATGCGTACACGCGCCGTGGCGTTCTCCAGCCCGGTGGCCAGATTGTTCACCACCAACAGTTCGCCGGTTTCCTCATTCAGTTGAATGTGGAGCAGTTCGTTGGCTGTCTTCGCACCAAACAGCGACGCGCTCGGCTCCAGATCGTAGTGGTAGAGCTGCCACACAAAACTGGGTTGCGCGGGATGGCTCATCCAGGTAATCAGCGCGGTGGTGGGATGGAAGAGCTTGGCGTTGCGGCCTTCATACATGGCGCGATAGCTCTCGAAGTTCATCATCTGCGCCTTGCGCGCAAAGTCCGCGAGATTCGCCACCTTGCCATAGCGGGCCGCCAACACCAGAGGATAACTGTCGCCACGTTGCGCGCCCTTGGTCATGTCGTGTGCCGCCCAGTCATCGTTGATGCTGTTCCAGTCCTTCTCCGGCATCATTCCTTTGATGGACTCCAGCGTGGGCACGCTCATGCTGCCGGTTTCGGTCTTGAAGTAATCGTCGGTGATCTTGTAATAGGCACGCGGTTCGCGCCAGAAATATGGGCCGTGGGAGCGGACGCCCGCGCCATCGGTCGAGCTCGGCTGGTAGCGACGCGTGGGCTCCAGTTCCGCCATCAGCTTGCGCAACTCCGCATCGATAGCCGGTGGCGGAAAGCCCTCGTTACGCGCACACCAGAGCATGATGGATGGATGATTGCGGAAGCGCAAAATCTTGTCGCGCACATTGGCGATATAGGTTGCGAGATCGGTCGGATTCGGACCATCGCCGGGGTTGGGCTGAAAGAACTCATCCCAAACCAGAATGCCGTACTTGTCGCACAGCGAATAAAAATCCTCGCTGGTGCTCTGCCCCACCCAGTTGCGGATCAGGTTCAGATTGGCCAGCCGGTGCATGTGGATCTGCGCATCCAGCCGCTCGCGGGGAATGCGCTTCATCGCCTCATCCAGACCCCAGTTGCCGCCGCGAATGAAAATCCTGACGCCGTTCACGGAGATGGTGAGCGTATCGGCGTCCTGCACGCTGTACTCCACCTTGCGCACGCCAAAGCTGACATCGGTGGCGCTGGAGAGCTCGCGGCCAGCATTGAATGCCAGATGCAGGTTGTAGAGATTCGGATCGCCGTAACCATTCGGCCACCACAGACGCGGATGCTCCATATGCAAGGCGGGCGTGGACTTTGTGTCGAAGCGGATGCGCTCGCTGGCGTGCGGTGCAATTTCAACGGCCTTCTCGAATTTGATCTGTTCAATCGTACCGGTCAGAACGCCCTTCACTGGCTGATCGCTGACGTTCTCCACCGTTGCTTCAACCGCCACATCACTCGAATCGGTACGAGGCAAAGGCAGATCAGTGGTGACAAGAGGATCCTTGATGACAACCGGCCCAGTGGCCGACAGCCAGGCCTTCTGCCAGATGCCGGTGGCGCGATCACGGACGGCATTCAGCCAATCCCAGCCGATGGTGCAAAGGAAGGTGGGACCATCGGCAGCGGAAACGCCGCCATTCTGCCCCACACCGGCGCGCAGAGTGTGTTCATGCGGTATGCCAGGCGTGGGCTGCGGCGCAACCAGCACAGCCAGAATCGCCTGCTTGCCCGGAGTCACAAATTTTGTCACATCCAAGATGCCGCGAATAAATGCACCGCGCGTGACACCAACCTTGTGCCCATTCACCCAGATTTCCGATGAATAGTTGATGCCGTCAAAATTGAGCCAGATCACGTGATTCTTGTAGCTCTTGGGCACATTCACCACGGTGCGATACCACCAAGAGGTGCGCGCCAGACTCTCCGGAATCACTTCCGGGCGGCTGTTCTCGCCATAGAGCGGCTCGGGGTAAACCTTATTGTTGACCAGCGAGGTGAGAACCGTACCCGGCACAGTGGCTGCATACCAGCCATGGGTGCCAAAGCCGGCGCTGGACACCTGCTCACCGGAAGCGGAGACCTTGGCCGCGTCCTGCAATTGCCAGCCGCTGGCAAGCATCAGCGGAGCAGGCGCTGCCGCAGCGAAGGATGGAGTGGAAGTCATTGTTATCGTTACCAAAAACACCAAGGCAAGCCAGTTCGAAATGCTTTTCAAAGGAGAGTGCTCCTTGTTCTTTCTCGTGGATAGGCGTCGTGCGCCGTCATCGAGTGATTATATGCCGGAGATGCTGCGCTTTGTCGAGCAACACGTGCAAGGAAAAGACTGAATGAGGCGCCGCTCAGTTACGGCCGGCAGATGCGGAATAGGTACGAATCGCCACCAGACGATTATTCAGCGTAGTGTTGCCCTCTTCTTCCGAGAGCAGAACCGCTTCAAAATAGGGTCCGCCGCCCGCACGCCGGCGCGCTTCCTGCAATTGCTGGTTAGAGGATGCCGAGGTAAGAAATGCAACCAGCGCCGCCGTGCTGCGACCGGTGAGAATCATCAACCGCGAGTTGGGTGTGGCTCCGGGAACCACCGCAATCAGACCGGGCACAATGGTGCGCTTGGTTGACTCGTTCGTGACGCTATAGGCACTCAGCTCACCGGAGCGCGGTGCCTTGTTCTGTATGGTCTGGGCCTGCGGGTCGAAATAGAAGTACTGCAGATGAAGCTGGCTCAGAAAAGGGGTCAGCGTCCCCGGCGTCCCCATCAGAATAATGTTGTTGTTCTCCAGAATCTCCGATGGCGTATCGGAACTGATGGTCAGGTCGGCCTTCACGCCGCGGGTATCCATATAATGCATCAGCTTGAGCGAGGCAATCACGTCCGACGAGACGGCATAGTTCTGGCTGAGCTGCGGCGTGCCAAACTGCTGGTCGAAGCTGTTGAACACCGCAATGCTGGAACGGTCGTTGAAGTTGTTGACCTTGGGATTGCGCACAAGCATGGTGCCCTGCGCGCCCATGCCCCAGGCAAAGAAGATGGGATTGGGAATAACGATCTGAACCGGCTTGTTGTTATCGCTGAACTCGCGCCACACCGGAAGCAATGTTTCCTGCGCCTGCCGCTGTGCTGAGCCGTGCGAAAGGGTCGCCAGCCGCCAGCCGAGCCACCCGCATACACCGCAGAGAACAACCACCAGTACACTCAGAACCGCCACCAGAGGAGACGCACGACGCAGCCGGATAGAAAGCGGCGGCGGATAGATATTGGTGGCCACCAGCGCCCTGGAGTCGTCGCTCGTCTTGGCCGGTTCGGGCAGCGGACTCTGCGTCTGCACATCCTCCAGGACCAGTCTGTGCGAGCCCAGCGGGATGGTGAAGCGCAGAGCCAGAGCGCTGCCCTCGTCCAGATAAAACTCCTTCAACCTGCGCCGGAGCCGCGACACCTGCACCCGCACCGTGGCGTCCACCTGGGGATCGAACGAGGCCCGGCGGCCAAGCGCCTCAACGCCCAGGCTGTACTCACTCAGTTGGCTCTTGCGATGCGCAAACAGATATTGCAGCAGGCCCTTTAACGCAACCGCATTCTCAAAGGCCTTGCTGGCCAGAATGGCGTTCAGATGATCGAGGAGCTCGGTTTCCGTGGGTAGAACGGCGTCCGTCGGGCTGTTCACGTCACTGCCTGCCACGGAATCTAGCCCCCAAATCAAGAAAAGTTTTGCCGCAATCGACCACCAGAATACGAACCGTGAATGGAAGTGTCAACGGAACCCGAAATTGGCTTGCTTGCCGTTCGCCCGCCGGAGGGCATGCGCCGGCAGCCTTCTTCAGCGCCCGAATCCGGAGAAACAGAACCCCAGGTCGGTTCGCTACATGACTGGGTGTATCCATCGGCCAATCCGCGCAAATATTTGATAACAAACACGTGACACATGTAACAAGACGCGCAGAAACTGGACAGTGCCTACGCGCGAAACCTATACGAGAGCCTGATCTTCAACAACCAGAGATTGGTCATCCAGGTGCGCTGTAGGTTGGTAGCACGGTTCGGTAAGCGGCCCAGGATGGCCCAAAACCTCAGGAGGCTGATGTACATGAAACACTCTGAAACGCAAAGGAAAGCGATCACGGGCCGGCAACAGGAAGCGATGCAGACTTCGTCCGGCCTGCAGGCGTTTTCCTCAGGCAGGTGGCTGCTAGCAGGAGCCTTGCTCCTTTTGGCGGCACTGAGCCTGATTCCATCCGCGCTGCGCGCACAGGTGCAGAACGGCACGATCGTCGGAACCGTCGTCGATCAGAACGGGGCGGTTGTTCCCCAGGCCGATGTAACGTTAACGGCGACCGACACCAACCTGGTGCTGCGTGGCCAGAGCAACGGCGAAGGCGCATACAGTTTTCCGCAACTGCTCCCAGGCAAGTACAAGGTGGCCGTGGAAAAAGACGGCTTTCAGAAGACGGTGGCTTCTCTGATTCTGACCGTCGGCCAATTTGCCCGTGTCGACGTGACGCTGCCTGTGGGCAGCAAAGCAGAGACGGTCACCATCCAGGCGGACGAACTCGCTGCGCTCGATACGCAGACCTCGCACCTGGACTACACCGTTCAGGCGCAGCAGGTGGACGATCTGCCGTTGAACGGCCGCAACCCGTACGGTCTGGCGGTTCTTTCGCCCGGCATTGCGCCAGGCGCCAACTTTGGCGTGGGTGTTACGGTAACCCGTGGTGCCGTGGTGGCAGCCGCCACCAACAACTTTGAATCCAACGGTGGCGTGGGCGGCAACAACGAAGTGCTGCTGGACGGCGTTTCGATCGTGGTTTGCTGCCAGGGCCAGCCGGCCGTGACGCCCTCTACAGAAGTGGTGAGCCAGTTCAAGGTGGTCACCTCGAATGCTCCTGCCGAGTACGGACGCAGCTCCGGCGCGGTGCTCAATATTGCCACCAAGAGCGGCACCAATCAGCTCAGGGGCGAAATCTACGACTTCCTGCGCAACGACAAGCTCGACGCGGCCAATTACTTCACCAAGCGCAACGGCGTATATCCCTATCCTGGGCACAAGGATTTCCGTCCGCCGCATCGCGCCAACCAGTACGGAATTTTTGTCGGCGGGCCAGTGTGGATTCCGCGCGTCTACAAAGGCAAGGACAAGACCTTCTTCACCTTCGGTTATGAGGGCATCCGCAATCTGGCTCCGGCTGCCAGCACGGGCACCGTTCCCACGGCGCTGATGCGCCAGGGCATCTTTACCGAAGCTCCCGCGGTCATCTACGATCCCAACTCCTCCAACGCCACAGCTACGGCGCGCACGCCAGTTGCGGCAGCCGCCTGCAACGGAACGTCCTATGCGGCCGGTTACTGCATTCCGCAGGCCAATTGGAACTCAGTGGCGAAGGCCATGTTGTCGGCTTATCCCGCGCCCAATCTGGCGGGCACGACCAACAACTACAGCTACATTCAGAACACCACCAGCATCGACGATCAGTACAACTTCCGTATTGATCACAACTTCAGCGACAAGCACCGCAGCTTTGTGCGCGGCACCAAAAGCAAGAACGACTACACCAACTACGACCTCTTCAACACGGCCAGCGGCATGGCCGGCTGGCAGCAGCATCTGACCGCCTATCTGTTTGCCGTGGGCCATCTGTGGACAATGTCGCCCTCGACCCTGGTGCAGGCCAGCTACGGCTTTGCGCGGCAGACCAACTACCAGATCGGCAACAGCGTCTATGGATATGACGCCAGCAAATATGGCTATGGCGCGAGCTTGACCAGCGCGCAGCAGGTGCCTGGCCTACCGGTGATCAGCGTCAGCGGCATGGTGCAGCCGATGTGGGCGGCCAACTTCAATCACTGGGCGCACAACACACACTCGCTAAACGCCAGCGTGCTGATCACGCATGGCAAACACAATCTGGCCATTGGCTACAACGGCCGCTTGATTCTCGAAAACCAGTTCGGCTTGGGCAACGGCGCAGGCTCGTTCTCCTACTCCACCAACTTTACGGGCAGCCAGTATCCGGGCGGCTCGGTGGTGAGCGGACAGAGCCCGTTTGCTTCGTGGGCTTCTTTCCTGCTGGGCTATCCGACGGGCGGCTCCATCATGCGCCAGACGACAGTAGCCTACAACCAGTGGATCACCGGCATCTATGCGCAGGACGATTGGCGTCCGACGCAGAAGCTGACCGTCAACGCCGGCCTGCGCTGGGATGTGGAAACCGGCTTTGGCGAGCGCCACAACAACTGGGCTGACTTTGATCCCACCGTCACCAATCCCATCTCTGCCGCAGTCGGCTTCAACATCCTGGGCGGTGCGCAGTTCCTGGGTGCCAATGGCAATCCCACGCGCACTTCGCAGACGCTCTACCACGCAGTCGGTCCGCGCCTCGGCTTCTCGTATGAAGCGACGCCCAAGACCGTTGTGCGCGGTGGCTACGGCATCCTCTACCTCCCGCTCTCTGAGCGTGGCTACTCGAACCCCAACATCGGCTTCACACAGACCACCAACATTCCCACCACGGCAACCGGCTTTACGCCGGCTGTGACCACCGACAATCCGTTCCCCTCGGGCGCGGCTCTGCCGGCGGGCGCCAGCGCGGGCGCGGGAGTCAGCGTCGGTGCCGGCATCTCCGGCTTCCAGTACAAGAACCCGCTCAGCTACCAGCAGCAGTGGAGCCTTGGCGTGCAGCGCGGTCTGGCCCGGGGCATGGCTCTCACGCTCAACTATGTAGGCGGACATGGAGTGAAGCTGCCCATGAATATCCGCCCCAACGATCTGAAGCCGGCTTACTGGGGTCAGGTTGGCGATCCCACCAACCAGATTGGCTACTTGCAGGCGCAGGTGACCAATCCCTTCTACGGTGCGTCGGGCGTCGCAGCCGGTTCCACGCTGACCAAGCCCACTGTGCAGCGCGCGCAGTTGCTCGCGGCCTTCCCTGAGTACACCACCGGCACCATCGGCGGCATTCAGAATGGTTCGGTCGGCATCTCCTATCTCGACATGGGATCGGTCACCTACAACGCGGTGCAGGTCTCGTTGCTGGTCAATCATCCGGGTGGCTTGACGGGATCGATCAACTACGCTTTCTCGAAGGGCCTGGGCAACGTAAGCGATCTCACCAACGGCTTCCTGAACTCCACGGGCAATCCGTCGATTCAGAGCCTCTACTTCCTCGATCACGAACACTCCATTCTGGCTTCCGATGTTCCGCATCGCGTGGCTGGAACGGCGACCTATCCGCTGCCGATCGGCAAAGGCAAGCGCTTCCTGGGGACCATTCCGGGTTGGGCCAACGAAATGGTGGGCGGCTGGACGGTGACCACCATCGCCGATGTCTACAGCGGTTTCCCGGCGGGCATGAACAACAGCGGCGCACCGGCCTTTGCTGGCACGCGTCCGGTCTTCACCGGCGGCAACACCAAGACCTCGGGCGACATCCACAAGCGCCTCGGTGGTGCGGGACAAACCCAGGCCTATTTCGATCCGGCCGGCTTCCGTTTGCCCAAGGCCTTCGAACTCGGCACGGTACCCCGTTCGACCGGCACGCTGCGTGGACCGATCAACTTCGACGACAACGTTTCGGTCATCAAGAGCTTCCCGATTCGTGAAGCACTTCGTCTCGAAATGCGTTGCGAAATCTTCAACGTCCTCAACAAGGTTGCCTTCGGCATGCCGAATGCAACTGTGGGCAGTTCCACCTTCGGCTACATCACCGGGCAGTCCAACCTGCCGCGCAACATTCAGGTGAGTGCCAAGCTGCACTTCTAACTCAACAACCAGGCCAGAGGCACTCACGGGCTCTGCTCGCGGCCCTCTGGCCTGCTAACCAATCTTTGTACTACCCGCAGACACCACACAGAACAGGACTCAGACTGCGATGAACTCGACTCTTGCTTCAAGGAAATACTTCCACCTTGCTTTGGTTCTCGGTTGTGCATTTTCTCTGCTTGCTGCCGCGGGGCTCTGCGCACAGGCCACGCATCCCAGCTATGACGTGGTGATCGCGGGCGCCGGCACAGGCGGCACATCGGCGGCCATTACCGCGGCTCGCATGGGCGCACGCGTGGCACTGATTGAAGAGACAGACTGGCTGGGAGGCCAGGCTGCCGCGGCCGCCGTCAGCACCATGGATGAGGGCAACAATCTGACGCCTCCCTCGGGCATGTACCGCGAATTTGTCGACCGCATGGCAGCCTACTATCAGGCCCGCAGAAAATCGGTATCCACCTGCTATTGGGGCACCAACTCGCATTGCTATGAGCCTGCGGCCATCCGCAAAATCCTGCAGCAGATGATCGACGAAGTGAACGCAGGGGCCTATGGCAAGGGTCATATCGATCTGTATCTGCGCGATCACGTGGCGCGTGTTCTCAAAAACGCCAGCGCCGTAACCGGCGTGGTCACCGCGAAGGGCATCACGCTCAACAGCCAGGTGCTGATCGACGCCACGGAATATGGCGATGTGCTGCCGCTTACCGGCGCGCACTATCGCTCCGGCCGCGCCATAGACGCGGACAAGGCTAACACCTGCACGCAGGACATCACCTACACTCTGGTGATCAAGCGCTATCCAAAGGGAGTTCCCGCGGAGCTGCTTCTGCAGCACGAGCCGCCCGAGTATCAGACGTACCTACCCAAGCTGCGCGGACAATGGCGCATCGATGGCAACCCGGTGAACCGCTGGTTGCCAGTAAATTTCGCGATGCATAACGCCTATCGCGGACTGCCCGATTCGTCCAATCCTGTTTCGTATACCTCCCAGCAACCGACCCAGATTACGCGGACGGTCTTGAATTGGTTCAACGACTATCCTGCCCACACTGAGATCTTCAACCGCAGCGAACGCATGAAGATCCTGTGCGAAGCCAAGCTGAAGACGCTGGCCAATCTCTATTATCTGCAGCACGAGCTCAAGATGAACGATTGGTCTGTGGCCAACGACGAAGGTTACAACACGGCCTTCAATCGCGAAGAGAATTCCTGCCCCAACATTCCTGCAGAGTTCAAGGCCATCGAACAGCACTTTCCGGTGATGCCGTACATTCGCGAAAGCCAGCGTTTGGTGGGCGTCTATACGCTCACCGGCGGCGATGTGCGCCGCGAACAGCAAGGCGGCGTCTCTGTCACAGGCTTCCAAGATTCCATCGCCGTGGGCGACTATGCCGACGACCTGCATAACTGCGCCTCGGCCGGCGATTATGAATTCGATCTGGAACACCTCTCAGACCGCGCGCCGGGATTCCGCTCCGGCCCCTTCGAAATTCCGTTACGCGCGCTGATCCCGGAAACCGTCGATGGCCTTCTGGCGGCGGAAAAGAACATCTCGCAATCGCGCATGGCCAATGGGGCCACACGCCTGCAGCCGATCACCATGCTCACCGGCGAAGCGGCGGGGGCGCTCGCCGCCCTGGCCGCAGAACGGAAAACCCAACCGCGCAATGTGTCGCCTGAGGCTGTGCAGATTGCTCTACTCGAACGTGGTGCTATCCTGGCCCGCGCGCCGATGCACGATATGATCCTTGGCGTCATCCCCTGGCAGGCTGCGCAGTTTGCCGTGGCCCACCAGTGGATGGCAACAGACAACGGGCTCTTCCGTCCGAACCTCCCCATGACGCGTGCCGATGTGGCCGAGCTACTGGATCGCGCGTTTGTGTTGAGCGCCTCTCCTTTCGACCCGTCCAAGATCTATCGTCCTTCTTCGTATGAGGCAGCCAGCTTTGCCGATGTTCCTCTCTTCAATCCGCATGCCACCGCCGTAGAGGCATGGCGCGCAACCGGCACGCTGCCTGCATGCCGTTCAAATGCGCAGCAATTCTGCGCCAGCGATTCCATCAGCGTAGGCGACTTTACACGTGCCGTCGCGGCGTTGGCTGCACGCAACCAGAACAACAAAGCACAGCTATCGTCTGTCCTGCTCGAAAACCTGGACGTCAACGAAGACGCTCCTCTCAACCGCATTCAGGCCGCAATGATCTTGTGGAACAATGCGCGCTCAGCCCAATAAGCCCCGTGCACGATGCCATCCGAGAAGGATGCATCGTGCACGCACGCCTGTTTTATCCTGCAAAGGCACAGCCACACCGCATCCCGATGCATGTAATACCCTGCTCTTGCGCGCAACCATACGAATCGCCAACAACGATCGAGGAATGAAAAAACGTGTTCATCTTTCATGGATTTCAAAAACTTTCGTGGCTCAGCCTTTTGCTCGCCATGGTACTCACAACACGCTGCACGGCTCAACACGCACCCCAGGTGGACGTTCTGGTTTACGGCGGCACTGCCTCCGGAGTTATGACGGCCTACTCCGCCGCGCAGCAGGGCCTTCAGGTTGTACTGATTGAGCCGGGCACGCATCTGGGCGGCATGGTGAGTGGCGGCTTGTCCGCCACCGACGTAGGAAACTCCGGTGTGATTGGCGGCTACGCACGCACGTTCTATGAGCATTTGGCCGCATACTATGGCCATCCACAGATGCAGCACATCATTGAGTGGCGTCCGGAACCGCACGTCGCAGAGCAAGAGCTGCGCAGGTTACTGGCCACCACGAATGTGCGCATCGTCTTCCAGAAACGGCTACGCGAAAAGCATGGCGTTACACTGCAGGCAGGCCGCATCGTATCCATCGTTACGGAAGATGGCACGCAATGGCGGGCCCGCATCTTTGCCGATTGCAGCTACGAAGGCGATTTGATGGCGCAGGCGCGCGTCAGCTACACCTGGGGTCGTGAAAGCAGTCAGACCTATGGCGAAGCGCTTGCCGGCGTTCGTTTGGATACGCCCAAGCATCAGTTCTGGTGGCCAATGCCAGCCTATGACGATCAGCATGTTCTCTACCCGGAGATACATGCCACACCGATCGGCGTAAACGGCGCTGCTGATCGCAAGGTGCAAACCTATAATCTGCGCCTGATCTTCACCAACGATCCGGCCAATCGCCTTCCCTTCCCCAAACCGGAGGGTTACGATGCTGCTCGTTTCCGCCTGCTGGCCCGCTACCTGAAAGAGTTCCCCGAACATATGGGGCGCGCGCCGCGTCTGGGCGATGTGGTGAATCCGGTTCCCATCGCCAACCATAAGGCAGACGTCAACAACAACGGCCCTCTTTCTACTGACTTCATTGGCAGAAGCTGGGATTATCCAGAGGGCAGCTATGCCCGGCGCGATGCCATCAACCAAGAACATCTGCTCTACACGCAATCGCTCATCTACTTCCTCGCCAATGATCCGGCGGTCCCTGCCACCATGCGCGAAGAGATGAACCGCTGGGGACTCCCGCAAGATGAATTTCAGGACTCCGCTCATTGGCCCTGGCAACTCTATGTGCGCGAAGGCCGCCGCATGGTAGGCGCAACCGTGGTAACGCAGGCTGACATGCAGACCGCGCGCACCAAGCCGGATTCCATCGGCATGGGCAGCTACAACAGCGACTCGCACAACGTGGACCGCCTGGCCATGCCCGACGGAACCGTGCGCAACGAAGGTGATATCCAAGTACCCGTCAAGCCCTACGAGATTCCTTACCGTTCCATCACTCCGCGCGTGGGCGAGGTACAGAATCTGCTGGTGCCGGTATGCTTCTCCGCGTCCCATGTGGCTTACTCTTCCATGCGCATGGAACCGCAATACATGATCATTGGAGAAGCTGCCGGAGTCGCGGCCGCACTCGCCATTCACAATCATGTAGCAGTTCAGAAGATCGATATTGCAGCGCTACAAAAGGAACTGGAAAAGCATGGGGCAATCTTGCATATGGAGCAGGTCAAGCCCGCGGCAAAAGAATAAAGAGACTCCAGTAACAAACAGGGGCGCAGACAGAATGTCTGCGCCCCTGTTGTTCTGCGGCTCTACCTTCTACTCGATCAACAGAAGCCACTCGGTTGCATCCGGCTTAGTAAAGAACGTGGAGGTCTCTCCAGTTTCAGCCCGAGCGGCGCGCTCCTCGCCGGAACGCGGATTGAACCACAGCGCGGAGTGCACCGTGACCGCGTGTTGCAACTCAATGCGCGCACCGGCCAGCGATTGCACCAGAACCGTTCCCGCATCTTCCGTAGCGAGCGTCCAGGTATTTTCAGCATCGTCTGTCCATCCATCGCGCGGCTCCATGCGCATCAGCTTCTGCCCTAGACGTTGGCACACAAAACGTTCCATCACCACATCGGAGGCCTGGCCCCGCCCTGTGCTTGCCGGTGCGCAATCGCGCGGGATGGCATCGGTGGTCGGCGTGCAGCCAAGCTGTGCGGAGAGAGCCATTATCTGCGCAGGCGGATGATTTCGCAAAGCCGCTGCCGATGCCGCTCCGCCCATCAGCACCGGCAGAATGCCGCCGCCATTCACCATCGGCATCAGCGCCACCTGCGGATAACGATCGTGATACTCGCGAATGGAACGGTAAGCCTGCCGCTCGGTGGTTTCCGGAGGCAGATCCATGTAGCCCGGGAAATCCGCCATGATCTGTTCGCGGAAGGCACGGTTGATGCCACCTTGCGGTGCCCACAACTTGCCATCGGGAAGGTACTGCCAATAGCGCATGTCGATCACGGCGACATCGCGGCGCCGTTCCGCATCCGCCATAATCGCATCCGTCGTAGCCTTGCTGGTGGTCAACGCGATACGCACCCGCTTGCCATGCTCGCGCTCCCACTCCGCAACCGTATCCAGAAAGAACTGCTGAAAGCTGAGTGGGCCGGCATATTGATACGCCAGGCCGAAGATCATGTTGGGCTGATCGGCGAGTTCATCCAGCGTATGCACAATGTACGCCCGATGCAATGCGCGCAAGGGTGCGTAATCGGTGGAGAAAAATTCGTTACCCACATCGCTGCGATCTTCATAGCGCAGCGGCGGAGGTTCCGGCAGACCAGTGTTATTGATGTTGTTGGCCGGACGCCACGGATAGTCCATCCAATGCGGGCCAAGCTCAAGCACATTGTGCGTATTGTAGAGATCGTAGAAAATCACGATGCCCTGCTTGGCCGCCTCCTGCGCAAACTCCCGGTGGCGTGCAAAGTACCAGGGATTGAAGCGTGTCAGATCGTAGCGCGAGAGCCCATCCCAAGCGGTTCCCTTGCCACTGCGCGCCCATGGCGATTCATAGAAAGGCGCCCACACATCGGCTGTCGCACGGCGTTCCATAGTGTGCGAATCGCGACGCCGCTCGTACCACAAGCCAGGATTCACTTGCAGGGACAACACGCCGAGAGCCTTCAACCGCGCAGCCATCTCGGCCAGATCTTCCGTCTCGCCGCGTGCAGTAACGCCGGGCATGAAGCGTGTAATGCTCGATCCGCTGGCAGTGAGCGCGGTCAGCGGAGAGATGTCGCCCTTCCACCATGCCTCGGTTTGCGATTCTCCCCACCCAATGCGTCCATCGATCACAAAACGTCCGCCCGCAATCTCAAAGCTGTGTGGCGGAGCAACAGGCGCGGGCACCACCGGCGCAGCATGGAAAGGCGTGGCCTGACTGTCTTCTTTTGCGCTATTGCCCGAAGCGCTGAAGAGTGCGTCCAGCGTCATTCCGGTGCGAGCCTTCAATTGGGTTGCAAACAACGGCTCAGGACTTTCCACCACACGATTCGGCGCTCCGGGGGCTCCCAGTGCGTCGACTGTTCTAGCCGACGAGTTCCAGATAAGCGAATTCGCCGCGGTCCAGCCTGCTCCCTGGGCGCGAGTCAGATCTTCGACCAGTTGTAACCGTGCATCCGGCACATGCACCTGTTCATAGAGAACGCCCGCGGCAAGGCTCTCAAATGCACCGCTTGCGCCCAAGGCGTTGCGAGCCGTGCAATCGAAAAAGACATTGGGACCGGCAGACAACATGCCCACCGCAAAGTCATTCATTCCCTCTTCGCCCAGGCAACGTGCCACCAGCACCTGCTGGCCATTCACAACAAAGCTCTGCCGACGATAGCCCGCACGTTCGGCAATCGGCGCCAGGCTCTGGCAGTCGAGAATCGTGATGCGGCGCGCGTGTTGATTGACGCGCACTGCCGAGCTGACAAAGTGACGCGCCACCACGTTGCGCACCCACCCGTCGCGCAAATTATCCATCTGCACGGCAATCCAGGCATGATCTTCATCCATCGGGTGGCTGGTATCGTAGCTGCTTTCTAGCGTCAGGTCTTCAATGCCGATGCGCTCCGCCGGAGCATTCGCATTCGTCATCGCAACAGTACCTCCGCCCCAGCGTTTTTCAAGCGCCATGGTAATGGGCGCATCGAGCGTGACAGTATTGTTCGCAGTATGCACAGCAACGACGGTGCGATCCCAGGAGAGATTGCGCGAGCCCGGCTTCCAGTCTTGCAGCAGGTTGGCAAACTTGCCCGGCAGATTCGTCATGCCAATGGCAGCGACCCACTCCGCTGTGCTGGGACGAGTAACGACAATCTCCGCGCCTGGCTTCATGCCCCGCACGTCACTCAGATGCAACTCACGCGCGCCTGCCGGCACGTCCTTGGTAACTGCGATGGGCTCGGCCGTCCGCGCTGCGCTCGTGGCTCCCACCTCAATCAGCGCGCGGCGGGCAACGCCGTCCGCAATCACAACCGTCTTATCTGGCCCTGCCCCTCGCAGCACCACGCCTGAGGCCCGCATCAGGATTTGTCCTCGCACACGGAAGCGTCCTGGAGCAAGCACCAAAGCGCCGCGAAATCCCTGCGCAGAAAGCGGCCGCGCAGCCAAGGTATCCAGCGCTTGCTGAATGAGCGCCGTATCGTCGGCACCGGAAGGAACCACGCGCAGCACTGCCGGAACATGCGGCAGAGAACCATCCGCGTAGCCCGCAGTAGAAAAATCAATATCCGTGTTGGAGTGAGAGCTCTCAGCTTTTGCAGCAAGCACAGTAGCAAGGACGGCCAACACGAGTGCCAACCGTCCGGACAGATGAATCCGGGCCAACAATTTCATTCTTCCGTTTCCAATATTCCAGCGTGAGAGCTATCAGTTGCTGCGCGACCGAATGCCGTGCAGGAAGAAGTCGGCCAACAACGCCGCCAGTGCCTGCGGCTCAGGATCGACACCTTCCTGATACCAGGGATAAATGTGCGTGATCATGCCCAGCAGAGCGAAACCGAGATAGCGGCTGGGGATTTCGCTACGCAGCAAACCTGCGTGCTGCGCGTCGGCAAGTAACTGGCGCACCATCTGCTCATACTCATCTCGCAGCCCTACGATCTGAGCACGCTTGCGCGGATCGAGAAAATTGATCTGCTCGATTGCAACCGCGATCCAGTTCTTGTGCTCGAGCATGGCCGAGATGTGCGCGGCGATGAAGCGCAGCAGACGAGGCTCCGCGCCCTCCACTCCTTCGAGCGCGCGCCGGACGCTGCTCAGCATGTGCTCGTGCGCCGAGAGGATGATCTGGTAACAAAGATCGTCCTTGCTGGTGATGTAGTAGTAGAGCGATGCCTTCTCAATCCCCATGGCATCCGCAACCTCGCGGATGGAGGTGGTTGTGAAGCCGCCCGAGGCAAACAACATGCTCGCCGTGTCCAGCAGGCGCGCGTGGGTCTCATTTTTGGTTTCGCAAATGGGGCGCGTATCGAGCTGAAGCGCGTCCATGGCCTGGCGGTTTTCACCTGCCGGCATGCGCGCAGCGGGTGCTCCGGCTCCGTCAATATAGATGCGACCAAAGAGAGCGGCCAGTTCCGTGAGAGGCAACTCGCCATCCGGACGATACCAGAGCACCGACCAGTTGGTCATGCTCATCACCGCATGGTAGTGGTATTTGTGCGGAATGCTGGCACGCATTTTCCCTTGCGCGATAGCCGCATCGTAGATTCTGGTCACCATCTGCTCATAGCGCGTCCAGAAGCCGTTGATCTCCTGAAAATATTGCGCCGAGAGCGAACGGTAGTCATACATGGAAACCAGCATCTGGCGTTGCTGCTCCAACGTGGCCACCATATGCGTTCCGGCAATGGCACGCAGCGCTTCCAGAGGATCGCGTGTACTGGTCGCCGCAGCTTCTACCCGCTCCATGATGTTTTGCAGCGATGAAAAGCAGATATCGTAGAGCAGCTCTTCCTTATTCTTGACGTGGTAGTAGAGCGAGGCCTGCTTGACGCCCAAGGCAGCCGCCAGATCGCGGGTGCTGGTCTTGCGATAGCCCTTTTCCCAGAACAGATCGAGCGCAAGCTGGCGCAGGCGTTCACGCGTTTGCGCGCCTGGGCTGGATGGCTCTTTGCCGTTCTCAAGAAGGGCATCGGTTCTGGGCATTGCGGGGGCTCTCGTTCTTTCCAGTTGCTCAGAAGATAGAAAAAGACTGCCAGCTTCTGGCGGTATTCTACTGCATCGGTATAGCGGGCTGCTTACTGCGGCGGACCGGAACAATTCCGGACCGCCGCTGTTGGTTCCAGACTTGCGCCTAGAAGTTGATACGCGCTGACAACTGAATGTCGCGCGGTGAGTTGGCCTGCCCCGTGACGCGTCCAAGCGCCGTCGAGGAGGTGTTCGACACCGGCTGCCCCGCAGTGGTGGGCTGCACGCTGGTGTTGCCAATCGCGAAAATCACCGAGTTGGTGAGGTTATAGGCAGACACGTCGAACACCAGCTTGAAGCGGTCGTGCAGTGTCACTTCGCGCTTCAGGCTCATGTCCAGATCCCACATCGACGGTCCGCGCAGATTGAACGGAGCCGTGCGCGGCGCATTGCCGAAGGCCTGGTTCATAGGCGTGGAGAAGGCTGCAGGATCGATGAAGTTAATCGCCGTGTTGGTTGCGGTAACGCCGTTGCCCCACTTACCGTTCACACGTGCATTGCCCGAGTACCCCGGATTCAGGTTCGGGAAGCAGGTGCCCGCATAGTAGAGCGTGGAGCAGGAAGCCAGCGTAATGGAGATCGGCGTGCCGGTGGAGTAGGAGTAGATACCAGCCACCTTCCAGTCACCCAGAACGGCCTTGGCATACTTGGGACCGTTGCTGCGCGATGTGTAGGGCAACTGATAAACCAACTGCGCATTCGCAACGCTGCGGCTGTCCACCGTGCCGTTGGAACGGTCCGTCGAAGCAGGCAGGTAGGCCGAACGGTACACGCCGTTGTCGTCATACTCACGCTGCAGTACGTAGTTGAAGGTGTAGGAAAGACCATGCGCCATGCGCTGCTTAGCGGTGAACTGGAGCGACTGATAGTTGGAGTTCGACACATTGCCGGCCACATCGTTGATGCCCGAGTACTGCGGGAACGGGCGCAACATCTGCGCGATGGTACCGGAGTAGGAGCTGTAAGGCAGTGCCACGTCGGAGACAATCGCCTGCGCCGCGGCAATGTTGGCCGAGGTGGCTTGTGCACCGAGCAGGTTCACCGCCACGCCGTTCACAGTTGCATTTTCCAGTGCATAATACTTCGGGTTCAACTGATTCGACCAGCGTCCCCGGCCCGGATGACCGTAGGCGGCAACCGGCAGATAGTGGCCTTCCGAGCCCACATACGCCACGTGCAGCACCAGATTGTTGTTGATCATGCGTTCCATGCCCAGGCTCCACGACTCCACATACGGGGCACGCGAACCAACCTCAGGATCAAGGTAGTTGACCGTGCCACCCGTGTTGTAGCTGGGGCTGATGAACGGTCCCTTGGTGTAGGTCGGGAAGCCGCTATCGAGCATGAACGCCTGCTGGCCGTTCTGGCCGACAATGTTGGGAATGGCAGCATAACCAAGCTGTTCGTTGGTGAGCGCGGCCACGCCGGTTACACCGGTAGCGTGCGTATAGCTGATGCCGAAGCCACCGCGGACCACCGTCTTGTCGTTCATCTGATAGGCAAAGCCAATACGCGGTCCAAAGTTCTTGTAGTAGTTCTTGAGCGGCGTATCGCAGTTGCAACCGTAGGTGCCGCTGCCCGCATACTGCATGGCACCGGCATAGTTCACCGAGGGGTTGGTGATGCTGGGGTTCATCCACGAGTAGCGGCCCAGCACTTCAGTCGACGGAGGATAGATGTCCCAGCGCAGGCCGAGGTTGAAGGTCAGCCTCTGCGTGGCCTTGTAGTCATCTTGCACATAGAACGAGGTAGGACGGCTGCGCGCGCCGGTGGTGCCGTAGGCCGAGTAGTCGTAGAGAACGCCCTGGTTGGCAGCACCAAACAGGAAGCTGGCATAGGCATTGCCGGTACTCGACATGGCCGTACCGGTAGCGTCATAACCGGCCGTCTGCGCCGTGCCAAAGTAGAGATAAACCGGCGAGGTGCCACCGCCCGTCCAGGCAATGTTGTTCAGTTGCAGCCACTGGTGCAGGAAGCCGAAGGCCAGAGAATGACGGCCGCGGATGTACTGCAGATCGTCCTGGATGGTGTAGTTGTTGGTGATGGTGTTGTAAGCCTTGCCGCCAGCCCAGCCGGACAGACCATAGGAATCGCTGAACGAGGTATTGGGGAAGGCCCGCGTGGCCTGGCCCACAGGAAGGTTCTTCATTCCAGCCATGGTGCCCAGTCCATAGGCCGTACCTTCCGAGGGGTTCTCAACCGGTCCCCAGAAGCGGAAGTAGCCATAGTGGAAGGAGTTCACCAGGTTGGGACGGATCACGTAGTTGTCTTCAACAATCAGCGTGGGGTTCTTGGAGTGCCAGATGTAGGAAGCCTCATACGGCAGAGGCAGCGGATTACCGTAGCCCACCGCGGACGGCGTGCCCTGCTCATCCATGGCAAAGATCACCGAGAGTTTGTGCACGTCGCTGATGGACCAGTCTACCTTGTCCGTGGTAGCCCAGGTGGTCTGACTGGTGCCAAACGAACCGAGATAGTTGTTAATCAGATTGGAGTTGGTCGGCGCGGGCAGCAATGATTGCAGCTTGGAAGCCACCGAGGAAATCGCCGACGGATTCATCACGTTGGCCGTACCGTTGTAGCTCACCTGGCTGCGCACGCAGGCGCCGCTGGTGCAGTTGGTGCTGGTGGGATCGTAGATGGCCTGATACGCGCTGAAGTCGCCCTTGCGCTCCGCCACGGTTGGAATCGTGGTGTAGGACGGCGAGGTGGTGGCGCTGTAGCGGTACGCATCGTAAGAGCCGAAGTAGAACAGCTTGTTGCGCAGCGCATGACCACCGGCGCGGCCGCCGTACTCGTTCTGGTGCTCGACCGGCTTCACGGCTTTGCCCGTGATCTTGTTAATCACATAGGGATTGAAAAAGCCCCAGGTGTCGAGCGCGGTATTGCGGAAGTATTCAAACACCGAACCGTGAAACTGGTTGGAGCCGGTGCGAACCGTGTAGTTCTGCACGCCAATACCCTGATACTGCGCCGGGATGACGCCCGTGATCACCTGGAACTGATCGACAGCTTCCACCGAGATGGAGTTCGAAACCGCACGGCTGTCGCCCTGCAGGTAGAGGCTTGTCACTGGCATGCCACTGTAATAAACCTCATCCAGGCGGCCCTGCGAACCGGAACCACCGAAGATCGAGGTGGAATACTCCGATGAAGAGTTAGCGATCGTAACGCCGGGAACAATCGAAATGAACTTGACCGGATCGCGAGGCGAACCGGCGCCGGTACCGCTCATCTGCAGCGGCAGTTCGGTGTATTCGGTATTTTCAACCGTGGTGTTCAGCGAAGCGCTGGCCGTGTCCAGTTGCGGGGGAGCACTGGTAACTACAACCGTCTCGGCCTCGGCACCGGGGCTCAGCGCCAGGTTCAGTCCCACCTGCTGGGTGGCGTTCACCTGAACGTTTTCCTGCCGTGCGTTCTTGAAGCCCTTCACGGTAACCACCACCGTGTAAACGCCGGCATCGAGCGGGGCAATGTTGTAGTAGCCGGTCGCGGAGGTTTTACGGGTAACAGCCTCTCCCGTAGCCGTGTTGGTCACTGTCACCGTGGCATCCGGCAACACGGCGCCAGTCGAATCGGTGACCAGGCCGAGCAAGCTGCCCTTGCCGGCAAACTGTGCGTGGGCCGGCAACACCAGCAGCAACGCGGCGACAAAGAGCAGCAGGCTCTTCAGGCAAAGTTGGAACGTGCTGGATGTGGCTCTTCTTCCGGCTGAACTGCGCGTCCCGCCAGAGGGCCCTGCCAAGCAACGAATCTCGCAGAATTCCCCTTTGAACATTCGTATCTCCTTAATGTCTGCAGATTTACGCCTCCGGCTGGCCAGGCACGGAGGCATAAGGCAGCTACAGCACTGCACCATCAACCTGAAGCGGCACCACCACAGAAGGAGACGGTGAAGAAGCGGGTGGAGAGCGGAGGCTATCCTCTGGCCCACAAATTCTACCTACCGACTGACAGGTTAACAGCGCATTCATGGAATCACTCCGCGAGAACGACTGTCAACAGATTTTTTCAAGAGGACAGACCTCTGCCTGGATCCGCCCTGACCGTGCTCGCCTTAAAACATTGATTTTGCAGCATGACAGCAAAATATAGACATCCAGCGGGGCCACCTCCAGGCACTGTCTGCTAGGCTCTTCCAGGAACACGCAACGGATTCAGCCAGCCAACCATGCACGAGGGAACGCCCCAGCCGACATCTGCCCTGCTCAGCCACAGAGCCTTCCTGCGGTTGGCGCTGGCCGTGTTTCTGTTCAACGCCGGATATTCCATCTACCTGTTTCTGTTCAACTTTTTTTTGGCGTCCGAGGGCATGCGGGAGGACCGGATGGGCTCCTTGGCCAGCGCCACCGTGCTGGGCGGACTCCTCGGCGCACTGCCCGTGGCGCGTGCCGCCAACCGCTGGGGAAGTTCGCGCGCAATGGCCGGCTTTTTACTGGCCTGCGCTGTGATGCTCGGCCTACGGTTGCTGCCCGCCCCCTTCGCGATGCAATGGCTCCTGGCGGCTCTTTCCGGCCTGTTCCTGTGCGGCTGGACGGTGCTGATCTTCCCGCTGATTGCGGCCGTTACCCACCAACAGCAACAGGCCAGCGCCTTCCAAACGCTCTATGGATTGGCCACGGGAGCTGGCTGCGTGGGCGCGGTGGTGGGAGGCAATCTGCCTGCGCTGTGCATGCGTCTTGTCCACGGGCTCTCTACGGGTGATGCGCATCGTGCCAGCTTACTTGCGGCTGCGGGCCTGATCGGCTTGTCCACACTGGCATTGCCGCGCATTCACCAAACCGCGCAACTGGAAAATGCCGCTCCGCTTCGCGTCTCCCGGCGCTTGCTGGTTCTGCTAACCGTAAGCGTGCTCTGGGCGTTCGTGCTGGGCGCCTTCAATCCCTTCAGCGGCATCTACTTTCAAAGCCAGTTCCGCCTGCAGTTACCGGCCATTGGCAGCTACTTTTTTGTGGTGCAGGCCGTGGTGGCCGGAGGGCTGATGCTGACCGGCATCAGCCGCCTGTCGCGCCTGCCGGCGTGGTTGCTACTGCTCATCGCGCAACTGGTTGTGGCCTTCTCCTTCGCAGCCATGGCAGCCCCTGCGCTCTGGATGGCGGAGTTGGCTTATCTTGCGTTCATGCTCGCGCAACAGCTTGCGCAACCAGCTCTGCAAACGCTGCTGCTGCAGGGTGCCAGCGCCACCGCGCGCAACCGAATCTCCGCCTGGAACACCATGCTGCTGGCCGTGGCGCAAGCCATTGCCGCGCAGTCTTTCGGGCTGTTATGGGGACAATGGGGCTATGCGTCCGTACTCCCCTTCCTCGCCCTGGCGACCACTCTGATTGCACTGGGCAGCATGCTTGTACTGCGCGTCTTCCGCACGCCGCAGCCACTTATCTGACTGCTATCATTACAGCACTGGAGTGAGTTAGACGATGAAGCGTCGTGAGTTTTTGCGCTCTGCTGCCAACCTGAGTCTGGCAGTCACGGGCGGCGGAACAGCGCTCGACATGGCGTCCCGGCAAGCCTCAGCCCATCCTGCCCAGCCCACCCAAAATACGCTGACGGCGCGTGTGTGCGAAGCGGCTTTGGCCCTGCAACGCAAAGACTGGGAACATGGCATTCTGGCGCAAGCTTTCCTGGAAATGGAGGATTGGCCGCGGCTCATCCTGATGGCCAAAGCTGCCGCGGTGTTGCGCATGCCGGATGGACGTGAGGCGGTGGTGGGTAGCGGAAGCCCTACCGATCCAGCCATGGGTGGCGAAGCCTATTGGAAAGCAGTTCAGCTCACCCGCGATCCACAATTGACCGAGGCCGTAAACGCCATGCTCGCGTGGATCACAAACAATGCTCCACGCGCCGCCGACGGCACGCTCTCCCACGTTTTCAAACGCACCGAGATGTGGTCGGATGGCTTCAACGGCGCGCCGCCTTTTCTGGCCGCCATGGGGCACTACGATCAGGCCATCCAACAAGTTGAAGGCTACAAACGTCGCCTGTGGAATGCGGACAAGAAGTTGCTCGCGCACATCGCGGTGGAAGATGCTGCAGGCCGTGTGACGCTTGCCACCCCCGTGGAACACTGGGGCGGCGGCATGGGATGGACCGCAGCGGGCTTGGTGCGGATTCTCCGTTGCCTGCCGGCAAGCTACACGCAGCAGCGCGCGGCGTTGATCGCCTTCCTGAAAGATGTGGTAGATGGCTGCCTGCAGCATCAGCGTGCAGACGGGCTCTTTCACAATGTGGTGGACGACCCGGCCAGCTTTGTTGAAACCAACCTGGCGCAGATGCTGGCCTATGCCATCTTTGTTGCCGTACGGCATGGATGGCTCACTCCCGATTACCTGACCGCCGCGCACCGCATGCGTCAGGCGGCAATCGCCAAAGTGGATGCGTATGGTTTTGTGCAGGGCGCATGCGGAGCCCCACACTTCAACACTCCCGGCATTTCAACGGAAGCGCAGGCTTTCTTTCTGATGATGGAAGCCGCGGCCGCACAGCAGAAGCATCCGGCCGGAACACACTCAACTGGAGAAAAAAATTGAACGACTCAAGAAAGACTTTGTTGCCTGCGTGGTGGACGCGCATACTGGCTGCAGCAATCGGCTTTGCCGCATTGGTATGGTTTCTGGTGCGCGTGCTTCCCAAGCCTAGCCGCGCCAGCTATCCATGCCAGCGTGCGGCTTTCCCGCTGGCCAGCGCATTTGTGCTGTGGGTATGTTCGCTTTGCGGGGCCTTTTCCGCTCTGGCGCCGAAACGCTTTCTGCAGCGCCATCGCGGATTGCTGACCGCGTCGTTTGCCTTGCTGCTTCTGGCCACGGGCGGATGGGTATGGCAAGCGCATCGCGCTCAAGCCGCGGCACGCGCCACGCTCTATAACTACGCGCCGCAACAGCGCAATCAACCCATCGGAGAAGCGCGTGGCATCTTTCCTGGACGCGTGGTGTGGGCCCGCGACCCTCAGGCCGCGCACTGGAGCGGCAACCTGAACTCCACGGAAGACCAGTGGTGGATGGACCGCAATAACGATCAGGCGCGCGTGGACCGCATGATGTCTTCCACCTTGCGTACGCTCACCGGTGCGGCCAGCGACGACATCGCCTGGCAAAAGATCTTCACCTACTACAACCAGCGTGCGCGCGGCATGAAGGCGCGCGGCTATCAAAACGGTGAAGTGGTGGCGGTCAAGATCAACCTGAACAACAGCACCGCAACCGGCATTGGCAACTACGTGAACGCCTCGCCGCAGATGACCCTGGCGATGGTGCACCAGTTGATGCTGCACGCGCATGTGCCGGCCTCGCAAATTATTGTGTATGACGCGCAGCGCAACATCTATCCTGCCATGCTCACCAAAATTTGGAGCGAGTTTAAAGACGTACGCTTCGTCCAAAAGCAGGAACCGCAGCAGGCGCAGCCCGTCAATCCTGGTTATGGCAATCACCACGGTCTGGAACAGGCGGATTGGGTGGACGGCGTAAGCTACTCCGCCAACACCTATCGCGATGCCAAGTTGATTCCGCGCCAGATCAAGGAAGCGACTTACATTGTGAATCTGGCCTTGCTCAAGGCGCACTCCTACCCTTATGCATCGGCGGAAGGTGGCGACGAAGGCCAGACGGCAATCACCATGACAGGCAAGAATCACTTTGGTTCCATCAAGGGAACGCCAGAGCTCCATGCCGCAATCAACACCGATCGCGAAGGCACGCCGCATGCCTATTCGCCGATTGTGGATCTGGCCTCGTCGCCCAACCTGGGCGGCAAAACAATTCTGTATCTGCTCGACGGCCTTTACTGCGGACGCCGTCATCAGTCTTACCCGTTGCACTTTCCCAACGCGCCCTTCAATAATCGCGTGGAGCCTTACGCAAATCCCGAGTGGCCCTCCAGCTTGCTGGCATCCTTCGACGGTGTGGCGCTGGACTCCGTGGGTCTGGACATTCTCTACGCGCAGAGCCAAAACAATAGCGACAAGGATGGGCACGCGCGCATTTTGATCCGCGAGAATGCCGACGACTATCTGCAGGAAGAGGCCAAGCCCGGCAATGCTCCTTCCGGAACAAAGTACATGCAGAACGGCGCACCGACCAGAAGCCTCGGAGTCTTTGAGCACTGGGACAACGATCAATCGCGCCGCTATTCACGCAATCACGATCCCAAACACGGCAAGGGAATTGAGCTGATCTATCTTCCTCTGCGATAAGTCATCATAAAAGAGCACACACTTCTTGAACGCGTTCTCCGCCTGCCTCTGCCTGTATCCGCAGAGGCAGGCGTTTTTGCGCGCGTTCTCTCTAGAGCAGGTCGTGGCCCCACGCTTCCACTTCCGTTAAGGCGCACCAGCCACTGCTCTCCGCGGGCAACAGATGCGTCAGGCGAATCCAAGCTGTACGATGCACCGGAAAGCGGAACTCCTGCGCTGCGGTACTACGCGTCAACGTTAATGTTTGCGTAGATCCATCAGAAAATTCCAGCGTGGCCTGCTTCCAATACGAGTCATGCGGAAAATCGGCCCGCAGCACAAGGCGCACCTCATCCAGCTCAACCATGCGGCCAAAATCCAATTGCCACCAGAATCCGTCGGCTTTGTCCGGCCCCCAGGATTGATAGGGCCAGGCCCCGTGATGCGTATTCGCTCGCTCTCCATCGATAGCGTTACGTGCCGCAAACACCGGCATCTGATGATAGACACTGCTGGCCGTGGCATGCGGAAAGGCAGCAGGCTCCATAGTGTTTGTCTGATCGCACGCATTCACTGCCAGGTTCCGCCGCGCTGCAAGCTCGCGACGCGTGAGCGCATGCACACGCACCGTATGCTCCAGCGCGGCAAACGCACCGGGGGCATAAGCGCTTCCAGGTTGCATTTCGCCAGTTCCAAACGGCAGCACAAAGCTCCACGCACCGGCATGTGGGCGATGCAGTTCACACGCAGCTCTACCTTGCTCCAATGTGACCAAAAGATGGGCAGGCCCTTCTACCACAAGGCGATCCCCAGGTTGATAGTCATGCATGAAGTGCAAAGCAAGATCACGCGCATTGGGAGCAGCAGTGCGGCCTGCAATCTGTGTGCCCTCCACATTGAGCACCTGCACCCGCGTGCGGACGGCTGCTTGCGCGTCCATCCGCGCACTGCCTGCCATGCACACGAGCAAGCCTGCGGCCAACCAACGCATCAGCAGGCAGAGCGACAAACCATTGAGACGCAAATTCATGAACCACCTGAAAGAATTTTGCAGAACGTGTAAGCGTCGCACAACAAGGGCAGTAGGACCGCGCGCACAAGGGAAGCCGGCTCTCCCGCACGCCTGCCGTGTGCTCGTCCCCCATTCCACACTCGATTCTAAAGCTGCGGCATGTGGATGGATGAACGCGCACGAGCTATTCCTATATAATTCGCCGCAGCCGAGAAATCGATTTCATTGGAGCGCGGAGGCACGAATGAGCCAGGACAAAACATTAGCCTGCATGCTGGCTGCGCTGCTGTTGCTCTGTCCCGGATGCCAGCGCGGTGACAATGGCCGCAAGATCAGCGCGATTTCCGGCTATAACGATGTGGACATGATGACCGAGCGCGTGGGGATGGAAGAAACCGCCTACCGCGAGCATCTCGACCTCTCCTTCAATGGCACCACCACGCGCGATGCGCAGCGCCAGGTGGAACTAGTTGAGGCCGCCATCCAAGCGCGCCGTTACGGCATTGCGCTGAACGCTGCCAGCCCGGTAGCCGTCAACGCCGCGGTCCATAATGCCTTGGTGCAGGGCATTCCTGTGGTGATTCTTTTGCATCCCATCCTCATGCAGCCCTCGCCCCACCTGCACATGGTTCTGGAGGACCCGGGCGCGGGCGCGCAGCTCGTCACGGAACGGCTCAACACTCTGACGCATGGACGTGGCGAAGTAGCCGTCTTCGGTCTCAATCCGCTCTACATGGGCAGCGCCGAGCGCTTCCAGGGCATGAAACTTGCTTTGCGGCGTGATGCTCCGCGCATGCAGGTTCACGATGAACAGCCTTCGGCGTTCGGTAATGGCTATCTGGAAATTGCCGCCGAGGAACTGGTCACCGCTCATCTCCAGCTCTCGGCCGTGGTCGCATTGAATGTGGAATCTGGCTTGGCCGCGGTTGCGGCGGTACGCGCCGCGCACAAGCAGGACCAGATTCGCGTCATCGTCTTCGATGCCAGCCTGCAGATCTTCCACCTGCTCAGAGCCGGCGAGGTTGATTCCATCGTGGCGCAGGATGCGCGCGGCATGGGCGCGCGAGCGGTCATGGATATACTCGACGATCACCGCGGCAAACCCGCTGCCGGTCCTGTCTACCTCAAGCCTCGCTTGATCACGCGCGCCCTGATCGACCACGAAGACGTGCAGCAATTTCTTTTGATGAAGTGGCGGCGGCCATGACCAGAAAACGCAAAGCCTGTCTGCTCGGATGCAGCGCGTTGCTGCTTGCTGCCGCCTGCCTGGTCGCGTGGATATCGTATCGTCACCGCTATCCCGCACTGCCTTATCGCGACGGCTTCGCCAACAGGAGCACCGACGAATGGACGCCCTATGGCGGCTCTTGGCGGCTCAAGGGCGACGAGATGGTGAACCGCTCTGACGAACCTGGAGCCATGCTCATCACTGGATCACCGCGCTGGAGCAACATGCAGATGGATGTGGACGTCCGCCTGCGTTCGATGACGGGTGACGTGGGCGTAATCCTGCGCGTCAGCCAGCCCGAGGTAGGCGTGGATGCTTTTCGCGGATATTACGTCGGCATCCGATCCTATGACGCGGCGCTGGTGGTGAACCGTTCCGATCATGACGGCCTGGAAGCCCGCCCCATTCCGATGCAGGGAGGTGTGCAGGTGGGCGTGTGGTATCACCTGCACGTGGTGATGGCGGGCTGTGATTTGGCCGTCGCCGCCACCAACAAGAGCACCGGACAGATTACCTATGAAGCCATGCACGATCATCCCGGCGAGTGCATCGCGCAGGGACGCGTCGGGCTGCGCTCAACGGCCAGCGGCGCATGGCGTCATTTTCAGGTGGAACAGCCTGCGCTGTCGGATCTGCATGCTCTGCAAGCTCAGGCTGGCATCATCGAACCGCCCGCTTACCCCATCCGCGAAGACGACTATTCGCGCATGCATGCCCACTACTTCCCGCGCAATTCGTTTCCCCGGGTTGAGGTGCCATTGGATGCGCTGCTGAAGAGCGCGGCGATTCCATTGGCCACGGTGGCCTCGCTACGCAGCGGCGCAAACTTTGACTCGGAAGTACGCCTGCGCGGCGGAATTTCCTTCGTGGATCCCATCTATCTGGAAGACGCAACCGGCGGCGTAAAACTAGAAATCAACGCCGCGCAATCACCTAACATCGGCGACGAAGTGCAGGTGGTTGGCCGCTTAGTCAGCAGCGGCTTCAGCCCTGTATTTCACGTCGACAGCCTGCTTGCCCTGCGCCAGAAGCGACCTGTTCTTCCCCTCTCCGTCACCCCCACGGAAGCCGCCAGCGGCGCGCAGGCCGGCTCACTGATCGAGGTAACAGGCGTGGTGCGCAAGCGCATCCACAGCTCCGATGGTGGACTGGTGCTGGAGATGGCCGACACCGCGCAGCACTTCTCGGCCGTTCTGCCCAACAGCTTGTTTGGCCGTGTCGAACGCGACTGGACGCCGGGCAGCACCCTGCGTGTACGCGGCATCTGCATCCAAAACTCGGAGCCATCCCCGGAGGCAAGCTTCAGCTTGCTGGTCAGCTCTCCTTCAGACATCTCCGTTGTGCAGGGGCCTCCCTGGTGGAGTGGCTGGCGGTTGGTGCGCACCATCGCACTCTGCCTGCTGGTCATCTTTGCGGGCTTCTATCTTTCGCTTCGCCTTGAACGCTCCAAGCATCGCGCCATCATGGACGAACGCGAGCATCTGGCGCATGAGATGCATGACACCCTGGCGCAGAGTTTTGCCGGCGTGGGCTTCTATCTGCAGAGCATCCGGCGCTCGCTGCGTCAGGCTCCCGCATTGCCCAACGGCATCTTGGATGAGTTCGATGTGGCCTGCAAACTGGTGACAGAAACACATCGCGAAGCCAGCGCCAGCATTGCCGCGTTGCATCCTGAAGCGCATGGCGGCACGGACTTGCTCACGCAGTTGGAGCGACTGACTTATTCCTTGCTGGGCGGCGACAAGCTACCGGTCGAATTGCACCGCGAAGGTACGCCGCGCGAACTTTCACCTAAGATTGCGGATGTATTATTTCAAATTGGACGTGAGGCCATTAGCAACGTCCTGCGGCACGCTCACGCCACCTCGCTGCAGCTTTCTCTGCGCTTCCATTTGGGACATGTAACCTTGTCCGTTGCCGACAATGGCGTGGGCATGGCATGCGATGCGACGCACGAAGGTTTCGGCTTGCAAACCATGCGCCGCAGATGCCGCGCAGTGGGTGCGGAGCTGCACGTGGAGACGGTTCCCGGCAACGGCACCACCATTCGGGCCACTGCGCCCTGCGGAGGTATGGCCCTTTGGTTACGCTGGTGGAGCCGGCTCAGACGCGCGCACAAAACGCCAAACTAATCACGATCCAGCCGCACCAGTCCTTGCTGAATCGCCAGTGCCACCGCCTCCGTACGATGCGTAGTGCCCAGCTTCTGCAACAGGCTCAGGATGTGATTGCGCACTGTATTTTCGCTAATGAACAGCTTCTCGCCAATCTCGCGATTTCGCATTCCCTCGGCAATCAGTTGCAGGATCTCCATCTCGCGTGCGCTCAGAGCCACGCGGGAAACCCGGTCGGCAAGCTGCTGAGCGATATGCGATGGAATCCATCGCCCGCCCTCATGCACGGTGCGCACGGCTTCGAAGATCTGCTCCATCGGCATGCTCTTCAAGATGTAGGCGCGTGCTCCCGCCTTGACCGCGGTAAACACCTCTTCGTCGGAGTGGTAATTGGTGAGCACCGCCACACGAATCCGAGGATAATTCTGAAGCACCAGATTCATGAGATCCACACCGGTTTTCTCCGGCATGCGCAGATCGGTCAGCAGCACATCCACCTCAAGCTTGCTCAGTGCCGCTAAAGCCTCGCTGGCCGAAGACGCCGTACCCACAACCTGGATGCCGGGTTCTCCGTTCAGAATTGCCTGCAGGCCAAAGCGAACCACATGATGATCATCGACAATAAACACCGAGATAGGCTTCATCGCACGTCCGAACTGCGTTCCAAAATTGCCAGAGAACGAGTATAGCGCCCGCATGCACATGCAGCAACGCGGCGCTAGTAGAAATCTACTATTCAAAAATGAATGATAGTTCGTATTGACGCCTGTTCCAGCTAGCCAGTGTAATGGCTGCTGATTGCGGTTTACTCCGGATGCAGAGCCAAGGCTTGCAGTGCACTTCACTTGTTTGGCACGCTCTCATTCTGCAAGCACGGAGAACACGGCAGCGAAAGAAGGATCCCGGGAACTGATCGTGTAATCGATTCCACAAAATGGGAACGAAGGATGCTCCGTTTTGCGAGTTGTCGCCTTGTCCGCAACCCGCCACCACACCAACGGAATACCCGGCAACCTGGCTGGAGAGATACTTTGATGCAGAGACGCACTTTTTTAAAGAACGCCTCGGTTTGTGGGCTGAGTTCCATGCTGCCTGCTCCCATGATGCATGCGCTCGAACAGGGCCAGGCAGCACCCAGCCAGCCCAACATTTTGCTGATCGTTTCTGACCAGCACCGGGCCGGATTGAGCAAGCGGCACGGCTACCCTCTTGACACCAGTCCCACGTTGGACAAACTCGCTGCGGGCGGTGTCGCCTTCGATCATGCTTATTGCAGTTCCCCCCTCTGCGTGCCCAGCCGCATTTCCATGTTGACCGGCCGCTGGCCCGATGCCACACGCGTTCGCACCAACGCCCAGATACGCGATGGCGTTTATCCATCCCATCTGTATCGCGTGGCCAAAGAGCAGGGATACCGCACCGGCCTGGCCGGCAAGAATCACACCTTTCTGAAACCCTCCGATCTGGATTTTTGGCGCGAGTACGAGCTGGCCTCGGGATGGATTCCGCCCAATGCGCCTGCGGAGTATCACGCTTTCGATCGGTGGATGCGCGGCCTGCATGCGCATGTCGCGCTGGAGCCCAACCCGTTCCCTCTCGAGTTGCAGTATCCGTACCGCATTGTCTCGGACGCGATTGAGTTTATGTCGAGCGCCGGACAGAGCCCGTTTCTGCTGCAAGTCAGCTTCAGCGAGCCGCACGATCCCGAGCAGGTGCCTGCGCCTTATTGGAATATGTTTCCGCCGGAGTCGGTCCCGGATCGCGTGGCTGGTCCTGAAGCGCTGGCGCAGTTGGGCGACCGTGCCCGCTGGGAATTTGAACATCAGGAAGCGGCCTTTGCCAACGAGAAACACTGGCGACGCTACAAATCCAACTATCTCGGCATGCTTCGTCTGCTGGACGATCAGTTGGCGCGCCTGCTCAGCTTCATGGAAGGCACGGGGCTGCTCCGCAACACCATCATTCTCTACACCGCAGACCATGGCGACTATCTGATGGATTACGGATTGGCGCGAAAAGGTGTGGGCCTGCCCGAGTGCCTGACCCACATTCCCATGGTGTGGAGCGGCCCCGGCATTGTCTCCCACAGCGCAGGACAGGAGGCTTTTGTCTCCAACATCGATCTATTCCCCACACTGTGCGAAGCCATGCACACCAGCATTCCCCGCGGTGTACAGGGCCGCAGCCTGTGGCCTCTGCTGCAGGGCCAGCCCTTTCCATCTGAGGAGTTCCGCAGTATCTACGCCACGGTGGGCGTGGGCGGATTGTATTACGAATCCTCTGACCATATTCCGCCCATCGGCGCCGACGCGGTACTGGTCAACGGCAAGCCCGCCGGCTTTGACGAACTGAACAAAGTAACCCTCTCGGGATTGGAGAAGATGGTGCGCATGGGCGACTTCAAGCTCATCTTTGATGCGATGGGCAACGGCCAGCTCTACCATCTCCCCACAGATCCGGGTGAACTGAAAAATCTCTACGGCAAGCCGGAGTTCGCAGCGCAGCAAGCAGCGTTGACTGCGGAGTTGCTGATGTGGACCATCCGCGCCAATGACGATCTACCCACCGGGCCGCAAGGAGCAAAGTTCCAAACCAAGTGGCCCGCAGCACACAATTGGTATGCGCCCCATCGTCATGGCGCCAAACCTGGTCCCTGGATTCCCTGAGTCTGTTCTGAACCTTTCCGCAGACTCATCACGCAAGGCAACAAGCTCCCGCCGCAAAGCACTGACGAGAGCAGCAGGACACGCAAAGGAGAGCACGCATGGCGGATCGCCGCGATTTTCTGAAAATGGGCATGGGGCTGGCCGCAGCATCGGCCGTGAACAATGCTGGCAAGGCATGGAGCAAAACCGGTAGACCTAAGGACGCAGGCTCAAAGCCGAATATCATCCTGATTCTGGCCGACGACATGGGCTTCTCCGATATAGGCTGCTTCGGCTCTGAGATCGCCACGCCAAATCTGGATCGGCTGGCAGGACGCGGCATCCGCATCAACCAGTTCTACAACAATCCCCGCTGCTGCCCTTCCCGCGCATCGCTCTTGACCGGGCTCTACTCGCAGCAGGCCGGCATGGGCATGATGGTGGTGGATCACGGCCGCTATCCCTATCCGGGCTATGCCGGCATCCTCAGCTCCAAAACCGTCACCATTCCGGAAATGATGAAGCAGGGCGGCTACAACACGGCCATGGTCGGCAAATGGCATCTGGCTCCGGAAAAGCGCGAAGAGGGCATTACGCAGTGGCCTTGCCAGCGCGGCTTTGACAAGTATTGGGGCATCATCTCGGGCGCATCGGTCTACTACAAATCGCCGCTGCTCTATCACGGCAACGATCCACTGCCCGCGCCACCCGAGAACGAATACCTCACCGATCTGTTTGCCGAGCATGCCGCCGGTTATGTGGAGGAGTTGGCCAAGGAGAACAAGCCGTTCTTCCTCTACACAGCCTTCAACGCGCCTCATTGGCCCATTCAGGCTCCGGAAGAAACCATCCAGAAGTATGCCACCCGTTACAAGGACGGCTGGGACAAACTGCGTGCAGAACGCCATCGCAAGCAGTTGGCCATGGGCATTGTGGAATCCAAATGGCCGCTGACGGAACGCGATCCGCGCGTGCCAGCCTGGGAGCAGGTGGACCACAAGGACTGGGAGATGCGCCGCATGGCTGTTTACGCCGCGATGGTCGACCGGCTCGACAAGGGCATTGGCCGCATCCTGGATCAGGTGGAAAAATCCGGCATCGCGGAAAACACATTGATCCTGTTCATGGCCGATAACGGCGGCAATGCCGAAGAAATCGGCGGCCACAAGCGGGCCATTGATCCTGCCTCCACCGCCGCGCATGAGCATACGCCCTGCAAGGTCAATGATCCCTGCGCAGGCAATGTTCCCGGCGTCATGCCCGGCCCGATGAGCGGATTCCAGAGCATCGGTATTCCGTGGGGCAACTGCTGCAACACGCCCTTCCGCTTCTACAAGCACTATGCGCATGAGGGAGGCATCAGCACACCGTTTATTGCAAGCTGGCCGCGCGGCATCCGGAATGCCGGCGCAGTGGTCAACGCGGTTGGTCATGAAACCGACCTGATGCCCACTCTCCTGGAACTGGCCGGCGTGAGCTATCCCAAGGAAGTAGCAGCCGGGCCTCTGCCGGAATTAGCCGGACAGAGCCTGGTGCCGCTGTTTGAAGGCGCTACCCGCACCCGTGGCCCCATCTACTGGGAGCACGAAGGCAACCGTGCCGTGCGCGATGGCAAGTGGAAGCTGGTCTCGCGCTTCCCAGACAGTTGGGAACTGTTTGACATGGAAGCGGACCGCACAGAATTGCACGATCTGGCCCATGCCCAACCGGAGCGCGTAAAAACCATGGCGGCCATGTGGGATGCCTGGGCTGCCCGCGTGGGAACCCAGCCTTGGCCCATGCCGCAAACCCCGCCTTTCGAGCGCACAGGTAAGATGGATGTGCCGGCGTATCTTGAGCCCTACCAGAAGCAGTAGAGCCTGTTGCGCCCGCAGAAAAGCGAGAATTGCATGACAAGAAAGACAGGTTGGTGGGTGGCGGTTGCCGCCGGTGTACTGGCATTCTGCACTGCTCATGGGCAGGCGCAGAGTGTCGCGGCAGGTAGCCGTACCTTTGTGAATCCTCTGTTGCCTTCCGGGCCCGATCCTTGGGTATTGGAGTGGAAGGGCATCTACTATTACACGGCCACCACGGGACGTAACCTTACGCTGTGGAAGACATCTGACATCTCCGATCTGGCCCACGCCGAGAAAAAAGTGGTGTGGACGCCGGAGCCTGGCCACGAGTGGTCCAAAGACATCTGGGCCCCAGAGCTGCATCGCTGGAACGACAAGTGGTATCTCTACTTTGCTGCCGATGCCGGAGCGAATGAATCCCACCGTATCTACGTCCTTGAAAACAGCGCCAGCGATCCACTCACCGGCGAATGGATTCTCAAGGGCAAGGTAGCCGATGCCACCAACCGCTGGGCAATCGATGCCAGCATCTTTGAGTTGCACGGCACGCATTACATGATCTGGTCGGGATGGAAGGGTGAGCAGAATGGCGAACAGGACATCTTCATCGCGCGCATGAAGAATCCCTGGACCATCGACTCCGAACGGGCCCTGATTTCCGCGCCCACCTACGCGTGGGAGAAGAAGGGCGATCTGCCCAAACAGCACATCAACATCAACGAAGGCCCTGAAGCGCTGATCCATGGACGGAAGATCTTCATCGTCTATTCGGCCTCAGCCTGCTGGACTGACGACTATGCGCTTGGTGCAATCGAAGCCGACGTGACGTCGAACCTGCTCGATCCCGCCGCATGGCACAAGATCGCTCATCCACTGTTCGCACAAGATCCGAAGGCAGGCGTCTTCGGTCCGGGCCATAACGGCTTCTTCAAGTCGTCCGACGGCAAGCAGGACTGGATCATCTACCACGCCAACAGCACCGCCGGCGATGGCTGCAGCGCCAGGCGCTCACCCCGCATACAGCAATTCCACTGGAAAGCCGACGGAACGCCCGACTTTGGAACGCCGGCTTCCACCACCACCCAACTCACTGCACCCAACTCGAAATAGCCACAGGTAGCAGCTTCAATCCGCTGCCTTGCAGCTCCACCGCCTCCCCGTCCGCAACACTGGATGAGGAGGCGTTGTTTTGTTGCTCGCAGTGCGGAGCCGAGGACCACGTCATCTGCCGAGCGCAGAGCTGGCAGCGCAGCTCAAAGCCAACGCAGGCCGCGCGCTTCCGCAAAGAGCTCACCGCAGAGCGTGGGAAAACACCGCACGCAGCGGACACGAAAAAACAGATCCTAAGCATGAAATTCCTGTAGAGGCGCGCAAAATGCCGCTTGACAGGGTCCATGAGGGGGACGTAGCGTGGAATTGCGGTAACGTACACGGTGATCATCTACCGTTTCCTGCACAATGCCGCTCACCTCGAACAAAGGAACCAATTTTCATGTCGGCACGGGACTTCGAAACCCTTTTCTCTCCTCCCTCTACAACGCAGCCCCATGCCGCGCCGTCCCTCCAGCTTCCCCCGCCGCCAGAGACTGAAACCGGGCCAGTCAAAGCCTGGCAGCAGCCAGTCATCATGCGCACCTGGATGCCGGCTCGGCCCGATCCCAATCCCCTGTTCCTGGAAAAACGTGTTTATCAAGGTTCCAGCGGCCGCGTTTACCCGTTGCCCGTCATTGACCGCATCGAGACCGAGCCCGTCGAGCATGCGTGGCAGGCCATTCACATTCAGAACGAGTTCATCCGCCTCATGGTGATGCCGGAGCTGGGCGGACGTATTCACGTGGGCCTGGATCTGGTGAATGACTACGACTTCTTTTATCGCCAAAACGTGATCAAGCCTGCGCTGGTGGGGCTGGCCGGCCCGTGGATCTCAGGCGGCGTGGAGTTCAACTGGCCGCAGCATCATCGTCCTGCCACCTATATGGCGGTGGAAACCTGCATCGAACGCGAACCGGATGGCAGTGTCGTGGTCTGGTGCTCCGATCACGATCCAATGGCGCGCATGAAAGGGATGCACGGTGTCTGCCTGCGCCCGGGCAAGGCCTATGTGGAACTGCGTGTGCGCCTCCACAATCGCACTAGCGACACCCAGACCTTTCTGTGGTGGGCCAATGTTGCCACACGGGTGCATGAACACTATCAGTCCTTCTTTCCGCATGACGTGGAGTTTGCCGCCGATCACGCCAAACGCGCCATCACGGAGTTTCCGCTCAGCCAGTCGATGTACTACGGCGTTGACTACCCGGGCCGCGCAGCTCACGGCGTTCCTGAAGGCGAGCAGCCCCGCATGTTCTGCCCTGACGGCAGCTATCCACCCAACGATCTCAGCCGCTACGCCAACATTCCCGTCCCTACCAGCTACATGATCGCCAACTCCGCGCAAGACTTCTTCGGCGGTTACGACCATGCACGTCAGGCAGGCGTGGTCCACGTTGCCAATCATCACATTGCGCCCGGCAAAAAACAGTGGACGTGGGGCAATCAGGAATTTGGCTATGCCTGGGATCGCAGCCTGACTGAGAACGATGGGCCCTATATCGAACTGATGGCCGGCGTGTACACCGACAATCAGCCGGACTTCAGCTTCCTGGCGCCGGGCGAAACCAAGAGCTTCACGCAGCACTGGTACCCCATCCGCGCCATCGGCATTCCCGACTTTGCCAATCTTGACGCGGCCTTACGCCTGGAGCGCACCGCGCAAGGTGTTTGCGTACATCTGCAAACCACTGCGCACTTTGCCCAGTGCGTTGTGCGTGTACGAGCCGAAGACCGTGCGTGCGCGGAATGGCGCGGCGACCTTGCGCCGGATCAGCCCTTGCATTTTGCTTGTGATGCGCACGGAAACGACATGGAAGTGATTGTCGAGAACCAGGGCCGCACGCTGTTGCGTTGGGCTCCCGATGAAGTGGCCAAGCAAAGCATGCCGGAAGCCGCAACCGAGCCGCCCCTGCCGGCCGATGTCAGCTCCAACGACGAGCTCTACATCATTGGCATGCATCTGGAGCAGTATCGCCATCCCACACGCGCGCCGGAGCCTTACTGGCAGGAAGCACTGCGGCGCGATGCCGGCGATAGCCGCGCTCATCTTGCCATGGGTCGCTGGCATCTGCGCCGTGGCGAGTTCGCGCAGGCCGAGCAGCATCTGCGCCAATCGATTGCACGCCTCACCAGCCGCAATCCCAACCCCACCGATGGCGAACCGTACTATCAACTTGGTCTCACACTCAGCGCCATGGGCCGTGAACAGGATGCCTATGCGGCCTTCTACAAGGCAACCTGGGGTGCAGCCTGGCGCAGTCCCGCCTTCCATCGCTTGGCGGAATTGGATTGCAAGCAGCGGCAATGGAACGCAGCGCTGGAGCATCTGGAGCGTTCGCTGGCCGCAGAGACCGACAATCTGGGCGCACGCAATCTGCAAGCTCTTGTTCTGCGCGCGCTCGGTCGCACAGAGGAAGCCGAACAGTGCCTGCGGCAGACGCGTGCGCTCGATCCCCTCGATGCCTGCGGCCGCTTTCTCTTGCAGGGTTCCATTCCTGAAGACGCGCAACAACGGCTCGATCTGGTCTTCGACCTGATGTGCGCCGGTTGTTATCCGCAAGCACTTGCGCTATGCACAGCTCCTTGCAATGAGCAGCCCAACGGTGGAATCACCCTGCTACTCTACGCACGGGCAGAGATCCTGCGCCGCATGCAACGAGCCGATGAAAGCTGCAAGGCCTTTGCTGAAGCCGCGCAGGCTAGTCCCGAATACGTATTCCCCAGCCGTCTTGAAGAGCTGCTTCTGCTGCAGCAAGCTATCCGTGAAAATCCTGCCGATGCCCGCGCGCACTTTTATCTGGGCAATCTTCTCTACGACCGCAAACGTCATCAGGAAGCAATCGAGCACTGGCAGGAAGCCGCGCGGCTGGAGCCCGAATTGGCCACGGTGTGGCGGAATCTGGGCATCGCCTGCTTCAACATTCTGCACGATGCCGCACGCGCCCATGCAGCGTTTGCCCAAGCCCGTCGCCTGGCTCCTAGCGATGCGCGGCTGCTGTACGAGCACGATCAACTGGCCCGCCGCACGGGCACACCGCCTGCCGAGCGGCTTGCCGAATTGCAGGCGCATCCGCACCTGGTGGCCCTGCGAGACGATCTCTCTGTAGAGTTGGCTACGTTGTTGAACAATGCCGGGCGGCCTGCCGAAGCGCTGGATCTATTGCAGCACCGCATCTTCCAGCCTTGGGAGGGTGGTGAAGGGATGGCGCTGGCGCAATTTGTGCGCGCCCAAATTTTGCTCGGCAAACAGGCTCTCGACCACGACCATCCCACACAGGCGCTGGCGTGCTTTGAAGCGGCTTTCCATCCTCCCCGCAATCTGAGGGAAACGCATCATCCCCTGGCCAACACCAGCCTCATCGACTACTGGACCGGCGTAGCCTGTGCGCAGCTTGGCCAGCCACAACGCGCGACAGAACACTGGCAGCGTGCCGCCGAGCGTGTGGGAGACTTTCAGCAGATGAAAGTACAGGCCATTTCAGAGATGACCTATTGGAGCGCGCAGGTTCTTCGTCGTCTTGGTCGCGAGCAGCAGGCCGTGCTTCTGTTGGAGCAGATTGCCAGTTACGCAGCCGAGTTGGAGGCATCCACTCCGTCCATCGACTACTTCGCCACCTCCTTGCCGGACCTGTTGCTGTTTGAAGAGGACCTGAAATCGCGGCAAAACATTCAAGCACTCTTCTTGAAGGCGCAATCGGCCTTCGGCTTGGGCAACACAGAGTTGAGCGCAAGTTGGCTTGCGCAACTCCTCGCCCTCGACAACGCGCACAGCGGCGCACTTGACTGGCCTGCACTGCAGGCGGTTTCATGCTAAACAACGCCACAAAACAGCGAACAGGTATGCGATGAACCAGCACGGAAACACAGGGCACAGGCGGATGTTGAGGCTTTGGCTGGTGGCGGCATCGGGCGCGCTCGGTGGCCTGCTATTCGGCTATGACTGGGTGGTGATCGGCGGAGCCAAGCCTTTCTACGAACTCTACTATCATCTCGATCGCCCCTGGCTGCAGGGATGGGCCATGAGTTGCGCGCTCGTCGGCTGCCTGATCGGCTCGCTGCTGGCCGGCTGGATGAGCGAGCTCTGCGGACGCAAACGTCCGCTCATGCTGGCCGCGCTGGTCTTTGCCGTGTCCTCACTGGGCACGGCCTGCGCGTCCACCTTTTTTGCTTTCGTCGTGTGGCGGATATTGGGCGGCGTCGCCATCGGCATGGCCTCCAATGTCTCGCCTCTCTACATTGCGGAGATTGCCCCTGCGCGGCAGCGCGGCCGGCTGGTGGCTCTCAACCAGATGGCCATCGTCTTTGGCATTCTGCTGGCGCAAATTGTGAACTGGCTCATCGCTCAGCCCGTAGCCGCGGGCGCAACGCCTGCAGAGATTTTGGCAAGTTGGAATGGGCAGATGGCATGGCGATGGATGTTTGCCGTCACCGCGATTCCCTCCGCCATCTTTCTGTTGGCTGCCTGTCAACTGCCGGAAAGTCCACGCTGGCTGGCGGCTTGCAATCGTGGAGCAGAAGCACGCGCGGTGCTCAAAGAATTGAGTTCGACCCAGGAAGCCGCACGCGTGCTAGCGGAGATGAGCGCACTATCCGCAACACCCGCCGCCGTGGGTTTACGCATGCAGTTGCGTCAGCCCGGAGTGCGCAAGGCGCTGCTGCTCGGCGTATTGCTCGCTGTGCTGCAGCAATGGTCGGGAACCAACGTGATCTTCAATTACGCTCAGGAAATTTTTGCCGCCGCCGGTTATCAAGTCTCGGGCATTCTGTTCAACATTGTGATCACTGGCATTGTGAACGTGCTCTTCACGCTGCTGGCACTGTTCACCATCGACGCGCTTGGCCGCCGCGTGCTGCTGTCCATCGGCGCACTGGCATTGGCAGTGGACTACATCGCACTGGCTACACTCTATCGTTTCCACATCGAAGGCTGGCCTATGCTGGTGCTGGTGCTGGCTGCCATCGCGTTCTACGCCATGTCCCTGGCTCCTGCTACATGGGTCGTGATTGCGGAAATCTTTCCCCGCTCCATCCGCGCTGAAGCTATCTCCGTTGCCACCACAGCACTGTGGATTGCCTGCTTTGTGCTCACCTACACCTTTCCCATCCTCAACACGGCACTGGGACCGGCGGGCACCTTCGCCCTCTATGCGGGCATCTGCGCGCTCGGCTTTGTGCTGATCCGCTGGCTGCTGCCGGAAACCAAAGGCATGAGTCTCGAAGCAATCGAAAACGATGTGTATGCAGCGCGGCCGCACTCAACCTAACGCTGCACTTCTTGAAAGGATGACGTTATGATTCCTGTTCGCTGTGCACGCTTGGTTCTGCTCTCGCTGGCGCTCGGCGCTCTGTTCGCCCCGCTGGCAGCGCAAGAAACGCAAATTGTATTGGAAGGCCGAAGCAGCGGCCGTATCTTTGATGGGCTCGGGGCCGCCAGCGCCGGCGCATCCTCGCGCCTGCTGATCGATTATCCAGAACCGCAGCGCAGCCAGATTCTCGACTACCTCTTCACGCCCAACTATGGAGCCGCGCTCCAGCGTTTGAAGGTAGAGATCGGCGCGGATGTGAACTCCACCGATGGCGCAGAGCCAAGCCATATGCGCACGCCCGGCGATCATGACGCTACACGCGGCTACGAGTGGTGGTTGATGGTGGAGGCCCACAAGCGGAATCCGGAAATCGTGCTTGAGGTTTTGCCCTGGGGTGCGCCGGCATGGGTAGCACCGGAAGGCCGCCGCGACACGCTCTACACGCAGAAGATGGCAGCCTATGTGGCGGATTTTATCCGCACCGCACGGGATGTGTATGGGCTGGAGGTTGCCTACACCGGCGTGTGGAATGAGCGCGCGCACGATAACGTGTATGTGGGCTTGCTGGATGCGGAATTGAAAAAGGCTGGGCTGAAGACGCAGATTGTTTGCTGCGATGAAACAGCCGGCAACAGACCGTGGAAGATCGGCGCGGAAATCCAGGCAAGCCCCGTGCTGGCCTCTCAAATTGCGGCAATTGGCGCGCACTACGTGGTAATGGATGGCAACGTATTGCCGGGCCATGCTGCACGCACCAGCGGCAAACCACTCTGGTCCAGCGAGGATCAACCCAACTCCGGCTCCGGCCCTTATCTGAGCCGCGAGTGGCCCGTGGGCGGAAGAATCCTGGCGCACCTCTACAACTTCAATTACATTGCGGGCACCATGACCGCCACTGAAATCTGGAGCCCGGTCACCAGCTACTACGACAATCTTGCCGCTCCCAACTCTGGACTCATGTACGCCAACACCCCATGGTCAGGCGCGTATCGCGTGCAAGGCACAATCTGGGCCACAGCTCACACCACACAATTTGCAAAGCCTGGGTGGCAATATCTGGATCGCTCCTGCGGTGCGCTGCCCGCCGGCGGAAGTTTCGTCACACTGCGCTCTCCGGACCGTAAGAATTGGAGCACGGTGCTTGAAACCATCGATGCAAAGTCTGCGCAACGCGTAGCTTTTAACTTAACGGGTGGATTGAGCGGTGAGCTGATTCATGTGTGGGAGACCAGCGATACACACGTCTTCGAGCATGTTGCGGAACTGCATGCCGAGAACGGAAGCTTTGCTTACACCTTTGAGCCCAACGCGCTGTACACACTTACCACCACGACAGGGCAGGCGCGTGGCACAGCACAGCCACCTGCCGAACAGGCCTTCCCCTTTCCTTATCGCGACACATTCGAAGTACAGCGCACGAATCACATGCCGCTCTATCTCGCCGATCAGGATGGCGCGTTTGAGCTGACGCCTTGTGATGGGCGTAGCGGTCAATGCCTGGAGCAGCGCATCACCACTTCTCCCATTCCCTGGATGCCGCTGCCCGATCCCTATACGCTGGCCGGCGATGCCAATCGCGCGGACTATGCTGTGGCTGTCGACGTGCACTTTGTCAGCGACGGAGCTGCCACCGTGATGGGCCGCATCGACTCCGCCGATGCCTTTGCCGATCAAACAGCGAAGTACCCCAGCGCATATGTTTTGCGTCTGCATGCTACCGGCGCGTGGGAACTGGTGACCACCGCCATGCGCAAACCCGAGTTGCTGCTGGCCTCCGGATCCGTTTCCCTGGATCGCGCGCAATGGCACCGCATGGAGCTTGCATTACAAGGTGCATGGATCACGCCCAGCTTGGACGGCAAGCCGCTTGCCCATCTGCGCGATGTCTCCCATACCAATGGTATGTTTGCCGTGGGTAGCGACTGGAATCGCGTGCAGTTCGACAACCTCGCAGTCACCGAAAACAAGCCGTAGCACCCGCGTCATCAGAAATAGCAAAGGCCTGAGCATGAATCGCTCAGGCCTTTGCTGTATGCGGCAGAAAAACACACATCTCTCTTCGGCGCACTCTTACTTCTCTGAAGCTGCAAGCACCAGTTCATACTGCGGTGTCAGCTTTGCGCTGTTGAGTTCCACGGCCTGTCCACTGGCAGGAAAGGCAACAGGATCCGCGAGCTCAAAGTAGACTGGCGCATCCTTGCGCAGAGGCAGGATATCGAGCATCAGCGTGTGCGCCTTGCCATCGCTCAGATAACGTTTAAGCCCCACGCGCCAGTCGCGGCCTATCCAAAAATCATCCGCCAATAATCGCTTGTCCTCGTAGATGCGCGCCACATCTCCCGTGTAGCGCACGTCCAAAAACAACTCGCTGAGGCCATCACCCGCATGTTCTGGAATCTGAATCGACCAGCGCGCTGCCTCCGGCAACTCTCCTTCAGCGGGCGCGAGTGCGATAGGATGCTTCGCATCCTGTGACAACTTAGTAGGGGCAACCGCTTGCGCCTTGCGCACCTGAGTTATCCGCATTTCCGGTGCATGTGCCTGCAGCGAGGCCGTGCAGTGTGCCGCACCCGCTCCCGCGGGATGGCACGCAATCGATGCGTTGCCGGACAAACCAGTTTTGGGCGCAGGTAGAAGGTCAAAAGCAAAGCGGGCACTGCCACGCGCCAACAGATGAACCGCCTGGGGCGCGGCATACACATCGGCTGAGGTCACAAGCAAGCGCTCGCCTCCGGCAACATGCACTTTCCACGCATTCTCTGCCTGCTCCGCGCGCAGCACTACAAAACGCATATGCGTGCCATCCATGGCGGTCACATCCACACGGGCATTCAGGCCAGGCTCGATTCCGGACACACGCGTCATCCCATTCATCCGCTCCACACTGCCTGTAGCAGCCTGCACGGAGCGAACTGTCTTCCGGTCAAAAGCCAGTTCCGCACGCACACCTTGCACCGCAGCAAAGTAATACGCGGGGACGCCTGCATCATCGAGACGCGCCATCAACTGCGCCGTGGCATAGCGCAGCGTAACGCTCCCCGTACGCAGATTGAAGGGCCAAATAAAGTAGGTTGAGGCAGGCAGATCCACCGGCGTGGATGGAACTCGCAGCGTGCCCGAGGGCAGCGCAATTTCAAACTGCGTTTGTGGACGCGCGGGCATCGCATGATTGCGCACGTAGTTATTGAAGAACAGAAAGCCCGCATCGCCACGGCTGCGCACGGTTGCGCGAGGCGTTTCAAGATCGGCAGTACCGGTAGGCAATTTGTTGGGTGCATGTACCTGCATGGCGGCAAGCTCAGATCCGAAGTCCGCAAGAAAATACTGATAGAGCTTCATCTTGCGCAGCGATGCACGCTCTTCGCCAAATTCGCTCAACGGCGCTTGAAAGTCGTAGGACTTGATGGGCACATCGTTCGGGTAGCGGGTAGCCTGCGACTCCTGCAGCGTGGACAAATGTCCATCGGGATTCTGCCCGCCTTGCAGCATATACGTACCGTAGAGATTCACGCCAGAACCCAACATGACAGGAAACATTGCACCAATATCGTCGGCTTCGATCACGGGCCTGCGATGATACGTCACCTCGTTGCCGCCGCCGATCTCGATGGTCACAAACGGGAGTTCGCTGGGGGGCTGCCCAGTCTTATTCACCGAGCCAGCCGCTCCCATGGCGCCCATGTTGGCCGTCACGCGATTCTGCAGATGAAAGGCGTAGCCTTCTCCCGGCCCAAGCTTCGCAAGCGAACGGTCCCAGGGCGCATCCGGATAGCCGCCACCATAAATCGGCATCACAGCACGCGCGGGAATGGCGGCATTGTCCCAAGCGGTGGCAAAGTAAAACGGCGCATCAAGGCCTGCCTCCCGCGCCATTTTGCGCAGGGTGAGGATGTGCTCTTCACCCGCTCCAGGTCCGCGCTGCGCGTATTCATTCTCCAACTGAATACCGACTATCGGACCGCCATCCTTCCACAGAAGCCCCTTCACCTGCTCATGGAGCTGCTGAAACCATTGCTGCACATGCGCAAGATACGCGGGATGATTGCGGCGCACCGGCCCTTGCTGCAACAGCCAATCCGGTAATCCGCCATTGCGCGCCTCGCCGTGCGCCCACGGGCCTACGCGCAACACCACCCACAGGCCGTGCTTGTGGCACAGTTCCACAAAAGCGCGCAGGTCACGCTGATCGTCCCATTCCCATTGTCCTTCGCGCTCTTCGTGATGGATCCAGAAAGCATAAGTCGAAACCCCGGTGATACCGGCCGATTTCATCTTGAGCAGCTCCGTCTCCCATTGCGCACGCGGAGAACGCGCGTAATGGAACTCTCCCACAGCGGGCAGAATCGGCTTGCCATCTAGCAGAATTTCGCGACTATCTACACTGAGCAGTCTGCCGCTGGGTGTGCGGGAGGAGCCTGGGTCGTAAGCCGCCACAGTGGGTGCGCTCCAAGCGCTGCTGGCATCGATGCGCACCAGCGTGTTGGATTCAGCACGGCAGAATGCCGAAAGTAGGAATGGAGCGGAGAGCAACACTACAGACGACACAACACGAGGATGCAACACGGCGAGTCTCCCAGGAAGGTTGCAGTGCTGCACGCAGCACATAGCAAGTACCGTTGACGTTCACGCAGAGAATATCATCTGAGAAGACCGCGGAGAGATCCGCGAAGAGAGGGACAAGCAGAACGGAGCCAGCGCAGCAAACCAGACAACCTGCGTGCCTCAGACGCTCTGTTCTCCATTGCGCAGTCTGCGCATTTCGCCTTTGAGGGTCTCGTAATCCAGGCTGAGATTATCCAGCCGTTGCTTCAGGCGGCGATTCTCCTGCTCCAGATTGATCAAATGCATATCTGCCGGCTCGCGGCGCCGCTCATAGCGCAACTTCCAGGAGTAGATGGTGGACGAACTGATGCCGTGTTCCTGACAGATCTCGGCTACGCTTCTGCCTGTTTCGCACTCTTTAAGAATCTTGCTGATCTGCTGATGGGTAAACCTGCTGCGCTTCATGCTTTCTCCAGCGTTGGTACGCGCGGAACATTCTTGGCAATGGGGCCCAGGAGCGGCAGAGAATCCCCGATCCGGTGTGCAGAGTGATACTCCATAGTGTAAATAACGGCGGAACCCCGAAAAGTTCCGGAATTCCGCCGTTGTGGGACACGCGTTGTGGTTAGAAGGTGTACTTCAGGGAGAACTGAGCAATACGTGGATCGTGGCCCGTGCTCTTGATGGTGCCGAACGTCGTGCTGCTGGCGATCGGGTTGGAAACCGTCGGGTTGCCCAGAACCGTGTGGTTGAGAACGTTGAAGTACTCCGCACGGAAGTCCATCTTGGTTTCACGGTAGATGCGGAAAGTGCGCACCAGCGAAGCATCCCAATTGGTATAGTTGGGGCCACGCAGCGTACCCTTCACCACGTTGCCAAAGCCGGTACCAGCGCCACTGCTGGCCGGAATGGAGAATGCGGCCGGATTGAACCAGTTGTAGCAGGATGTGCCCAAAGTGGTGGCTGCCGGGCAACGGCCGCCGCCATACTGCTTCAAGTAGGCGTCCTTAGAGAAGTCACGCTGCGCGCGCTCCTGGCCAAGGCCGGTGTAAGAATTGTCGCCGGTGCCAATGTAAGCGGTCAACGAATCGCCGGAGTGCGTCTGCATCAAACCGGAGGTGCGCCAGTCGTTCACAATCGCACGCACAATCATGTTGCCGGTATGCAACTTGGGAAGCGCATACACATACGACACCGAGAAAATGAAGGGGTGATCGATGTCCGAGGCACCACGATCCAGAGCCTTCACATCGTTGACCTTCGCCGCTGCCGGAATGCCTGTGGCATTGGACGGATAGATCGGGTAGACATACGACATACCGGGGTTGATGTCCTCGGTATTGCTGATGCGGGTAGCCTGCGGCATGTCATCCAGGGTCTTGGACCAGGTAAAGTTGGCCAGGACCGAGAAGCCATGCGACATCTTCTTTTCCAGTGTGGCTTGCATTGAATTGAAGCTGACCGAGCCGATCATGGCCGCCTGGTTGATGTTGGAGTAGGCCGTGGAGCAGCCCGCTGAACCAGTCGTCGTGCAGGGCCCGATGGTGCCAGGAGTGTTATACACACGACGATAGTTCTGGGTGTTGTTGAGGCCAGTGTTCACAGTCGGGTTCAGTTCCAGGTTCACCATCTGATGACGCGAACCAGAGCCCACATAGGCCAAGCGAAGAGCAAAGCCGTACTTGAGTTCCTGCTCAATGGTCAGGTTGTAGTCATAGGTGACCGGAACCTTGAAGTTGCCCGATGGGTCATACTCGGCCACCGCAAAGGCAGGCGGGAAGGCCTGGTTCGACTTGAAGGGCAGCGTGAACGGGAAGGGATTGGTGGTCTTGCCCGCCGAGCACCAGCTAGTCGAAATACAATACGGATCGCTCAGCGGGCCGCCCGGATTGGCGCCGGCGGTGGGATTGTACATGCCAGGATTACCCAAAGTCACCGAGATGGTGTTGGGAACGTAGCTGGCCTGGGTCAGGTTGAAGAAGCCCGGCAAGCGGTCCTGATAGAACATGCCGAAACCGCCACGCACCGAGGTCTTGCCGTTGCCAAAAGCATCGTAAGCAAAACCAACGCGCGGCATGAACTGCTTGTAGAGGTTGCGCACGCCGTTCTCCGGGAAGCCCGCGTCGCCCGAGAGCACCATGCCAGCAGGCAGAGTGGTGTACTGCGAGGTCCCGGTCTTGGCGGCGAATTTGTCCGGATCGAAGGCCGTCTGCTTGCTGATGGTGTTCTTCCAGGGAGCAAACATCTCCCAACGCACGCCGTAGTTCACGGTCAACTTGCGATTGACCTTCCAACTGTCCTGCGCATAGAGGCCCGGGAAGTGATTGCGGTCGTTCACCAGCTCGTAGTTGCCCTGGCCAAAGTTGGACAGGAAGCCCATCATGAAGTTGGCTGCTGCGTTCGGATAGTAGTAGGTGCTTGTAACACCGCCAATGGTGAGTTGCTGGTTGGTGGCGCTAGAGGAGAAGCCGCCGTAGGACTGATACACGTTGGTGACGTCGAACTTGCTCAGCTCAATGTGGCCACCAAAGGCAAAGTTATGGTTCCCCTTCACCCAGTGCAGGTCGTCGTTGAACGTGTAGTTGTTGCGGCCCCAGGCGGCAAACGCCGAGGAACCCACGCTAAAGTAACCCGAGTTGATGGCAACATACGGACCGGTATTCGGCTGCCAGATGTTCTTGACACCGTAATCGCTAGCCGTCTTCGATCCCGCAGGTCCGCCACGGAGGGCAACTTCGCGTTGGTAGTTGATGATGAGGTTGTTCAGCAGGTTGGGTGTAAAGGTGTGCGTTTCCGCAATCAGAGCGTTCTGGTAGCGGGTATTGAAGTACGAAGTGTAGCTGGACAGGTTCGACTCGTCGTAGATGGCCGGTTGCTCAAAATAGTTGTAGAAGTAATGGCCAAACATGTGGTCCTGTGCCGTCAGTTGATGATCGACACGGGCAATATACTCTTCGAAGTTCTGCTTGGTAGCCTTCAGGTACGGCATGGAGCCACCGATGGTGCCAGCCTTTTCCGTTCCCGTATAGGTGAGAAAGTGAGTGGCCAGGTTCACTGCCACCGGATCCAGGTCCGCAACCGGAATACGGTTGTTCGCATACGGCACGTTGGTGAATGGGTTGCGGATGGTCTGATTGGCAGTGAGACAAATGTTGCTGGAGCTCCAGCCGCCGGTGCAAAGGTTGCTGTAGTCGGCGTAACCGGTGCCGGTGCGGCCTTCTTCTGCCAGCGTCGGAACAGTTACGTTCGAAGTCGATGATGCGTAGTGATAGATAGTCTTCTGGTAGCCGAAGAAGAACTGCGTCTTCTGGCCCTTGGAGATGTGGGGGATGATGACCGGGCCGCCCACCGTACCACCGAACTGATTCCGGTGCAGGGTGTCTTTAGCCACGGCAAAGTAGGGGCGGGCGTTGAACATCGGGTTGCGGACAAACTCGAACAGGTCGCCATGGAAGGCGCTGCCGCCCTGTTTGGTCACAATATTGACCACCGCACCGGCGCTCTGGCCAAAGCTGGCGTCATAATTCGAGGTCTGAACGCTGAACTCTTGCACGGCATCGGGCATGGGGAACGGACCGTTGACATTGGTCATTTCGTCCACGTTGTTGCCGCCGTTCAGCAGGTAGTTGGACTGGTTCGGCAGGGTGCCGTTGGCGCTGGTGATCACCGCCGCCGGGAAGGTCTTGCCGTTGCCCTGGTTGGCGCCGTTGCCCTCGTTCTGGGCGTCCGCCACGCCGGCAACCAGCGTGATCAATTGAGCGGCATTACGGCCGTTGAGCGGCATATCGACAACGCGCGACTCGTCGATAACCTGCGACAGCGTACCGGTAGTGGTGTCAACCTGCGGGGCATCGGCGGAGACGCTAACCGTCTCAGAGCCGGAGCCGACGGCAAGCGCAACATGAACCGAAAGCGACTGGTTGGCCTGCAGAACAATACCACTCTGCGTATAGGTCTGGAAGCCATTCGCCGTCACCTTCAGGCTGTAGCCGGAAGGAAGCAAGGTCGGGAACACATAGTTGCCGTCCTTGCCGGAAACCGTCGTGGTCTCGCGACCGGTCGAGGTTTGGATCGCCGTGACGGTTGCCTGTGCGATCACAGCGCCCGTTGGATCGGTCACCGTACCGCTGATGCTACCAAAGCCCTGGGCAACCGCTGAGGTCGCACAGAGAGCCACAAGCATCAGACAAAGCACCATGCACAGCTTTGTGCAGAATTTCTTAGACATACTTGTCTCCGTATGTTGACTGTTAATAATGCCAGAGAGCCGAACCCGGTCGACTACGACCGAATCCGGCGCCTTCCGGTCCCCGGTGAAGAGGCTATCTTGGGGTGCTGCCGGGATTCTGGACCAGCAGCGCAACATATCCACGTTCCAGGGTTTGCGTCACTGCTACACAAGATTTCTGTATTGAGTAGCGTTGTCTTCATATCAAGGGGTGAGAACGGCTGGGGATGTTTTAAACAGTTAAATATTCTAATTTCATATTTATCAACGCATTAAGCTGTCTTTCATCTCTGTTTAACCTGCCCTATATTGCCTTTTTCTATTTTAGAAGCGCATAGAGGAAAAATAATTGTCCAAAGAAACCTATGCGAAACTGGAAAAATTTCAACTGACACATATGAGCTTTGGGAGGATTTTCGCCTCCCGCTTCATGGCGCCAGGAACAGCTCCTCCCCTCAAGAGATAGAGTGTGCGCGCCGCATGCAGCCCTCCACCAGCAGCCATGATCTGGCAGAGTCTGGAGTAGAGTCCCATGCATCTGCCGCAGCAGACGATGAGCGCAAAATGGCCTTGCAAGAAATCAGGAAGGAAGTCCGGCGCGCCGAAGAACGCCGGCAAAACGGGGATCGGAACGCAGAGGGTCCAGCAGCGGATCGATAATCAGGTAGGTAACGCCTTTGTCGTGCATGGCAAATCCACGATCCAACCATTTGAAAGCGTTATCTTTATCACCCAAAGCCACGTAGATCAGGGCTGTTTCGTAGGCCCCCACGCCCTGGCGCTCCACACTGGATTTGAGGGCCCGAATCTGCTCATTGGCCGCCTCAAGATGTCCGGCATGCGCATACGCCACGCCCAAACGGCCAATCCCGGTGGGAAACCGCGAAGCCTTAAGTTCTTCAATTGCCTGAGCGTTATCGCCCCGCACCACATCCAGCGTACCGATCAGGTGGTTGTTCTTGCTGGTAACAATGTTCTTGGCCAGAGCATCCTGATCCAGAGCGATGGCCTGGTCATATTTCCGGCTATAGAAATAGATGTACTCCGCCTCCAACACCATGCGCGCCGAGAGAGGATCGAGCTTGCGGCACAGTTCTACCTGCGCCACTGCCTCGTCCGAATGTCCCGTCTTGCTCAGAAACAGAGCGTAGCGAAGCCGGATGGGAACCGACCCGGGATTCAGATCCAAGGCCTTCTTGAACCCGTTTTGCGCCGCCTCCCATCCATATTCCAGGTCGATGGTGGCACTGGCCAGCTCCGCATATCCCTCCGCCAGCAAGGGATTCAGCGCAATGGCCTGCTGCGCCTCGGCTTTTTGCAGTGGATAGGCCTTGGCATAGGGCATGGCGCTGCACTCCACCAAACGGCTGTAGGCTTCCGCCAGAGCGGCATGAGGCTGTGCAAAACCTGGGTCTAATTGAATGGAGCGCTGAAAGAGCTTGATGGCCGCTTCAATATTATGAGCCTGCTCGGAGTTGATGTTGGCCGTGGAAGCCTGCAACAGAACCATACCCTGCAGGTAGGTCTGTTGGGCCTCACTGTTCACCGGACGGGTCTGGTCAAAGCGCTCGCGGGTCTTGGGCGTCACTTCCACCTGAATCTTTTCGGCAATCGCCAGAGCCAGTTCGCCTTGCAGCTTGAAAATGTCGCTGATGTCGCGGGAGAAGGTGCTGGTCCAAACCGGATGGTCGGTAGCAGCGTCAATCAACTGCGCCGTGACCCGCACATGGTTGCCCTGCCGCAAAATCGAGCCTTCCACCACCCACTGCACCTGCAGTTCGCGGGCAATCTCCGGCAAAGTCTTGGGCGTCTTCTTGAAGCTCATGGCCGAGGTGCGCGAGATGGTGCGCAGGCCGGAAACCTGTCCCAGATCCGCGATCAGCTCATCCGTGATGCCATCGGCAAAAAAATCCTGCGCGTGATCTCCAGAGAGATTCTCCATGGGCAGCACCAGAATGGAAGGTTGCTCCACAAGTTGCCCGGTAGCCATCGGACGAGGACGATGCAGGGCAAACCAGGCCAGCGGCACGGCGAACAACACCAGCATCCCTATGGCCGCAATGCTTATCCAACGCTTGCCGGGACTGGCCTTCACGGGCTCTGCCGGAATCGGAATCGCCGGCAGCAGAACGGGTAGCTGCGCCACAGGCTCAGGCGCTACGCTCGGTTCGGCAGAGACAGTTGGAATCGATGCGGTGGGTGCACTTGCAGTGTTACTGCTGGTCGCTTCACGAAAAACAAAACGGGGAGCGTAGGTACCGCTGGGCAACTCAATACGGAGCGACGGCTCCGCATCCAGCTCGCGATAATATTGCGCCAGCCGCTTCCGCACTTCCGTCGCATTCACGCGGACTATTGCATCGTTGGCGGTATCGTAATCAGGTGTACGACCGTACAGCCTGACGCCAATCGAACGCTCGTGCAGCTCATCGAACCGGCCAGCCAGGGCATCTTCCACAAGCGCCTGCAACAACGCACGCGACCGCTTGCTGCCAATGTAGGCTGGGCTTTGAAGAATGTCATTCAAGTGCTGACGAATTCGATTTGCATGCGATGCGGAAAGCTTCTCGTGTCTTTCTCGTGTCGCCATCGGGATACCAGAATCTGAAGCGTAGTCTACCACAGCAAAAATACCCCTCGACACCTCGCCAGTTCAGCATACGAGTTGCTCTTCACGGCGCTGCCGGCAACACCCGGCCAGCGCGGCTCCCGCATCGCTTCGCGCGCTAGCAGCGTTCCGCGCACGCGCAAAGATTGCTGCTGAGCAGCTCGGCCGCCGGCAATTCCTCGCATGGGACTTTACCGGAAAGCTCTGCTGTGATCTGCTGAATGCAACCGCACATGCTAACCCGACTGGAATCCTATTTCGAATTTGCGCACCACCAGACCAACTGGCGGACCGAGATCCTTGCTGGAGCAACCACCTTTCTCACCATGGCGTACATCGTACTGGTGAACCCATCGATTCTGGCCGCGGCCGGCATGCCCCTGGCCGCCGTGACTGCCGCCACCTGCCTGTCGGCCGGTATGGCTTCCATCCTGATGGGTTTCGTGGCGCGCTATCCGATTGCCCTCGCTCCCGGCATGGGACTGAATGCCTACTTTGCTTATGCCGTATGCATGCGCATGCATATTCCCTGGCAAACCGCCCTGGGAGCGGTGTTTCTGTCGGGCGTCATCTTTCTGGCCATCACGGCTGCGGGCATCCGGCAAATGATTCTGCGCGCCATTCCGCAGGAACTCTATGCGGCCGTTGCTGGCGGCATCGGATTGTTTATCGCTCTGATCGGCTTCCACAATGCGGGCCTGGTGGTGGGCGATGCGCAAACCCTGGTCAGCCTGGGCAGTGTGCGCAATCCCACAACCGCTTTGGCCCTGGTCGGGCTGGGATTGATGGTAGTGCTAGAGGTGCGCAAGATCCGCGCCGCCATTTTGCTCGGCATGCTGGCCGTGACCCTGGCAGCCTGGCCTCTGGGGCTGGTCCACAAAACCGACACCACCGGAGGACTGGCCGCGCTCAGCCAAACCGCCTTCCATCTGGATATTGCAGGCGCTCTCTCCAAAGGCCTGCTCGAGATTGTCTTCGTCTTCTTTTTTGTGGATCTGTTCGACAACCTGGGCACGCTGATGGCCGTCACCAAACGGGCGGGATTGCTGGAGGCCGACAATACGATTCCCCGGCTGAACCGCATTCTCTTTGCCGATGCTATTGCTACCCTCTTCGGATCGCTCACCGGCACCTCCACGGTCACCAGTTATGTGGAGTCAACCGCGGGCGTGGCCGCTGGTGGCCGTACCGGCGTAACTGCCATCGTCACCGGAATCCTGTTCCTGCTGTCCATCGTGGCCGCGCCCTTCGCGGGAATGGTTCCTGCCGCGGCAACAGCTCCGGCGCTAATCCTGGTGGGTTCACTCATGCTGGGCGGCATCACGGAAATCCGCTGGCGTGAGCCGCTCAAAGCTCTGCCAGCCTTTCTCACCCTGGTGCTGATTCCCTTCACTGCCTCAATCGCCAACGGGATGGGGTTTGGCGTCATCGCCTGGGCCGCACTCCATGCCGCCACCGGCAAACTCGAACGCAAGGATTGGTTCCTGTGTCTGCTGGCCGCGCTCTTTCTCCTCCGCTTTCTGTATCTGGGAGCAGGCTAGGGCACCACAGCTTGAGGCTGACCATCCGGTCGCAGCACCGCGCAACAGATCTTGATCGGCACACAAAGAAGCGGCTGAAGAGCAATATGCTCTTCAGCCGCTTTCTTGTTGCAAGTTGTTTGCGGAGGCAACTGCACCCTCCTCGACATCGTATCTCTAGCTCGCCTGCCTGGGCGTGAAGTAGCAGGTTCCGCCGGCCAGCACGGCATTCCACATACCGGGCTC
>Ga0207738_100002_pt1 | contig 94205 bp, 73 predicted proteins | sample LuqExpMetagenom9_FD_187767 | JGI IMG/M metagenome (GOLD analysis project Ga0207738, IMG submission 187767) | Tropical forest soil microbial communities from Luquillo Experimental Forest, Puerto Rico - Sample 9 (SPAdes) | ecosystem: Environmental > Terrestrial > Soil > Tropical forest ... | reverse complement strand
CGGCCGCCTGTTGTGCAGCCTGCGCTTCAGCCTCAGCTTGCAAGAGGACGACTTCAGCTAGACGTGCTGCTTCGGCTTCTTCTGTACGGCGTTGCTCTTCTGCCTGACGTGCCTCTTCAGCCAAGCGCATTGCTTCTGCTTCGGCGGCGCGACGTGCGGCTTCCTCGGCCTCACGCGCAGTTTCCGCTTCCGCTGCAATACGAGCTTCTTCGGCGGCCTTGGCTTCGGCTTCTTCTCTGAGGCGTGTCTCTTCAGCGATCCGTGCTTCCTCAGCAGCTTGTGCTTCGGCTTCGGCCTGCAAACGGGCGGCTTCTGCTAAGCGAGCAGCTTCGGCCTCTTCTGCACGGCGTTGCTCTTCAGCCTGACGTACCTCCTCAGCTAAGCGCATTGCTTCTGCTTCGGCGGCACGACGTGCGGCTTCTTCTGCTTGGCGAACGGCTTCCGCTGCGATACGAGCCTCTTCGGCTGCCTGAGCTTCAGCCTCAGCTTGTAAGCGAGCGACTTCAGCTACTCGTGCGGCTTCAGCTTCTTCTGCACGGCGTTGCTCCTCAGCCTGACGGGCCTCATCGGCTAGGCGCATCGCTTCTGCTTCAGCGGCGCGACGTGCAGCTTCTTCGGCTTGGCGTACAGCTTCCGCTTCCGCTGCGATACGAGCCTCTTCGGCGCGATGTTTCTCTTCAGCCAAGCGCTCTTCTTCCGCTGCCTTAGCTTCCGCCTCTTCCTTCAGGCGCGTCTCTTCGGCCAGACGTGCCGCAACTGCCTCGGCTTTCACACGGGCTGCTTCTTCACGTCGAGCAACCTCGGCTTCAATCGCGCGGATCTCAGCCGCATCCTGTTCTGCCTGCGTTGCAACCAGAGCATCGAGGAATGAGTTCACCATCTCCAGATGGTGATCCGAAGCGATAGGGCTCATCTCAGTGGCTTCGGCAGCCTTGGCCTCAGCTTCTTCCTTGAGACCTGCCTCTTCGGCAATCTGCGCTGCTTCCGTTTCCGCAGCAATGCGAGCCTGCTCTGCCGCCTGCGCTTCAGCTTCTGCTTGTACGCGAGCTACTTCGGCTAAGCGTGCTGCTTCGGCTTCTTCTGCACGGCGTTGCTCTTCAGCCTGACGTGCCTCTTCAGCCAAGCGCATTGCTTCTGCTTCGGCGGCGCGACGGGCGGCTTCCTCGGCCTCTCGCGCAGCTTCCGCTTCCGCTGCAATACGAGCCTCTTCGGCGGCCTTGGCCTCGGCTTCTTCTCTGAGGCGTGTCTCTTCGGCGATCCGTGCAGCTTCGGCTTCGGCCTGTAAGCGTGCCTCTTCTGCGCGACGTTTCTCTTCAGCCTGCCGCGCTTCTTCAGCCAAGCGCATTGCTTCTGCTTCGGCGGCACGACGGGCAGCTTCTTCGGCCTCACGCACGACTTCCGCTTCTGCTGCAATACGGGCTTCCTCGGCTGCTTCTTTGAGACGTGCCTCTTCAGCAATCCGCGCGGCCTCCGCTGCAGCGGCGATACGAGCTGACTCAGCCGCCTGTGCTTCGGCTTCTGCCTGCAAACGTGCAGCTTCGGCTAAGCGAGCTGCTTCCGCCTCTTCTGCACGACGTTTCTCTTCAGCCTGCCGCGCTTCTTCAGCCACGCGCATTGCTTCTGCTTCGGCGATGCGACGTGCAGTTTCTTCTGCCTCCGCTTCCGCTGCAATACGGACCTCTTCGGCGGCCTTTGCTTCGGCTTCTTCTCTGAGGCGTGTCTCTTCGGCGATCCGTGCAGCCTCGGCTTCAGCCGCAATACGAGCTTCCTCCGCTACTTGTGCTTCCGCCTCGGCCTGTAAGCGTGCGGCTTCGGCTAAGCGAGCTGCTTCGGCCTCTCGCGCGGCTTCCGCTTCTGCAGCAATACGAGCTTTCTCGGCGGCCTTGGCTTCTGCCTCTTCCTTAAGCCGTTTCTCTTCGGCAATGCGGGCTGCCTCCGCTTGTTGGCGAGCAGCTTCCGCTAAGCGGGCAGCTTCGGCCTCTTCGGCGCGACGCTTCTCCTCAGCCTGACGTGCTTCTTCAGCTAAGCGTGCAGCTTCAGCCTGTTCAGCACGACGTTCCTCTTCAGCTAGACGTGCGGCTTCAGCTTTTACACGAGCCTCTTCGGCGGCTTGGCGCGCAGCTGCCGCTTCTGCAGCAATACGAGCCCTTTCGGCTGCCCGCGCTTCAGCCTCCGCCTGCAAACGAGCTGCCTCAGCCAAGCGCTCTTCTTCGGCAGCCTTGGCTTCCGCCTCTTCCTTGAGGCGTGTCTCTTCAGCAATCCGTGTTGCCTCCGCGACGGCTGCACGATGAGCAGCTTCCTCCGCCTCACGTGCGGCCTCCGCTTCTGCAGCAATGCGAGCCTCTTCAGCCGCCTGCGCTTCGGTCTCGGCTTGCAAACGAGCGGCTACAGCCTGACGTTCTTCTTCGGCAATTCGAGCAGCCTCTGCCGCAGCCTGCGCAGCAGCTTCTTCTTGAGCATGCTTCTCTAGAGCAGCCTTCTTTTCGGCCTCTGCCTGGCGTGCACTCTCTGCAGCGAGACGGATTTTTTCGGCTGCCTGAATTTCAGCCTCTGCCTTCCGTTTCGCCTCTGCTTCCGCCTTCTGCTTTGCAAGGACCTGTACCGCTACTTCTTCCGCGGCTTGCTTCTCTGCCGCAGCCTGCTTCTCCGCTTCCGCTTCAGCCTTGGCCGCGGCTTTTACTCGAGCTTCTTCAGCAATCCGCGCCGCTTCTGCTTCTGCTTTCAAGCGAGCTTGTTCCGCTGCGGCTTTAGCCGCGGCTTGACGTGCAGTTTCCGCGGCTGCAGCCACACGAGCTTGCTCTTCCGCCTCAGCCCTGGCTTCGGCTTTCAATCGGGCAGCTTCAGCCGCTTGCGCCGCTGCTACTTCTGCAGCTTGCTTCTCCGCCGCAGCCCGCTTCTCCGCTTCTGCTTTCAGCCGGGCTTGTTCCGCTGCCTTGCGGGCCTGTTCTTCTGCTGCAGCCTTAGCTTTAGCTTCGGCTTGAGCGCGTACTTCCGCTTCAGCCTTGGCCTGAGCACGGGCCTGCGCTTCGGCCTGGCGGCGAGCTCGTTCCGCGCTCTTCTTCGCAGCCTCTTCCGCACGGCGCCGGACCTCGGCGGCAATACGCGCCTCAGCCTTCAGCCGTTCCTGTTCGGCACGCTCCGCTTCCTCGTCGGTTGCAGCGGGGCGGCCCTGGCTGGCAACAACCGCGCGCAAGCGGGCGGTCCGCTGCCGTTCGCGATTGCTCTTGTGCTTTTTGTTCCGACTGATTTCGAACAGCGTCGCGGTATCGTGCGGAGTGGCCGCAACCGGCTTGGATGCAGGCTGCGGCACAACCGCATGCGGCACTTCAGCAGCATGCTCGGACGCGGGGCGCGCAAACAATCCGAATCCCGTGCGTATGCCATCAAGAGCATACTGCAGGGCCTTGCGCCACCATGAAGTCTTGTTCCCGGCCATCTGTTAACCTCCGGACGGCTTGCGCCAGCTCACTTCTTCCCGAAGTTGTACAGCGGCATCTTCATGGCGGTGCGAATCTCGTCCATGGTCTGGTTAGCGCGAACCGCAGCCTTCTTGGAGCCCTCCACCAGCAGCTCTTCCACGCGGCGTTCCGAGTACGAAGCACGGCGTTCCTGGATGGGGTTCAACACCTGCACCAGCCCATCCGCGGCCCAGCCCTTGCACTCAATGCAGCCAATACCGGCCGAACGGCAGCCGTCATATACCTTGGCCATGGTCTCCGGCGAGGAGAACACCTTGTGCAGATCGCCCACCGGGCACTTGTCCGGATCGCCCGCATCGGTACGGCGCACGCGAGCCGGATCCGTCACCATGGTCTTCAGCTTCTTGCGGACCTCGGGCTCGGGATCGGTCATCTGGATGGTGTTGCCATAGCTCTTAGACATCTTGCGGCCATCGGTGCCGGGCAACTTGGGTGAAGGCGTCAGCAGCACCTGCGGTTCCGGCAGCACGTCGCGGCCGTCCAACTGGTAGAACTGGTTGAACCGGCGCGCCACCTCGCGGGTCAATTCCACATGGGCCGTCTGATCGTGGCCCACGGGAACAAATTTCGGCTGGTAGAGCAGGATGTCGCTCGCCATCAGCAACGGATAGCCCAGAAAGCCGTAAGTGGACAGGTCCTTGCCGGTCAGATTTTCCTGCTGCTCCTTGTAGGTGGGCACGCGCTCCAGCCAGCCGAGCGGCGTAAACATACCCAGAATCAGCGAGAGTTCGGCATGTTGCGGCACCTGGCTCTGCAGGAAGATCGTGCTCCGCTCCGGATCAATCCCGGCAGCCAGATAATCCAGCATCACTTCGGTAGCGTTCTGCTGCACCGAGCCGGTGTCCGCGTAGTCGGTGGTCAGCGCATGCCAGTCGGCGATAAAGAAAAAGCACTCGTACTGGCCCTGATCCTGAAGCTTGACCCAGTTAGCCAGGGCTCCCATGTAGTTGCCCAGGTGCAGCTTGCCGGTAGGACGCATGCCGCTCAAAACGCGCGGAAGGGATGGGGATTGTACGAGTTCTGCCATTGTCTTCTTTCAACTCCCGGCCCGGAGCCGGAAAAGAATAGGGTTCTTTGCCGCTTTTGAGCGGAAAAGACTCATTCCATTGTAGCGGCAGGGGAGGAATTCGGCAGGTTGTTCAAAAGGAACCTCCGACGGTGCAGATATGGTGCCGATCTGGAGCCAGCACGGATAAAAACCGCAAGGCAGCCTTCCGGAAGCGGACAAACGAAAGGGCGCGGTCCCCCGCGCCCCGTTGTCTGCCCGATTTCGTTACTGAAGAAGAAACATCTGGGGCTGCATCTGGATCAGCATCCTGTACAGCAGATCGATGAAGGGCGAAACCACCAGGTTCATCAGGAAACCACCCACGGTCATCATCAGGATGATGCTCAGCCAGCCGCCCACCATGTCATACATCTTCATGGCGTTATAGGGCAGCATGTTGCGCAGCACATGGCTGCCATCCAAGGGCGGAATCGGCAGCAGATTGAAAAACGTCAGCGACAGGTTCACCAGAATTGCCAGGCTGGCCAGAATCAGCAGGCCGTTGGTGCCACCGCTCACTGGGTTGTTCAGCGCCAGCGCAAACGAGTTCAGCGCCACACCCGGCATCATGCGTGCGCCCACCAGCAACACCACCGTGGACACCACCACCAGCACAAAGTTCGCCACTGGCCCCGCCAGCGACACCATATTGTCGTCGCGCACAATCTTGCGGAAGTTCCGCGTAATCACCGGAACCGGCCTGGCCCAGCCAATCAGCATAAAGGGCAGATGCAGTCCAAACAGCGGGCCAAAAATGACCAGCCCAGGAAACAGCAGCGTGCCAATCGGGTCCACATGGGCGGCCGGATTCAGCGTAACGCGCCCTTGCAGGCGTGCCGTCTGGTCGCCCAGCCGGGAAGCCATCCACGCATGCGCGCACTCATGAAAGCTGAGCGAAAAGATCAGCAGCACAAACTCAAAAACACGAATTACAAAGTTGCTGGAATCCAAACAGTTGCTCCCTGGTTGAAGGTTCAGGTTAGCATGGTGGGTCCTGAAGAATCCTGCTGGCCCGGGGAACATACTCTCCCTGGCCGGTGTCTAGACCAGGGCAGAGCGCCACAAGTTCAGTCTCCGGAGACGGTATACCTGCCAGAATCCTGCTTGCGGACGCCCTGCAACAGCAAAGGCGCGGAAGCTATCCGCGCCTTGTGCACTGCACTCGAGCCTGACTTCTTTATCTAGCGCCCACCAGAAACACCTGCAACCCCTGCTCCGGCCAACTGAAGACCGGCTCATAGGCGCGCCCTTCTAGATAGTGCTCCAGCGCCTGCGTGGTATGCAGGTCGATGCCATTCCGGCCGGTCATGCGCGCCACCAGCACGTGCTGCGTCTCTGGCACGCCTTCCGACTCATAATTCATCACCTCGTGGCCGCGGTAGAACGAAAGGCCGTACTCCACATCGCGTCGCACACGGAAAACGGCCACCGTCTCCGATGGCGGAGCGATCTCCCCAATCCGGTCGGCGATGGGGCGCGCAGAGTAGGAGCGATCCAACAACTGCATCACACGCTTGGAAGCCGCCACCTCCGGGATGCCGAAGACCGGTCCCACGCCGTAGAGGAACAGCAAAAGCACAACCAGCACGGAACAGGTGGCCAGCCGCAGCCGAGCCACACCAAAGCCGCGCGTCACCACCAAGATCAGCAGGGAAGCGCCCGCGCCCGCCACCACAGCGGCAATGATTGCCTGCACAGGAGGCAGTTTGGGGCCGTGCGAGACAAACCAGGGCAACAAGAGCACCGCGCTGGTCATCAAGCCGCTCAACACCGAGTGGCCCACCAGGATCCAGCGGTTCAGCCCGTTGGCACGACGGCGGAACAGATAGTCGCCCGTAAGAATGGCAATCGGCGGCAACGACGGCAGAATATAGCCCGGCAACTTGGACTTGGAGAAGCTGAAGAACAGAATGGGGAGCAACGCCCACAACACTAGAAACTCCGGAAAAGCATCGCCCACGCAATTGGAACAGGGCTTGCGGAGTTTGCCGTAGCGCTGCCGCCACTCGCTCACCGAGGTCAGCAGACCGTCGGCCAGAGCCCGAAGGGCCACCACCGTCCACGGCATCATGGCCAGGATCACCACCACCAGGTAGTACCAGACCGGCTGGCTGTGCTGATAGCGATCCGTGGCAAAGCGCTGCAGATTGTGCTCCAGGAAGAACTCCCGGAAGAAGGTGGGATTCTGATGCTGCACGGCAATAAACCAGGGCAGCACCATGGCAAAGTAGAGCACCGCGCCCGGCCACCAGAAGCTGCGCCGGACAATTGAAAAATCCCGCCGCAGTAGAGCAAAAGCGCTAATGATCGTAATGGCCAGGAAGGGAGCCACCGGCCCTTTGGCCAACGTCGCCAACCCGGTAAAGAAGTAGATATCGTAGAGCCAGAACTTGGAGTTCGTCTCATACCAGGCATACCAGCCCAGCAAGCCGATGGCCAGTGGCGCGGCCAGTTGCATATCGGTGGATGCGCCCCGCGAGAAGCTCATAATGCCGATGCAGGCCACCGTAATCAGCGCCGCGTCCAGATGCCCGCCCGGACGGAATCGTCGCATATGCAGATAGATAAGCCCCGCCATGATGAAGGCAAAGGTGGTGGAAGGCAGGCGCGAACTCCAGTCGTGAACGCCGAAATCCTGAAACAGGAACATGGCGCGCCAGTAGTAGAGTGCGGGCTTCTCCAGCCAGGGCTTGCCGTAGAGGTAGGGCGTTACACAGGCCGAGAGCTTCCCCTTCACCGTATCGGCGTGGGTGAAGCGATCCAGCATTTCATGGGCAATCTGAGCGTAGCGGGGTTCGTCGGCTCCCACCAAGCCCAAGCCCGATCCACCGAGCAGCGGCACCAGACCGTAAGTGAGAAAGAAAACCGTAAAGAGCAGAAAAACCGTGGCTTCACAAACTGTCGCCCAGGATGGAAGACGTTCAATCCATCTCTTCGGAGGTTCAGCGCCGTTTGTCGCTGCGTTGATATCCACTCTTTGCAACTCCCCTGCGATGCCCAGCCTGTTGGCCTGAAAGGCATGTACGCGGCTGAATCAATCTAAACAACGGCCTGCCAGCTCCGGGCCAGGGACGCACGGAGATGTCAGCCCCCTATTTGTATCCAATCGACAGGGACAAGGCTATCAGATTTCTTTGTCATCCGGGCAAACCCAAGGGGAGTTACCAGAGGTGTCCGGCCCCTCTGGCCGCGCTCAGGCCTCGGCCGGGCTGGCCTCAGCCACCCGCTTCTGGCGGCGTTTTGAGCGCGCCATCAGCTCGTCGATGCGGGCCTGATAGCGGCCGGAGCGGTCCACCAGAAAGCTCAGTTCCGGCACATGCCGCACTCCGAGACGTTCCTTCAACTCAAAGCGAATAAAACCCTTAGCCGCTTCAAGCCCGGCCACGGTGTTCTCTTCCCGCAGCTCGATATCGGCCGCGGTCGTGTCCACCGCAATGTAAACGTGGGCGCTTTTGCCCCCTGCGTTCAACACCACTTCCGTCACATGACAGAAGTCGATGCGCGGATCGGAGAGTTCGCCCTCGATCATGGCTCCGATCTCTTCGCGCAGGGCTTCGGCCACTCGGTCCTGATGATGTTTTCTTCCTCTGTGTTCCGGCATGGCCATCCTCCTGATAGAGCTAAACGCTTAAGGATAGCAGAGGTTTCTGTGGACCATGGCATCTTTCACGGCACAGCGTGAGACCCGGAATCCAAAGCGGAAAACTCTGCCGAAAACCACCCGCTCCACGCCTCTGCTTCTAGTGTCCCGCCGCCATTTCCGTATTGTGCGGATCGTTCTTCCGGATCAGGAAAGACAGGAAGAACATGGCCAAGGAACAAATGCTCATGAACACATACGCATCCACATAGGACAAGGTCATGGCCTGCATCTGGAAAATCGAGTAAACCCGGCCCAGCGCTGCACCCAGAACCGAGCTTGGATGCAGGCCCGCGCCGTTCATCACATGCGCGCTGGCAGCCAGATTCATCTGGAAACTGGGATCGCTGGCCACGGCATGCTCACCCAGCCGCGCCAGGTGGAACTGCGTGCGCCGCGCCAGAATGGTCTGAATCAGTGAAGTGCCCACGCTCGATCCCAGGTTGCGCATGAAGTTGGCCAGCCCTGAAACCGAATCGGAGCGGTCTTTGGGAATACCAAAATAGCTGGCCGTGGTTGCGGAAATGAAGATGAAGGCGATGGGTGCAAACTGCATCACCATCATCAAGCAGGCGTAGCCAAAACTCAGTTGCAGGGTGTGGATATGCGCTGACAGAAACAGGCCTACCGCCGACAAAAGCCAGCCAAACGCCATGGTGTATTTGATGGGCACCTTGGTCGTCAGCACACCCGCAATGGGCAACATGAACAGCACCACCGTGGCGCCCGACGAGACCACCATACCCGCATCCACCGCCGTGTAGCCGGCCATGGTTTGCAAAAACTGCGGCATCAAAATGCTGGACGAGAACATCGTGGTGCCAGCCACGAACATCACCACACTGGAGCTGGCAAAGTTGATGTTCCGGAATAGGTGAATGTCGACCACCGGGTTCTTGTGCCGCCACTCCCAGAAGACCAGCGACAACAACCCCACCACCGCCGTCACCGCCAGAGTGGTGATAAAGCGCGAGGCCAGCCAGTCGTCTTCCTGGCCCTTGTCGAGCATGATCTGCAGCGCGCCGATGCCAACCACCAGCAGAGCAAGGCCCACCGTATCCAGCCGCATCGCACCGGGCTTGAAGCGGCGCAGGAACGGCGGATCTTCCACCAGTTGATAGATCAGCGCAAAGGCCAGCAATCCGACCGGGATGTTGATGAAGAAGATCCAGCGCCAGGTGTAGTTGTCCGTGATCCAGCCGCCCAGAGTGGGCCCCAGAGCCGGAGCCACAACCGCCGTCACGCCAAACAGGGCAAAGGCCAGTCCACGCTGCCGGGGCGGAACCGAGTCCGCCATAATGGCCTGCGCCATGGGCTGCATACCGCCGCCGCTCGCGCCCTGCAACGCGCGCGCCAGCAGCAGAGTGCCAATGTTCGGAGCCAGACCGCAGAACAGAGAACAGATGGTAAATATAACAATGCAAAAGAGAAAAAAGCGCTTACGGCCAACCACGCTGGAGATCCAGCCGGTAATGGGCAGCACAATGGCGTTCGCTACCAGGTAGGTGGTCAGCACCCACGTGCCTTCACTCATGCTGAAGCCCATGGAACCGGCAATATGCGGCAGGGCTACGTTACAAATAGAGGTATCCAGTACCTCCATGAAGGCCGCCAGAGCCACAACAACGGAAATCAGCCAAGGATTATGCTTGGGCTTCCATGTTTGGCTCGGATTTTCTATCGTCAACTGCCACCTCGGTTCAAATAAAATTCTAAAACGAAACACATTGTTTTGAATATAGGGACCCAGGTACACTAGTTTGACTGGGACATGATTTTCAAGTGCTGCCAACCCGATTCCGACTGCAAGCGCCAGGCTGGCCGGCCGCGCAGCGAGGTGGCGCGCAAGGCCATTCTGGATAGCGCCTTCAGCTTTCTGGAACAAAAACCCATTGCCGACATCTCCACCATCCACATTGCGCAGAAGGCCGGCGTCAGCACGGCCACAGTCTATCGATGGTGGGCCACCAAGGAGGCGCTGCTGCTGGAAGCGCTGCTCTTCCATTGCGGCAATGAGGTGGTTCTGCATGAAGAGGGTGCGCCGCTGGATCGCCTGCTGAACTACGTGCTGCAAGTGGGCTGCTTCTTCATGGGCAAAACCGGCAAGGTGGTCGCACGGCTGTTCACCGCCATCCAGGACAACGAAACGCTCCGCCAGGAGTTTATCGATCAGATCTACGCGCCGCGCAACCGCGAGATTCGCGGCGTAGCGGAGCAGGCCATCGCGGAAGGATCGCTACCGCCCAATCTCGACATCCAGGTCTTCAAGGACTCCATCTTCGGTCCCTTGCTGGCGCGCCTGCTTATCCGCCACGAGCCTATCGACGAAGCCTATGTGACGGCGCTCTTCAATCAAGCCGTGGCAGGCTCCCGCGCCTTGGCCAACGGAGTCAAGAGCGCGCTGTAACGTACGGCGGATCGCCGCTTCGCCACCTTGCCGGTATCCCGCAACGCAGCCCAATCCTCCGCATTGCATCACCAAGCTCTGAGCGCAACGCTGTGCCCGGCTACTCACGATTTTTCGTGAGTAAGCAGGAGGGCGCGTCTGCCCATACAAACTGTTCCCGCAACCGTTATCATCAACATTGAACCTTCCGATTCAACGTAAGAGAGGACCACTGATGTCAATTTCTGTAAATCGTGTTTGGCGGCAATTGCCCGACGAAATCCGCGTTGCTGCCTGCAAAATCTTTTGGGCCGAATCAAAGGGCGCAGAAAAACAGTTCCTCTTTACCGCTCTCGCACGCGCAAAAAATTTGCGGGAAACCTTTGTTCGCAAAACCTCGACGGAGCGGCTGGTCAACTGGACAGCGACAACCCTCTCGCTTCCCGATCCGCTGGTGGAAGACCTGCTGAAGCAGTATCTGCTGCACGATCATCGTGGCGTGATCATCAGCTTTCTTGAGTTACTCAAGATTCCCCATAGCGAAGGCATGATCGAGGAGAACTTTGATTACACCACGCTGACCAAGGAGAGCGTTCAAGAGGCTGCCCGCAACTTGCTCGCATCGGCAGACCGCACCGGCGCCGAACTCTACCTGCAGTACCTGGTGCTGCAAGGCGATCCCTGGACGGGCGTTGAAGAGGTTCTACCGGCCGGCAAGTAACAACCGCCAGTCCGTCGCCGACTCATTCTTGTTGACCTGTTGGCTTCTTATAGGAAGCCAACAGGCGCTGAACGAGAAGCAGCAGCATGAGAGAGCGGCTCCATACGATGTGAGACGATTTGCCGTGCGTTGACCGGGATCAGTAAATTGAACCCCGTTTTAGCTACTAATCCCGACAACATCGTTTGAGCGGATGCTACATAGCTCTGAGCTAATACTTGGAAGGCAAGCGCACACGGGGGGTGCACTTCCAGCATTCCAGGCAACTCGCATAAAATTAGCGTCTTAAAGACCTGATGGCTGTATTATGGCCTTATCATATCTTTGCATTCGAACAGCGAGCTCATGGCTAATGTGACGGCAAAGACCGAGGTTGGACCACTTGATGGAACGCCCAGCAAGCGCATGTTCTGGTCGATCATCAGCGACTACGATTTAAAGACCGGTCTTTGTGAACTGATCGACAACGCCATCGACCCCTGGGTAGGGAAGAAGCTTGAACCAGGGCTTGTCATTACGCTTCAGCTCGATGCAAATCGACAACTTGTTTCCGTTACTGATAATGCTGGTGGCGTGAAACAAGAAAATCTTCGGAACTTGCTAGCCCCCGGCGGTAGTTCAAACGATCCCTCTTCTGAGGTCATCGGCATCTTCGGTGTAGGCAGCAAACGCGCCGGGATCGCTCTTGGTGAGCTCGTGCAAATTCGAACCCGCTGGGGCAAAGCAGCAACTTTTCAGATCGATATAACGAAGGACTGGCTTGATTCGGACTCGTGGGAATTAGCCTATTATCAGGTACCCGACATCCCCCCTAAGACCACCGAGATTGTCATCTCTCATCTGAGAAAGAATTTTGGACCAGATGATATCGAAACCCTAAAGATGCATTTGAGCGAAACATATGGTTGGTTCATAGCCCAAGGCTGCACAATCAAAGTCAACGGAGACGAGATTCTTGAGCGATCGTTTGACCACTGGGCTTATCCACCAGATGAGCTACCGCGATCAGCTACGCTTACATTCGACGCCTCACAAATTTACGAGATCAGAGCGAATATCACGGCTGGTCTCATCATGGATCGCGATCCTGAAGAAGAAAACTATGGTGTTTACTTTTACTGTAACCATCGTTTGATTGCTAAAGCTCTAAAGGTTCGCGAAGTTGGTTACTTCATAACGAACGAAGCCGGTGTACCGCATCCAGATGCTTCACTCTGCCGAACCATTGTCCGCTTGCAAGGGCCCGCGCACGCGATGCCATGGAACAGCAGTAAGAATGCGATCAACTTCGATCACGAAGTATTCAGGCATATAAGACCCACCCTCATCCAGCTAAATAGTCATTACAGCACTCTGTCGCGACGGCTGAAAGATGAGTGGGCTTCGAAAGTCTTTCAGTTTGATGAAGGGTCTGTTGAAGAAGTTGACGTGGCGGACGCTTCTGTGCGGCATCCGCTGGTACTGCCTGCCCTTCCAAAGGTGAACAAACCAAAAGTTGAAAAGCTAAAGTCGCGGAACAAGTCGCAAATTCAAACGCAGCCTTGGACTCTCGGCTTGGTCGAATCAATGGCGGCGGTTGAGGTCATTACTCGGCAACGTTTCGAGACGAAAAATCGTATAGCTCTCATGCTGCTCGACAGCAACTTCGAAATCGCACTCAAAGAATTCATTGTCCATCGAGATGACTTGTTTCCGCCGAGCAAGTACAACAACGCTTACATTCAAAATCTTTTCAAAATCCGGGCGAATGTCATCAACGAAATTGTCCGTCATGTGCCTCTTGCTAAGACACTTATTACAAGGGTGAACCACTTCTATAACATCCGAAACAAGCTGGTTCATGAAAGAGCCACAGTCGAACCGACCAATAACGATATCGAATCGTACAGATCAACGGTCGAGTCAGTGCTTGCCCGCCTTTTCGATCTTCGGTTCTGACGGCCTGCTAGACTTCCTTCTGACGCTCTATAGCCTCAATCATCAGACAAAATACCTGCCTCGAAGTATGCATGATACGGAACCATGGCACTCAGTTTGCAAAGCAAATTGCCGTGTCACTCCTTGAATACGGGATTGAGAACGCTAAGTCGGCAAGTATCCAGCAAGTTGCTGAATACTCCGAGACGAGTTATTGCAGTCAAAGTAAGTCTCTCCCTGAACCAGACTCAGACTTAGCACGCGGATACGTAGCGGCAACCGACTTACCGTACCCCCTCCCTAACTTCCTCCTGTCTTCTCCTCCGCCCATTCCCAGGAGCTTTCAGAAGTTTGGCCCCACCGCAGGTGGCAGGTGGCAAAGGTGTGCGGCAGAGGGTATGATCTCCGGTGAAAAGCGGCCGCGACCCCGTTCCTGGTCCAGCGCAGGACAGGGTGGATCTGGCGCTTCCTCGTTCCCGGGAATCAAGGAGGTGTTTTTGTGACGCAAGTACAGGCAAGCGAAACCTTTTCCGCCAGCTCCATTGCGGCGGACCGCATTGGCCCTTATCGTGTGGTGGACCTGAGCAAGCACATTGATCCCGCCACCTCCACGCGGCGCTGCAAGCTGGAACGCTACTACCAGGACTGGACCAAGGATTACCACACCAATCTGGACATCGAGTCGCACCTGGGCACGCACATTGAAACCCCCGTGCACTACAACGACGCGTGGAAGGACATTCTCGATCTGCCCGTCACCGCCTTTATGGGCCGCACCGTGCTGCTGCGCCTGGAGTGCGAACCGCGGGCGCCGATCACCGGCGCGATGCTGGAGCGCGCCAGTCGCGGCCGTGTGCAGCCAGGCGACATGGTGGTGCTCGACAGTCCGTACCACTCCGAACCCTTCGTCAAGAATCCCAATGACCAGCGGCCCTATCTCTGCGGCGAGTCGGGCGAGTGGTTCGTACAGAAGCAGGTGAAGTGCGTGGGCTTTGGCAATGGCGTGGCCATTGAGTACAGCGTGGAGACGGCCTGCGCCATCCACGAGGTAATCATGCCGCACGACATCACCTTCCTTGAGGTGATGCAGAACATCGACCAGCTCAAGAGCGACGTCTTTTTCATGACCTGTCAGCCCATGCCCATCAAGGGGCTGGATAGCTGCTGTGTGCGCGCTGTGGCCATTGAAGGTATCCCCGGCTTCAGCGAGTAACGTCAACCCCCAACCGGAGGTCTTCCCCAATGAAGCTCAACACCTATCTCAACTTTGCCGGTAACTGTGCCGAAGCGCTGGCCTTTTATCAAGAGAAACTGGGCGGCAAGATTCTGGTCTCCATGTCCTATGACCAGATGCCCGAACCCCGGGACATCAAGCCGGGCACAGAAAAACACGTGATGCATGCCCGCATCCAGATTGCCGATGTGGTGCTGATGGCCAGCGATGGGCCTATCGACCCAGCCAATCCGATGGGCTCCTGCAGCCTGACGTTGTCAGTGGAAAGCTCGGCTGAGGCGGAGCGACTCTTTGCCCTGCTGGCCGAAGGCGGGCAGATCAAGATGGCAATGGCCGAAACCTTCTTCGCGCATCGCTTTGGCATGCTGCGGGATCGCTTCGGCATTAACTGGATGGTGATTCACCAGAACAGTCCTGAGTAAATTGCACTGTCCAATAGATTGGGGCCGGAACTCCCGGCCCTGATCCTCTTTGCCGCGCATGTTCGAGCAGTAGCTTCCGGTCAGCTTTCCAGATATTCCCAAAAGGAATCGGTCAGCTCTGCGCCCAGTTCGTTCAACATGCGGCGGGCGGCCCGTTCCACCTCTTCTATCAGGCCATGCAGGTATTCGCGCGAACGCGAAACCGCCACCACACCGAAGGTGGCCTCATTCCACAGCACGGCTTCATCCATCTCCGCAATGGAGATGTTGAAGGACTGGCGAAGCTGATCTTTTACCGAGCGCACCACCTGCCGGCGGTCTTTCAAGGACTGGGCGTGCTCGATGCGGACTTCAAGGGTCAACTGAGCAACGGGCATGGGCTTCTCGCAGATTGCACCGCCAGTGTAAGCCGGATTCACTTGGTTTGCACTGAGTATTTTGCAGTTTTCCGCAGCCCAGGGCGTGCATGCCCACGCAACTTTCTCAAAGCTCGCTCCAAGGCCAGATATAATCGGCTGTTGCTCAGAGTTATGAGCAGCGGAGGAACGCTATGGATGTTTTTCTTCTCGTGTTGCTGGCTATCGCAGCCGTTATTCTTCTTTCCCTGGTTCTGGGCAGCTTTTTCACGGTGCAAACCGCGAACGTGGCGATCATTACCCGCTTTGGCAGATTCCTGCGCGTCGCCGAGGCCGGCCTGAACTGGAAGATGCCGTACATCGACGCCGTATGTGGCGTGATGAGCCTGCGCGTGAACCAGATTACGCTCACCATGGAGACCAAAACCAAGGACAACGTTTTTGTCACGATTCCCATCAGCGTGCAGAACCGCGTGCGTCCCGAGAAGGTCTACGACGCGTTCTATAAATTGTCCGACCCGGTGGCGCAGATCAAGAGCTATGTGGAACAGGTGATTCTGGGTCACGTGCCGGGCATGACGCTGGACGAGGTCTTTGCCACGCAGAGTTCGATTGCCGCTGCGGTCAAGAGCGAACTGGATGCCGACATGGCCGCCTTTGGCTACGAAATCGTCAACGTTCTGGTGACCGACATTGTGCCGGACCAGAAGGTGAAGAGCGCCATGAACGACATCAACGCCGCACAACGCGAGCAGGTGGCCGCCACCGCACGCGGCGAGGCCGAGAAGATTCTGGTGGTGAAAAAGGCGGAGGCAGAAGCGGAAAGCAAGGCTCTGCAAGGCCAAGGCATCGCCAATCAGCGCAAAGCCATCATCGAAGGCCTGCAGGTTTCCGTGGAGCAGTTCCAGAAGGCCGTGGAAGGAGCTTCCTCGCGCGAGGTGATGCAACTGGTGCTGGTCACGCAGTACTTTGACACCCTCAAATCCATTGGCGAAAACGACAAAACCAACACCCTGTTCCTGTCACATTCACCCTCGGCGGTGCAGGATGTTTCACAGCAGTTGATGGAATCCATGCTGGTGGCGCAAAACGCCAAGAAGTAATTTTTCGTCTCCCGGCAAGACTGTTCTCAACCAACAAGGCGGCATCCACTCGGAGTGGATGCCGCCTTGCTGTTTTTTTGCCCTGCGCAGCCGCTGGCCACAGTGGAAGAGTGCGCGGCGTTAGCTGTTCGCCGCCACCCGCAGCCGCAGCGTAGCTCCGCCGCCGGGGCGATTCTCTGCCGTCAACTCGCCACCGTGCAGCCGCACTGCGCGCTCGGCAATCGCCAGCCCCACGCCAAAGCCGCCGGTATCGGGACTGCGCGCATCATCCACCCGGTAAAAGGGCCGGAAGATGGCTTCCAGTTGTCCTTCAGGAATGCCGGGGCCTTGGTCGCTGACGGCAATTTCCACCATAGAAGCGCCTCGCACTGTTACCGGACGGAGCTCGATCTCCACCTCAGTGCCCGATGCCGTATAGCGGATGGCATTGCGCACCACGTTCTCCACGGCGCGATAGAGCAACTCCTCATTGCCTTCCACCACGCACTCGGCCTCCGCCTTGAAGTTGATGGTGCACTGCCGCTGACGAGCTTCATATTCCGCGTCAGGAATCATCTTCTCGATCAACTGGTTCAGATTCAACTTCACAAAATGTTTCTGCCGCTCCAGCGCTTCCATGGACGAAAGCGTGAGCAATTGGCCGATGAGCTGATTCAGCCGGTCGGTCTCGCGTTCGATCCGGCCCAAGTGAACGGCCATCACATCGCCGGCATCCTCGCGCGCCAACTCCAATCCCACACTCAAGCGGGCCAGCGGCGAACGCAGCTCGTGCGACACATCGCGCAGCAGCAATTTTTGCGCGGCCACCAGTTGCTCCAGCCGCTCGGCCATGTAGTTGAAGTCGTGTACCAGCGCCTCGATTTCGTCGCCGGCAAAAAAGACGCCCTCGGCCTGGCCGAGCTTTACACGCGCATTCAGCTTGCCGGTAGAGAGCAAGCGGGCAGCGCGCCGCAACTGCACCACCGGGCGCGTGATCAGCAGAACCAGCACAAACGTTGTGAGTCCACCTACCACAATCGCCACCGGCAACTGCGGAGAAGAAAAGCGCCGCAGATCGTGAAACAGGCTTGGCTGCCACGGATGATGCGGAATGCTCACCAGATACACATAACGCTGCTTGCTGGCCGAGCTCACCGGCACACTCCACACATACTGCTCGCCAATCTGGACTCCGGGCAGATGGTCAGGATGGTGATCGGGCCGCGGCGGCTCTACAGCCAGAATCTGTTCAGGACGCGCCATACCGGATGGCCAGCACAGATCACCTCCCTGGGCATTGGCCAGCGCAGCCATCTGGTTCAGCTTGGCGCTGTGCGCAAGGAAGGCCGCGCAACCGCCTTGCTCAAAGGCGGCCGTCGCATCCAGCGCATCGTTCCGCAAACCCGCGTTCATTGTGTCGAACAGGATATCGGGGCTTTCAAAATGGTGCCGCACAATCAGCGCGGTTGAGATCACAAAGGTCAAACTCTGGGCGATCCAGAAGATGATGAAGATTTTGAAAAACAGGCCGCGCACGCTGCCCTCCTTGCCGATCAGTCGCCGGCTGCACTGGTTTCGTAGTTCACCGCCAACTGGTAGCCGGTCCCGCGGATGGTCTTCACCTGATCCTCACTCCCGCCCGCATCCACCAGCTTGCGACGCAACCGGCTCACATGCATGTCCAGGCTGCGATCGAAGGGATGAAACTTGCGCCCCAGAACAGTCTCCGACATCTCTTCGCGCGAGACCACCTTGCCCGGCGAGCGCATCAGCACCTCCAGCAGGGCGAACTCCACATCGGTCAGCTCCACTTTGGCACCGCCCAGCGCAACGGCGCGCGCCGCGCGATTCAGCTCCAGCCCATCGGCCCGCAGCACTGTCTGCTCCGGCTTGGCCATGCTGGCGGAACGGCGCAGGATGGCCCGCATGCGCGCCAGAAGCTCGCGGGGGTTGAAGGGCTTGGGCAGGTAGTCGTCCGCGCCAATCTCCAAACCAACGATCCGGTCCACATCCTCGCCGCGCGCGGTCAGCAGCAGCACGCTCACCGCCGAGGAGGCACGCAACCGCCGCAGCACCTCAAAGCCATCCATACCCGGCAGCATCACGTCCAGCAAGATGAGCGACCACGGCCGTTCGAGTGCCGCGGCCAGTCCCAGATCGCCGCGGTGCACGGCCGTCACCTGGAAGCTGAAACGTCCCAGGTAGTCGGTCAGCATGGCTGCCAGCTCCGTATCGTCGTCAATCAGCAGAATGTCGGTGGTTTGCATCTCGTCCATCAGTGGCCTGCCTTTGTACCCGTTGCTTCCAGAAGCTTCTCCCGCTCCTAGATGTTTAGCGTACGCCCGTCCGGCAAGGACTAGCGCAGCGGAAGTGTAACAAATGGTCACGGCCCTCATGACAGTTTGTTACACGCCTTTACCCATTGTGACCGCACTCGAAGTCCGGCTGGAGTGAACTGGAAATGTAAGTTTTGCGAGGAACCACCATGACAAGAACGAATCCCCCCCATCGGACTTTGGCGCATTGGTTCGCTTTCCTTTTTCTGGCGCTTGTTTCGAGCTTGCCCGTCTTGGCCCAGACGGGCAGCCTCCATGGCACGGTGACCGACCCCAGCGGAGCTGTCATTCCTTCCGCCGCGGTGACGGTCACCGGCCTGGACGGAGCCATCCATTCAGCCACCAGCACGGCCACCGGCGCTTATGCCATTGAGCCGCTGGCCCCGGGTCGCTACACCCTGACGGTAACCGCCGGAGGGTTCTCCCCGATGGACCCGGCCGCTGTGCAGATCTTTACTGACCGGTTGTCGACTCGGAACATCACTTTGAAGCTGCCGGTGGATGTGCAGCAGGTTCAGGTGCAATCGCAAAACGAGGGGCTCGATGTGAGCGCCGACAACAATGCTGGCGCCATCGTGATCAAGGGCAAGGATCTGGATGCGCTCTCTGACGACCCCGATGAGTTGCAGAATGAGCTGACCGCCCTGGCCGGGCCCGCTGCAGGCCCCAACGGCGGCCAGATTTATATCGACGGCTTCAGCGGCGGCAATCTTCCCCCCAAGAGTTCCATCCGCGAGATCCGCATCAACCAGAACCCGTTCTCGGCGCAGTATGACCGCCTGGGTTACGGGCGCATTGAGATCTTGACCAAGCCCGGAACCGACAAGCTGCGCGGCATGTTCATGTTCAGCGGCAACGATTCGGCATTGAACTCTCTGAATCCCTTTGTGACCAGCGAACCGCCCTATTACTCGACCTTCATGATGGCCAACGCCAGCGGTCCGCTGACCAAGAGCTCTTCGTGGTTCGCCAACCTGTTCCGTCGCGACAACCAGTCAAACGCCATTATCAATGCACAGATTCTGGATGCCAGCGGCAATACCACCAGCTACTCGACGGCCGTAGCCAATCCTCAAACCCGCCTGGACTTCAGCCCGCGTCTTGACTTCCAACTGGGTCAAAAGGACACGCTGACCGTCCGCTACAGCTATAGCCGCCAGACCGACACCGGCGACGGCGTCAGCGGCCTTACCCTGCAGAGTCAGGCCTACGACGTGCGCAATCAGGAAAATGTGGTCCAGATCAGCAATTCGCACATCGTCAACGACCACACCGTGAACGAGACCCGCTTCCAGTACATCCGCGACCGCAATAACCAGACTCCGGTCAGCACGACTCCCACGGTCAGCGTGAGTGGCAGCTTCAATGCCGGCGGCGCAAGCTCCGGATTGACCCGCACCAACATCGACCAGATCGAGCTGCAGAACTTTACTTTGATCTCAAAGGGCGCGCACGCCCTGAACCTGGGCGGCCGCCTGCGCACCACGCGTGAGGCCATTTACTCGACGTCCGGCTTCAACGGCAGCTTTACCTACGACGGTTCGCGCACCGGCTCCGGCACCAGCCTGTCCGACTATGCCGCGCATCTGCCCTCGCAATACACCGTGACGTCTGGCAACAACTCCACCCTCATGCACTACTGGGATCTGGGCCTCTGGTTCCAGGACGACTTCAAGTTCCGCAATAACCTTACCCTGAGCTACGGCCTGCGCTACGAGACGCAGAGCTCCATTGGCGACTACGCCGACATCTCCCCGCGCGTCTCCTTTGCCTGGGCTCCGGGCGCCAAGAACGGCAAGCCGGCCAAGACCGTATTCCGCGGCGGCTATGGATGGTTCTACGATCGCTTCGGCGCATCGAACATTTTGCAAACCATCCGCCAGAATGGCGTGAACCAGAAGCAGTACATCGTCAAGAATCCCAGCTTCTACGAAGGCTCGGCCAACATCCCGTCGGCTTCCTCGCTGGCCTCGCTCAGCAGTTCGACGCCCACCATCTACACGCTGGCTTCGAACTTCAAGGCCGCCGTCAGCATGCAAGCCGCCATCGGCGTGGAACACCAGTTCGGCAAAGCGGTGACGCTCTCGGCCACCTACATCAACTCGCGTGGCGTGCACCAGTATCTGACCGACAACGTCAACGCCTACGACGCGTCCACCTACGATGCAAGCACCACAACCGGCACACGCCCCAACGGCATCAACGAAAACATCTATCAGTACCAGTCGGGCGGCGTGTTCAACCAGAACCAGTTGATGATGAACTACAGCGTACGCACCGGCAAGGTTTCGCTCTTCGGCTTCTACATGCTGGGCTCAGCCAAGGCAGACACCTCCGGTGCCAGCTACTTCCCGTCGAACCAGACCAACCCCGGCGCCGATTATGGCCGTGCCAGCTTCGACATCCGCAACCGCTTCCTGCTGGGCGGTAGCTATACGGCTCCGTTCGGCGTCTCCATCAGCCCCATGCTGGATGCCAACTCCGGCACGCCCTTCAACATCACGCTGGGCAAGGACCTGAACGGCGACAACCAGTACAACGACCGGCCGGCCTACGCCACCTCGTCCAGCACCAGCACGCTCACCACAGCCTACGGCAAGTTCGACCTTACCCCGGCCTGGAACGCCGAGCGCATTCCCATCAACACCGGAACCGGCCCCGCGCAGTTCAGCATGAATCTGCGCCTCTCCAAGAGCTTCGGCATCGGACCCAAGGTGGACAAGAGCCAGGCCGCAGCGCAGGGCGGCGGACCCGGTGGCCCCGGCGGACCGCCTCCGGGAGGTGGTGGACCGGGCGGCGGAGGCCTTGGACCAAGCGGACTGAGCCGCAGCGGTGGCCCACCCCGTCTGGACCAGAACACGGCGCGCCGCTACTCGGTGAACTTCTCCGCCATGGCCCACAACGCACTGAACCACGTCAACATGGCGGCTCCGAATGGAGCATTGAACTCCACTCTGTTCGGCAAGTCAACCGCGCTGGCCGGTGGGTTCTTCGGTTCGGCGGCCGCGAATCGCTCCATCGACTTCCAGGTTTCTTTCAACTTCTAAACGCAGGTGCAGGCGGGGATCCAACGATCTCCGCCTGCAAAGCGTACACCGGACCGCGAGCTTCCTTGCGGGCCAACAGCTTCAGCAACACACGGGTTTCCCCTGAGCAGGGGCTTTTCTCCATCCGGCGTCCCTCCGTCGCCGGGTGGAGTTTTTTATTGGAGCAGGGAGGACACGCCGGGATGTCAGCCCTCCGGTGGCTGTGTTTTAATGATCGATAAGTTTGAGATAACGTTTTCCGGACACCTTCCGCAAAAGCTCGCAGGAGTCGCCATGTGCACCTCACGCCGTTCTTTTTTGAAGACCTCTTCCGCCTTGGTTGCAGCCTCTGTCACAGCGCCCCGCGTGCTGCGTGGCGATCCTCTGCCTCAACCCGCCATTGAGCCGGAGCTCAGCCAGTTCAATTACGGCGATGTGGAACTGCTCGAAGGCCCCTTGCGCCAGCAGTTCGACGAGAATCACAAGTTCTTCATGGCCCTCGACGAGGACCGTTTGCTCAAGCCCTTCCGCCAACGCGCCGGGCTGCCCGCGCCCGGTGATGAGATGGGCGGCTGGTACAGCAATTCCGATGACTTCAATCCCCACGGCAACTTCAACGGCTTCATCCCCGGCCACACGTTTGGGCAGTATCTCTCCGGTCTGGCGCGCGCTTATGCCGTAACCGGCGACAAGCCCACGCAGGCCAAGGTTGACCGGCTGGTGCGTGCCTTTGCGCCCACTCTCTCCAGCAAGTTCTACGCGGGCTATCACCTGCCTGCCTACACCTACGACAAGAGCTGCTGCGGCCTGATCGATGCGCACGAGTTTGCCGGCTGCCCCACCGCGCTGCGTACACTCGACGCCGCCACCGACGCCGTTCTGCCCCACCTGCCCGAGAAGGCCCTCTCCCGCAAAGAGCAGTATGCGCGACCTCACGCCAATGAAGCGGATTGCTGGGATGAGACCTACACGCTGCCAGAAAATTTCTTCCTCGCCTGGAGGCGCGGAGCGGGCCAGCGTTATCGTGATCTGGCCGTACGTTTTCTCGAAGATGACTTTTACTTCAATCCGCTCGCCGAGGGCCAGAACGTGCTGCCCGGCGAACATGCTTACAGCCACGTGAACGCCTTCTCCAGCGCCATGCAGGCTTACCTGGTGCTCGGCAGCCAGAAGCATCTGCGCGCCGCCACCAATGGCTTCAACTTCCTGCGCGATACGCAAAGCTTTGCCACCGGCGGATGGGGTCCGGACGAAAACTTCCGCAAACCCGGCTCCGGCGAAATAGGCCAAAGCCTGGCGAAGTCCCACTCCAGCTTTGAGACACCTTGCGGCGCTTATGGCCACTTCAAGATCACCCGCTACCTGCTGCGCGTTACCCGCGACAGCCGCTACGGCGACAGCATGGAACGCGTGCTCTACAACACCGTGCTCGGCTCTTTGCCGCTCAAGGAAGATGGCTCCAGCTTCTACTACTCCGACTACAACTCCGCCTGGGGCCAGAAAGGGTATCACCGCGACAAGTGGCCCTGCTGCTCCGGCACCTTGCCGCAGATCGCCGCCGATTATGGCATCAGCGCCTACTTCCGCTCCCGCTCCGGCATCTACGTGAACCTCTATGTGCCTTCCCGTGTGAAAGCGAATCTGGGCGGTGCGCGCGTAACGCTGGAGCAGCACACCGAATATCCGCATCACATGACAACATCCATCCAGGTCACTGCGGATCGCGAAGCTCGTTTTGCTCTGAGCCTGCGCATCCCCGCATGGACAGGCCCCGCAACGCGCATCACGGTCAACGGCAAGCGCGCGGCAGAGGATGCCAGGCCCGGCACATTCGCGCGCATCGAACGCAACTGGCGCTCGGGTGACCGGATCGAAGTGGAGTTCGACCGCACCATGCAACTCGAAGCCGTGGACCCCGAGCATCCGCACCTTGTTGCTCCCGTCTCCGGCCCCCTCACACTCTTCACTCTGGCTCCCGCAGCCGATAAGGTGCGCCGCGACGATCTGCTCAAGCTCGCACAGGTAGCCTCCGGCTCAACCAACTGGCAGGTGAAGACCAGCAGTGGCTCACTCAGCCTTCGTCCTTTCCCGTCTATTCACGACGAGAAGTACCGGCTCTATCTCGACACATCGATTTAGAGCACAGTAGCCAGCCTTCGCAAACACCAACGGCGCCTCCCAAAGCAGGGAAGCGCCGTCGTTTTTTCTGCCGATGTTACGCCGTGAGCCAGCGCAAGGCATTGGCCACAAAGCGCTGTTGCAATACCGGATTCATGCCTGCAATCCGATGCATCACCAGACGACGTTGCCCGGTCCGTACGGCAAACGCTCCCGCGCCAAAACGCCGGTCATGATCGCGGTTATACGCAGCGGCAATCTCTACGTGTTCACCTTCCACCATCCATCCGTTGGAGCCGTTGCCTTTGATCTGGTAATGCAGGCCGAGCGCCTGATTGGTGGGCATGCCATCAAAGAGCGGATGTTGCCGCGCAAAATACCACGACCCCATCCAGGAAGCGCGCGACGGTCCCACCATGCCCTGAAACACAAATCCAAATTCAGGTGCAAGCTGCTTGGCGGCCGCCTCCGCCTGTTCATCCACAAACGGTACGGCTAGCAGCGGCTTGCCTTGCCGCACCGCAGCCAACAACTCGGCTGAGAGTCCGGTTTGCTGCGCCATCTGCTCAGCAGTCTTGTAGGCGCCATCGGCATCTTCAACGCCAGGTTTACGCGCCTGCGCCGCGGCGCCCAGCGCGACAATCGCATCGCAAGCCACGCCGGCGCGGAAGGGAATTAGAGTCAACCCTGGAATTGCGCCCAACGCCTGCTCAATCTCCGGCGCCACACCGGCCAGAGCTACAGTCAGCTTGGGCATTGCCGCAGGCGTAGGATCCACCACCAGCAGCTCGCAGGTATGCGTCGACCGGGGATCTGCCGCCAGCGCAAGATGCGTTTGCCAGATGCCCGGCTTATCAAGCACGGGAGTTTCCATCTTTTCACGCAGCAGGTAGGAAAATTTCTCCGCAGTTTGCTCCGGCGCATCAAGCACAGCAACCTCGTGACGGCTTCCATCCGGGCTCTGCAACGTGAAGGTCAGCTTGCCCTGCACGGCATGACCGGTATCGTTGGCCAAATAGAGATCGAAGTGGGCGCGTTCTCCTGTCTTCAATACGAGCGTATGTTGCTTGGCAATGGGTCGCACAGGGAGCAACGACTTTGCCATGGCCGTAGGATCGGCCTTGAAGTTGCGGAAGTTGTCCACCAGACCCGAGTGGTTTTCCATGGCTGTCGACTCCCATCCGCTGATGGCAGCCATGTCGTTCTGCTCGCACAACCGTATGTTCTCCAGAAATTGCGCCCATGAATCGTACGCGCGCTTGCCCAGCGAGAGCAGCAGGTCTTCGGCACGCGGAAAAGCCTTGCGGAATCCATGCCGGTCGAGAAATGCATTCATTGCCGCCAGCATCTCTTTGTGTTCTGCAAGGTCGTAGCTGTGCCCGCCGTGCTTTTCGATTTCGCCGATCAGACGCACATGATTATCCGGCGCGGCGGTGCCTTTCATCTCGCCCCATTCCACCACCTCGGCGGTAATGGGCGAGTAGTAGTAGTAATCGCTCGGCGAATTGTAGTAGCTGTCCTGCCACACATCGGAAAAGTGACCGGTGTGGTCCACCCACCAGCCCGCGGCCCCACCCTCCACTGTCGCCTTCTGGCTGGACTTATGCAGTTCCGTGGAATACGGCGCTGACCACACTTGCAGGGAACGCATGGTAAAGCCGTCGTTGCCCACAATCGTGCGGCTGGGATCCTCTGCCTGCATCTCGGCAAACAGCGAGGCGACCTCGGCACTATCCGGCTTCAGCGACGCTTCATTCTGCACAATGTAATGAACCACCGAAGGATGACTGCGGAAGGCGCGGATCATGCCGCGAATCTTGGCGCGCATATAGCGCTGCGCACTGGCATGGATGCCCTCGGCGGGAATCACCGCCTGGCTTCCTCCGCCCGGCTCCAGACAGCGCAGCAACCCAGCACGATCCTGCAGGTAAAGCACGTCCTCCTTCACCAGATTGCGGTGAGCATTCAGCGTATTCAGATTCATCTGCTGTGCGGCCGCCACCTCTTTCCGCGCCAACTCCGGGGTAGGGAAGAGACCATTCAGTCCCCAGTACCCCCAGGAAATGGAGGTGTAGAGGCGGATGCGCCGGCCATTCAACCGGATCGTTGCATTCGAACCAATCCCCTCCACGCCGATCCAGCGGAAGCCAAAGTCCACTTCGCGCAAGGCATGCTGCTGGTTTGCATCCCCTATCCATTCCGCACGCAAGGTGTAGACCACCGGAGTCTGCAGATCCCACAGGTGCGCTCCAGGCGCGGACAAATGCGTTTCGATTTTCTCTACCGCGCCGGCTGGGATCGTTGCCAGTTTTTCCGCCGAAGCTACCGCTTTGCCTGTCGCAGGATCAATCGCCGTAAAGCGCACCTTGCCACTCAACACGTGCTGGCTGTGATTCTCCACCTGAGCATGTGCCGTCACAGTTTTGGGCTCAGGTGTATTCAGCACCCACAGATCGCTGAAGCGTAGCTCGTCATGCGCGCTCAGCACCAGGCCGCGATCCACGCCGCCAAATCCATGGCCCTTGTGAATCTCCAGCCCGCCCCACTGAATGCGTCCCGAGTCCACCCAGTCCAGCCGTCCGCCCGGATTGGTGATGCGGATCGCCAGCTCATTCACTTGCCCCGGTTGCATGGCCTGGCTCAGATCGCACTCAAACGGCAGCTCCGCCAGGATCGAGTAGCCCACCAGGCGGCGGTTCAGATACACCTCAGCCCGCTGCCGCGCCCCACGCACATGCAGCAAAACGCGTTTGCCCGCCCATCCCTGCGGAATCTCCAGCGAATGCCACCACCAGGAAACGCCATAGTAGGCGCCATTCAGCACATCGTGATCAGTCTGCTCAAACTTGTATTCCTCGCGGTAAGGCCGCAAGCCATCGATTCCCCAATAGAACTGCTCGACTGTTGCCGGCAGCTCCACCGCAGTTCCTTGGCCCTTGTTCAAGGTGGACCAGCCGCCAGTGGGAGCATTCTGGGGGAGTTGCTGCAGCTCAAACTCGCCCGGCAAATGGATGCTGTCGTTCTTCCACTCCGCTTTCCGGTCTGGCCACATCCGCCAACCCGCATCCGGAACCGTTACCTGCTCACGGCTGAAACGCACGCTCGACGCCATGGCCTCCGCAGAGTTGGCGCCTGCGGTAGCCCCCCATGCCAAAGGCTGGCCTAGTACGCCCGGCATGGTTCCTAAAACGCTTGTGGACGCGCCCCACGCGCCCACCTTCTTCAAAAACCTGCGACGATTCATCGCTCTCCCCTTACCTTCTCCGCACTGCCCCGAAGAAAATCGCTTAAGTTGCGCATTTCCGTCCGCAGCACGCTCTGCAGAGATTGTAGGGGACGCGGGCCGGATGCCTGTGACTGAACGCAAACCTCCTTCACAATTGCGGAATAGGCTCACCTCCGGCTGCCAATTTCTGCTTGCACGAAACTGCCGCGCAAACGAAAACGGACGCACACAGGCGTCAGCAGAGAGATTTAGATTTTGGAGGAATTCTTGAGAGGGTAGGTGTTGGAGGCGCGGGCCGGGATCGAACCGGCGCATAAAGGTTTTGCAGACCTTCTTGATAATCTGTGAATCCCAGCATTCATGCGGGTTGCGCCATTTCGGCCCTTGATTTGGTCCGACTTTGGTCCGCCCCCCTCAAAATCCATTCCCTCTCAAAATAGCCTGCAAATCTGTAGCGCGTTTGAATCGTTGTGGGGGCCAGATTTTGCACACAAAACCCCATTCAGGATCACCGTCAAACGGACAAAATGACAGCGACTGGGGTCCCGACGTTCATGCCCGGCCTAGTCGTCATCCATGCACCCGCAGAAGACGCACCGTGCTCCATTCCTACCTGACATACCGCAGCTCACGCAAACGAAACTGCTGGTCGGCTCAATGGGGTGCTGCCGGCGAGCTCTTGAGCTAAATCCTTGATCAGAACCCAAAGGAAGCATTTCCGTGGTCACAATTGACCGGCCAATCTGATTTCTTCAGGCGCGTCATAGAACGCGAACGGATTGAGAAACTGCCGGCCGTAGAGGAGAGTGCGATCCGCTTTTGATAATTTCGCCTCATCGCAGATGACATCCCAGTGTGCTCGGATGGTCTTCACTTGCTGCATAATGATGGCGCGCGCATCCTGAGCAGAGAGTTTAAATTGCGGGGCAGATCGAAGACACAATGCCAGTTGACTGCTGTTGTTGTTGTCTTCGATCAGCATGCCCTGCCCGGCCGCATTACCGGTGCGAAGCTGCGGGCACACGTCGTAGGCCGGGGTGAGACGCAAGTTTTTTCCGTCCCAGAACGCGGCGTGGTTGCGAGCATGATCATCGGTGTTCCCGCACAGAATGTTGAAGGTTAGCCTTCCAAATAGCTCTCGGAGGTCTTCCATGGGGTTTTGGAAGCGGAGCCGTATGATCTCGGCTAGCAACTCGTAACTGGCGTGTCTAGCCAACATCTCGTCGAGTTCGAACAGGGTGAGGGCCGAGACGAACGCCTTTCGCGTCCATGCTCCCTTCTTATATTCGCGGTCGAAGCGTTCGACTAGCAACACATCTTTGCCCAGCGCTGTTTCCATTCGCACCAGGGAGACATTCAGCCCCGCCAAGCTTGCGAGCCGCATCGCAACGTACTCTGCCTTCACAACGTTGTAGATGTCGGTGCTCATCGAGAACTTTGCGATGAACGCCTTGTCATCTGATGTGAGGAGTGCCTTGGGTCTGGCGCCACCCAGCGACGTGCCGTGCTGAAGTGCCGTGTTCAATTCCGGGGATAGAGGACCCCCTTTCTCTACCTGCTCCGCCGAGCGCAGCAATTCGACCAAGGAGGCTTGCCCCATCCCTCGCGGCACATACTTGGATGGCGACAATTGAAAGTCCAGGGCACCGGCTCTGTCTGAACCCGATTCGAGAAGACATGTCAGTTCATCCAGATCGTAGTTAGCGGCTTGCTCTCCCTTGACGTTGAGCTTGCGGTTGATCAGAACACGCCGCCCCCATGCATCGGGGGATGCATCGCGAATGCAACCTGGCATCGATAGACCGTCTGCGAGCGGAATCTCGCCCGCCCGGAGAGGAAGTTCCGGCTCGTAGATCGAAATGGCATTCTCTCGCGCCAGATAGCTCCTGCCATAGTTGAACAGCAACTGAGTTCCGACGCGCTGAAGGATGCCTGCTACGACGGGCTTGGTCTCGCCCGGGAGCCAAATCCAAACGTATGCCTCTTTGTAGTCGTCCTTAGAAGTCATCGCGGATGACCCTCTTCGGTTTGCGCGCCGCTTGAGGCAACAGGCTGAGCTTTTCCATGAGTGCTGCACGATGCATCTGTAGCCGATCTGGCTCGGTTTCGAATAGGGATACGTCCGCGATGACTGCGGCTTCGAAAACAGCCCCGATCGCGCAACCCGGGTCTCCGTTTTCAATTCGTTGCAGGAGTGATCGCGAGATGCCGGCCCGTTCGGCCATCTCGCGTATGGTTATCTTCCGGTCGATCCTGCCGGCGCGGATCGCTTGGGCTAGCAGTTCGAGGGCTTCCAGATTCTGGCGGGAATAACTGCGACTCTGTGGTTTTGCCATTGTTTTGTGCTCATAAATGAGTCCTTAAATATGTTAAGGACTCATTTATATGGCATGATGATCCAGAAAATGCGCCCAGTCAAGCTCGTTTATGCTCATTATTAAGGCTGGAAACAACTTCGCAACTCATTAATGAATCTTTACAGCGTTCTTAATCCCATTCACCGAACCGATCTCGCCCCTAACAATCTCATGCAGGGCATGGAAATCGTTAACTTCAGCGAGTTTTTTGACGCTGCCAGCAAGCGCTCCTCTGCGAGTTCCAATAACGGCTTCGGGATCAGTACTGATGCGGATGACGTTTCCCGTCAGGCAACTCGCACCGCGCTGCCCTACGGATCGCTTCCGCGCGATTCTTCTCACGGCGGAACGTTTCCATCTCCTTCGCGCACTGGCAGGACGCCACCTGCCGATATAGTCGCTGACGAACTCGTCGTGACTCAAAGACTCACGCCTCCTCAGTTTGAGCAGCCTCAACAGCAACGGCGATCAGTTCTGGCACGTAAGCCGAAACATTCTGGATCACCACGCTTCCTTTTCTCGCCAAATAGTAATCACGCACTGTGCGGTAGCGATCGCCAAATTTCTCAGCGAATTTCTTTTTGAGGGCCTCGTTTCGGCTCAGAACGCTCGACAGCGCACGGCCGCCATTCAAAAACTTGAGTGCATGCTCAGTTCCGAGCACATAGAGATATTTTTCCTTGCAGGTCTCGGACTCGGCCATTTCATAAAAATCTTTGAAGAGTGCATTCTGGCGGATTGACTCCGGTCCCCCTTGCCAGTTGATGAACTTGAATTCAGCGATGCGCTGATTTGTTTCCAGGTCGAAGGCCCGGCCCGTATTCCCGGCGCCGAGGGAAACATACTCGATACTTTCCCCTGGCCGCAGAATGTGTGGAAGGCACAGAAGAATTCCCAGGGCATGGATCACGACGTTGATTTGCCCTGCAAGCCGTTTGATGACGCCTGCCGCTTCGAGCACTTCGCGCTTCGCTCCGCTCGATGCCAGGACGGTTGTGTAATTTGCGACGGAAACGCCCCTGACCGCCTGCTCGATCCGAAAGATCGTCTGCGTCAAGTCCGCACCGCGGAAATTCTGAAGCAAGCAAATAGCTTCCGCGATTGTGACTTCAGGTGTAGGACGTCTTTTATCTTGCAAGTTCTGCCTCCGCCTTTTCAATGAATTGCTGTCATGGCCATCCGCAGCTCTTTCACCAGAAACTAGAGAAGTTTCAAGAAGCAGCCCAGCATCGCCAGCACAAAACCTAGGAAAAGAATCCGGAAATCATTGGATATCCATGGAAGTCATGTGAAACAATGGCGTCCACACACAAATCAGGCTCCTACGATCAACTGTTTGTACTATGGCTACCCGCACAATCAAGCCGAAAGATGTCTCGTCTCGTAAGAGCGCCCAGATCATCTTCTTCGGCCTCTTCGTCGAGGGTCTGGAAGAGCGCTTCGGCGGCCTCCGGATCGGCGGCAAGGCTCGACTCCTGATGGGGCTTGAGCGTGGCCGCCGGATGGGCTGCCGAGTGGATTTGCTTCAGCAAACGGATGAAGACCTGGGTATAGATTTGCGTCGTGTCCTACCCCTGCCGGTGCCACAGGCACCGTAATGCTGCCAGCCCGGACGATGCCGCTGGAGAATGCCAGGGAAGCAGCAAGCCGCGAACTTCACTCTTTGTACTGGGCTATGTACTGCTCGTAAATGGGGAGCGAGGCCAAGAATCCGGCCCGGCTTCTTGAACTGACAGTGAATATCAAGTAGAAATCGCCTTCTTCGCCATAGGAGACTTCTTCCCAATTGCCGTTGGCTTTCGGAAAGAACCTGTAAGTTTCTAGCGCCTTGCCGTCCTTCGTCTTCAGAGGCGGCATCTTAGCGATTTCGATGCTTGAATCTTCTTTGAGGAATTCACCACGATCATTCTTAATCAGAACTTCCAATGAAGTTGCTTCGGGATTCCTCGGTTTATACAGGGCTATCGCATAGATTACGGTTTCAGCATTGGAAAAAGTGAAGCCCTCGGGAACCTGGAAGTTGGCGTTGTTAGCAAAGCTCGCCTCGTCTTCATGGTGCCACCCCTTAACGGGCTCAAGCTTAGGCCACCACGCAGGGCAAATTCCGTTGCCGCACACACGCCCAACCTTTTCGATCTCTGGCAAGGCTGTATGGGAGAACAACAGAATGGCCGCGAGCAAACTGAGTCGTATCTTCATGCATTCCTTCCTCAACATTCCCGATTAATCAGTCTCAGTGACTGAGACCCCAAGATACACAAGTTTGGTGCGCAAAAATCGAGCGCGGATCAACACGGTTAGGTCGTAGGTTGCATAGTCCTGGCGAAATTGTTCCTCCGTAAGTTCTGGATGCTGTTGTCGTGCTCGCACTAGAGCATCCGGAGCCGTCTGTCTTTTTACTTCAACTGCATATACCAGTTCGTTTTGCTTGCGTACGCTTGGTTTACCAAGGACCCCGACGACCTGTTCGGGAGTCATGCCCAAGCGCAAGCCGGAAGCTGTCGCAGTGGTGGCTGATACCTTTTCGGTCTGCGTGCACTCGCCGCTCCCATTCCAAGGCTGGGCGTTGTTGAAAAGATAGAACGAAGCATTGACCTCGCCATGCTCAAAAATCAGATAGACCGGATGCTCGGATGAACGCGATTTATAGCAGGCTTGTTCTCTCCAAGTCGAGGCATCGCCGCGTTGAATAGGATGGGCTTCACCGATCTTTTCATAGACCGTAGCGAACTCCATGTCGTGAAGATTGATTCCTATAATTTGGTAATTCGTGTCGCTGATCTCCCTGTGCAGAACAGGTCCGATATTCTCCTCACTCTGCGACGCGGTCGTGGACCACCAATCGGATTTGTCGCTGGCTGGAATCGTGGATGGTGTCTGTCCATAAAGACTCGCAGGAACCACCCCGACTATGACCAAAAGAACAATCCAAACCTCCGTTTTCACTTTTCGATTCACCATATATTTGCGTTAACCTCCAATCGCGTAATGCCGCTTAACGATATTGCATTACGGGCACTTTGACTCAAGATAATGCACCCTTCTGAAGCCGAAAAATCGTGCTTGCGATTATCCCCGTGAATCAAAAAACCTGAACGACCATTCATCTCGTTGCCAGCACCTGGCGTAAGACGCATCGAACCAGGACCTGTTTTTCCTGTGTTGTCGAACATCTTCCCGATGGTGTAGTTTCCTGCTGGTATAGGTCCGGCATCAGCTTTACCCTTTTCCCCTTGAATATCCTGATCGTATGGATTGTTCAACCCATTACCCTTACCCGAATATCCGCTGCTTACAAACGTAGCGTTGCCTGAAGCATCGACCTTCCACAATTCACCTGTCGATATTGAATATTCGAAATGAGCAGAAGTCGAATTCTTGTTCTGCTGTTCGGCCTCAATCATTGCCAAGAACGCACTTTTTCCATTTCGCATCGCATTCTGAATAGCTGGGTCACAAAGGCCATCTGTCGAGCCATTGCATCCCCAGTGCCCATCGAGGTCTACACCAACGAGTGGGTTGTTTGTCATGTAAGCATACAAGTTGAGTGACTGCGGATTGTCAAGTTTCGCATACGGCACTGGTTCAGCCCGTGCTGACCAGTCAGGTGATAGGAAGCGGCCCATGCTGCTGCTGTAATAACGTGCTTCGAAGTAGTCGTTGCCGGATTCTGCGTCACGTTCTTTGCCGGTAAACTTATATGGATCTGAAATTCCGCTACCGTTGAAAAGTTGCCCAAATGGCGCATAGTCCTGCAGGCCCAATACCGCCCCGCTTGAAGACAACATACCCACAGATGAACCTAGATGGTCGGTGATCCTGAATTGCGGAGAACCAGCCTGTGTACCTGGAATTTCCGCTAGGATACCTTCCGTACCATAGACAAGATCTGTCCAAGCTCCGCCAGACAATCGTGCCAATGGTTGCCCATTAAAATACAACGTATCCGTTCCAGGCTTGCCTACACGCTCGCCGCCGGCACTGTATGTATATCCAATGCCATTCGCAGTTAGGATACGCTCTTCTGCATCCCAGGTATACGAATTGCCTAGGCTATCACTCAACAGATTGCCTGCTGCATCGTAGCTCCATCCTGGGCCTGGTTGATTAGCTGCAGAATATTGCGATGGCCAAAATGTAAAATTGCCCGATTCCCAAAGGTTGCCAAAGATGTCGTAGTTGAAGCTTTCGTTTATCCCGTTTGGATCCGGAGTTTGCGTTCCCGAAACCACGTCCAGCGCCCCTGTAATACGGTTCAATGCGTCATAGCTGTATTGGCGAGTTGTCCCCGAAATCAAATTTTGCGTCTGCTGCAGATTTCCATTAGGCTGCCAAGTATAGAGTCTGTCCCATACATCTCCGACCATGCATACATTCCGGACACAACTCTGACTAATATAGCCTTTTGACATTATTTCCAAGCGCGAGTTGAAGGTTGATCCCTCTATTATGCTATTACCTCTATTAGCCGAAATCAGATGGCCAACCGGGTCATAAGAGTTGGCAGTGAAGTAGCGAGTCCCTACGTAAGTTCCATTCCAATTGTCATAGTTGATTGATGAGATCCGATTCGCGCCATCGAAAGTGTGTGAAATCGTACGCCCATCGGGATAGGTCAATGAGCTCAAATTTCCTGCCAGATCATATGCTGCATGCACTACGTTTCCGTAGCTGCAGTCCTGAGGCGTGCAATATGCTTCCTGCACGACTCTCCCCATCGTGTCGTAGGCGTAATTCTCGGCCGCATTGACTTCATTGGATGCATGTGTCAGCCGGCCGACGGGGTAGGAGGGAACTGGATTCATCGCGTTTCCCGATTCGTCCTTCCCGTCGTAACCAAAGCCCGCAGATCCACTCGGAGACTGCTTCCATTTCAATCGATTGTGATTATCGTATGTGTAGCTAACCATTACGCTGCGCGCATCCGTCTTGGATGAAATATTGCTGTTCAGGTCGTATGTATATTGAATAGTACCGGTCTCAGGGTTATGCGAAGCCTTCAAACGTGACAGACTGTCATAGCTGAAACTTCTGTAGCGGCTACTGGTACAGGCCGCTCCTGGAGTTCCAGTACCCCACTGGTCTGCGCACAACAGGTTTCCCAACGCGTCATAGCTATACAGGGTATTCAGTGCTCCTGGCTCAACAACATTTGTCAGCCAACCAAGAGCGTTGGACGTACGAGACCAGGAATTATTCCGCTCATCTGTAAACTGAATTGTGTTCCCGCTATATAGCCATGAGGTGCTTGAACCGTCTTGGTTTATCTGCTGTTTTTTGCGTCCCAGCGCATCATAGCTAAGCGTTATGATGCCCCATGTGCTCTCCGAGCAACTGTTCGGCATCGTGCCCGGCGTCGAAGAACAACGGGTTGGATTCGACTGCTGATATACGTGCCCCTCGCCGTCATACAGAGTGTTCGAATAGTCTGTTCCGTAGGAATCGGAGGTCAACTGGGTCTGAATGGGGCGACCCATTGCATCGAGAATAGTGGTGCTTGTCTTGGTCATCCCTCCGTTAATTGCCGATGAGATGGTCGTAGATGGATTTGTGCCTGTATCGGCGTAGCTAGCTGATGAGCGCCCACCGTCCGGGTAATTTACTTGGGTGAGACGAACCCAAGGATCTTGGGAGCTACCTCCACATCCGCCGACAAAATAGCAAAACGTCGTGGACTGATTATTTTCGTCAGTCATCGTCCTGATCTTGCCGTCATTGTACCCATACTGGATCGTCTTCACGAAGTTGACACCATTGACAGGAGGCCCCGTGATTGCCGTAATGTACGCATTCGTAGCCCCATTAGGCTGTCCTGTACCCGAGGCAAAGTTGTCCGCATAGGAATAGTAGGTTGTGTGGCCACCCCCACTCATATCGCTACAGGTTCCATTGCCACATGGATCCGTCATGGATGTCACTTGTCCCGTTTCATCGTAGGTGTATGTTGTAACCGAATCTGTGCAATTCTGCAGGCATCGTTTGCTTACCTTTGTGAGATTAGCTCTTGAGGATGTTGAAGATGCTCCATAAAAGGTGTCGTCATGCTGAACAGCAGAGACGGATGAAACTGCTGTCTGATCATAGGAGTAGTCCGTTTCTGCAACAACCGTTCCGCTACCGTTCGACACAATCGTTGCTGATGGAAAGGCAAGCAACGTTGACGTGAATGGCATACTTGGATTCGAAAAATAGTAGGACAATACTGGCGACGCCCCAAATTGCTGATATGAGTGGACCGTCTTGCGCAGAAGAGGCCCAACAGCTCCAGTTCCATAGTCATACTCATCCATTTCGCTAAGAAGACGCCCTGCAGAATCGTAGGAATAATGTATTTCGGAAACTTTTCCGCTATCATCGGGAAGTGCCGTCCTCTCCACTAATAAGTGCGAGGGGTCAAGCCATGTTTTTCCCTCTGTAGAAAGCACTATTCCGTTTGAATCCTTTGTAACAACTGATTGCTCAACGGCTGGCCAATCGCTCATGTAGGAATAGAGCTGCATCGAATAGTTCCCCGGAATGGACACGTTGGACGCGCTATTACCGTTGGGAATATACGTATACACCTTGGTATAGGATGTATTGCGAATTAGATCGGATGTGGCTACTGTCGTTGTTTTGCTTGTATAGTTGTTGCCCTGATACCTTCCCTCGCTAATACTTTTGAAAACAGTGCTGTAGCTAAATGTCTGCTGAAGCGCTATGTTGACGCCATCATAGCTGACGGTACGAGAGTTAATCTGTGGACGACCGTACTGAACAGAACACTGGTGAACCGTATATGCTGTTGCTCCCGTCACGTTGGAGTCTGCATAGCTGACCCAAGTGTAATTGGCATCATCGTTGAAGCCAGGAATCGTCCACGAATACGCTACATAAGCACCATTTGGATATGTAATTTTGCTCAGCAAGCCGTACACGGGATCATAGTCAAAATGATAAGAAGTACCGTCAGGTAATTCAAGATTTGTCAGAGTCCTGACCGAACCACCCACCCTTCCTTGTGACGAACAATATCCACCGGTTATATCACTTGAAAGAACTGAGAATGGAAAGGACGGGCTAGATGTTGCCTGTACACTGGACCAAGTCGCAATGTACGGCGCAGGTGTTCCTGCCACGGCATACGTAGTTGTGATACTGGTAGGTCCAGAGTTTGCATTATTTTCGCTTAAAATTAGCCGACCTAAACTATCCGTCACGTTCACACTATTTGTAGTTTGCGCTATCGAGATCTTATTGCCATTCCGGTCCTCTATTAGATCAGGAACTACAAAGTATGTTCCGCTTTGAGAGGATGGGTTAGAGCTACCCGCAGCGAAAAGATATGTTTTTCCATCTGCTCCGGCAATTCCAACGAATCCAGGATAGGCTACTGCTTGGTATTTCATATCCTGGCTTACTACTGTCTGTGTATTGCTGTTCATTGGGCAATATACGCCCCCTGCAGTGTCACCCTGGGTCCACATAAAACCAAGCCACTCTCGCTCACCATTTAGGTCAGAAAAGGAAACGTTTCCCGAGTAATAACAGGTGTACTGAAACTGAGGATCTATATAAGAAAGATTTGAATAGCTCGCTTTTGGATATTGCTCTGTCCACCCACCCTTATCGTCACCCCAAACAAATACACCACCAGATGCCCCTCCCCATGACGTTGGTCCAAGGAAGACAGGACTCGTCAGGGCATTGTATGGGTCAGCTGTAGCCATCTGCAGTCCATATGCGCCGCTCGAGTTATAGTTTAGACCAAATGGAAAATCGAGTCCTCTTCCTTTTGGGGTTGGGATTTTAATCCGCATTGACACTTGCCCTGAACCTGGATCCACCGTCTCGTTCATCATTTGGATATAGTCGTGGCCTACACCAAACGAGGGCGTCGCAGTTGCGTAAGAAATGTAGTTCGTCGGAAATACAGGCTGGCTTTGAGCATTGATGAAAGGTACAGACACGAGCTCTATAATCGCTATCGCCAATAAGGCCGCAAGAATACGATTTCTATTCCTTGCCTTTCTACATAAGCTGTGCTGCGATATAGACCACATAGATTCACCAAGAAAATTCTTAAGGGCCAACGCCCCTGAATAGCTCGATGTCATAGGCTCCCCCCTCAAACCTTCTGCTTTATCTGCATAAAGTCGTCCACAGCAGGACGCGCCGCTACAGACAGCGCATGTTTTGCACAACAAAAGGATGCCGGAAAGATTACCATCGAATCTGTTTTTTGTAAAAAGTAACCTATAAAACTAACTAACAAGTTAACAACTAACAAATACCCTCCCGCGTACCCAACTCTATTGCATTTCTTATAGTTGGCCGTGCTGGCTGCGCAGATGGCAGAGTTCCTTATTGTGCAGCCCGGCGTAAGCAAGGGTCGTAATCGTTGCCTGCTCGCAACACCGCGATCAAGAGCGTATCTTGGCCTCCCACAGCGTCCGCGCACTAGGCGGCGCGGCTCCTTCGGCTGGCCCAGTTTGGTGGGACGGCCTGTAAGAAGCCGCAAACTTTGAGGGCTAGCTGTGAAAGTATTGACGACCCGGAGCAGGGCGTTCTCGCCTGGGCACCCACTCATGTGCTCGCTCGATGGCCTTGGGGACAGTTGCCTCGCTCAGGCTTCGTCGAGCATAGAAATGCCGGGCGAACTGGCAAGAGTCCGTGGATAGAGTTACGAATAGCCGGATAACCCTAAGGCCTCCTCAATAGGATGCTTGGTAGGAGGCGTCGCCGGTGCTAGAGCACCGCAGCGTCCCGGTTGAAGTTGAGGGTTGATTGGGCGGGTTTAGACATTTACCCCTAGAGGCTGTTATTAACTTTATGCATTTAGATGCAGAGGCATAGCGTTTTTCACCGGGCATCTGTCACGATGCCAGAGTGGGCAATCGGGATCGCACGGGCTATCCGACGGATGTGACGGATGAAGAGTGGGCATTTGTAGCGCCTTATTTGGCGCTGTGTCGCGAGGATGCGCAGCAGCGCGAGTACCCGTTGCGCGCCGTCTTCAACGCGTTGCGTTATGTAGCCAAGACCGGCTGTCACTGGCGCATGTTGCCCAACGACCTGCCACCATGGCATGTTGTTTATCAGCAGATGCGTCGTTGGATTGATGCTCATTGCTTCGAGACACTGGTCGAGGATCTGCATGGACTGCTACGCGAATACGCGGGCCACAAAGCGCAGCAACTTACGCAAGTCCTCGACCATGGTTTCAAAACAACGGGCCTCGATCCAGCGCCGCATCTGTTGATAGACCACAGGCCAAGGCGGAAGATCGTTGGGCAGCATGCGCCAGTGACAGCCGGTCTTGGCTACATAACGCAACGCGTTGAAGACGCGCCGCAAGGGATACTCGCGTTGCTCGGCGTCTTCGCGGCAAAGAGCTCGATAGGGAGCCACAAAAGCCCACTCCTCGTCGGTCACATCCGACGGATAGCCCAGTCGGTCTCGATTGCCCATGCTTCCATCGTCGCCGCTGGACGCTGCCGTGGGCTATCACAATGTATTCAAAGACCCAAAATTAATAACAGCTTCTAGGCTGTAATCCAGCGATTTCAGGCCAATGCACTCATACAGCGCCAACAAGCGCATCGATGATTATGCTTCAATCGAGGTGGCATACCTCGTCTCCGCCAACAGGGGCTGTCTGGCTCCCTGGCTCCAGTGCATCCGGCTGATTTGGACGCGTTTTAAATCGGCGCTAACAATGCGCTTCCGCAGCTTATAATTGACGAAATTATCCGGCGGTTTCTCGATGAGATGCGAACGCTTTCGTGACGCTAGATAAAGGGAGTTAACTGTCACGATCTTTGCCAAGAAGGCAAGGAGAAAGGTGTGACATGGATGGGATCAAAGTCGCCAAAATCGTGCTCGATGACTGGCTTAAGCAAAAGCTCGCCGAGTGGGGGATCAAAGAACTTACCGATATTCAGCAGAAGGCGCTTGCGGCCGGAGTAACGGAAGGCGCGAGCCTAATTGTCAGCGCGCCAACATCGTCGGGCAAAACTCTGGTTGCAGAAATCGCGGCGGCATCGGTTCTTCGCAAGGGAATGCCGGTTCTGTATTTGGTTTCTCATCGGGCGCTTGCCGACCAGAAGTACCTTGATTTCGAAGCCAGATTTGGCGAAGCATCCCCGAATCCCATTGCAAGCGTCGGGTTAAGCACGGGTGATCGTTCCGAGGGAAGCGTCGATGCGCAACTGCGTGTCGCCACATACGAAAAGGCGATAGGGCTTTTAATAAATGGCCAGGTACGTCCGGAAAATACCCTTGTAGTTGCCGATGAACTACAGATTTTATGCGACCCAAGCAGGGGGCCGGATATCGAAGCCCTCTGCGCAATTTTCAGGCAGCGAAACGTTGGGCAATTCATCGCGTTGACCGCGACCGTTGAGAATCCCGCCGATCTGGCAAACTGGATGAACTGCAAACTCGTACAGAGTTCTGAACGAAGTGTGCCATTGCACCAAGAGATTTGGGCGAACGGGCGAATCTACCGTGTCACGTTCGGGCAAGAAGATGGGAGCGAGGCAAGTTCTCCGATACCGGGAAACGACATAGCCGCCGTTGTTGAACACCTGATTCAGCAGGGTCGCGGCCCCGTACTCGTTTTCACGGAAACAAGAAAGGAAGCCTCCCAATACGCGGCGGACTTCGTTCGAAGACGTCCGCGAACGACACCGGGTTTGGAAATTGCCGAACAATTGGAACTCTTTTCGGAACCCACGGACTCCTCGGATAAGCTCAAAAGCTCCGTTGAACGCCGTGTCGCGTTTCACACCGCGGACCTGTCGGCCCAAGAGAGGCAGGTTCTTGAAAGCGGCTTCGCCAAGTCCCAATTCGAGGTTTGTTTCGCCACCTCGACTCTGGCCGCGGGTGTGAACTTTCCATTCCAGACAATCGTGTTTCCAAAGCTGACGTTTCAATACCGCGATCCGGATCAATCGCGCTTGCGGCTGACCGACTATAGGAACATGTCCGGGCGCGCCGGGAGGCTTGGGCTACATGATGAAGGATTCGCGGTACTCCTTCCAAAGAACAAAGTGGAATTGGCTCACGCGCAAAAGCTCATTGGGCCGGAAAATGAGCGGCTCAGTTCTGTGTTGCTCCAAATGAGCCTGAGAAAAACGGTGCTTTCCCTTATTGCTTCGCAGATCGCCAATAGCCGCGCGGCGCTTGATGACTTCTTTGAAAACACGCTTTTTCACTTTCAAACGCTGGAACATAATCCGAAGAAATTGGCCAGCCTGAAACAACTTCGCGGCGAGGCGGTGGACTGGCTAGCGAAGCATGGGCTTGTCACCGAAGAGGAAGAGGAACTCTGGGCAAGGCCTCTGGGCAAGGCCAGCGCGATTTCCGGGCTTCTTCCTCAAACGTCATTTCATCTCGCGGAAATGCTGAAGTCGTCGCTCACCAATTTCGACAACGCTTTCGACGCGTACGCGGATGGAATTATCTATGCCGCCGTTTCATGTGATGAATTCAAGGGAAATCGTCCGTCACGCCTCCTGCCGTATCCTTCCGGCGATTCTATCGGCGCCGTTAGCTTTTGGCGCGGCCAAAAACTTCCTGTGCGGTTCGACGAATCCGACATGAAGACCGCAAAATGCGCCCAGGCGGTGGCGCTTTACGCGGCGGGAGAATCTGAAAGAAAGATCGCCTATGCCACGGGGATTTCCGCTGGGACAATTCAACGTTTAGCGGCGGATGTCGCATGGGTTCTGGAAGGGCTGCATCGCATATCAACAGTTCCTGATCTCGGTTGTCCTCAGCATGTTGGCAATCGGATTAGCCAACTCTCTCGCAGGGTTCGATGGGGCGTTCCCAATGAGGCGCTGGATATTCTGCGCGTGGCGGAACGTCAAAAAGTTCCGGGGGTTGGGCGACAGCGCGCGATGGATCTCGTTCGTAGTGGCCTTACAACCCTTCAGGACGTGCTTTACGCGGGCAAGACAAGGTTGCTTGGGGTCTTGAAGCATGCTCTTCGAGTCGATGGTCTGTTGAAAGGCGTCGAGGCGATGACGGGACAAAGCGATGGACATTTGCGGAACGCCCATATTCGCGTGGCCAAAGGATTAGGCGTTGATGCAATTGTCGCGCGTTGCTACGAGGAAAATGGCGTCGATTACGAAAAGGCGATTCTGGAACTTCTTCTTGCGGCAAAAGTTATCGAGGCGAAGAGCGTCGATGATGGCCAACGACAAAATGTTCCCGATCTGCGACTGCGAGTCGGCAAGATCGAAGCGCTCGTTGAATGCAAAACATGCAGCAAGTCCCCCGCGCTAATTGGCAAGGAGGAGGCGTGGGCCGTGATTCAGAAATCTTCTGACTTTGACAGCGCCCTTCGACGCGTAACGCTTGGTAAACCGGCCTTCGATGAAACCTCGAAAGAAAAGGTTGCGGCCTACGAAGATTTGACCTTGGTGGAGAACGCTCTCTTTGTGGAGGCCGTCCTGAGGGTCATTAAGGGCGATATCACGGGCGAAGAATTCATGGTGTGGTTGATAGCGCCGGGATTGGCGGAATTGGAGAGGCTTCCAGGGAAGGCAACTTGGCTGGCCTAAGCCGTTACTGTTTCCGGGTTGATCTCTTGTTCGGTGCCGAACGGGGATTTTCCCGGTGAGGAGGGGTTCATGCGGATCGCGTCTGTTCGAATAGAGAATTTCTGATCGTTCGCGGATGTCACTGTGCCGTTCAATGACTTTGGGTGTCTTGTTGGTCCGAACGGGGCCGGAAAATCCAACGTTCTGCTTGCCCTCAATGTCTTTTTTCGAGAGTCGGAGAATCTGCCAACGGATTTGAGTCAACTGGATCAGGAGGACTTTCATTGTAAGAACACCGATGAGCCAATCAAGATCACGGTGACGTTCTCGCATCTCAGCGATGAAGCCAAAACAGATTTTGCAGATTATGCGCGCCAAGAACAGCTTGTTGTTTCGGCAATTGCGACGTTTGACGCGGCAACGGGAAAGGCGCTGGTACGACAATGCGGCCAACGATTAGGCATGCGCGTTTTCGCGCCTTTTTTTGAAGCCGCCGATGCGGGGAAAAAGGTTGCGGAGCTTAAAGATATTTATTCCGAACTTCGCAAAGCATATACCGCTCTTCCAGCCCCTGGCACGAAAGACGCAATGGTTGACGCCTTGCACGGCTACGAAGCGGCCCGTCCTGAAGACTGCGAGCTTTTGTCCAGCGACGATCAGTTTTACGGATTTTCCAAAGGGTCTAATCGTCTTGCGAAGCATATTCAGTGGGTCTATATCCCCGCTGTTAAAGATGCGACCTCCGAACAAATAGAGGCGCGGAACTCAGCGCTCGGAAAGCTGCTCGCTCGCACCGTTCGCTCAAAAACCAACTTCGACCAAGCTGTAAAAACACTTCGAACGGAAATGCAGCAGCAATACCAGGCGCTTCTCGATGGCAATCAGCACGTACTGGATGATATTTCAACATCGCTGAAAACCCGATTGTCTGAGTGGGCGCATCCAGAAGCTCGGCTCCGTCTGCAATGGAAACAAGATCCAGAGAAATCCGTCCGTGTCGAGGAACCGTGGGCGCATATACTTGCGGGCGAGGGGGGATTTGAAGGCGAGCTTGCTCGCTTCGGTCACAGCCTCCAACGCTCATACCTTCTCGCTCTTCTGCAAGAACTTGCGAGCATCGATGCCGAAGGTTCTCCCACGCTGATTCTCGCTTGCGAAGAGCCGGAACTATACCAACATCCTCCGCAGGTGCGGCATCTGGCATCGGTTCTTCACAAGTTAAGCCGCAGCAACTCTCAGGTTATCGTCTGTACGCACAACCCGCTGTTTGTTTCAGGCGAGGGATTTGAAGACGTTCGCATGGTAAGAAAAGAGGAGGGAACGCCCCGCTCTGGTGTATCCCACATGACGTTTAAGGAAATTGGCGACGCTATTTCGACCGCCACCGGTGAACCTCCGATCAAGCCCGCCGGGGCGCTCGCCAAGATTCATCAGGCGCTGCAACCCGGCCTGAATGAGATGTTCTTCACGCGACGTCTAATCCTCGTCGAAGGCCTGGAGGATGTGGCCTACATACTTTCCTATCTTAATCTCCTCGATCGCGGCGAGGAATTCCGCCGGATGGGATGCCATATTGTTCCGGCCAATGGGAAGAGTGAGCTTTTACAGCCGATAGTCATCGCAAAGCGCATGAAAATACCGACCTATCTGCTGTTTGATTCCGACGCGGATAAGCCTGATAGAAGTGGCAGCCGCGCCAAGCATGAGAAAGACAATAGAGCGCTGCTTGCGCTTGTAGGAAACGCGACGGGAGATCCGATGCCTGCCGCAACAATGAGAGGATTGGGCTATACGATGTGGAACTCCGATATTGGCGCGGTGGTTGAATCAGAGATTGGTGTGGGCGATTGGGCTTTGTTTCGCGCGGAGGCAGACAGGCTCTATGGTCATGCGGGAGGGCTTCGAAAGAATTCGTTGCACATTGGCGCAAGCCTCGCATTCGCGTGGGAGGCTGGTAAGCGCTCCGCGAGTCTCGAAGCCCTATGCGCCGACATATTGACGACGGCGAACTGTATTCCAAATTGAATGTTTCTGCGCAGGATGCAGGGACACACAAAAGAAACCATCTCCAATATTCAGCTTCTCCTTTTGCCGGGGATGTCAGAGAACACTGGTAGAGAACCATAATCTAGAAAGACGGGGCGGCAATATGGAAGGCTTCGGTTCTGAATGCGGAGATGCTCCTCGGCTATCCAAGTAGACTAAACCTTAGCCGTTTTACTCCGCTGCCCCGCGAGATTGGGCGGAGGAACGGCCTGATGCCTGTTTTCGCCTTGCCCAGCCGCCGCGCTTCTAACCGCCGCACAAGATCTGGAATGATAAGTCGGCTTCTCGCCAGAGAATACGAACATGCCCGTTCTACGAAACGGTTCTCACTTCGGCCACACAGCCTCCGCGAATTATTGATTCCTTGGACCGCACCCTTCAGTCAATCGACGAATACTCTGAAATTATTGGGCTCCCTTATCCAGTAAACTTCTTTGCCTTATTACAGGCTGATGTCGATTTATGCGTTCAGCCCAGACCTCTTTTCCAAAATCCTTCTGACTGAAAATGCGGTTAGGCGAATTTGGCGTAAAGCCAGAATCGATTGTGACGGAATGAGTGTTTATCGGGAGCAACCGAACCACGAAGGTCTCCGTCTCGTATCGCCCGCAGCAATGCTCCGATCAGATCCGTTACCATTTCCAGCTTTCTTCGCGGGACGAAACATCAACAGATAATCACCAAAAAGGAGAATGAATGAACCTTGAAATGCGTTTAAACAACCCCATATTGATCTTCCTTTATAACCTTGCCCTACTTCTTTTCGGCTACGCGATTGGTATCCACTGGCACGCGGCACCTACGGTAGCTCTGGGACTCGCATTCTCGGGAGTTGCCTTGATGATGCTGCACGAGATGCTTACAGCCATCCTGTGGTTCCGGGGCACTGCTACGTGTGTGGAAAATGAAGAATTGCATGAGGTCCCGATCCCAACGCGGCATTCGTGATGATTCATAGTTATGAAATTGAGGTGTGAAGTAAGAAATGAGCAAAGATCGTGACAAAGCACCGCCTGTCCCTGCATCTGTAAAAGTGGCAGGAGAATTCACCTACTCAACCACGCTTTACTCACTACAACACTTGCCGAATTTTTCGGCCTACAGAGACCGAAAACGTCTCAGCAGCCCTAATCTTCTTGAATTTCTCAAGATCGCAAAGCGATGGAAGATCTCCGAGAAGAATGCACGCCTGCTCCTCGGCGGAATATCGGCTGGCTACTACAGGAAGATCACAACACATCCTGAAAGGCGAATTCTTCGCCAGGACCAGCTCACCAGAGTCGCTTTCCTCATCGAAATCTATGGGGCGCTCAACACGATGCTGGGCCAGAAGGGAGGCGCAAAATGGGTACGCCTGGCGACCCAAGAGTGGCCGTTCCATGGCTTATCCCCTCTCGATTACCTCGCTAAAGAAGGCATTGTCGCAATTCACAGTTTGCGGAACAACCTGGTGGGGAGCATGGCCAGAAGTTCGTAGAAACTGTGTACCTAACAACCGAATGATTTTTGATTGTTACCCCGGCATCAACTATATTCGCCGGCGCTGCTCCGGATGATGTTTCCCGGATCGAAGGGGCCACTGAGATCTTCGACGGGGCACGCACCCCTTCTCCTCTGGCTACTCTGATGCTCGACTTCCATTTCCGACGGATACGCCGCTAGGCAAATCCGTACGTGCATAACTATGGAACTCAGCCACAATAGCCCGGATAACAGTTTTGCAATTGAAGATCAGGCCTTAGTCAGCTGCATCCTGCTCAAGTTATAGAATCGGAGACCATCATCTGCATGGAGCCTCTTCCCCTAGGGGAAATTGCCAAGTAACTCATTACACTCATCGGCCGCAAGCTGACTGCCAACATTGCGCTGCGCGCGATGTACAGACAGTCGATCGTTGGGTCGCAGGAAGCGATGTTAATGACGAAATCGCTCAACGCCTTCGATTCACTTTCCGAGTAGTATGCCTGCCGGCGGAAATGAAAGACCCTGAGGTGATCCAATCGTGGCTCATAGGCCTGAACCCCGAACTTGGGGATCGCGTGTCGCCGCGGCTTATCTGAGATAACGACCTGGAGCAATTCGGGCCGGAAATTCTCGGAGCCGCGCGAGCTCTCCTTACGGGAGGTTAGGCAACCTAAAGCCCAGTAGTTGCAAGTCGACAAACAGGGACTTTCCCTCTTCAAAGTAAACATCGCCTCGTCGTTTTCTGACGCCTCACGCACCCTAAACCCGGAAACCTCAACCCAGATCAGCCATCGATTCGCCTTCACTTGCGAATCCGCGGCTGATCTCTTCTTTTGGAGGAAACATGACTAAATCTCAAGCTTGTATCAGCATCACGACCGGCAATCCGGAAGTCGCCGGCGAAAATGAAATCGCCACTGCAAGCCTGCATAAGGCTATTGCGCGAGCAATTCAAGAGGGGTGGCAGATTGCGCCCGTCGAGGCACATAGCAAGTATGCCTCGCTGACTCGCTCGTGTATCGCGTCACCATCGAATGATCCTGTTCAGATTGCCCGTTGGGCGATCGATTTTCCGCAGGCCAATTGGTGTGTGGAAACCGGGCGTGCATCACAGGTAATCGTTCTTGAGGTTGACCATGAGACTGGCCAGGAAACGCTTTGCGAGCTTTGCAATGACGATTGGGAGAGATGGACAGAGACTCTTCAGTTTCGAGACGATCAATCGTCCTCTTTCCTTTTCCGTCACACAGGCCAGCGCTTCCGGTTCCTGTCCTCGCAGTTTAAGGGCGTCACGATCCATGCTGGATCCCTCGTGCTGCTCCCGCCGTCTTGGTTCGTTAATGGGCAAACGCTCAGCTACTCAGGCTTCGATGCCGAGGTGATCGAATGCCCCGACTGGCTATTGGACCCCGCGCGCCGGAATCCGGACAATGTGATTCCATTCCCAGCGAGTTCGCTGCGATTTATCGCGTAAAGGCTGCAAATTTCAGGTCATGGATGATGAGCACATAGCGTGAAATCTGTGTCGCTAGAGTTCCCATCGACTATTGCCACCTCGGGATGACGTCCTATATGGCAGATTCCCGAGGCAGCCTCCTCATACCGCATCGACTTTTCCGGCGGCCTGTTCACCATCTACGTAGGAATCTCTGCAACAGCAGGTATCAGAAAGGAGCTTATGGGCATTATCGATCAGTTGGACTCAATGGATCACGCTTTGACTGTGAAGGAACTGGCAGTGATACTCCATCTAGGTAAGACAGTCATTTATGAAATGGTGCGTAGGAGAACGATCCCCTGCATTCGTTTCGGTTATATAGTGCGCTTTGATCCGCATGAAATCGCCGAATGGTTGAGGAACCGCAGAACAGAATGGTGATCTGCACTAGTGAAGCCATGTGCATGTTCACTAAGTGAGCGCCCGAGATGCTGCATTTAGTGGAAGCAATTCGGCCATAATGTTTCAGTCGAATCCAGCCGATATTCCTGGATATATGGAGCCCCCCAACAACTTGCCGGCATTGATTCCGGCTGCGCGCCGTAATGAGTGGAAGGAACGGCTCCTCAACGTTTGCAAGAATACATCATGTGCAGACCATCTGTGTATGCAGTGGGATTCTGGCTATAACACCGCAGATGACGAACTTCTGAATAGTCGGCGCGAATGTGATCAGACAAATTACTTTGTCTGGATGAACGGGTTCTGCGAATATCTCGACCCGGAAGCAGAACAAAGCTTGCTCTTGTTGCAGAGGAAGGGCGGATGCGTACCTTGTATTGGCCGTCTCATTTACCAGTACCTTCGCATGGAATATATGAAATCGTTTATGGTTCAGCAGGAAGATTTCGAGTTTCTACGTGACTCTCCCGATTTCCCGAACAATCTGCGCAAGCCGCGAGGAAGAAAAGAACGAGGGCTTAGAGATGCAGTCATGGACTGGTTGACACTTGAGCTCGTCCAGACAATTGAAAGCCAATGCGGGCATCGATATTATGAGCACCTTGCATTGCTGTTGAATTGCGGGTCCTGTTTCCCCAGTCACCTTCTGGGCGGCGTATTTGGCGACACCAGATTCCATTGCATTGAGATCGACAACTACACGGAGGCGATGTTGAGGGCGAGAGCCGATCGTGCCGACCCGCTCGGTACATTTGTGTCTTTGACTAATGACTTGTCTCCCGAAAGACTACAGAGGCTGTTATCTTACATGCGCAGTAGGAAACAATAGCTACAGTGATGTAGTGTGAATATCTATCGAAGCGCAGTTCTATTTATCCATAATTTGAAAATCCCTCCACTCCGTTAGTTCCCAGTCGATTTCCACAAATGCAGTTCGGGAATTTAGATGCGCGAACCGCATATTGTCTCCCCATGCTTTCTTGGCGCGATATGCACTCAAAAATCGTTGTCATGGGATTTGCGCGTTGTCATGTAAGTACGCACGACGGGGCGGAAGGCGCGGAAAATCCGACTCGCGACGCGCACCACGTACACCTGCTTAAAGCCTTGTCTATCTGCCTATTGCGGGTCAATGTCAACAGAATCAAGCACTTGGCCGAGCAATTGGTACAGGCAAAACCTTTATGGTCAAACAAGCCCTAACTTCTCTGTTTTCTGCACAAACGGTGCCATTGTCGTGCCGTTGTCATGTTTGGTCACAGAATTGGAGCAAACAATGAAGATTGAACACCAGCAATTCAAGGTCACCCTCATGGTCAGGGTAAAAATTGGCGGCAAGTGGAGGCGCATTCCGGCTATCTATGGGCGCACTGGTCGTGTTGTTCCGGGGCTCGTTATATGGGTCGGCAAGGAACTGAAGTTTGAGGATGTCTCCTACGAGATCCGCTACTACCGAGAGGGTAAAGCCTGCTATGTTTCGGCGGGCAAGAATGCCTCCGATGCCGAGGAGAAACGCCGAACTTTCCAGGCACAGCTCAGCGCCAAGGCGATCGCGCAAGCAGCGGGAGTAGCGGTTGCCGAGCCAGCCGACAGGAAAAACATCAAAAGTTGGGCGCAGGAACATTTATCAAATAAGGCTGTTCTGATTGGCGACTCGCAACTGCGCAAGGAACGGTACGGCATTGGAATTTTTCTGTCTAGCAATTCAAAGCCGTTCGTCGATGAGCTGACTTTGACCGACATCCTCAAGTTCCTGGACAGACTGAAAAGTTATCCGGTGTATTGGTTAACTCGAAAAACGCCAAGCAAACGGAGCCAGGCAACTCAGATCCGTCGCCGGATGCCTGTCCAACAGAGGTGCCTCTCTGATCGCACAGTTTTTCAATACTTCATGATCGTGCGTGCGTGGCTTCTGGCGGGCGGTGCTGACAAGGCGATCTTTCCTTCTCCACCTAAGTACGAGGACCAGGAAGTCACAACCTACACCCCCGAAGAGATTGAAACTTTCTTCTCGTTAGCAACGGGAAATCTTCGAATGGCAGTTAGCCTGATGCTCAAGTGCGGAATGCGCCGCAACGAAGCTGCTCATGCCTCCTTCGGCGATATTAACTACTCCGCAAGGACGATCCTTATCCGCGGAAAGTCCGAATATCGCTTCCACACTAAAACCCGCAAACAGCGGCACGTTCCTATTCCCGATGATCTATTTGAGGAACTGATCCAGTGGAAGAATCAGCATCCCTGTCAGATGTTGATCATCCAGACCGCCAAGGGCAAGCCAGATCTCCGGATAATCCGAGAGTTAAAACGGTTTGCATACCTCCATGGACTGAGGTGTGGTCGTTGTGGGCATTGCCGGTCAGGTAACCCAAACTGCGAAGAATGGGGATTGCATAAGTTTCGCAAAACCTACCTGACAAGGGTATGCCGCAAAACTGATCTGCGCACCGCGCAGGAATATGCCGGACACACGAGACTCAGCTCAACCCAGCGCTATCTCAAGCCGGCAACTGCGGCCGAAGGGCAGAAGCGAGTATCGGCGATTGACTTTACGAAGCCTGACTATGACTGATCGTGTTCCTCGCTTGCGCGGGCTACCGTCACTCAAACTGGGGCACATAACCATAAGGAGGATTGATGACGATTCGACACAATACGAAATTCAGGAAGACGATTCAGCGCATGAAGCCTGCGTCAACAGACGATATTCGTAAGGTGCTCTCGCTTTGTGAGAGTCATCCTGATTTGCAAATTCCAGGGTACGTGACTCGTGTAATTGCAAACACGGGGCTTCGTAATTGCGAGTTAATGTGCCTCCGAGTTTCAGACATCGAATCCGACGAGGGATGGTTGCATATTGGCCACCCACGCGGAATGCACGTTGGGAATCGTGTCCTCCCACTGCGTCCTAAAACGCTCTCCGCTCTTCTATCCCTGCATCGCCTAAATCCGCAATCGGAGTTTGTCTTTGGTGATAGCCCGAGGACTCGCTTTGATCAAACGATACGGAAACTGAGAACTGTTGCTCCACAGTTCATGCACACCCGGTTGTGGACTTATTCTATCCGCTTAAATTTTTCATCTCGGCTCCTGTCGGCAGGAATTCACTCGGGAATCGCGAAGTATTGTCTCGGTTACCGCTCGAAAGGAGATCCATTTGGAGCGTTACCTTTAACTCATGAGCAGAGGTTGCAGGTGATCCGGCGATACATTGAACGCTTCCTCGAAGAGTTGTAGCGCCCGCCAAAGCGCATGGCACGAGTACCAGAATGCTCTGTTAAGCAAATCTCGAAACATGCAGGTCTGCAATGAAGTATTGTCGCGAAAACGTGATGTCACCCGAGGAACTCGCCCGCGAGTTCGGCATCAGCGTGCAGCGACTTGCAGACCTGCGCTCACAAGGTAAGGGGCCGCCTTATTTCAAGTTCGGAGGCATTTAGTATCCCAAAGTTCTGTTTGATGAATGGACAGATAGAGAAATGAAAGGAGAAGTAGATGTCGCTAAGAATGAGGGGCGGCAATTGGCATTACCGGTTCAAGTTCAAGGGCAGAGAGTATACGGGCAACACCGATTTGGCCGCCACGCCACAAAACAAGAGAGAGGCACTGCAGATCAAGGTCGCAGCTTTGAAGACGCTCAAGAGTGGGAGGCCGCTGGCGAAGAGTATTGATATTGATGTTGTCTGCTTCCAAGAGGCCGCTGAGAAGTTCCTGGCTTCTGCTGCCATAACTTATCGGTCACACCCAAACAGCTACAAGCGGATCAAGACCAGCCTAGCCAGCGCTCGGGTCTATTTCCGCAAAGTGCCCGTTAACGCGATCGATGCAGGTAAGTTGGAGGCTTACAAGACATGGCGCGTCAACGAACACGGGGTGCGCGATATAACAATTCGGCATGATCTGCACGCTCTAAGCAAATTCTTCCAATACGCCATCCGCCATCACTGGACGTTTGCGAATCCGATTGCTGAGATTGAAATTCCGTCAGACGCCGACGCCGAGCGCATTCATGTACTCACGGATTTGGAGGAAGCGGAGTATTTCCGACGCGCAGCTTCATTCCCTGATCTGCACGATGTTGGGCGCTTGATGATTAATCAAGGTATGCGTCCGGAAGAGGTAACCACCTTAGCTAAGAAGGACATTAATCTCGAAGCCGGTAAAGTTCACATCTCGCGCGGAAAATCGCGTGCAGCTAAACGGTTTCTGGACATGACGACTGAGTCACGGCGGATTCTGGAATTGCGTCTGACGGGGCCGTCTCCGTGGATTTTTCCATCTTCACGGAAGCCGGGCTCGCATATCGGCCGCATCAATTCCGCTCACGACAGACTCGTTGCTTCAGCGCGGAAGGAGGGCGTGGTGATCGATTTCGTCCCGTACGACTTCAGGCATACCTTCGCTACTCGTATAGCCGAAAACGGCGTGGATTTACCCACGTTGGCTGCGCTGCTTGGTCACGACGGCATTCGCTGTGTACAGAAGTATGTACACCCAACCGCCGGACATAAAAAAGAAGCGATGAAGATTTTTGACCGCGCAATCCAAACTCGCAAGCGGCAGGAGATGGGAGCACCTGCTCCATTCCGACCCGAAGTGGGGCACGACACACCTTCACTTGCTCAATAGCCTAAAATCTCATCTCCAATTCCGAAGTTCCTCCCTTAAAATCCAGCAGGTCGTGAACCGCGTTCGACACACAGAGCGTGTTCGGGGTGCGTCTGTCCGCGTGAAGTTTCGGAGTTCTAAGCCGTCCCAGGAATGTTATGGGGGAGACGACTGGAAGCGCGGAAAAAGGTGCTCACTATGGAGGGACGAGGATGCCGGTTTTCTGTCCCCTTTTGGTCCCACCCCCTGCACGAAGGGGGACGAAGATTGCATAAAAGACACGAATATTCACGAAAAAGACACACCTCGAATGCGAGGGTGATTTGGACTTAAATTTAAGAAATGATTGATTTTGCTGGGGAAAGTGTGGAGGCGCGGGCCGGGATCGAACCGGCGCATAAAGGTTTTGCAGACCTCTCCCTTACCACTTGGGTACCGCGCCTTGGCAGGGCTGCTCCCTCTTTCAACGCAAGGTCCAAACCACCGGTGCCAATCCGGTTCCTCCGGAGGGCGGTTTGGAGCGGGAGACGAGATTTGAACTCGCGACCCTCGCCTTGGCAAGGCGATGCTCTACCACTGAGCTACTCCCGCTTGCGTACTTTTTGAGTATACCGGGGGATCTGGTTCGGGTCAAACTTGCTGTCCCTGGCTGCTCCAACTTTTAGTCCGGAAGGGAATGGGACCGGCAACACCCTTTGAAATTGTGGCTTTTCGCCACTTGCGGTCCTGGCTGTCCGAGCCAAAGCACCTCTCTTTCCTACAGACAGGACATGGTTTGTCTCATTTGGCGATCCAGAATCCACAACCCCGTGTGCAAAACTCCAAGACCAACGGATGGCGGGAATTCTTGCCGCACCGCCTGCCCGTTTTTCCGCTGGACTCGCGGCTGTTTTCGCGGAAAATGAGGAGGACTGGGCTTCGGATAAGACGCCAGCCTGAACCACTGGAGCACGCCATGCGCCTCACCTCCCACTGTTACGCCGCTACCGGCCTGGGCTACTCGAGCCCCTGGTGCGTGAATGCCGGTTTTGTGACTGGCCACGACGACACCCTCATCATCGATACCGGTGGCAATGCTCTGGCCGCGCAAACCCTCCATGGCTATGCCCTGGCCGTACGCCCGCAGAACCGCCTGCTCGCCCTGAACACGGAAAAGCACTTTGATCACATTGGCGGTAACAGCACCTTTCGCGATCTGGGCGTGGAGATCTGGGCTCATCCTGACTGCCATCGCACAGAAGAGGATTTCCGCGCAGAAATTGCAGACATGAATGCCGCCATCCCCGACCCGGTGCGCCGCGCGCGGGGTGAGGCTGAAGCTTTCTTCACCGGTACCCGGCTGCTGGCGGCAACTCACGAAGCAGGGGAGGGAACCAGCTTTCATCTGGGCGGCGTAAAAGCCGAGGTGCTTGCCACTCCGGGTCACACCGCCACCAACCTCTCGGTGTGGATCGCTGCCGAGCGTGTTCTTTATACAGGCGATACGGTGGTTACCGGCTACTTGCCCAACCTGGATGCCGGCGGCGTGAATGACTGGAAACTCTGGCTGGACGCGCTTGCTCGCATCACCGCGCTCAATCCCGACATCCTCGTCCCCGGCCATGGCCAGGTGGTGGCCGGAGCCCAGGTGGCAGCGGCCCTGGAGCGCATGCGGCAGATTCTGAGCCAGGCCATTCTGGAGGGCCGCTCGCCCACTGCCGCCTGAGCCCGTTACCGCAACTGCGCCCCGCAAGCCGAGCAGAAACCCGCTCCCGGCTGATTGCTGGCCTGGCAGGCAGGACAAGCCACCAGCGTGGTCGCTACCGCTGCAGGAGCGTTTTCCTGTGCGGGTGGCGGTGTGGCGGCACTTACCGGGTAACCCCACTGCGGCATGGAAATGCCCAGATACGCGGCGATGGACATGGCCTGCACCGCGTTGAACACCCGCACCCGGCTGGGCATGAAGAAGCATCCGATAAAGCCAAGAATCCACGGTATCGGAGTCCAACTGAAGAGCAAATACAGGATGCCCAACCCTGTGCGCCGCAAATAGAAGTGGTGCGCTCCAAACCCACCTAAAAACAGCGCCAGCAACACGCCCACGACTTCGTCGCGTCGCACCGACTCATACTGCTGATAGAAGATTGCCTGCGGATTCGGATAGATGGTTGCATCCATTGTGTTGCTCCTCGCCTGTACTTCCAGGGCCTGTACTTCCATGCTTGCGTTGGGGGATACGCAACCTGCTCGGAGCTGGTTCCATCCGAACTCGCGCCCGGACCATTGTTCCGTTCCGCGCCGGCGCGTAGCATCATAGCCATGACCGATGCAGCGAATGCAGTTCCGGGCACTCATCCCACCGCGCACTCAAGCGGCGAATTTCTGATTGGCGGCAACCTTCCCGTACGCCGTATGGGCTACGGCACCATGCGGCTTGTGGGAGAAGGTGCATGGGGTGAACCTGCCGATCCGGCCGAGGCCCGCCGCGTGCTGCGCCGCGCCGTCGAACTCGGCGTTACGCTGATTGACACCGCCGATGCCTACGGTCCGGAGATTGCCGAGCGGATTCTGTGCGAAGCGCTCCATCCCTACCCGGAGAATCTGGTTATCGCCACCAAGGGCGGCATCACCCGTCAGGGCCCGGCCAAAACTGAGTACGTGGGCCGCGCCGGCTATCTGATTCAATGCGTTGAGATGAGTTTGCGCCGCCTCAAACTCGATTCGATCCCCCTCTATCAGCTCCACCGCATCGATCCGCGCACGCCGCTCGAAGAATCCATCGGCGCGCTTGTGCGCATGCAAGAGGCAGGCAAGATCCGTCACATCGGACTCAGTGAGGTCACGCCTGAGCAAGTGGAAGAAGTGCGCAAATATGTTCCGGTGGTCTCCATCCAGAACCGCTACAGCCTGGGCGACCGCCGCCATGAAGCCACGCTCAACTGGTGCACGGAGCAGGGCATTGCATTTCTGCCCTGGTACCCGAACTTTGCCGGAAAGATGCTGAAGCCCGAGCATCCCGCTGCCCAACAGATGGCAGCGCTAGCCGCCCGCCACCATGCAACGGTCACGCAACTGGCTCTGGCCTGGCTGCTGCAGCGCTCACCGGTGCTGGTGCCTATTCCCGGCACGTCGAAGGTAACGCATCTGGAGGAAAACATTGCCGCATGCGCTCTTCGCCTGAGCCCTGCCGAGTGGGCTGAAGTTGAAACCGCTGCGGCAGCGGCCGCATAGGATATCCTGACCCACGAAGACCCGCACGATGCCCAACAAATCACTCTCCGTCGCCCTCATCACGCTCAATGAAGCGATGAATCTTCCGCGCACGCTGGCAAGCCTCCGCTTTGGCCCGGAGATTGAGTTGGAGATCGTTGTGGTCGACTCGGGCTCCACCGATGGCACGCAAGCTCTGGCGCGCGCTGCTGGTGCACGCGTGATCGAAGAGGCATGGAAGGGCTTTGGCGCGCAGAAGAACTCCACCATCCGCCACACCACGGGTGCGTGGATTCTCTCCCTTGATGCCGACGAAGAACTGAGCCCGGCCCTGGCTGAAGAGATTACCGCGTTGCTTGCCTCCGAGCCCCCGCAGAATGCTTATCGCATTCCGCGCCTCAATCATTTCCTGGGTTCGCCGTTACGGCATGGTGGCTACTGGCCCGATCCCAAGCTGCGCCTCTTCCGCCAAGGCTCGGCCATGTTTGAAGAACGCGCCGTGCATGAGGCCATGCAACTCACGCCCGCAGCCAACGGCAAAATGGGTCAGCTCCGCGGCCACCTGATCCACCATTGTTATCCCACGCTCGAAGAGTATGTGGAGCATATGAACCGTTACAGCTCGGCTGGCGCGCGCATGCTGGTGGAGCGTGACCGCGCACCGCGTTCGCTTGCAGCACTCTTTGTGCAAGCCGTGCTGAATCCGGCCTTCACCTTCCTCTACAACTACGTTGTGCGCCTTGGCTTTCTGGATGGTTCGGCCGGCCTGCTGCAGCACCTCAATCATTCTGCCTACATCCACTGGAAATACGTAAAAGCCTGGCGTCTGGCGCGAACTGCAACAAGCAGCAAGTGATGCGTAGCCAGCAGCCGTGAGGACTGCGGAACCATTCCTTGCCGCATGCAAGGCCTGCCCCTGTTGTGCCATCCTGTTAGATAAGGGATGGGCGCTCCAGCCCCAAGGAAAACATGCACGAACTCTCACTTGCCGCCAGCATTGTGGAAGCCGTCACCGAAGCCTCGGCCAATTATCCGGGCTCGACCGTGAAGGAAGTACGCCTCCGCCTGGGCGCGCTCTCAGATGTGATCGAAGACTCGCTGCGCTTTTGCTGGGACCTGACTGTGGAGGGCACTCCGCTGGCAGGGGCGGCACTGGTGGTCACCAAGATTCCCGTTATTGTTCACTGCGCACACTGCAACGACGATGTGGAATTGGAAAGCGTGCAGAGCTTCCGTTGCCCGCGCTGCGGCGAACTGGCAGCCGACCTCCGACAAGGCAAGGAGCTTGAGATTGAGTCGATTGAAATCGACGACCACTGCGTGGAGCAGAGCAGCGAAGAGTAATTGCTGAACCAGAAATCGAGGAGAAACATGACGACGCGGATTGTGGAGTTGCGGCGGGGAATCCTGAAGAAGAACGACGAGCTGGCAGCCGGGCTGCGCGCCCGCTACGCCGAGGCCGGCGCACTGGTGCTGAATCTGGTTTCGAGCCCTGGCACCGGCAAGACGGCCTTCCTCGAACGCACCCTGCGCGAGCTTAAGCAAGCCGGCGCGCGTGCCGCCGCCCTGGTAGGCGATCTGGAAACCGACAACGATGCCCGCCGTCTGGCCGCCAGTGGCGCTCCCGTCCGCCAGATCAATACCCACGGCATCTGCCATCTGGATGCCGAGATGATCAGCAAGCATCTGGATGGTTGGGAGGGCGTGGAGCTCAACCAGCTCGATTACCTCTTCATTGAGAATGTCGGCAACCTGGTTTGCCCTTCCAGTTACGATCTGGGTGAGAAGATTCGCGTGGCCCTGCTGAGCGTGACCGAAGGCGAAGACAAGCCGCTCAAATATCCCACGCTGTTCAACTCCGCTGACGCCGCGGTGATCACCAAGATCGACATCGCCGAGCCCTGCGGTTTCGATCGGGATCTGGCGCTCAAAAACATCCACGAAATTCGTCCCGGCATCAAGATCTTCGAAACCTCCTCGAAGACCGGCGCCGGCATGGCGGAGTGGCTCGGTTATCTTGGCGAAGTCCGTGCCGGAGCCATCGAAAGCTAGCCTCTCCTCAAGACACATCAAAAAGGCGCATGGATGCTCTCCATGCGCCTTTTGCGTATCGTGCACAAGCTAGCTTACATACCGCCCGCACCGAGCATCACGCCAATGCCGTAGGTGACGGCGCCTTCGATGGCGCCCACCACGGTCATCTCCGTACCCGACGACCACCATGAGCGCACCGTGATCAACGACTTGGCCGCGCCCACTGCAAAATGCGCCACCAGCGAGACCACCGCCGCCGCAATCACCGCCGGTATGCCGTGCATGAAGAAGAAGGGAATAATCGGAATCGCCGCACCCACCGCGGTTGAAAGCGTACCCGAGATGGCCGAGACCAGGGGGTTCGAAAGCGCCTCTTCGCTGCTACCCAGCCGCTCGCTGGCCAGAGCCTTCAGGAACTGATCCGGATCGTTGGCAATGTGGTTCACCATGGTGTGCGCGTCTTCTTCCGGCAGGCCCTTCACCTGGTAGTAGAGCGCCAGCAGTTCGCGCGCCTCCGGAGCGTTCATGGTTATCGCCATCCGCTCGCGCTCAATCTCCGCGTCGTAGATTTCCTTTTCGCTCTTGGCCGCCAGATACGCGCCCGATCCCATGGAAAGAGCAGAGGCAATCAAGCCACTCAAGCCTGCCAGCAGCACGTACTTGCCATCGCCTGCGGTGGCGCCGGAAACACCGGAAACAATGCCGAAGATGGCGCCCAGTCCATCATTCACGCCATAAATGGCGTCGCCAATCCACGCGCCGGCCTGCTTGCGTCCCTGATCGCGCTTGGCCAGCATCTCTTCCAGCACCGCCTTGGCGTCGATCTTCGCCGCACCTACCGGAGCTTGATAGTGGCCACGGAGCAGGGAACCCAGCTCGCGATAGTGATCCTTCTCGTCTTCGATCACATGATCCAGAATCGCAACGGACTCCTCATCGCCGAGGGCCTTCAACTGCTCGCCATAGTTGGCAATATGGCGGCTCTCTTCAATCTCCAAACGACGCAGCGCCATGCGGATGCCGCCCGCGCGGTTGGCCAGTGAATCCGCCTCGCCTCCGGGGTTTCCGCTGTACACGGGATCGGCGCCACCCAACTGCTGGATGCGCCCCAGCCATAGATTCGCGTGCTCGTGCTCCGCCTGCGCCAGGTGGCGCAACACCTGCGCACGAATCGGATCAGAGTCGCGATCGGCCAGTGCCTGATAGGTGTGGAAGCCCTCCATCTCAGCCTGCCAATTGCCTTCCAGCGCAGCCAGCACTTTCTTTAATTTTGCGGGATTCATCGTCTCGTTCGGCATCGTTCCCCCTATCAAGAAGCATACTGGAAGCTACCACTGGATGCCTTTGAGCATGCTCCCACCGCAGCGCCGCGGTGGTGGCCGCCTGCCCTGCTCCGGTAGACTGGGAGGGCTATGGAAGCCGGACGAACAACCAAGTATCTGCCGCTGCTGGCGGCCTCTGCTGCCTGCCTGATCGCCGTGGGATGCGGTATGCCCGGCGCCCCATTGCCGCCCTCGCTGAACCTGCCCCAACCCGTCAAGGATCTGCACGCCGTACGAACCGGCGACCAGGTGGCGCTCAACTGGACCATGCCCCGGCGCAACACCGACCAATTGCTCTTGAAAGACACCTTGCATGTTCTGGTTTGCCGCGCGGAGAGCTCCGCTACGGCCTGCACTCCTGTTGGGGAACTTTCAGTCGCCCCCGGCGGGCATGGGACGTTCGCCGATCAGCTTCCTGCCTCTCTGGCCACGGGAACACCGCGCGCACTCACCTATTCCGTGCAGGTACAGAATGCACGCCACAAAGCTGCGGGCGTATCGAATCTCGCTCACGTTGTTGCCGGACAGGCACCCTCGCCCGTGACCGCGCTGCAGGCGGAATTGCGCAAGAACGGCGTACTGGTGCGCTGGACACCCCTCGCCGACGACCAGACCCCGGTGCGGCTGGAGCGCCACCTGCTCACTCCGCAAGCCGAATCCAAGAAGCACGATCCCCTGGCGCAACCGGACGAACCCACCGTGGAGAAGTTGCTCATCACCGCGCGCGTTGCCGAGGGCCACGCACTCGACCGTACCGCACGGGTAGGCGCAATCTACGAATACCGCGCCCAGAGAATTGCCCGAGTGACGGTCAACGACCAGACCTTCGAGCTGGCCGGCGGCGTCTCCAACTCCATCCGCGTGGAGGTGCGCGACATCTTCCCTCCCGATCCCCCGCAGGGGCTAGCCGCCGTGGCCGCTTCGCCGGAGTCCGGCCCCGCCGTCGATTTGAACTGGCAGCCGAATACCGAAGCCGACATCGCCGGCTACATCGTCTATCGCCGCGAAGGCAGCAGCGAATGGCATCGGGTTTCGCCCAGCAAGCTGCTCACAGCGCCGGCCTTCCGCGATACTACCGTCGAGCCCGGCCACAGCTACAGCTATGCCGTTACCGCCGTGGATACAAACGGACACCCCAGCCGCCGCTCCGCTGAAGCTGAAGAATCCGTTCCGGCAGAGTAGGCCGCGCTCGGCCAACATCAGAGAACTGCCATCAGGGAGCTGCGGCATCGCAGATCAGCATCGCAGCTCATGGTTGCACTACGCGATGGAACACTGTGCTTGGCAGGGCTTTTGCTCTGCCGAGAATATCTCATAGCAGAGGCCAGGGCTTCAGTCCCTGTAGAAACTCGGAGGTCCCATGAAATATTGCCGCTTTCAGCTCAACGGACAGGTGCTCTATGGCCAGGTGGAGGAGCGCAACGGCGAGCCCTGGATCGTAGGGCCGGCCCCCATTCCGGAAGAGGATCTGCGCGCCCAACTTGCCCTCCGCGACGGCACTTCAGCACCCTTTGCGCCGCTACCGCTCGCAGCCGCGCAACTGCTCGCGCCGGTTACGCCTTCTAAGATTGTCTGCGTCGGCCGCAACTATCGCGATCACGCCAAAGAACTCGGCAATGAGATTCCGGTTGAGCCGCTCATCTTCTTCAAACCGCCCTCTTCTTTACTTGCGCCCGGCGGCACTGTCCATTTACCCCGGCAGAGTGAACGTGTGGACTTTGAAGGCGAACTGGCGCTGGTCATCGCGCAACGCACTACAAAGTTCTCTCCGGCCAGCGATTGGCGCAGCGTGGTGCGTGGCTTTACCCTGGCCGACGACGTTAGTGCGCGCGACTTGCAGAAGAAGGATGTGCAGTGGACCCGCGCCAAGGGCTTTGACACTTTCTGCCCCGTGGGGCCGGTTGTGTCGGATGAAATCGACCCCGTTGCCGGCGTCACACTGGAAACCCGCCTCAACGGCGAATTGCGCCAGGTGGGCGACACGCGCGATTTCATCTTCCCCATCCCGCAGCTTCTCTCTTTCATCACCGCCGCCATGACGCTGGAACCCGGCGACCTGGTTCTGACCGGCACCCCTGCCGGAGTGGGCCCGCTCAAAGCAGGTGACCAGATTGAAATCAGCGTCTCTGGTTTAGGACTCTTGCACCACACCGTTGCCGCCGATTAGCTCCTTACAGCCCTTCGTGTGCATCGTTCCGCCCCGCCGCGCATCTCCATAAGCGGTAGACTGAGGACGCGTAGCTTTTTTTGCTTGTTGGGAGCCTTCCCCTGGAGGAAATCATGTCCGAGAGTTTGTTGGAGCAGTTGCGTAAGATCACCAAGGTTGTTGCAGATACAGGTGACATCGAGGCGATGGAAAAATTCCGCCCACAGGATGCCACCACCAACCCATCTTTGATCACGGCTGCCGCGCAAATGCCGCAATATCAGCCGATTGTGGATGGTGTTCTGGCCGAAGCCCGTAAGGAACTGGGCAAGGATGCCCGCGAGGAACTTGTGGTCCATCATGCCTTTGAGCGTCTGGCCGTCGCTTTCGGCAAAAAGATTCTTGCCATCGTACCGGGCCGCGTTTCCACCGAAGTGGATGCCCGCCTTTCCTATGACACCGAGGCCACCATCCGGCAGGCCCGCAGCATCATTGCCCAGTACGACGCCGCCGGCATTGGCCGCGAACGCATTCTGATCAAGATTGCCTCTACCTGGGAGGGCATTCAGGCCGCCAAAGTCTTGGAACAGGAAGGCATCCACTGCAACCTGACCTTGCTTTTCGGCCTTCATCAGGCCATTGCCTGCGCCGAGGCTGGCGTCACCCTGATTTCGCCTTTTGTAGGCCGCATCCTCGACTGGTACAAGAAGGACACCGGCAAGGATTACCAGGGCGCAGACGATCCCGGCGTCCGAAGCGTAACGCGCATCTACAACTACTACAAGAAGTTCGGCTTCAAAACCGAGGTCATGGGCGCCAGCTTCCGCAATACCGGCGAGATCATTGAACTGGCTGGCAGCGATCTGCTCACCATCTCCCCGAACTTGCTGGCTGAGCTGGCCGAAACCCAGGGCGAGCTCGAACGCAAGCTTGATCCCGAGAAAGTCAAAGATATGGCCATCGAGCGCATTGTTATGGACAAGGATGTGTTTGAGTTCATGCACGATGGCGACCGCATGGCCAGTGAGAAGCTGAAGGAAGGCATCGAAGGCTTCACCGCGGCCCTGGTCAAGCTGGAAGCACTGCTCAGCGTTCGCCTTGCCATGATGGAAATGCGCACGCCTGCCAACGCATAGGCCGGAGCACCTTTTTCTCAACCCTAAAGGGCAGCCCATGCGGCTGCCCTTTCTGTTGCTTGGCCCGCCTGATCACAGCGAAAACGCGAGTGCGCCGTCCGAGTCCCTGACATGAGGAAAGCCCGGCCTGAACCTCGCGGCAAAGGCAGTCACGCATTCTTCGGCATCCCACGATGGGCTAGGATGAACGTATGGCTCCGCTGTTGGCAATCAACAACCTCAACGTGCACTTTGGCGCGGTCCATGCCGTGCACGAGGTTAGCCTGACACTCGATGAAGGCGAGGTTCTTGGCTTGGTGGGCGAGTCGGGCTCGGGTAAAAGCGCGACAGCACTTGCCATTCCAGGTCTGCATCCGGCATCCGCGCATATCGGCGGATCCATAGGCTTTGAAGGCGAGGAGCTTCTTGGCCAGCCTCACCGCAGATGGCAAAAGCTGCGCGGCAGCCGCATTGCCATGATCTTCCAGGAGCCCATGACCGCACTCAATCCGGTGATGACCATCGGCCGCCAGGTGACGGAGGCCGCCCAGGCGCATTCCGGCTCGTGGACGGGTCGGGAAGAGAAGCGCCGCGCGATTGAGGCGCTGGAAGCGGTTGCGATTCCCGACGCAGCACGCCGTTACGACGACTATCCTCACCAGTTCTCCGGCGGCCAGCGCCAGCGCATCCTGATTGCCATGGCGCTCATCAACAAGCCGAAGCTGTTGATCGCCGACGAGCCCACCACCGCGCTCGACGTAACCGTGCAAGCACAGATTCTCCTGCTTCTGCGCGAACTGCAGCAGCAGCACGGCCTCTCCATGCTCTTTATCTCGCATGATTTAGCGGTGGTGGGCCAAGTGGCCAGCCGCGTGGCTGTCATGCGCGCAGGTCAGATTGTGGAAGAAGGCCCCAGTGCTCAACTGCTTTCTCTACCAAAACACCCCTATACTCGCAGCCTGCTGGCGGCCGTTCCGACCATGCATTCTGATCGCAGCCAACCGCTGGCACGGACGGTCGAGGAATCGCAAACAAGATGTTTGGACTAGTCTTCCTCTTCAAATTCAGCCACTGTATCAACAGCAGCTTGGTCAGCTAGTAAGCTTTTTTGCGCATCCAACTTATTCATTGAACGGTTCACCGTTTTCAATCGGCCCTTCACTGTGGCAATATTTTCAGCTATCGGAAGATTCTCAGGAGCTATGTTACTGTTTCTGATCATCATCTCGCGTACCTCCGCCCCAACGTTCTTCGCCGTTCTTTTTAATCTTTCTATGCCGCGAATATTTCCAGTTTTTACGCGAGCAGTGGTCTGTGTAACCCGAAACAAGTTTCCTGCCATTTCTTCCAGTCCCATGAAGTCATAAAGGGTCTTCTTCGGATCTACCCCTTTGCGTGCCATGAGGTCTCGTAAGCTCATGTTGTACATTCCACGAACGCCAGCGTCCTTGAAAAAGGCGAAATCAGCCCCCTTCAAGCCTGCATCCTGTGCAACTCCGCCCATCTGCTTTTCGGCGAGTTTCAGATTTCCTCTTGTTTCTAAACGTCCGAGATCGTTTTCCGCAACATGCTGCTCTACTAGTTGCGCAGCAATAGCAGCCAGAATTGTCTTAGCCTTCGCTACCTCGGGCTTACGAGAATCCGCGCTCATCGAAACGAGAAAACAGGCAAATCGGGAGAGCTTGTAAGTTTTTACTGGTTTACCATCCTCGAGACAAGATACACGCTCGAAGGATTCACTCGGGTCGATCCCCAACATGGCGCATGATCCAATTGCTTTCGTTACGACCTTGCTGAAGGTATCCCAGTTGTCGTAACCAAGAGATCTCATGAATTCATGGGCATACCAATACCTGACACCGTTCGCGTGGCAGTCCGCCTCAAATAATTCAATGCTAAAATCGCCCATGGTTTCCTTTCTGATCGCCTCAGAAGCTCGTTTAATGATACTTGAGGTGAGTCTGTGGAAGGGTAATGCCCATCACCACACCCGTCAAGACTTTTCAGTGCTGGCGGCCGTTCCGACTATGCATTCCGATCGCAGCCAACCGCTGGCACGCATAGCCCTGTAAGGGGTGTCTCTTCCGGTTCCTTTGCGCATCAGCGTCCGGAGAGTGTGGCGTCCACTACGGTCGAGGCGCGATCATTTTCCATGTCATCTTCGTCACAAATGCTAGCGGTCAAAACACGCAACGCAGGAGTTGACCTGCTGCGCGGCGTAGCCATCTTTCTGGTTGTCTTTCATCACATTGGAATCCGTCTGTCCCTCCAGCACACCATGCTCAAACCGTGGTTGCCCAAATGGGTGCTCAGCCTGTTGAACTTCCGCGGCTATCAAGCGGTGTTTCTCTTCTTTGTGCTCAGCGGCTTTCTGATTGCGCGCAACTCGATTGTCCGTTGGGGCGGCCTGCGGCACATCCATCTGCGCGCCTTTTATACGCGCCGTGCGGCCCGCATTCTCCCTTGCCTGCTCGCCTTGCTCGGCGTACTGAGCCTGCTGCATTTCACCGGCTGGGCCGACTACAAGATTGGCGGGGCCGGCCAAACGCTCGGCCACGCGCTATTTTCCGCTCTTGGGCTGCACGTGAACTGGTATGAGGGTTTAACCGGCTATCTGCCGGCCAACTGGGACGTGCTCTGGTCACTCTCCATTGAGGAACTCTTCTACCTGGCCTTTCCGGTCGTCTGCCTGGTCCTATGCCGTGACTGGCTATTGGGCCCGGTCATGGCCCTCTTTGCGCTCAGCCTCCCTTACTGGCAGGCGACGACCGGCGGCAGTGAGATCTGGCAAGAGAAGGCCTATCTACCCGGCATGGCAGCTATCGCCACCGGCATCTTTGCAGCCATGCTGACGCGCTGGGTGACCGCGCCGCCGCGCTGGCTCACTCTCTTGCTCACCGTATGCGGCAGTGCGGGGCTGATTGCCACCTTCTGCGCCACCCCATTTCTCTACCATCTGGTCAAGGACGGCATCATGCTGGTCCTCACCCTGTCCGCTTGCGCTCTGCTGCTCGGCTTTCACTGGCAAAGCGAAAGTGGCCAGCCGTGGCGCTTGCCCGGGACCGGATGGCTGCGTCTGGGCGGCCGCATGAGCTATGAGATCTACTTGACGCATATGTTTGTCGTGCTGCCCGCCGCACGGCTCTACAAGTTCTGCAGCCCGCAGAGTCAATGGTGGGCATGGACGGTCTATCTTCCCATCACGGCAGCCTGCTGGGCGCTCGGCTGGATGGTGATGCGCTTCTTCTCGAACCCCGCCGAACTGTGGCTGCGCGGCAGACTGCAGGAAAACGTTCGGGCATAAAAATGCTCCGCCTTGCGAGTGCAAGGCGGAGCGGTCTTTCTTGGTGAAGCAGGAGTTACTCGGCTGCGGCTTCTTCGGCCACGGGAGCAGCCTCAACAGCGGCTTCTTCCGAAGCTTCGGCCACAACCTGCACCTTGATCTGCGCGATCACTTCACGGTGCAGCTTGATGCCAACCGACTGCTCGCCCACGGTCTTGAGCGGCTCAGCAAGAACAATCTTGCGGCGGTCGATCTCAAAGCCCTTGGTGGCGAGCTCGGCGGCGATGTCAGCAGCGGTAACCGAACCAAACAGGTGACCCTCGGCGCCCGACTTGCGGGTAAAGTTCAACACCACGGGGGCCATCTTGGCGGCCACTTCTTCAGCCACGGTCTTCTCGGCGGCCGAGCGGCGGGCAGCAGAGGCCTTCATCTGCTCGATTACGGCCTTGTTGGCCGCGGTAGCCTGCATGGCCATCTTCTTGGGCAGCAGGAAATTGCGGGCGTAGCCGTCGGCCACCTTCACCACTTCGCCGCGGTGACCCAGGTTTTCTACGTCTTGCTTCAGAATGACTTCCATCGAAATTCTCCTCGAATCGACTGTCCCAGATCTCACAGGTATCTGAGATCGCGCGGGCGTTCAGGCCAGCGCGGCCGGCCAATGCAAGCCGGCGCTTGGTTCTGGTTAGCGGAAGGCACAAGACCCTCCGCAATCGGGCGTCAGCAGCCGGCCAACAGAGAGGCCGGCCGCAGCAGCCTAGTGGCGGGTGGCGAACGGCAGCAGGGCGATGTTACGGGCCTGCTTGATGGCGCGGGTCAGACGGCGCTGGTGCGTGGTGCACACACCGGTCAGACGACGGGGCACAATCTTGCCACGCTCGGCCACAAAGCCCTGCAGAAGGCGCACATCGCGATAGGGGATGGCGTCAATCTTCTCGGTGCAGAACTTGCAGACCTTCTTGCGGCGGAAGAACTTGCCACGGCCGCCAGGGCCGCCCGGCCGACCACCAGGGCCGCCAGGACGCGGGCCGCGGCTGGGAGCTGCTGCAGCGGCGGCAGGTTGCTCGCCGGCTGCCTGGGGTGCTGCGCTTGCGCCGGTCTCCGGCGCCTTGCCTTGGGTCTCTTCAGACATAGTGTTTCCTCTTCGCTCGGTTGGCCACCGGGGGCGCGCATTGGCGTCTGCCTCGTGGCTCTGGATCGGGCCGCTTGCGGCTTACACCGCGCGGCGTTGAACTCAAAAAACTAGGCGGTCGGCTGAGCAGGCTCAGCGGCCTCGACAACAGCAGCCGCCACGGGGGCAGCAGCAGGAACCGCAGCAGGAGCGGCGACAGGTGCCGGAGCAACCTCAGCGCTCACCTTGCGGCGGGTGCCACGGATCGCCTTCAGCTTGGCCAGACGCTTTTCTTCCTCGTCCATGCGCACGGTGATGAACTTGATCACCTGCTCGGTCACGCGCAGACGGCGCTCAAGCTCGAGCACCAGCGAACCGTCGGCTTCAATCGTGAGAAGGACGTAGAAACCGTCAGCGAACTTGCGCACCAGGTAGGCCAGCTTGCGGCGGCCCATCTTCTCGGCCGACTTCACAACACCACCGCCATTGGTCACCGTAGTGGTGAAGCCGGCGATCAGCTTGTCGATATCTTCTTCGGCCACATCCGGCCGAACGATGAACATTACTTCATACAAACGCGACATCAGCATTCCTTTTCCGCCAGAACCTCACCGGCCCCGGCCTTTGCCGCTCCCCTGAGCAGCCACTTCCGATTCGCAGCCCTTCGGAAAGCTCCCGCTTTCCTTCGCTGCGGTTCTACTCCGCCGCTGGCCCATCGGGCTTGCGGTTGAATTCGTTCATCGCCGCTGCCGGTCCCTGTTCGAGGATCCGCCGGGTGGCCGTTGCCACGCGATCCAGTACCTCGTCCATCACCGCCAGCTCCATCTTCCGCATCGGCGAGAGCAGATAATCCTTGCCCGGCCTTCTTGCCCCGGCAGCCTTGGCCTCCGGTGGCAGGTCCAGTCCAACTCCAACCCGCAACCGCATCCATTCCTGGCTACCCAGAGAACTAATCATGCTGCGGGCTCCGTTGTGCCCGGCAGCCGATCCCCGTTCCCTGATCTTGAAGTTCCCCAACACCAGATCCAGCTCGTCGTAGATCACGAGCAGGTCCCGCGCCGGGTCCACTTCAAACTCCCGAACCAGCGCGGCCACTGCAACTCCGCTCAGGTTCATGAACGTTTCCGGCTTGGCCAGGATCACCTCGCGCCCAGCCATGCGGCAGGTTGCGGTAACGGCCCGGCAGCGCCGGTTCTGGACCACAACCCCTTCCTGCTGGGCAATGCGGTCAATGGCCATGAACCCCGCATTGTGCGGCGTCCACTGATACTCAGGACCGGGGTTGCCGAGGCCCACCACGATGAATGGGCCGCGGCGCTCACCGGATTGCATGATCTCCGACAAGGCTTACTTCTTGGCCTCGGGAGCCTCGACCTTGCCCTTCTTCGCCACTTCAGGCTCAGCCGCAGCAGTCGCTTCGGCAGGCTCAGCAGCCTTCTCTTCCTTGATTGCCACAACGTGCGCCACGGTGGCGTCTGCCGCGTTGAGGTAGGCAATCTTGTCGGAGTGGGGCAGATCGCTGACGCGCAGCGCAGCATGCAGACCCATGCCGGTCACATCCACATCGATGTGGCTCGGAATATCAGCCGGCAAGCACTCGACCTCAACCTCACGCAGAACCTGATCCAGGATGCCACCATCGTTCTTCACGCCGGTCGGCACGCCGATCAGCTTCACACGCACGCTGACCGTCATCTTCTTGTCCAGAGCGATGCGCTTCAGGTCGATGTGGATCAGCTTGTCCTTCAGCGGCTCGCGCTGCAAGTCCACGATCATGGCCTTCACATCGGACTGGCCCTCGATCTTCACGTCGAAGATGGAGTTGTGGCCGGTCTCGGAGAACAGAATCCGCTCGATCTGCTTGGGCTCCACTTCAACCGCAACCGGATCGGCGCCCGGCCCGTAAATCACTGCGGGAATCTTGCCAGCAACACGCACGCGGCGAGCAGCATTCTTGTTGAACTTGCCCGCGCGGGGCTTGGCGATCACTACTTCAGGCATCTTTTCTCTCGTTTCTCTCGGGCACGGAAAACAAGCTGTCAGCGCTTGGCCGTTAGCTTTTGGCCTGCTCCTGCTGGAACAAACCTAAAACCCGCTCCCTTTGTTAAAGCAGCTTGCAGCCTTCAGCTCTCAGCTTCCAGCCCGCTGCCGGGTTCAGTTACGTCCGAACTCAACTTCCGTCCGGACTGGTCTCAATCTCTCGCGCGCAGCTCCAGCTAAAAGCCGAAAGCTGACAGTCGCTTTTAGCTGAAGAGCGTACTGACGCTCGTCTCCAGGTGGATGTTCTCGATTGCTGCGGCCACCAGGCCGGCAATCGAAACCACCTTGATCTTCTCCAGCTTTTGCGCAGCCTCGCGCAGCGGAATCGAATCGGTCACAATCACCTCTTCGAGTCGCGAATTGGCAATACGTTCCACAGCCGGGCCCGAAAGCACGGCATGGCTGGCGCAGGCATGCACCTTGGCGGCGCCGTTCGCGTAGAGCGCGTCCACGGTCTTCACCAGGGTTCCCGCGGTATCAATAATGTCGTCGATGATCAGGCAGGTCTTGCCCTTCACATCGCCGATCACGTGCATCACTTCCGTCACGTTGATGTCGGTACGGCGCTTGTCCACAATGGCCAGCGGCGCGCCAATCTTCTGCGCAAAGAAGCGGGCGCGCTCCACACCGCCTGCATCCGGCGAAACCACGGTCAGGTTGGGCAGATTGCGTTCGCGGAAGTAGCTGACCAGGACTGGCGAAGCAAACAGGTGATCCACGGGAATATTGAAGAAGCCCTGGATCTGCGCCGCGTGCAGGTCAACAAAGAGTGCGCGATGGGCGCCTGCGGTGGTCAACAGGTCAGCCACAAGCTTGGCGCTGATGGCAACGCGAGGCCGGTCCTTGCGGTCCTGGCGGGCGTAGCCATAATAGGGAACCACCACGGTGATGCGGGCTGCCGAAGCGCGCTTCAGCGCGTCAATCATGATCAGCAGCTCAACCAGGTGCTGGTCGACGGGGTAGCAGGTGGGCTGAACAACAAACACGTCCTGGCCGCGGACATTCTCGAGAAGCTGAAAGTACACCTCGCCATCGGCGAAGCGCTGGATGCGGACCTCACCCACCGGTACGCCGATGTGCTGTCCGATCTTTTCTGCAAGCTGCTTGTTCGCGGTACCACTGAAGAGTTTGAAGCGCTTGTCTTCGCTCAGATTACGTAGACGCTTGCGCTCCGGGGCAGCCTTGGCGCCGGGTACAACGGCAGGTGGCGCGGCAGGGGCAGGCGCTTTACCTGCTGCTGCTGGGCTTTGAGCCGCCTGCGCTGTTTCCGTCTTCACCGCTTCCGCTGTCACCGTAGTTCCTGCTTCCATCTTCCGATTCCCTCCAAGCTGGTTGGCTTTGGCTGTCGTTCGGTACTTCAGTGAAAAAAATTGGCTGGGCGACTAGGATTCGAACCTAGACAAGTGCCTCCAAAGGGCACTGTCCTACCATTAGACGATCGCCCAACATGCAACCACTGGTGAGCCTCGCTCACACCAACAGCGGCTGTCCAACATCCCCACGCATCAGCATCCCGTTCCAGTAGCAGGAGCGTGGCAGGGTCCGCGTCAGCAGACTCTTGACTCCGGCCACCCGCAATCGATCACAGGCTGCCTCTGCATCTTCCCGGGTTAGGTATAACCCGAAAAGTGCTGAACCAGACCCCGAAAGCGAGGCATGGAGAGCAGCCCCCGGTTCGCCGGTGGCTGCAAGAAGCTGCTTGATCTCTGCAAGGGAAGGTTGCTGGCGGAAGACAACGAGCTCAAAGTCGTTCTCTATCCAGCGAAGAATCCCGGTGCGGACAAGCTCGGATCCTGCTGACCCGGCCAGGTCCCCTCGATCAGACTGTTGCCTGGAAGGGACACCGGAGGAACCCGCCCGCTGTCCTCCGGGAATGGCTCCCGCAAAGGCGCTCGCATAGGCATGGCTCAACTCATTTAGTTTACCGGCACTTCGCTCAGGGGTCAAACCTTCCGCGAGGCAATGTGCATCCCAATCGCGAAACGCCTGCGGAGTCGATACCCCCACCTCCGGCGTGGCCACCACGCACCATGCAGGCGCAAAGTCAGGCAATGGAACAACTTCCTGCCCGCGATCGAACCCCAGGGACGCTCCGCCGATCAAAAAAAGCGGCACATCCGAGCCCACCTTGGCCCCAATCTCCAGCCGCTTGGCCAGCCACCAACGCTGGTCCACGAGACAGGAACGCGCGCTCCCGACCGCTTGGCTGACTTGCTGACCTGCTGACTTGCGGGCTTGCTGGCCGTCTGCCCACACGCCCAGCTCCATCTCCAGCCCCACCAGCGCCGCCACGGCATTGGCCGACCCCGCGCCCAAGCCGCCCTGCACAGGCAACCGCTTCTCTATATGGATATCCACCTCAGCGGTGACTTCCAGGGCTTCCAGCGCCAGCTCCACCATCTTCCAGGCCGTATTGCGCCCATCGGCCGGCACCCGCCCATCGTTGGAGGTGATCCGGATTTGGACCGCTGCCGCAGGATGGGCAGTAACTGTCACCACATCATGCACTTCCAGCGTCTGGTACACCGTCGAGAGAGCATGAAAACCATCCGGGCGCGGAGCCCCAATGGCTAATCCGAGGTTGATCTTGGCGTGCGAACGAACGTGAGTCGGCATACAGCTAGATTGTATGTGTCCAAGCGCCCTCAGGGCTTTACCGAACACCTATCTGGTTACCGCCCGCAGGAGAAACCGAAGCTTGGCTCGCCCTCAACGCGGAAAGGGCCCCTACACCAAGTGCAGAGACCCTTTCCGTAACGGAAGCCGATTTTTGCAGTCCCCCACATGCGGGAACCGATGTCCTATCCCTACGCCCGATGCAAGGAAAGGATCAGACACTCTGCGTTAATCGTCGTCGTCCACCTTGCCCGGCTTCAACTTGGGAGCATGAGCTCGCAAGTGCGCCGTATTCCTGTGCGCTATCGAAAGCCGATAGTTGGCCAACAGCACCTCGCGATTCTCGCGCATGTTCTTGCCGCTGGGGCGGGAAGGATAGGGCTGATTGCCCATCATGCCCCGCCACAGAACGCGGTTGAAGAGATCGTCGTCCAGCCGATCCGCATCGCTGAAGTTCATTCCCTTGGTAGCCACCGCCCAATAATGCGCATTGGGCGTGGGGCTGTTGCAGGGTAGAGCGGGGCCGGGCAGAGGCAGGCTGGTGCAGTAGAGAATCGCCGCGGGCGTCGCGGTAAAACTCCACGGGGTGGGCGTGGTGTTGAAGATGTCGTGCATGGGCACAGCCAATGCATCGTTCAGATTCATCGGCGGCAGTCCCATCACCTCTTCCATGGTGCGGATAAAGTTAACCGTGTTGTACTGCGTGGAGACGATTCCGTTTTTGATCCATGCGCCTGCCACGTAGGCCGTGGTGCGGTGGGAATCGATATGGTCACCGCCATCCTGCGAATCGTCTTCCACAACAAAGATCAGCGTGTTGTCCTTGTAGATCGGGCTGTTGGCAATCTTCTGCACCAGCAGGCCCACCGCGTAGTCGTTGTCGGCCACATCGCGATCAGGCGTGTTCACACCGTCGATGGACGTAGAAAAATTGCCCGTGTGGTCGTGCATGAAGCGCACCAGGCTCAGATTCGGCAGCCCACCGTTGGCGTAGTTGGCATCAAAGTCCCGCTCCCACTCCTTGAAGCGATAGTAATCGGGGAACGAAGGATCGAAACCGCGGAAGTAGGGATCGGTAAACTGCATCAGCGCCACATTCGCGGAGGTTGCCACCACCGTGTTCGTGGCGTGCGGATCGCGCGTAAGCGGAATCTGGCAACGAGACGCGTTGTAGCAGGTTGTGTCGACGAAGAAGCCGTAGGAGCGCACCGTCAGGCCGGCACGGATCGCATTGTCCCACAGATAACCGGTGTTCAGCTCGTCATCGGGGCCATCGGGTGCGGCCACGTCGTTCTGTCCGGGCAACAGATCCTCGCCACCAGTCACGGTGGGAGAGAGAGCTCCGCCGGGCATCAAGGGATTGGCAGCCTGGCGCTGCGCCAACGTGGGCAGAGCCACGTTCACATTGCGATTCACGCCCTCGGTATCCAGGCTGAGCCCGCGTTGCCCGTAGTTCACCGGGAACTGGTGCTCGACAACATCGGGCGTCCGCGCCGAAGTGCTCCACGGCCAGCCGTCATTGCTGGTCTCCGCATTGGCGCGGAAGTTGTCGAGAGTAACGAATTGCTGCGCGATACGATGCTGGTTGGGCGTGATCTCCTGCCCGAACAACGTGAGCGCGGGATCTCCATCGCCACGTCCCAGATCGCCCAGGATCTGATCGTAGGTGCGATTCTCCTTCAGGATATAGATCACGTGCTGCACGCCGCGATGCACGGCCGACATGGTGGTGGCGGCCTCGGCGCTCTCGGTGGTAGCAAAGTTGTTATTCTTCGCCACCTGATCCGTCAGCGCTGCAAGCTGCCCGCCAATGCCGGTCAACGGGAAGCTCAACAGTCCAGCCTTGGTCAACTGCGGATTGTATTGATTCGCCGGCATGCAGGTGGGATAGCCGCTCGGCCCGAAAACATAACACCAGTTGACATTCGGCCCGGTGGGCGACTTGGAGTTGACCACATAGGCCCAGCTTCCGTCCTGGCTGATGCTGATCGAGTTGGGATACCAGCCTGTCGGAATCAGGCCGGTCACATGATCGCCTTGATTGGTCCCGCTCAATGGCACCACCGCAACGTTGTTCAGATTGCCGTTGGTCACATAGAGCGTCCTCTCGTCGGGCGAGAGCGTCACGCTGTTGGTGTTGGCGCCGGTATACTGCGCCATCTGCGTGTAGGAGGACAAGGTATTGGGCGGCGCGATGACCGGAATGGTTTCAATCACCTTGTACTGCGTTGCGGGTTGCCCCTGTCCCGGTACACCCGTGTTGCTTGAACCGATGTCGATCACGTCCACGGTGTCCGACGCGTCTTCGGCCACATAGAGCAGCGTTCCCGCGGCGTTGATCGCCATCTTGTTGGGCTGGCCCTTGACGGGGATGCGGGCCGAGACCACAGGACTCAGGACGCACCCGGTGTTGGATGTTGACGAAGGACACGTATAAAGTTTCACCACATCGATCTCGCGGTCGCGCAAGCTCGATACATAGGCTTTTGCGTTTGGCCCGCTCCCACCCGACAGCACCACCCAGAACGGATACTCGCCGCCTGGCGTGCCCGGCGTGGCGCCCGATACGGCTTTGCCGGGACGCAGATCGAGTTCTTTTCCTTGCAGGCTACCGATTGCGCCTTGCGCTGATCCAGCATTTGCCGTCCACTGGCTGAGCCAGGCGCTCAGACCTCCATTGAAGGCCGTAATCGAATCGTTGTAGTAATTGGCCACCACTAGCGTTTGGCCGTCGTTCGAAAGTGCCAGGCCGGCGGCCATGGGCGCCACATAAACCGCGGCATTCACCGATGCAAACGCGTTATTCGGCACAGGCAAACCGTTGCCGGAGGGATGGCCAGCAGCAACCGTTCCGCCCGATCCTGTCTGCCCCAGATCCAGTTCCGCTACGCTCTTCCAGCTACCGTTTACCTGGCGCTGCACAATGTGAATGTTGTCGCCGTTATTGGGCAAAGGGTAGGGAATAGGATCGGTACCGAAGGGCGCGTCGCCCATTCCGCCCGAAACGTAAAAGGCTGTGCTGCTCGGATCCCACACAATGCCGTGATAGGCGTTGGGAATAGGGAGAGCCTGCTTGAAGACCGGGGCATGATTCGTGATGTCGAAGATGAAGATGTACTCGTTCGACATCAACGGGTCAAACAGTGGAAACGGCCCTTGATACACACGGTTGAAACCGCTGGTCAGAACCAGCAGCGTGTTGTTATCCGGGCTGACCACCGTGCTGACCGCCTGCCCGGCCATCCATTCCACCGGAAGCACACTTGGATCGTATGGATCGGTCACGATCATGCCCGTATCGAGGAACTGGAAACTGGAGCCCGCAATTTCAAGCGGCGTGAGTGCTTGCGCCATATTCGGAATGGATTGCGGCGCGTTGTAGATGGTGATGGTGAGCGGCGCCGTCACGGTGTTAGTTCCATCGCTCGCCGTTACTGTGTATCCGGCTGTAATGGCGGGCGGCGGCTTGAGCGTGGAGGTCGCTGCAATGGGCGTTCCCGTAACCGCGCCGGTATGCGTATCGAAGTCCAAACCCGTCGCGGCAAAACCGGGGCTGATGCTGAATGTAAGCTGCGCGTTGCCGGGGTTGTTGATGCTGGCGTTGTTCCTGGTAATCGGCTTGCCCGCAACATACACCGGAGCAGGTGCGTCGTACTTCAGGCTGGACAGCGTCGCTGTCGCATTCACCGAGAGCGTGAAAGAGGTTGTTGTACTTCCCGCTGAATTGGATGCGGTGACGGTATACAGCGTGGGCGCGGAAGCTGCTTGCGGTGTGCCGCTGATGACGCCTGTCGCGTCAATGCCGATAGCGCCAACTGCCACGGAACTCAAGCTCAGGCCTGCCGGTAGCGCCGGCGTGATGCTGTACGCGGGAACCGCGGTTCCGCCCGCGTTCGTATAAGTGGTCGGCGCGCCGCCAGTGCTGGTGGGAACATTATCCGTAATGGGCACGCCCACGGCATAAACCGCATTGCCGGGAGAATAGGTCAACCCTGCCGGAGGAGCCAGAGCCGTAGAAGGCTTCGCGGTCACGGCGATTGTCACCGTTGTAGTGGCGCTGCCACCTGTATTGGTTCCCGTAACCGTATAAACGGTTGAACCCGTCACGGCCGTAGGCGTTCCGCTAATGGTGCCCGTGGTGGTGCTGAGCGTTAAACCAGCCGGAAGCGCGGGATTAATGGCGTAACTCACCACGGTTCCACCACTGTTGCCTGGAACGTTCGCGGTAATCGGCGAATTGACGACATATGACGACGTGCGCGCAGCATAGTTCAACGCGCTTGGTGCCTGATCGTTGACGGTAATATTCAGCGTGGTTGATGCGGATCCATTTGCACTGGAAGCCGTCACTGTATAGGCGGTTGAAGCAGAAACCACCGTGGGAGTTCCGGAAAGGACGCCTGTCGAGGTGTTCAGCACCAACCCCGCAGGAAGCGCTGGACTCACCGTATAGACAGTTACAGTGCCAGTACTCGCCGGGTTATCGGCGGTAATTGCCACTCCCTTGGTGTAAACCGGTGCAAGTTGTGCGTAAGTCAGGGACAACGATGTAGGGGGTGTTGCGCTTCCACCATGTCCGCAACCAGTAAGCAACCCGGCTAACATAAGCAAAAAAGTGCAGAATCCTTGCAGCAACCGCATAAGAACCTTCCTTTATTCATCGTCTCGGTATGTCCGGGAACTTAGAGGCGGACGGCTGGCCCGAGTCATATGCGTGATAAGAGTCTCACTTGCGATTCGCATGTCAAAGAAAAAAAAGAGAATATCGTCGCAGGTCAGGAAAAACGCGGAATAAGTATTCCGAATCGGGATTTTGCGGGATCGAGCCTGCTTCGTAATGGGACTTATAGGTCGAAGTTAGTCCTTCGACCTTACTCGAAGAGGAATTTCGATTGATGTGCAGAACGAATACGCCGATGAATTTGGCGGACCTTCATCCTGCACTGATGGCTTTCTGCCTCCGCGCTTACATCCTTGTACGCGCGGAGACACTTCCATGGCCCCATGGCGCACAGGCAGCGTGAACAAGAGGAGATGCCAACATGCCCCATTTTTCACGACGCACATTCCTGGAGCTGGCGGGCGCTAGCATGATCTGTGGATGCGCAGGCTCAACCAGCTCCGCTGGCGCCGGCCCGTCATCGGTACTGGTCTTTTCCGACGTGCACTTCAATCCCTTGTATGATGGATCGCTGCTTGCCAAGCTCGACGCCGCCGATCCCAGTCAGTGGCAGGCTATCTACGAAAAGTCCGCGATAACAGCCTTGACGCCGTACGGGACAGACACCAACTACCCCCTCTTCAAGCTCGCGCTCGCCAGCATGCAGAAGAACATGGCCGGATGCCAACTCGTAGTCTTTTCCGGCGATCTGCTGGGACACAATATCGCAGGGCTTTATACCCAAAATGGCGGAGCCAATAACGCCGCCGCCATCACTGCCTTCATCAACAAAACAACGGCTTTTGTTGCACAGCAGATTCGGGCTTGCGTCGGTTCGATTCCGGTAGTCTTCGCCGTAGGGAATTGTGACTCCTACACCGGCTACGGACCTGACAGCACATTCCTCACCGCAACGACCGACACCTTCTATACGCAATTACTCAACAGCGCCACCGACCGTCAGCAGTTCACGAGCAGCTTTCAGGCCGGAGGCTATTATTCTGTCGATCTGTTCGACAACCATCTGAAGGTCATCGGCCTGAATACGATTATGTGCGCGGCCTTGATCCTGCAGGATTATTCCACCCAGGTGAATGCGCAGTTCGCGTGGCTCGACACGCAACTGAGCGCGGCCAAAAGGCTGAACCAGAAGGTGTGGATCGTCATGCATGTTCCACCCGGCGTCTACCTGGGCGGCACAAACGACAATACCGGCCATCTATCGAGCGTCGCCATGATGTGGTACGACGACTATCAGGACAGTTTCCTGCAGATTCTTGCCAAGTATCCAGGCCTCGTGTCCTTCCTCACCGCCGGGCATACCCACATGGACGAATACCGCATTGTGTCAGACGAGCATGTGGTGGAGGTAACCCCGGGCATCAGTCCGGTTTTCGCAAACGATCCGGCCTACAAGTTATTCACCTTCGATAGCGCCACCTTCTCACCGGTCGATTACCAATCCATCAAATGCGCCCTGGCCGCATCGCCAAGCACATTCACAAGCAACTACACTTTTACCACCGCGTATTCGCTGCCCTCCTGCTCCACGGCGTCCCTCGTCAAACTGTTTCCCCAGCTTGCCTCGAATAGCACATTTCAGGCCTTCTTCAGAGCCGCGTACTTCTCCGGAAGCGCCTCGCAAAGCCAGATCACCAATCTGAACTGGCCAGCCTACTGGAGCTGCGTGGGAAATGTTACGGAGCTTGCGTTCATCAAAGGCGTCACCACCTATTCCTGAATCCTCCAGCGCGTGCAGCGCGGCTGGACAATGCAACCCGGACCCGCCAGCCAGGCAGCTCCTGCCTGGCTGAGCCGCAGAACCATCCTCAGCAACCTGCCTGCCGCTACAGGCAGGGCCGAGAACATGTGTGCGATGCATCGCAGGAAGAAGGTCCCATGAATGCGCAATCGATCAATCTGGTTCGGATAGAAGAAATGATGGGAAGGAGTAGTCTTTCTTTAATCTCCATCCCCTATCATTTTCTGTAATGAAAAATACCGTATGTTTCATGCGCTACACCTGCGTTGCCTTCTTGGTCCTCGTGTTGCAGGCAGCATTGCTTCCTGCGCAAGTCCGGATTGAAGCCTCCGATACCCAGATCACAGTCCACATCAACGGCAAGCTGTTTACGGCCCTGCAGAAGGGCGCCGACGCGCACAAACCCTATCTGGCGCCTCTCTTGACCGCGTCCGGCAAGCATGTGACCCGTGGATTCCCCATGGAGAAGATCACCGGCGAGCCCACCGATCATCCACATCAGCGCGGCGTCTGGATGGGGGCCGAGCATGTGAGCGGCATGAATCTGTGGGAGCTCGATCCCGCCGACCCTCAACCGCACATGGGCTCAATCCAGTTTCAGAAGGTGCTGGAAATGCACGATGGCCCCAAGAGCGGCGGATTCACCATCGCAGCCCAGTGGATCGATCAGGATGGAAAGCCCATGATCGATGAAACGTTGACCCTCACGTTTTATGCGGAGCCGGTCGAGAGCCGCATCTTCGATGTGGACCTGCGCCTCAAAGCCATCAAGCTGACCACCTTTGAAGACGCGCGCGACGGCGTAATCGGCATCCGGCTCGCACCCGCCTTCGCTGAAGATAAAACCGGCAAGGTGATCAATGCGGAAGGGCTCGAAGGTTCGACCAAGATCGAAGGTGCGCACTCCCCCTGGGTTGACTGGCAGGCCAGTCTCGACGGAGAAAAGGTTGGCGTGGCCATCCTGGATCACCCAGCCAATCGCCGCGCCCCTACCACCTGGCGCGCACGTGAATTTGGCTTGCTCTTTGCCAATCCCTTCGCACAGCGTTTCTATGACAAGTCCCGCGCCGATGGCAGCCTTGGTTTGCAGCCTGGTGACGAACTGCGTTTGCGCTATCGCTTCCTGATTCATCCAGCCGGCACAAATATAGCCGCGGCATTCAAGGATTACTGCACCCAATGAAAGCTGGATTTTTTGTACTGATTTTTGCCTTGTTGACTTGCCTTACCCAGCCCGCAATCGCCCGTACCTTGCACGGAACAATCACCGCGGGGCCCAACAAAACTCCACTTGCCAACGCCAGTGTGCTTGTGCAGGGCGGCGGACACGAGTATCGAACCACCACCGATGCCGAAGGGCACTATGCGTTCTCAGCGATCAGTCAGGCGCCGGCGTATGAAGTCATGGTGGAGGCCGCCGGTTTGCGTACCTTCACCCGCAGCCAGATCCATCTGTCTGATAGCGAGGAGCAGCCACTCAACATCACGCTCGACCTCGCAGACGTCCGCTCCAACGTGATCGTCACCCAAGGCATCATCAATCTGGAAGCGGCCAGCGCGGAGATCAGTCAGACCATCGATTCCACTGCCGTGCAGGAGCTGCCCAGCGTTACCCGCTCCGCAGCCAAGTACGCTTTGCTCGATCCGCATGTTCTGCAGCCGCTCGGGCTAGGCGCAGACTTCCAGGATGCCAACCGGCTCTCTATCAATGGCGCTTCCTACCGGCACACCAGCTACATGCTCGACGGCATCACCAACTACGACTGGGTGTATGCCAATGGTCCTCAAGCCGTAGTTGCCGTAGCCAGCGTCGACGATGTGAAGGTGATGAGCGGGAACTATTCCGCGCAGTATGGCAACTCCACCAGCGGCATCATCGTCCTCACCACCGCGTCCGGCCATGACGTGCATCATGGCTCCCTGTTTTCCTACATCCGCCCCAGCGGCCCGCAAGCCTCTCCGGCGCTCGCCACTTATCACACCCCCAATCAGAAGCTCGACTGGGGCGCATCGGCAGGCGGTCCGCTCATCAAGAACAGGACCTACTACCTGGGAACCTACGAGCGCGTTCAACAGGTTCGTGGAGCCTTTCTTACCAGCCCATCCACAGGCTTCTACAACGGGCAGGCCAACGAGTATTCCGGTCTGTTGAAGGTGGACCATAACCTCACACCGAAACACACTCTGACCACACGGTTGAACGGCAATCATCTGGCTACCGATAACGCCAACGACCGCATTGCCGGAATCAACAATCCCAGCTACGGACGCACCGCGCGCATCCAGTCCTGGGGTGGCCAGGTGACCGATCAAGCGATCATCGGCAATAGCGTCAATGTGGCCCGCTACGCCTTCACCAGCTTCGTTCCGGATAGTGCACGTCCCTTGCAGGCATCGGTGGGCGTATCTATTCCCAACTATCTGCAGGCCGGATACTCGACCTATAACTGGGTGCACGCCTATGCGGAAACAGGCAGCGAATTATTCGCGTTCCGTCGTGGCCGTCACGATCTCAAGATGGGTGGGGAGTTCATGCATGGGCATGTAAGAGATTATTCTTACTCGCTCTATGGCACCTATTCCTTCAACACGGCCACCGATTACGCCAATCAGAAGCCCTACAAGTACACACAAACCTATGGCGCGGCGGATGTTCAATATGGCCAGAACACTTTGAGCGCTTTTGTGCAGGACGATATCCGGCTGACCCCACGGCTCACGGCCAGCGCCGGCCTGCGCTATGAGTTCCAGTCCATCACCGATTCTCATCGCAATGTAGGGCCACGCATCGGCCTTGCCTGGGACGCCACAGGCGACAACAAGACGGTTCTGCGGGCAGGTGGCGGCGTCTTCTTCGACCAGTACTACATGTACCTGAACCGCCGCTTCATCGTTCTCGGTCCGCACTCGCCGCAGTTCAATTACACATGGGATTGCACGGCTGTTCCCAATCCCTGCCCAACCTATCCCAACTCCGTGGCGTCGCCTGCCAACGGCACACAAAGCGCGTTTGTCAGCTATCTGTATATTCCCGCCGATAAGCTGCAGAACCCGTACAGCCTGCAGTTTTCCGCCTCCATCGAGCGCGAGATAGCGCCTGGCACGCTGCTGACGGTGAGCGGCTTGCAAGTGCACACGCTGCGTCAGATGCGGGTGAACGACATCAATCACCCCACGCCTTTTATCCGTACCGCGGCAGGGCAATCGCGCAGTGTGTCGGCGGCCAACGCCACGCGTCCCTTCACCACCTATGCCGGCGTGAACAACGTCACGCTGGTGGACCGCATTGAAAACACCGCTTCCAGCATTTACCAGTCTCTGGATATTGCGCTCAAGAGTCATGCCGGACGCTGGGGTCAGGTGGACGCCCATTATGTGTTGTCGGGCTCGTATGCCTACGCCATGTTTTATGCCGACTACAACAGCGGCGTTCCTAACGAATGGATTTCGGGTTGGGATAAGTCGGAACGCGGGCCCAGCGATTTTTACGAACGCAACCATTTCATCGCGGATGCACTGCTGCATGGGCCCAGCAAAACAACGATCTCCATGGTAGGCAACTTTGCTTCCGGCCTGCCGGTGAATCCCATTACCGGCGTAGACAACAATGGCGATGGCTACACCGTGGATCGTCCCGTTGGCTTGGGCCGAAACTCTTTCCGCACGCCAGCTCAAAAGAATATCGACCTGGCATTGGCCAAGAAGATTTCGTTGCGCGAGCCGCTACTGCTCGATCTGCGCTTTGAGGCGCTGAACGCTCTCAACAACCGGAGCTTCCTGACCGTCAACAACATCTATGGAAACGGAGCAACGCCCATCGCGTCTTTCCTAACGCCCAAAGCCGGTGTTGCAAACACCAACCCATCCCGGCAACTGCAGTTCGTGGTCCGTTTTCTATTCTAAGAAGCTCATTCCTTCCAAGCATGCATATGGGGCTGCTCTTGCGGCCCCACTTTTTTCTACAGCGACAATTTCATGCACAGCGATCGAAGCGTGGATTCAAAGCTGCCCATCGAGTTTCAGTTCGATTCCAACTTCCTTGGCAACCTTCAGCATGAAGATGGATGGATCCTTGAGCCCCCACTGCACATAGGGCACAGTGAAGGAAGTCTGCGCGGTAACATGGTTCCCCTCGATATGCAGATGCATGGGCACTGTGAGATCGTGCGAGGAACCGTGGAGATTGAAGATGCCCGTAACCTGCACGGTCGAGTCTCCTGTCGCTGCAACAGTGCCTTGAAAGCTGCGCGGTTCAAAACTGATCTCGGTAAAGCGGCTGGCTTCCAGAACGTCTTTCTTCATCTTCTGATCGCGGCCCCCGTTGCCGCTCTCGCCGCTGAGCGGGTCCACCATAATTTTCCCGCCAATGGCGTGCGTGGAGTTGTCGAAGCTGACGCTACCGCTCTTCACATGAAACGATCCGTGAACGGCATGGGTGTTGCCACCCAACTGAAAGCTAATCTCGCTCGCGGCCGGGTTAACAGTAAAATTCTGTTGCTGCGCGCTGGCCGCCGGAACCAGGGCGAGGGCAAGAAGGGTAAGGCAAGCTAAGATGCGCATGATGTTACTCCTTGGTTGCGGGTGGTAGTGAGGTTCTGGCAAGAACGGTAGGCTGATGGGTGAGTGCACTCGAAGCCACGCGCGGCGCAAGCCAGAGTGCAATGGAAGCGATCTCTTCATCGCTGAGGACCTCATGGCCGGGCATGTCAGTCCCGGGCAGACCAAACTTGATCAGTCGCGCCAGCCGCACAGTGGTTTGCACATCTGGCAGGAAAGCGTTAGGAACAATTGGAATAGCCGCGTAGTCCTCCGGCGCATGCGAAAACGAACTCTTCCATGCGTGCAGCAACGTTGGCTGCTCACTATGGCACTGCGCGCACAAACGCTGATAGCACTGCTGACCACGCAGGCTACTGGCTCTTGCCAAGGCTTCGGACGCGGGACTCCACTGAGCCCTTTGCCGGCTCAGCTCAGGATCGGAGGCATGCAGACTGGCCAGGTATACCACAAGGTCGTCCCCCCGCTGGTCGCGGAAGAGCATTGCGTACGAGGGCATGATGGAACCGGGAGAAACCGCGGCTGGATCGATCATGTGCATTTTGATCCAGAGCGTGGAGCGCCGCGCGCCAATCATGGAGAGGTCAGGCCCCTGACGGCGATTGCCGATCAGTGGCGGCTTCTCCTGATGCACCTGCGCAATGGTGCGCACCGGGCCCCACAGCAGCACATCGGCAGTCCCCGGCCGCACATAGTGCGAATGGCAATGAATGCACCCTTCGGAGATGTACACCGCGCGGCCGCGTTCCATCGCAGTTTGCGGTAGGGCTGTGCCATTCGACCTTGCCAAGAAAACTCCACTGATTGCAGAGATCACCAGCAGGGCCAGCGCTTCGCGCGTTCGGACGCGCAAGATCCACAGCAGGACAGGCAGAAGAATCACTGCGCCCGCTATTGCAATCACCAGCAGCGGCACCTGATGAAGGTGTTCCGCCATACCGATGCCAAGTCCTGAACCCATCCACCCGGCGATGGCATAAAGCAAACCTGCCATGCGCGCCCGCTCGCTCGGAGAGTTGGCTCCCGAGAGCAGAGAGGGAAATGCAACCAGAGCCACCGAGTACAACGAAACGCCGCAAGGATAGAAGACTGAGGCCGCAATTGTTTGATCAGGATGCCGCAGCAGCAGACATGCAAGCGCCAGCAACAAACCAGCCGCGCCGAGTGTCCAAGCCGCGTGAAAGCGTTTCAGCATCCAAACGGACACAAGCGCCGCCGCCAGATGCAACGCTCCGTTGCTCCACAAATGCACATCGCCTTGCCATGTGCCGGCCTTCAACTGGGGCACATGCTGAAGGATGTAGAAGGCGGCTGAATCCAGCCAGACCAGCGCCAGAAAACTGATCAGCATCCACACCGGTCTTGGAGATAGGTACGGAAGTTGCACAGGGAACTCGCGCGTTATTCGCGGAACCAGCACGCAAGCCGCCAAGCAGAGGATGCCGGAAAGAATCGCCTGTGCTGAAGATGAAGCGGTAAAGACGACGGGCACGTTAGCCAGCCAATAGCCTGCACCAACGCCGAGGCCAATCTTGAGCCACGGATCTCTGCCTATCCAGTTGCGCAGTTCACTGGCGATGGTCACGGTGAGGACGGCCAGACTTGCGCCGATCAGAAAACTCAAAACTAGAGCGCAGGGCAGGTTTAGTTGCGCTGTGGATGCGAATGCCGCAAGGGCGGAGAGTGCAAGGCTAGCTTGAATGCGCAAGCGTGCACTCCAGCGAAGACCAGGGCCTGCCGTCAGCAGGCTGAAGAGCACGCCACCGAACGCCATGGCGGCCATCGCAGCCTTCAGGCTGAAGGCGTTGGTCGTCCATGCGGCCAGACGATCAAGAAAAGCAAATTGCGCAAAGATGAGAAAGTGGAAGTAGGTAACAGCAATCAGCAGGCAGGCCTTGAGGCTGTTCACGCCACTGGAAGACGCGCAAGGTTCCTGGCCCATCCGGTTCTCCGCATTCTGCGTGCTAGCAAGTGACATGGCTCAGCCACCTCCTGCGCAAGCCGATGCCCTGCACGCCAGCACACACCGCATCGAAGGCCGCAATCTGAAGCCATGGAGCGCTCAAGTGTGCAGTGAAAACCTGCACAGCCACGTAGACCGCAACACTGCTGCGCAGAATGGCTGTTGCCAGCCAGAGCATCTCCATGCGCTCGCGACTCCCTTTGCGCAGCAGGATCGGTACGCCACAGGCGCAAAGCAAGCCGACGCCAAAAACGAAGGAGCCAATATAGCCCATCAACACATCGGTCTCGGGCGCAACGGAGATGCCCATCATGCCGAGGGTGAATTGCGGGACGATCATCAATCCTGCGCCCGTGAGGGTATCCGAGCATGCAACTGCAATCTGGTACATCAGCAGAAGACGCTTCATGCCGCGATCTCCACGCCGGGTCGCAACGCAGACGGCGCGTGAACCATGCGCAAATCAGCGAGGAGCCAATCGAGGGAGGCCCAGAGCATTCCCACTCCTGAAAGCACACGCAACGCATAGATGAGATTGCGCCCTGGACCGGGCTGGATGGTAAAGGCCGGATTGCCGCCTTCGATCCAGCCTGCGATTGACATCAACGCGACGTAGAGCAGCACGGAATAATTCCAGATGAGACGGGAGCGGCGATGGCTGAAGAGCTTTCCCTGTTCACCGGGCAACTGTTGCAGGATGAGGATGAGAAAAGCCGACAGGCATCCGGCGACGGCGGTCAGCGAATGCCCGACGAGCGCATCCGTAAACTTGATGCGGTCCAGCACGCCCGGCAGGAAGGCGATCCATCCGGCCAGCACCAGGCCAATCCACCACAACAGAAAAGCCTGCCGCCATGCCTGTGTCGCAGCACGCCAAACAAAGCTCCGGTAATAAAGCGGGAGCAGGACGGTCCACACCAACATGAGTCCAAGGCTGAGGTACTGCGTAGGAACGTGATGGCTCACATCCGCGTGATCGATGCCGGCGCAAAAGATGCCCTCGCTCAGCAGAGCGATCCACGCCACAGCGTACCAACGCGAGCGCACAGGCCGGCGTTCCACTATGGCCATGGGCAACATCAGCAGCAGGACAACCACTCCTAACGACGATTCGAGTTGACTGGCTCCGGTTGGTCCTCCGGTCGCAGGATTGAAATGCGGATAAACTGTGGGGCTCGAGGCCATATAGATGGCCACGGGAACCGCTGCCAACAAGACGAGCGTCAGAACTCGACCCACAATCTGCGGCCAGCGCGTCCAGCGGTACGCACGCAATCCATCCAGGAAGGCTACAACCAGGAGCAGCCAGAGCATCTGCATTGAGAGCGAAAAGAAGATGCGCGCAGGGCCAGACCAGTCGAGAAAAAGCTTGCCGCTCGAACCGCCGTTCAGCCAACTCCACGAGCCCAACACAAGGCTGGCCGACCACAACCAGACTGCTGGCCTTGCCCAGGAGCGCACCGTGCTGGCCCCCACCTGATAAACGTGGAAGAGCATGGCCAGCATCGGCAGGCAACACCAGCCAAAGAGGCCAAGATTCATGTGGACCATCATCCACCGGCCGTAGCTCCACTCGCCCATCCAACTGCCGGGCGCGGGAAACAGCAACAACAAGGAGAGCATCACGCCGAGAGCATTCATGAGCACGAGCCAGGCCAGAGCGTGGCGTACGGCACTGCACAGTCCCTCATCGGAGCGTGTAGCATCCATCGGTGAACTAGAGGCTTCCATAAGAAGCCTCCTCCAGTAATCGGCCATCGCGCATTTCGATGGTGCGCTGGCAACGCGCCGCCAATGCACGGTCGTGCGTGGCCATCAGCAGGGTGAGCCCATCGGCTGCAACAGTTTCGAGCAGCAGTTGAAAGACAGAGTCCGCCGTCTTTGCGTCGAGCGAACCGGTGGGCTCATCCGCCAGCAACAGGTGCGGCCGGTTCATCAATGCCCGACAGATGGCCGTGCGTTGCCGTTCACCGCCGGAGAGCTTTTGAATACGTGAGCCCAGCCGGGCTTCAAGACCCATGCGGGAGGCCAGCTCGCGCACGCGTTCTTCCGCCATGGCGCGGCGCGTGCCCGCGGCAACCGCCGGGATCAGGCAGTTTTCCATCAGCGTCAGGTCAGGGAGAAGATTGTGCAACTGGAAAACAAAACCAACCTGATGGCGCAGCAGATCCAGCGCGCGATTGCCATCCGCCAGCGGCTTGCCTTCCACAAAGATCTCGCCCTTATCGGCAAAGTCGAGTCCACCCACAAGATGCAGCAAGGTACTTTTGCCACAGCCCGATGGGCCGCACAGGGCAATGCTTTCTCCAGTTTGAACGGTCAGGTCAATGCCGCGTAGCACCTCGATGGCGCCTTCGTCATAGCTCTTCCACAGGCCACGTGTTTCCGCCATAACTGCCGTGGGAGCCGAAGCAGGGAAGTGTTCGAGAGAACGATTCTGGCTCATTCGAAACGCAATGCCTCCACGGCGCGGATGCGCATGGCATGAAAAGCGGGATAGAGCGCGCCCGCGATGCCGGTTAAAAGTGCCAGCAGCAGAACCAGCAAAAGCACCGCCGGCTGCAGGGATGCATCCACATAGCCGTGCAGCGCCGGAATGTACTTCATGGCGATCAGAAGCACACTGCCTGCGCCTAGTCCCAGCACCGCGCCAATCATTGACAGAACCGTGGCCTCCGACAGCACCAAGCTGGCAACCTGTAGCCGCGAAAATCCATTCACGCGCAAAATGGCAATCTCGCGTATGCGCGAAAAGACTGACATCAGCATGGTGTTGGCTATGCCAAAGCCGCCGAGCAAAAGTCCGCATCCGCCCACTGCCCATGCGGTTGCCTTCAGAATGCGAAATTGCGAATAGGTGCGGTCGAATTCCTGATTTTCAAGCGCAGTCAGATTCGGATAGGTGGCGGCAATGCGCGCTTTGAAAGCGCCAACTTCCTCGGCCTTGCGCAGCTTAACGGTGATTACTGAGGAGCCATCTTTATGGAAGAATTGTTGCGCAGCCTTGAGCGGCATGAAGACTCCGCCATCCTCGAAGCCATTCGAGGTGCGAATGACGCCGGCCACGGGAAAGAATCCATGACCAACCGGTACCGTGTCGCCACGATGGGCATGCAGAAAACCCGCGGCACGCTCACCGAGCACAATGGCTTGGCCCTCACTGCGAAACTCCGCTGCGCTGCCCTCAATCCAAGTGGCCTTGCGTAGCCGGGCATCCTGACTCGTGATGCCGAAGCAGGTGATCACCGGCTGATCATGACTCGAGACAATTCCGAAGACTACGGCGTCGGCATGTTCCACCATGGGCCATCCCGCGATCTGTCCGAGTGCATTGCCGGGCACTTCGCTGAAGAAGAGGTCGGAAACATTCTTCTCGAAAACAATGCTTTCGCTGTCGCTGGCCAGCAGGCCCGAGAACATGCCCACCGCACCCTGCAGAATGGTGACCACCGTCAGCATGGCTGCCACACTGGATGCAATACCGGCAATACTCATCAGCGTACGAACACGATGGCGCAACAAGTTGGTTATAATCAGGCGCAGAATCATGCCAGCGGCTCCGTCCTAGTTCCTCCACACAGGCCGCGCAATACAGAATGTTCATGGTGAAGGCCAGAACGCAATTGCTCCAAAAAGACTAGCTCCGGAATGCGACGACAGAGATGAGCAAAAACGTTGTCGCCATGAGCCAGCAATCGCTCCAGGCGCGCAAACGCCGGCCCTATGCCTAACTCGATTGCCAGATTGGGTCGATGCAGAAGAGCATCCCGCGCCGCTGTCTTCCCTGAAGCTTCATCCGATTGCAACAGATCCTTCAGATCATCGGCGGCCTGATAAGCCAAGCCCCAGGCCTGTGCCAGACGTTCAAGCCGCGTGAGCACGTCTTGACTGGCGCCTCCCATCCGCGCCGGCCACACCAGCGCCAGACGAATCAGAGCAACCGTCTTCTGGCGCGCTACCTGAGTTGCCTGTCCCATGCCAGGATATGGCGATGGATTGAGATCGCGGCTTTGCCCGCTCAAAACGCCACTCAGACCGAGCATCTGTTCCAGATAGTCTGCGGAGGTGGCAGCGGATTCAGGCTCTGCCTCTGCCATCGCCTTCCATGCCAGAGCATAGGCCCGATTGATCAAGGCAAGCGCGGCAAGAATCGCTTCGTGGTCGCCATAGACGCGATGGACACAGGGCGCACCGCGCCGCTCACTGGCGTCGTCCATGCAGGGCAGATCGTCTAGCAACAGCGAAGCGGTGTGGAAATATTCAATCGCAGTTGCCGCATGCAATGCTGCGCGAGCCGGAACGCCAAAGGCTTGCGCCATCGGAAAGGCTACACGCATGCGTATCAGCGATCCGGGCGCGGCCAGTGTGTGCCTCAGCGCTGCCGCCAGCACCGGGCAACAAGCCTCCGGCAGTGGAAGCTGCCTATGGAAAGCATCTACCAAAGGATCGGAATGCACCAGGCTGAGCTGTGTTGTGCCAAAGGCTGCACCAACAGCAGAATCAAGATCGGGTTCGAAGGCCAATGCACGGGTGGTCGCCATGGGAAACCTCTTGCAGCCTTGCTGCTCTCTCCATCTGACGTCTTGTGCACGGTCACGGCACTGGCTTTCTTCATGACGTTTTGTTCATCTTCAGTCACGCCACTGGTGCGGAAGGGCTGTTCCATTGCCGCCAAACTGTACTACCATCCGTCTATGCGCATTCTTCTGGTCGAGGACGAACCACCCATTCAGGATTTTCTGAAGCCCGCGCTTGTTGAGGCTGGCTGCCAGGTTGATCTGGCAGCCGATGGGCGCGCGGCTGTGGAGATGGGGGTGGCCAACCGCTACGATGCGTTGATTGTCGACCTGGGATTGCCGGATGCGGATGGTCTCGAAGTGATCGAGCGCCTGCGCCAATGCGGACAGTCCGCGCCAGTGCTGATCCTTTCGGCACGCCGCACCGTAGATGACCGCGTGCGCGGCCTGGAGAGCGGTGGCGACGATTACCTGACCAAGCCCTTTGCAGTGGCCGAACTGCTGGCCCGCTTGCGCAACCTGCTCAAACGTTCCGCAGCTCAGCCATTGGCCGAGCCCACACGCTTGCAGGTCGCCGATCTGGAATTGGATTTGCTCCGCCGTCAGGCCTTTCGGGCCGGACAAAAATTGCAATTGACCCAGCAGGAATTTTCTCTGCTCGAATATCTCTGCCGCAACACGGGCCGCATGATTACGCGCAGCATGATTCTGGAAAAGGTTTGGGGCATGCGCTTCCAGCCCGATACCAATGTGGTCGATGTGCATATCTATCGATTGCGCGGCAAAGTGGATGTGCCGGGCCAACCACCGCTGATCCGTACCCTGCGTGGAGTGGGCTATGTTCTGGACGGGAAGTAAGCCCATTCTGCAAAGTGCGGCCTGGCGCATTTCGGCCTGGGCAGCCCTTGCCTACGCCTGTGGAACCCTCTTTGTTTTTGCCGCGCTGCACAGGTATGTTGCAGACGACATCGAGCGACGCAACGACGCTTGGCTTGCGGGTGAAGTGGAGGTGCTCGGCGACGTGGCCGAGCGCACGCCGCGCAATGCGCTCTATGAACGCGTTGTCGAAGAGGTTGCCGAACTGGCTTCGCGTGAGGTGCCTAACCGGCAGGCCGATGAACAAGCGCCGCAAGATGCGGTGTTCTTTCTGGAAATCACTCCGCAGGGCACGCCGTTCATCTGGGTTGGGCCTGGCAAGTCAGCGCCCTTTGTTGCCGCACTCAGCCGCATGCATGCTGCCAGCGATCATCCCTTTACCCTTGCGCTGCGGGACTACCGTATACCCTTTCGCGTTGTTGCCGTGCAGATCAACGATGGAAGCACAATCTACCTTGGCCTCTCGGAACGCGATCAACTCCGCGTCTTGCGCCACTTCCGTTTGCGCTTTGCGCAGATGTGGGCTCTGCTTGTGCTGCTGGGAACCGCCATTGTCTTTTCCATCAGCCGCCGCGTGCTCAACCGTGTGCGCGGCATTACAGAAACGGCGGCGCGGATCGATCACAGCGATTTGAGCGCGCGCGTCCCCACCACCAAACGCCAGGATGAGATCGGGCAATTGGCGCGCACCTTGAACCACATGCTCGACCGCATTGAAACCGCCATGCATCAGCTCCACACCATGACTGGATCGCTGGCCCATGACTTGCGCAGTCCGCTTACAGCCATACGCGGCAATCTCGAGGTTGCCCTCACGTCTGCAGAAGAGAAGGATCGACAGAATGCCATCATCCTTTGTGTCGAAGAGTTGGACCGGTTGACCAACTTTCTCGATACCTCGCTTGACGTAGCCGAAGCACGCGCCGATGCTCTGCGACTGAACCGCGAACCGGTCGATCTGGATGCCATGCTGCGTGCCATGGTGGAACTTTATGAACCCTCGCTGGCGGAACGCGGGCTCAAACTCGACTTTGCCGGCAGCGGACAGGCATCGATCCTCGGCGACCTGGGCCTGTTGCACCGCATGCTGGCCAATCTCTTCAGCAACGAGGTTGCGCATCTGCAGCCTGGAAATCACATCTCCTTGCGGCTGCAGCGTGTCGAACAGGGCATTGCACTCTCGCTTGAGGACGATGGACCCGGATTTCCCGTCCAGGTTCTGGAGCGTGCCTTTGGGCAAAAAGTCAAAGGCGCGGCTTCAAAGGGGCATGGACTTGGACTGGCTTTTGTAGAAGCCGTCGCTCGAGCGCATGGAGCACAACTCGAACTCGGCAACAAACCGTCGCACGGCATCCATATCCGCATTCTGTTTCCTGCCGCATGAGAGCTGGCGATTTCTTATCTAATCTCGGAGTAAAACTATTTCTCGTTGCGTTCCAGGTTAACGAACTGAGATCGAGAGAGCTTGCCTGCGTACGCTTGCAGAGTGCCAAACCTTCCTGCTCACGATAATCTATTCCATGGGCAGGAAACGGAGAGATACTTCGGCCCGGCAACTGGAGGCAGTGGAAGTCTGTTATGCAGGGTGATTTCAGAATCGGTGAGCGTCTTGTGCGCCCCATGCTCAATCTCATCGAATTCCAAGAGACCACTCTGCGGCTGGAACCGAAGGTCATGCAGGTTCTGCTTGTACTCGCTGAGCATGGCGGCGATGTTGTAACCCGCCAGGCGATTCGCGAAGCTGTCTGGCCAGACATCTTTGTGGGCGACGATGTTCTGATCCGCGCCATCTCCGAGTTGCGCCGTGCATTCCAGGACGACCCGCATACCCACCACACCATCGAAACAATCCCCAAAGTTGGCTACCGTCTGATTGCTCCCCTCACCGCTATGGAAGCGGAAACAGAGCAAGAAACCGAGCATGCCGATACCGACGTGGCCCCTGCGGCTGAAATAAGTGTCTCCCCGGGATTCACACCTCCAACTGTGGCGAATGTGCCCGGATTTGCCAAACGGCACAGAGAACTGCTTTTTCTGGCTTGCGGTTTCGCAACTTTATTGGCAGCGATCGCGGCTACGATTCTGCTGCCTCTGTTCCACCCGCTGCCATTCCCGACTACCATCGCCATACACTCCGGCATGCTGGAACACACAGCCGTGGAGATTCCTCAGGAGTCCTGCCCGTTAATCGAGGGTGCTGTCTATGAGGTAGAAAATCAGCAAACCGGCTCGGTTCTGGAAGTGCCGTATGCCTCGGCGATCAACGGCACACTGCTGGAGGAATGGAAGAGCAACCAGGGGGAGAACCAGCACTGGATCCTCAAAGCAGATGGACCCTACTGGACCTTTACCAACGTAGCCAGCGGCAAGCTGCTGGACGTGCCGGGCGGGGCTCGCACGGTGGGCATTCAACTGGATCAATGGCAGCCCAACCATGGCGGCAATCAGAACTGGATTGTTTTGCCTGCAGCAAACAAGACCTGCAAGATCATTTCCCAAGCCAGCGGCTTACTGGTGGATGTGAGTGAGGGCAGCACAGTCAACGGTACCCCCATCATCCAGTACCTGGATAACGATGGACTGAATCAGCACTGGATCTTCCGCTTGGTCAAGAAACCGGTTACGGAGCGCCCTCGCTGATCGACGCTCCAGAAGAAACATCCGAGCCTGTCCGTGGGCTCCAGAAGGGCTTCCTCAGATCAACGTCCCGAACAGGAGCCTCTGAAGCCAGAAAACGCCGTCACGGAACTCCCAAAAGGGCCAGACTCCGTCCGGATTGCTTCCCCGCAGCCCAGGATTTCCCCGCGACGCCGCGCTATCCAAGGAGCGGACTGGCTTCAAGGTCAACTTTTAACATGCAATAATATCAATAACATGCAGCGATTCGTAAAAAGCTCGGCAAATCCTCAGGTCTTCTCCCTTCCCAATTGATTCGTTGTGTCCATAGCTTTATCACGCTGAACGAGTCCTTTTTGCCAACCGCATGATCGAGTTGACCGAAGGACCTTCAGTAGCAGGGCTGAGGACAGAAAGCGGGCGAAAGAGAGGGGAAGACAACCCAAGGGCAAGGGAAGTCGCTGCCATAAAGAAAACGTTTCCTATTTGACCCTTCCGTTCCCCTTCTCCAACTCTTCCTCGCGGCCACTCCCTGCTGATTTGATCCATCCCTAACAGACGCCCGCCAGACTGGGCGCGCAACCGTCCGTTGAACGGACAAGAGGTGCTTGTTCCATGAAATTGAGAGGCTATTTACTGCTACTGCTGCTAAGCCTCTGCTTCCAGATAGCGTGGGGGCAGGAGTTTACAGGACGGGTGTCGGACCCGCAGGGGGCAGACGTGAACCAGGCCACCGTTGTGGTTCGCAATCTGCTGACAAATGAAAACATTACCACTCAAACCAATAGTTCCGGTGTGTATACCGTTCCTTATCTGCGACCTGGGCAGTTCAGCGTCAGCGCCTCAGCTCCCGGATTTGAGACGTTGCTCAAGGACAAGATCACGCTGGAAGCCGGCAAAACCGGCGTGGTGAACTTTGTCCTCAAAGTGGGTTCGGTGGCAGCCACGGTAACTGTTGAGGCCAACGTCAACCTCGACCTCGGCAAAGCCGACCGCGGAGAAGTGGTCGAAAACGCACGTGTCACGGAAATGCCGTTGAATGGCCGCGATCCCCAATTGCTGGCCGAACTCAATGCCGGAGTGATCTGGGGAAACAGCCAGAGCTACTCACAATATCAGCGCCCCTTCGACAGCACCATGACCAGCCTCATGATTAATGGCGGCGGAGCCGGCAACAACGTACTGCAACTGGACGGCGTCAGCAACGACGCCGGCAACGGCAATGGCGTGACCGGATATGTTCCGCCCGTGGATGCTGTACAGGAATTCAAGATCGTCACCAATCCCTACGACGCGCAGTATGGACGTGGCCAGGGCGGCGTGGTCGATATGATGCTCAAGAGCGGCACCAACCAGTTGCATGGCGACGTGTACGAGTTTGCCCGCCGCACCTGGCTGGATTCCAACACCTGGCAGAACGACTACTACAACGCGCAGACTCCGGGCAGCGCACCGAAGGGCCAGCACAAACTCGATCAGTACGGATTCGAACTGGATGGTCCTGTCTATCTGCCGCACCTTTACAACGGCCACGACAAGACCTTCTTCCTGCTGCAATTTGAAAACTGGGACGAAAAGGTTCCCAGCACCATTGTGGCTTCGGTTCCCGATCCAAAATGGTTGAAGGGCGACTTCAGCAATCTGCAATGGTGGACGGGCAGCGCCTATGCGCCCATCACGCTGTATGATCCCACGACCCTGCATCAAAACACGAGCGGTAGCTGGGTTCGAACCGCATTCACCAACAACCAGATTCCCACGGCGCGTTTCAACGCTGCTGCGCAGACGCTCCTGTCGTACTATCCAGCGCCCAACGTAACGCCGCCCTCGGGCAGCAATCCGTTTGCCAACAACTACGTCACCAAAAACCCCACCACCGATACCTACCGCAACGTACTGGGCAAGATCGACCACAACTTTGGCACCCAGGACCGGCTCTCCCTGCGCTATGGCTACTGGGAGCGCTGGGAAGTGCGCAGCGACAACGGCATGCCGGGCATGGCGAAGTCAGGTGCGGAGCCGTTTGGACAGCATGGTCCCAGCTTTGCGGCGGACTGGGTTCACACCTTCTCGTCCTCGCTGGTCTTTGATCTGCGCGGATCCGTCATCGTGCGCTACAACGGCTGGAATAACGGCCCGCAGAATTTCCCCATGAGCTCCATCGGCTGGGATGCAACCCAGTTGGGCACGCACATGCCCTACATGAAGCTGAGCGAGTTTGCGTATCTGGGCAACCAGGGCGCAAACATCGACGTGGAGAATGCCGCAGCTCTGCTGCCCACCGTCACCTGGATCAAGGGCAAGCACAGCTTCCATTTCGGCGCCGATCTGCGCGATCTGCAGAAAGCCGTCAAGTCTACAGAGAGCGGCCCCAACTTCTGGATCGATCGTCAGTGGACACAGTCCAACTACATTGCTTCCAATTGGACGCAGGACTCGGGCAACTCCATTGCTTCGGCCATGCTGGGCACGGCTTCCAGTGGCGGCACTTCAACCATCGCG
>Ga0207738_100001_pt1 | contig 133807 bp, 235 predicted proteins | sample LuqExpMetagenom9_FD_187767 | JGI IMG/M metagenome (GOLD analysis project Ga0207738, IMG submission 187767) | Tropical forest soil microbial communities from Luquillo Experimental Forest, Puerto Rico - Sample 9 (SPAdes) | ecosystem: Environmental > Terrestrial > Soil > Tropical forest ... | reverse complement strand
ATCAGATGGTCATTATCCTGAAACAGTAGGTTATCGTTGCCTTTGCCATAATTGTGGCGCTACATGGAATGAGAAAGCATGAATATAGAACTAAATAATAAGGAGCGAAAGCTCCTCAACAGATTAATAGGTGATATAGAAACTGAAAGAATATATAAAGCAACAGAATTACCATGGATTGAAGTACCATGGAAATATAGAGAGGAGTTAATAAGGATAGATAAAGAAGCAAAAGAAGCAAAAAGAATAGCCCGTGAGAAAATATATTTATTAGCAAGAGAACGAATTGCAAATGAACCAGAACATAAAATCAGGAGATGGTTAGATGAAAACATTATTAAAAGAATTAGGAAAGAGCAAACGGACAAACATGTACGACAGTAAAATAAAGCTTGAATTACCTAAAAAATATAATCAATTAACCAGAGATGAAGTAGATTTAATCAATACTGAATATATTAAAGACAAAGACCCTGTATATATAGTACAAGATAATGATATAAAATCATTATGTTTAATTGGTTTACATATAGATGAAGAACCACCTAACTGGGATAAACTTCAACAATATACGGAAAACACATTTTATAATGCCGTAAAAAAGCTTAAGAGGGCTCAGAATGGGAAGAATAAGAAAGTGGCTGAGGAAGAGATGGGTGTTGCATCGGGAGAATGAGCGAATAGCTTATTCTTACCAATATGGTATAACCATGGATGAAGCTAAAGGAATTTTATTCCGTAAAAGAATGGATAGAGCAAAAGAGATATTGGAGAATGATAATATGGAAATAGATGAGTATGAAATAGAAGAACTAATAACGTTACTGACAAGTTATTACGAAATGTTGTATAAAGAATTCAAAGAACAAGAAGACAAGTTAGCGGATTTCGTATATAGTTCTTACACAGGAAGATTAAATGAAATAAAAGACAAAATACGTTCACTTGAAGGGAAAATGGGAACGGATTACTACGATTATGTGGAGCTGAGTGAAATATGATTCTTGAACCTTTTATTTTTTGCCTAGCTGGTCATTATTTAGGTGATTATAGCCTACAAAATGACTACATGGCATCATATAAAAGATTTGATACATATGTACTATTCGCACACGCTATGTGTTGGGTTTCTGTTATAAGTATAGCCCTAATGTATTTTAATATTTTAACCCCAGCTAAGTTTGCTTTTTTAGTAACTGGACATTTTGTAGTAGACTTCTTAAAAACAAAAGATGTCTTTGGTATATACATAGATCAATTATTACATGTGATTCAAGTAGTAATTGTAGCCTTCTTATAGACACCTTTATATAGTCACAGATTGACCCTATAATCACAGGGGTCTTCAGAAAGGAGTAGTAGGTTCTGATTCACTTCGGAACCAAACCTCAGCCCTGAGAATATAGGAGACTATATAATGTATGAAGAATATACAAAAGAAGAAATTAAAGAGCTCAAACGAGAACGAAAAATCGAACAGAAAATAAACGAAGCTCTTAAAAAAGGTTCTCACAAAAACACAACTAACTTCTAATTTTAAAGTGATTTTATGAAATTTTTATACCCACCATCTGTAGATTGGGACTTTATGTTTCAACGACCACACCAATTAATGACTAGTTTTGCCAATATAGGGCACACCTCTTATTTTGTTAACACGAAACCGATGTCAGAAATTGAAGAGATTAAAGAAAACTTATTCCTCATTCCGCAAACAACATACTACGAAGAAATGGACTTTGATGTATTATTTTACTCATATCCACCGATTGGTATTACAATGTTGAATATAACTGACCCCAAGTTCACTATTTTTGATAGCGTAGATGAACCGACAGATGGGGTATTTTCTTTTTGGAATGCAAACAACGCTTATTACGAATCCCTGGAACGCGCTGATTTAGTGCTAGCAACGGCTGATTCTTTATATGAAAGGGCAAAAGAATACAACGATAATGTAATTTTATGTCCTAATGCTTGTGATTTTTCTTATTTTGATACTCCACAACCACAGCCAAGCGAAATTTTAGGCTTCACTAAACCTATCATATTGTACTCAGGAGCCATAGCGAGTTGGGTTGATATAGACCTGATAGTCAAATGTGCACAAGCTATGCCAGAGTACGAATTTGTGTGTATAGGCGCTGAATTTAATGACACTTTCCCTAAGAAAGTACCAGCAAACTTACACTTCTATGGTCATAAACCATATAATCAAGTAGCTGGTTTCATACAAAGCGCAACAGCATGTATAATACCTTTCAAAGCAGGTGACCCAGAAGTCGAAGCATGCAATCCAATAAAAATGTGGGAATATTTCGCATGTGGTAAGCCAGTAATCTCAACAGCAATGCCTGAGACCAATCGAAAAGGAGTTTATTGGTCTGAAACAGAAGAAATATTCATGGAAAATATACATCGGGCTGTCGAGAAAGATTGTACAGCTTGGAAGAATTATAGAAAGTATATAGCGAAAGAAAACTCATGGGATATGAGAGCATCTCAAATCGTTGAAGAAATCAAGCGTCTATCCTAGCGAAAGCTTTATATACTATAAAAGCTAATTTTAATATGACAATAACATATCTGTTCACATTGTCGCATTCTGTATTCCCTCTGTAGGGCAAGTTCCGTTTATTCCTTTTATTTTCTTGCCCTACAATCCTCTTTTTAGGTTGTAACTAACCCCAAAAAGTTACTAATTGAAGTACTTATAGAGCTTATTTTTACATTTAAGAAGCTAATTTTAAGATAAATTTTTTGTAACCAGTAACTTGCTTCACATAGGAACCCCCCATATAATAATGTTCGTGAGGGTCAAAATTTTCTCATGAGGGGTCACTACTTCAACTCTTAGTTACTATAACTATTATATTTTTTTATATATATAATAATAATAAAGAGGGCACTTGCTAAAATACGCCCTAAAACATGTAACCTGGGCAATGTTACAGCAGGTTGCTAGGGGTTTACTATAATATGGGTTAATAGAGCATATTACCTATAGGCATGTGCTTGCATATCACTATAAATCTACTAGATATGGTTACTAATAATTAATACAAAAATAGAAAAATAGATGAGGTTACTTATTCCTCATCGGATGAGATAAACATCTCTAAAAATTCTTGGTAAGGCCATCTTACAACCTTGACCACTTTCTTCCCACGTCTTACTGTTGTGAGAACTCCATTCAATTTAGCCGCTAACATTTTCAAACTGATGGTCATATCAAATTCTCTTTCGAGGTCAAAGCCAATACCTGCATCTACTTCTACAAATGCTTGACCTTTGTTAGCTCCTCTTTGAGAAACATACTGACTTATCCAATCAGCTTTTGCCCCTTTAACTACGTTTTGTACTTTTTCTTCTATGGTGACGACTCTTTCTGATTCGTTGCTGTAAACGTCTGAACTCTTTAGTACTAGTTTTCTGAATGCAGCCAGCTCGTGCGCTTCTTCTTCGTCTGCTGTGTTTTCTAAGTCTTCTGTTGCGTTGCTTATTTCTTGCATCCATTCTGGTGTCTCCATACCTGCATGTTCATATACTGCGTTCCATATTATTTCACTTGCAGTTTTCCAATCATTATCCAATATACTTGGGTCGGCTTGTATGTAGTTTGCCGTGAAAGCCCCTATTGCGCCCAGTTTACTGAGTGGTCCTTGACTGTTTTCTGGGTCGAATCGTTCATTGAAGGCGCGTCTGTCTGCTTCTGATCGGATTGATTCTCTCATAAATTCGATGGTGTTCATCCTTGCCCCTAGTGCTGCGTTGTTCGGACTGGAACTGTTGGATGTTATCATCACGGGTGCGAGAGCGGGGATTTGTTCATAACGACCACTGTGTGGGTTGTATCTTCCTCGTACGTGTAGGTAGAATACTGCGTTTTTGAACATGGCGGTGAGCCACTTGGCAGTACGGCTGAAGATTTTCTCTCCTTCGTCAAACAGTATCGGGAAGGTTGTTTCAGAGAGAACTTTACCGAAGTTGGCCTCCGAATGGAGGTCACCGTGTGATTTCATTGTGTCTTCTAATGGGCGTTGCCAAATATGGGCACCCAGTAAACACATGATTGTTTTACCGACCCTACTTGTTCCGTATAAATATAGCGCACCCATTTTGTCACTGTCACCTTTCTGTCTTTTGAGATAACTGAAAGGAGACATAAGAGTCCAGTGTAATACAAAATTAAGTTGTGGTAGGAACTCTTCGTAATGTGTGCTGAGTTCTTCGAGTTCATTAACAGCTTCATATAAATCTTCCTCTGTTGCTTCTTCATATTCTAACGTTGGCGTGTAACAAGCAGTGGAATCACTGTGGTCTACACCGGGGCGGGCAATATGGAAGAAACCATCGTACGGTGGATCATACCGTTTTTCCATTAGACCTGCCTTGTGGAGCGTCAATGCCGCCTCCTGTAAGACCTTGCCGACTTTGGTTGGGTCAGGGATTGCGCCCTGTATTTCTCCTATTTCGCCTGAACAGCCGGAACTGTATTCAGGGCCAATCACTGCTGTATCATCCATTTGAGTAGCGATGAACCACTCATACATGGAACTTCCACCTTTGTACATTGGCATGTAACGTATAACTTTATCTGCTGAAAAATAAGCTATTTCGTTGTATTTTGTTTCTTCTGCTTCTGATATGTCATCTTCGTTTGGTATGACGTTGACAAAACCCATGGATTTCTGGTCAAAATCAATAACAAAAAATGTCAGAGGTTTCGAAGATACTCTTCTGTATATTTTCCCTTTCATTCCTGGTTCTTCTTGTACATAGAATTGTTTATTTTCTTGGTACATATTAAAACCAGGAATAAATGTGAACTTTGTTAGTTCTGCACTTAAATCTGCGATTTCCATATGAATCCTCCTTGTAAGTAATACTTTTCTGTCAAATTGTATGTCCACATAAGTTGTCCAGACCTATGCGGTATAAGGTATTTTGGGCTGTTATAATATAAACTTTTTGTGCATAATTTCCAAAGTTTTAAATACTAGATAAACCAAAGTCTAGTGTAGACGTTGTTTCATTGAAAACAACTGCAAAACAAGGTGAAAAATATGTCAGAAAATTATGCGATAAATGTGGTTTTTTCAACTCCACTGAAAGATAGTGAAAAAGAAGAATTAAAACAAATATTCGAAGACGCAAAAGAAGAATACCTACAAAATCTACAGAGAAAAAGAGCAGTAGACGATATAATAGCTATTCTTGAAGAAGCAAAAAGTGATAATGTAGTAACAAGTATCAGTTATGAAAACCTATGGGATAATGATGAACTAGTTGGAAGAAAAATAATCATAGACTGCAGGAAGGATTAGATGTTAGATATTCAGGGATTGTATAACACAGCAAAAGAAATTTTTGGAGCTTCCTTTGACGCTTTACAAGTGAAAAACAAATCTTCGATTGACCTTATAATGAAAAAAGGATATAATCTTGAAAGATTAGAAACTTTCCACCACGCCTTAGATTTCAAACATGAAGACATAGTAATAACTATTAGTGGAAACATAAGAATTGATTTAGTTAAGCCTGGAGTAATTGCAAAGAGGAAATTATAATGTCACCAAAAACTGGAATTTATTCATTAGGTGGGGTTTTTGCAGTTATGCTCATTGTGATAGTTGTTTTGACCTCCGGCTGTACAGACCAGGGTCTGGTAAATCAGACACAAAATAACTCACCGGCAGAACCTCAAGAGCCAACAAATACTTACGGAAGTAATTCTGCTGATTACCATTATACAATCAGTAGGATAGTAAAATGTCCAATGTGCCATCAGTCAGATAAAGTATATCCAGAAAGATACGGATATTACTGTCAAAGAGAAGGCTGTGCATTTGCTGTAACAATGTGACTAACATGTTAGTCACATTTTCTCTTTTGCTACAAAAACAGACAATAGTGGAGAGTAGATTTCGAATAGAAGACGACAGTTGGACACCTCCACGATTTATAAACGAAGATGTAGCTACTCTTGAAAAAGTATTTGAGTATCATGAGTATATCAGAGAATACGGTATTTTACCAGACCCTGGTATGAAAATTATGATACACAGTGAAGAATACAGAGTTAAAAGTAGCACATTACGACCAGAACATATAGACATAGAATTAGTACCAGTAGCAAAAGTATACGTAGATGAATTTACAGTTGAAAAATATTTAAGTAGGGGATGGAGATATGGATGATTTTGCAACTAGTTTTTATGGCGCATGTTGCTTTATGATAGCTATGTACCTAGTTGCCGGTCATAGGCTGTTTTGGTCAGCAATATTAGCCGTAGTGTTGTTCTTTGCTTTTACATTTATGCTTGGCACAATGTATAAATGGGATAAAGAGAAAGAAATGGATAGGCTTAAAGATAAAAACAAAAAACTCGAAGCTATAATAGCAGAAGGCATACAATATGAAAAATGGATGAAAATGTATGGCTATGAGGTGAATGAATGCCAAGATATAAACTCGAAGTCGAAGTAGATGAGGAAGACAGATATAAAATTGCAGATATGCTTGCAGAGAGATTGTCTAAAGATTACAGAGAGGTAACTGTACAGATAGAACTTCCTAGATGGTATCATATTATACGTAGTGTATACAGAAGTAAAATTAGCAGGATTAAAAATGAGTAAAAAACGCTTAATAGCCACTTCATCTATTAGTTTAGATATTAAAGTTGCAGAACATGTAGCTGAAGGGTGGGATGTATGTGAGGGAACACGTAAGGTTTCTTTACGTTATAATACAGATTCTTATGTACCAAAAAGAGTGTATACAGTTGTGGTGATTAAATGAACAGCAATTTAAAACTAAATTTGGAAAAATTACAGAAAAAAATTGAAAATGAGATAATTGATGAAGACCTATACATACCCCTTTATAACAACAATGGGCATTATGAGTATTTCATAGAAGTTAGTAAAACACATATTTTTCGTGGAAAACCTAAAGTACGTTTTCATATAGATAATCCTTATACGCCAAAATGGTTAAAATTTTCACAATTAGACGGGAGACCGCTAAAATGGCTTTGTGATAATATTAATGAAATTTATCCTGGCATTTTAAGTAGGGCAAAAGAGAAAGCTAAAGCTTTAAAAGACGAAGAGAGGAAAAGAGCTAGAAAACTCGATAAATGTGCAACTAAAATCGAAGAGGTTTTAAAATGAGTTACGAATATCATAAATGGCATGAATTAAACAGACAAATCTCAGAATTGCAAATTCAAAGAGATAACATAATGCGTCAAATGAAAGTTTCTCTTAAAGAACGTTATGAGAAGCATATAGGCGGTAATATCAAAGTTAATGTTGGTATGTCTCAATGGCAAAAAGGGGATTTTGAGCTTGAATTGTGGGATATCCATACTGGGTATAATGCTTTTAGAGACAGGGTTATTACAAATGAGACACCCCATGAAATTACCTATAATGATTTAGGCGCAATAAAAGAGACATATAACGCTGTGGACGTTTCTGTGCCATGTGACAGTAGAAAAAATAAAGTTACGATTTATGGATCGCAGTTTTTACTGAAAAAGCCAAATTTGGGCGCACTTAGTGATTTAGAGGTATTCGTTGAATAAGCGATACCTTTATATTCTCTATAATCCAATACTGAAATGCAGATAGATAACGTTTTATCATGCGGAAAAGTTCGAAAGTTTTTGGAGTCTAAAAATGTTAAAAATCAGAATGAGAATAGATTCGCTTTCGGAAGAGTTTGCTTTTCAAACTCAAGCTGTAATCGACCAGTACTTTTGCAGTTATGATCAATTGGTAAAAGCGACAAACAATAGTATAGATGAGTTAAAAATAGATTTCTACGATAAACTGCTAAAAGCAGGATGCACCGATGATCAGGTCTCCCTTCTATGGGATGACCTTTTAGAAAAGCTTTGTTATGATATCTGGGGATACATATCCCCAAGTGATCTAGAAGAAACTTATTGCTGTTGTCCTTTCTGAGAACGTAATACATAGTCGTTTAATGTGAGGATGTGGGTTTGTTTGGTTCCGTGTTCCATTTCGTGGTATTTTAATATCATATTCATAAGAGCATCTGCTGCCGCGTTTACAGACATCCACACTCCTTTTGCTTTATATTCTAAAGCGAAACCACGCCTTACACGCATTGCTTGCATAGCAATTAAATCTTCCATCATTTTTTTGGCATCAAAATTTTCAAGATAATTAGTAATAACACTTCGGTATTCTTCTTCTGTTATATGTTCTTCCATACCTTCAACAAGAAAACCTGGCTGTGCTACAGAGCCATCGTTTGTAGGTATAGATAAGTAATGTCCCTCTTTACTTACCATTAGTTGATTTTGTGTGAAACTTTCATCTTTATAAATTTCCAGCTTGCTCGCTAAGTTTTTAACTTGTCGGATAGTTAACTGGAATATATCAGCTACAGCTTTATCTGGTAGCATCTTATATGCAGTTTCAAACTGTTCTAATTCTTTAGTATCAAATTCATCGGGGTCACGTTTCCCTTCATTCTCAACTTTATGTTCCTTTTGCACCTCTTCCATAACAAAGGATAGGTCAATCTTTTCCCTGACTGCCTCTACCTTTTCTGGAGGTCTGTTCGTAGTTTTTTCTTCTGGTTGAGGTACTTCTTCGTTTTCTTCCATGTTTAATACGCTGTACTGCGGTCTAATAAAGGTTTTTATAAGAAGTTTTAAATACTTCCTAAGTATATAATATGACAAGGTGATTTAATGAGCGTATTAAATAACATGGAAGGAATTGATGAACAAGAATTAAATCAAGCAATAAAAGAGCAACAAAGACTTATCCTAGAAGTATTAGAGAAAAATAAAGTGATAGATGTAGTAAACATAATGGCTTTACAAAATATCATAATTGCTTTCGCTATGGAAATGGAAGGAATTGATACGTCCCAAGCTGCCGAGTTGTTTGAATACCTAAGAGACTATTCTCTGATTATATTGGAAAATGCAGAGGTTTAAATAGTAGAAATTATAAATACATTTTTGGTGAAATTATGACCGTAGAGGAAACACAGAAAGAGATAGAAAGACTAGCTAAATTAGCAGATATGCCCTCAGAAAAAGTAAAAGAAAATTTCGAAAAGAATCTACAGTTTTATTTAGGTAAAGGCTTACCTGAAAAAGAAGCTGTAAGACGTGCACTTGTCAGAACACAAAACGCACTTAGAAAAAGGATTAAAATGCTATCTAAGAACGAAAAAGTTCCATACCTGATGCTTGCAAAAGGAAAACCTATGAATATGGTTAAAAAATTAAGAGAAAGAGCAACAGAATATGTACGTGTTAATGGAGACGAAAAAGCTTTAGCTGATGGTTGGGTTAATGCTAAAGGTGAGTTTTTATATACTGATTTCAGTTGGAGAAGAGGTAAGCCTATCCCAGAAGAAGAATGGGAAGCTATTGGTTTAGCCTGGATAGAAAGAAAACGAAAGAAACAATTAGCACTTGTAAGATTCAAAGAAGATGCAGCACTAGCTGACATAAAACCATTTACTAAAGGAACAATGAGAGTTTATGTAAAAGAAGACATAAATGGCTACTTTGATGTGAACTGTACACCAGAACCTGAAATAGAAAGTGATGACATTGTAAACTTTGCAGAATATGAAAGCGAAATAAGCGAAAACTCAGGTGGATTATACCATGAGAACCTAGCTGTGCTTCCAGAGTTCCACGCAGCACTTGAAAATAATAAGAATTTAAAATTCAAAACTATATCAGTGCTTAAAGCAGACATAATTGACATAAAACCAACAGAAAAAGGTAAAATCGTTATAGGTATAGCTGATGATTCTTTAGAAGATGGAGAAACAATAGCTGCTTTCTTTGATAAAGATTATCCTATTGATTTTGAAGAAGGAACACCAGATGTAACACTTACAGGACAAACTTTCTTAAACAAAAAAGGAGAAGTTTGTTTCTCAGTTATGAGCCATTGGTTAGATGACTTAGAACGTGTTGAAACTGGTGCAGAAGTACCAGTATCAAACATACAACAACCTTGGGGCTATGGGAGAGAAGAAGAATGAAATATCGAGTACGTATATATCAAATAGAAATGATGACAGAGACAACTGTCGAAGCAGATAGCCCTGAAGAAATGGCTGAAAAAGTTAAAGAAGTAAAACCAAATCTTGTATGGACTAAAGATATTGAAGATGAAATGCCAGATAGACATCTTCTAGTGTGGTGGGCTGGAGATGAGAAGAAAGGACAAGCAGGTGAGGACTAATGGCATTTGTAGAAAAGAACGATAGAGTAACTCCTGATGTTAAAAAATCAGAGTATAATAAAATTAAACAAAAGTTAATGAAAAAGCCAGAAGAAATGGAGGAAACCTATATCAAAGCATTGTTTATAGGACGTGCTTCTACTGGTAAATCAGCTGTCGCTATGGACTTACTTAAGTTTATGAACCTAGAAGACAGAGAAAAGCTCTTTGTTATAGATATTGAAGATGGTGACCAGCCAAATACAATTACCTACCACCAAGATGAATATATGAACCAGAATTTAATCAGATATAATCCATTGGAAAAAGATAGAAAACCTCTTCCAGAAGGTGGATACTTAGAAACAACAAACTATACTAAGACTGTTGAAAATATTCTGATAGCTGGTCAAGTTATAAAAGATCATCTTGACGCATGGAAGGTTAAAGGTATTGTAATTGATGGTCTTGCAACCTTACTTAAATTAGCTGAATGGAAGAACCCTGCGGAGAATTATCTTGGTGCAGACAATAAAATCAATGGAAAATATTGGACAGACAGAGCACAGTCCTTCTTTGAGATAATGCAATTCTACAAAGGTATTGAATGCGATACTATATTTGTAGGTAATATTGATTTTGAAACAAGTGCATTAGATAAAGGACAGTCCAAAGTTTACACAGAAGCAACAGATACTGTATACCAGAAGGTTGTATTTAGTACCGAAGAACTCCAAGATTCATACAAAAGGTACTATGGTAAAATAGAGAAAAGTAAACAGAATATTAAAAGTTCTGGTAGAAGAATCAAATTCTCAGAAGTTGACTTAGAACATTCAGAAGCAGATTACTGGTTCGATGCAACAGAACTTTTAAATGCGTTGAGGCCTGACCCAAATGCACGTAACTCAGCAGATAGATGATACATATCTTAAAATGTGTTATCAAGCCAAAGAGCTAAAGGATTATTGGTCCCCAGAATTTGGGGACAGATTCTACCTTTGTTATGACCTTTATCAAAAACATACTGGTGGACGTTTAACAACAATTAAATATCTACATGGTGCAATAATGAAATATCATAGAGGCCTGTATATATTTGACCCAAATGATAATAATAAAGGGTTTTTAAAATTTGCTTTTCCAATACCATACCAAGAACAAATACAGGAAAAACTTTTAAAAAGAGTTCCTGTGATTACTTTACTTACTAATTTTATGAACTTTGCAGTAAGACAAGGTAGTAAGTATTCAATAGAAGCATTATGGTTAATGTACTACTATGATGTTACCCACAACAAAGAGTGGGTAGACGGAGATTGGACAAATATTAAGGAGGCTAAGCATGAGAGGTTCTTATATCGTTATTGAAGGTATAGATGGATCTGGCAAGTCAACACTTGCTGCGAATTTAGAGAAGATTTTAAATGAGAAGGAGGTTCCTATAGTTAGAGTATGGGAGCCTTACAGTGAAGAAATTAAAGAAATAATAGAACAAGTTAAACAAGATGAGCCCAGAGAAGAAGAAATAATACTTGCGAACCTGTTTGCAACTGATAGGCTTTTGTTACAAGATATAATAACTGATTATCTTACCGCAGGAATAAATGTCATCTCCGACAGGTCTAAACTTTCAAGCTTTGCTTACCAAACAGCAGACCCAATGTACAATCAGACAATTAACAGTAAAATGATTGACCCTGATGTAATATTTTATTTAGATTCTGACCCAGAAGAAGCTGCAAAAAGATATGAAGGCTCTGATAAATTTGAGAATGTAGATTTCTTGAAGAAAGTTAGAGTATGGTATAAGAGATATTTACCTGTTATATCAGAAGAAGGACAAATTCCATTTGCAAGATTAAATGTAGACCCATTTACGGAGGAACAAGTTGCTGAATATTTCACTGGTGCTCTTAGAGAACTAAATATTATAGGTGAATAACTATGACAGCAGCAGAAGATATATACATTGAACAATTTATTGATACACCAGAGGCATTAAGGGTTGTAAGATTCTGGGACAAAGACGACGGTGGAGCAATGATTTACTGTTCCTTAGACCGTATAACCCCAGAATATTTAAAGCTCCCAATGATGCACCCGATAGGTATGCAAGATGATAATAACAAAATGATATACATCGGGGACTTACTTAAAGTTATAATAGAAACTGAAAAGTATGGTAAAATAGAAAGAATTGGTGTAGTAAGGAGACAAGGGTTGTACGCATGTGGAATAGATTATATAGACAAAAACGGCAAAGTTACACAAGACGGAGATTTTATAGACGAATTTTATATTGTTGAAAAATATATCGTAGGGGATATATTTAATGGGGTGGATTTATGATACTTCCAGATTGGACGTTGAAATCTCTTATGTATTCAGGTGCAATCGATGTCGCCCCAATCGAAGATATACAAATACAATCAGCTTCAATTGATTTGAGGCTAGATGATTCTTTTTTAGAAATAGAAGGCAACACTTCTGAAAAAATTAGAGGTGGTTTTACTTTTATGGATGTTCCTGTTATAGATTTAGACGAAGAAGTTAAATACAAGGAACACACATTACCATATATAGGACCGAATCAATTCCTCTTAGGGACAACCGTAGAAACGGTTAAACTACCAGCAGATATTGGAGCTATAGTTTGTGGCCGTAGTTCTATAGGACGTGCCGGTTTATGTGTAGAAAATGCAGGATGGATTGACCCTGGTTTTGAAGGTAAAATAACTTTAGAACTTCAAAACATTGCTCCTCATGCAATCAAAAAACCAATAGGTAAAAGAGTTTGCCAGATAATATTCATTGGTCTTTCTGGTAAATGTGAAAAGCCTTATGGTTGTGAGGAAATAGGAAGCAAATATCAAGGGCAAGACAATGTAACAGGTAGTAAAATACATATGGACGGTGAATTAAATGACAAGCAGGACTGAAAAGATAATTAGAAGTGCAGGATATGATAAATTAAAGGTATATTCTCCTGAAGAAGGGGATATGCATGTGTTGGAAGTTTACAGCAAAGTAAGAGATTCAACAGACGTGCATATCTATTTCGTAGATAATAATGGTAAAAGATGGGCTTTAGCCCCTGCACTTTCAGAGATGGTATTTATTGAATGTGCAGAAGGTGCCGAACTTCCAGTTAACTTTAGGAGGATAGGACAATGACTATGAAAGGCTTTTATGATAGAGAAGAAGTTGCTAAAGAATTAGCCGGATATATTGCAATGATGGGTAAATATTTAGCACCAGAAGGGTTAGCTAAAGACCTTTTAGATATTATGGAGATAAAATACAAACTACCATTAACAAATAAACCAAATTATCTTGCTCTTTGGAGAGAAGATTGGCTGGAGATTTCAAATGAAGGAATTAGCGAATCAAAATGAGGCATGCCGTTCTTTACGAATGAAAAAAATTACAAAAATAGTTCGAGTGTGTGAGTTTTGTTTTAACTCACGCTTTGATTATATCGGTGACGGTAAACGTCGATGTAAAAAATGTGGTCAAATATATTATGACAGGGTGTAAAAATGTATGAAGATTTAATTGAGAAGATTAAAGCTAAAATTATAGCAACACAAAACGAAGACGAATCATTTGATGGACATTTTGATTCAGCACAAAGGCATGGAAAGGTACTTGCATATAAGAGTGTTTTAAAAATGATTGAGGAATTATAATGTGGCCTTTTAAAAAAAGAGATACTATTGGACAAGTTATGTTGTTAACTCGTGAAATCGGATTTCTTGAATGTAAACTTCAATTAAGAGAGAAAGAGATAGAAGAGTTAAAAGAAAAATTAAAGCGCAAAGATAAAGGATTTAGATCATTACAAAGAAAATATGAAAAGGTGAGAACAAATGTTTGAATTAGGCATGCAAGCAATGGAAATAGGATTTTTTGGAGTAATAGGAGTAGCAATAGCTGTAGCATTAGCATGGCTATCAACATATGTTGTAAGTAAAATCTTATCTATATTATGGCCAGCACCTATTCCTACAATAGAAGAAGCCATAGAACAAGCTAATCAGGAATATGGAGACACTCCACAAATAAGAGATGAATTTTCAGCTCAACTAAACGAAAATATTGAACTGTATGGTGAAGAACCAAATACAAAACCAAGCAGACCATTACCTAAAGTCGTAAGAAGAAAAAGGTGAGGCAATGAATTTAATAGAGGACATTATTAATTGTAAAAGATGTGAATTACATGCGACTGCAACCCACAAAGTGCTTGGAAGAGGATCTCAAACCCCAAAAGTTTTATTTATCGGCGAAGCTCCTGGAGAACAAGAAGACAAAACTGGATCTCCTTTTTGCGGTCCATCTGGACAAATGCTCACACGATGGATTGAGGCTCTCGGTTTCAGAGATGAGGACTATGCTGTCATTAATATGCTCAAGTGCCGTCCCCCTCAAAATACTGATCCAACCAGAGAACAAATTGTTGCATGTAAAGAATGGCTTGAACGACAAATTGAGACACTTAACCCAGACATTATATTCTTAATTGGAAGATTCGCAGCAAAAGAAGTTGGCGGTTTTACCACAGGTATTACAACTCTAGCCGGGGATATATACGAACAACAAGATAAAATTGTTATCCCCTTCCCACATCCATCATATTATCTCAGAAGAGGAGGTATAGGTTGGGAAGAACCACTAGAAAGTGTAAGAAATAAACTTGAATTGATAGAGCAACGAGAAACTGTTAACGAAGAACTATTACAAGGTACTGAAAATGCAGTACAATTCGAGCAAGAAATGGAAGCTGTGACAGAAAGGGTTAATTTCATACAACCTCTAACAATCGTTGAGACTGGAGGGGTAGCTGCCACATCTGAAAATTTTGATAATTTATCTCAAGTTGGTATGAGAACAACAGGTAAGCAAAATTATGTGCCGATTCATATGCATACAACTTATTCAATACAAGATTGTGCTTTACGTATAGATGAGCTAGCTAAATGGGCTAAAGAAAAAGGTTTTGAAGCTTTAGGAATAACAGATCACGGAACTATTGGTGGTTGGGTAGAGTTCCAGAATGCCTGTGAAGAAAATGATGTAAAACCATTACTTGGTGTAGAGTTGTATATCGTAGACAGTTATGAAAGAAAAGATAGGTACAGAGAACACATAGTTGCAATAGCAAAGAACTGGAATGGTATACAAAGTATCTTTAAAATGGTCGACCGTGCACACAGAGTAGGTTATCACTATGAAGGTAGGATAAGCTATGATGATTTCATGGAACTTGCTGAAGATGTAGTAGTACTATCAGCATGTGTCGCAGGTATAATTTCTCAATGTATTATACGAGAAGAATATGATAAAGCTGAGGAGTGGGCTGTAGCATTTAAAGAACGCTTCGGAGACGATTTCTATATAGAAATACAACCACATAACTTTGACCAACAAAATAAAACTAACCCATATCTGATAAAATTAGCTAAAAAATTAGATATTCCTATAGTTGTTACTACTGATGTCCACTATTTAACCCCAGAATATAAAGAATCGAATGATAAACTTCACGAGATATTTCATAGGAATGCTAACTCCGTAGAAACAAACTACACACCAGAAGATAATATGCTAGAGCCTTTATTTAATGAAGTGGGTGTAGATTTTGAAACAGTTAATAATGCTATGTATAACACTTTAAAGATAGCAGAAAAATGTAATGCAAAACTTAAACGTTATGATAATGCTTTACCGCAGGTGAAATATGATGACGATTAGAGGAAACGCTAGGGGATATGACTATGAAAGATATCAACAAGAAAACTTCGAAAGATTACATATAGGTACATACTTAGGAGTAAGTATCTCTGTTGGATTAAAAGAAGGTTTCAATATGCCATGTGCAAGATGTGGTAAATTACCTGATTCAAATGGACATGATGCATGCTTAGGAGAATTGCCGGGCGTGATAGCTGCATGTTGTGGTCATGGTAGTAAGAAGAATTATAACAGTTATATTGTTTTTGAAAATGGTATAACTATAAGAGGGATTTTTAAGGTGGATAAATGAAAAGAATTTTTATTAGTGGGGCGTTAAACTCCAACTCTGTAGGATTTCTTAAGAATGTAAGAAAGATGAACCAAGTGACTGGTGCTGTAAGAAAATTGGGTGTAAGATATTACAATCCAATAGATGATTTATTAACATCCTTGATTTGTGGATGTGAAGAACATCAATCCTTTTTAGAATGGGATTTAATGGAACTGGAATATTGTGATGCATTACTTTTAGTACCAGGTTATGAGAATAGTCCTGGTGTTAAAGGAGAAAGGGAGAAAGCTAAATCACTTGGCCTGCCTGAATTTAAATGTATATGTGAATTAAAGAAATGGTTGGAGTTAAATGACTAAGAAAATAACAGGTATAGCTCTTGCCCCAGGCATGTTTAATAAAGTAATTGAAATACCAAAGGAAGAGCTTGAATCCGTAGTTGAAAAGGACATGAAAAGTTTGGGTAAAATAGTTATTAAGCATGAAAGCAACCCAGTAGGGTTAGCAGAATTACATCTTGACGAAAGTATAGAAACATCATTTGTAAGATTTGATGGTCAGTTTTTAGATGATGTAGAAATGGATGGTGAATTTAAACCAGAAATATCATATAAAGGTATTTGTTCTAAATGTGGACAGCCTTTTGTTCGATGTAATCATTGGTTTGATGACCCTGAAGTTTATATTATTGCAAAAGATGTTGAATTAATATCAATAGGCTACTATCCGAGGAATAAAAATGAAAAAGATTAAAGGAATACCAGATACAAATAAAACCTTATGTATTAATCTGTTTGGTGGACCCGGTACAGGTAAAAGTACAACTGCTGCTGGTGTATTTAACAAATTAAAAACATATGAAATCAACTGTGAATTAATTACTGAATATACCAAAAGTAAAGTGTGGGAAGAATCATTTAAGACTCTTGAAAACCAGCTTTATCTTTTAGGTAAGCAGTCCCATCGACAATTTGTTTGTAGGGATAATGTAGAGTGTATGGTTACAGATGCACCACTTCTTATGATGAACTATTACGGAAAAGATTTAAGTGATGCATACCATACAGTAGTTGAAGAAACATTTGATGAGTACAACAATCTTAATTTCTTCTTAGTAAGAGGGGACAGGGCTTATAATCCTGCAGGAAGAACTCAAACTGAGGAAGAAGCAAGAGCAATTGATGATGAAATATTTAAATTGCTTTCAGATAGGTTTGTACATGTCTGTAGAACCAATGATATTGGTTTTATTGTTACTAAAGTAGTGGAGGCTTTGAGTTATTATGAATAAGAGGGATTACATAGCAGTACTTTGTTTTGAAAAAGCAAAGAAGCTAGGTATATGGAATGAAGACTGTGATAGGAGGTTAGCTTATGAGCTTGAAATTATATCAGAAAAAGGTTTCGAAGACTATTTCCTTATTTACAAGGAGATTATCGAGTATGCTCGCTCTACCGGCATTCTTGTTGGGCCTGGTCGTGGGAGTGCCGCTGGGTCTCTTGTCTCGTATCTACTCGGAATTACTAAGATTAACCCATTAAAATATGATTTATACTTTGAAAGGTTTTTAAATCCTTCAAGACCTGACTTTCCAGATATAGATTCTGATTTCCAATCAACACGAAGACAAGAAATATTTGATCATATCGTAGAGAAATATGGAGAGGAGTATACTTGTCGTATTTCTACGTATTCTCGTTTCCATATTAAGCAGACATTAAAAGACCTTTGTAGAGTATTTAAAATATCTATTAAAGATGCAAATAAACTGGCAAAATTTATCCCAAATGATGTAAAGACATTAGAAGAAGCAGAGAAGATTCCAGAAGTTGACAGGTTCTTTAATGAACATCCACAAATTTATCAACTTGCAGATGAAATTCAAGGGGCTATAAGGCAGAAATCTATACATGCAGCCGGTATTGTTATAACTCCTAAGCCAGTTTTCTTTTATCTTGCAACAGAAAGAATAGGTGGGGCTAAAGGTTCACTCTGTTCTTGTTTTGATATGTTTGCTATTGACCAACTAGGTCTACTTAAATTAGATATTCTAAGTCTAAGAACATTGGATGTTATAGCAAAGGCTTTAGAGTTAGCTAACCTAACAGAAGATGATTTGCCTTCAACATTTGAAGACCCTAGAGTATATGAAAGATTCCAAAGGAGAGAGACACTTGGTATATTCCAGTTTGAAAGTAACCTTCTTACAGGTTATGCAGATGCTTTACAAATCCCTGATTTCCCTACTCTGTACGCTTGTACTACTATTGCTAGACCTGGACCATTACATTCAGGGGAAGCCGAAAAATATAAACACAGACATCAAGGTAAGGAAGAAGTATCTTACTTACATCCTATGATGGAACCAATCACAGCAGAGACTTATGGTCTTATGTTATACCAAGAACAGATGATGAAAACATCGGTTGCTTTAGCAGGGTTTACTCAGGTTGAATCAGAACTGTTAAGAAAAGTTATTGGTAAATCAAAAGGTAAAGAAGCCATAGATAAATATATGCAGAAATTTATTGAAGGGTGTGTAAATAATGGAATTGATAAGAATATTGCAGAGCAAATATGGGGAATCATCAGGGAGTCAAGTGAGTACGGGTTCAATAAAGCCCATGCTGTGTCTTATTCAGCCATCTCTTACTGGTGTGCTTGGCTCAAAACATATTATCTCAAAGAATTTTTAGTGGCGTTGATGGTATATGAAACAGACGAAATGCAAGAAAAAGCAGTGCGAGAACTCAGAGAACACGGGCACTCGGTTAATAAGCCCGACATTAACTTATCTAATGCTAATGTGTCGATCGGAGCTGATGGGGCCATCTACATGGGATTCTCAGATATTGAAGGGGTCGGAGCGAAAGCGACCGAAGAGATTCTTCTGCACCAACCCTATGGGTCGTTCGATGACTTTTTATCAAAAATACAAAGGAAGAAATGCAATATTAAAGTCATCAGAAATCTCATACAATCTGGAGCATTCGACTCTTTTGGACAAAGAGATGAGCTTTATTACTCTGTCACAGAAGAGCCTTTTGCTAGATGGGATACTCAAGAAATGATGAAACGTCAAGGAATGGTCTTAGATATGCCATCGGAGACACCTCTGATAGATTACTATGAGAACAATTTTGAACAGCATATTGATATAACCCCAATGAGAGATATTGACCCCGCGAATGACTATACTGAATTATGGGTACGAGGAATTGTATCTAATTTTAACGTAAGAGACAGTACCTCACAGATGCTTGTTCCAAACGGGAAACAAATGGCATTTTTTAACTTAGATGATGGAACAAATAAGTTTGAATGCTTTATCGCCCCAGAACAATTCACTTTATTTGGAGATTTAGTTGGAGATACTGAAGCGGTTGTTATAAAAGCTCATACTTTTAATGGAAGGGATAAGTTATATGTTGATGGAGTTCTTAGCTTAACAAAACCAGAAGAAAACAAGGATACATTTTTAAAATATGTATACGGACGTAGAGATGAATTGTTAGAAGCAAGAAGAACTTTCCCAATGAATTGTAACATTGTAAAATCAGCTAACTATCAGGTTGCAAAATCAGGAAAACCATATATAAGAGTTGTCACTGATGAAGATGAAGAATGGTTACAGTTTAGATTCTACGAAGAAGCGATCTGCCCTGGAGAAATCATAGTATGGGACTCTAATAAAGACCCATTCATGGAAATAGAACAGAGGTTAAAATAATGAAAATGTTTATCGAAGTCAGAGACGGAATCGAACCGAAGTTAGAGATGGAAGACGGAGTATTAAAAGGTATATCCTTTGATGCTCCTTTTATTTTAATAGAGAAGAAAAAAGATAAGGGTCGTAATGAAGATAGATTTGTTCTTGTTCGTGTTGGTGAAACTAGACCTTGTAGTCAATGTGGAGAAGAAAGATACCCAGAACAGTATTACATATCATCAGAAACTTCAACAGGATATCAGAATACATGTATAGTATGCTATAAAAGGAGGGCTAAAAATGCGGATGAGTAAAAGTAGTTTTTTAACATACGTAGATTGCCCTTACAATTTATTTTTAGATAAAGTTAAAGGTCGTAGAGACCTGCGTCCAACACCAAAGGAGGGTTCTCCTTTAAAGAAAGGGACTGATTTGCATAAGATTTTTGAAGATTTTTATACTGTATGTGAAGAGGAAGATATAAATACCAAACAAGATATACTAGATATATTACTCCAACATCCTTTATCCTCAAAAGCCCATCTAGAAAAAGAAGATCCAACCCACGAAAACCTTTATTTAAATAAATATAGGAATTACCACGCGTTGGAAGGAGAAATTCATAGACATCTAGATAATTTTGCAGACTTTAATATGGCTACAATTGAGAGAAGAGGTTTAGATAATTTCATACCAGAGTACAGAGAAATGGAAATATATAATGAAGAAAAAGATTTTCTGGGTTATATAGATAGAGCAGAGAAATTAAACGACGGTACATATAGAATACTTGATTATAAAACAGGTAAAGTTAAAACTTTAAGAAATTATCTAGCAGAACTTTCCTTATATAAATGGCTATTTGAAACAGAAACGGGCAAAACAGTTACAAGAGTAGGTATTTATTTTTCTGATAATGGCTGGCTAAGGACAATGGAATTAGAACAGAGTGATATTTTTGAATCTTTGTACCTCCTTGATACTGTCTCAGAAATGGTTAGAGAAAGAATCTTCCCAAGATTTAGGAACGAATACATGTGTAAAAAGTTCTGTGAAAATTGGGGCATTTGTCATTTACCTTTATATGAAGACGAAATAGTATCTGAGGTTCCAGCAAAATATGCAAATATATTATGGTGAGAGATATGTATTTTCAATTAGGTTTTCCGTCAAGATATACGTTAGAGGATAATGAAGAAGGCAACGCAGAAGCAGCAAGATTAGTTAAACAATTTAACGGTCTTACAAAAGTGTTTAGAAGTATTTATAACTATGATGGTGTTCCATGTGCGGACACAGCAGTCATAGACAAAATATTTTTTGACTTTGATTATGATGAAGACCAACCAAATAAAGCACAAAAAGATTTACAAAAACTACATAACTTTTTAAAACAAGAAGAATATGCTCATTCTATATATTTCAGTGGAATGGGTTTTCATTTATTCCTAGAGACAGAAGTAAAGAAAGCTAGAGAATTTATGAGTCCAGCTCTTGTTGTAAGAGGTGTTCACAAACACATATGTGCTACTGTTGGTATAGAACCAGACGAAAAGACAAAAGACCTTATGCGTTTTGCAAGGCTACCAGGCACTAAGAACTTAAAATCAAAGTTTTTCTGTATCCCACTCTCTGAAGAGATGATTCATTGGAGTAGAGAAGAGATAATGAATAGAGCCAAAGAACAACACTTTGAAGATTTTAGGATAAATGGTAAGCCATACTGTCTTGATGATTTTGATGTGGAAAAAACAACAGTAAAATATGCAGAGCCTGTTGGAAATATAGAGGACATACAAGACGAGATTTTAGAAGACATGCCATATTGTGTTAGAAATCTTTTACTTGGAGATTACTGTGGTTGGACAGGTAGACGTGTTGTGATAACCGCCATGAAAGAAAAGGCTTACACGAGAGAAGAAACAGTAAGTGTTTTAGAGAAATACCTATCCAGTAATCGCCATAAATTAGATGGTAATGAATATGAACATTGTATGAAAGAAAATCAAGTAGATTATTTATTTGATAATCCAGACATGATGTTTCCAGCTTGTTTTACAAATAGGGAGGACGGTTTTTGTGTTGAAGGATGTGAAGGACCAAAAATTTACTTAGAGTGATGCTATGATTTACATGGATGCAAGAGAATCAAAGAAAAGACAAAAACTAGCTAAAGAGATTTTAACAGAGGTTGAGGTTACATTCCTCGCCACTGCTGATTTTATTTTTAATGATGTTGGAGTAGAATGGAAAGAATGGGAAGACTTTGTTAAAAGTGAAAACGAAGGTCGCCTGTTGAATCAAGTTAAACATATGTTAGCCAACTTCAATCAATGTTATATAATAGTAGTGGCTCCAGATAGGAAAGTCTATAACAATCCAAGAACAAAAAGTATGCCTGGTTCACGATTCAGAAGTTTGATAATTCAATACGGTAACATGGGATGCACTCTTGTTCCTGTTGCGTCAGACCCAGAAGGTATGCGTGCAATGAAATCTATTTGTAAGTATGCAGGTACAGAACGTGTAATAGATAATGGGTTAAAACGTATAGCTCCTAGAACTGATGACAAATATGTAGATATGCTTTGTGTCTGTGATGGTGTAGGACCAGAGATAGCAAGGAGAATATTAAAGGTTTTCAAAGCATGGGAGCTTTGGGAAGTATCCGAAAAAGATTTGAGGCACAGCGTTGATGGTGTGGGGCCAACAATAGCGAAAGAAATCAAGAAGGTGTTCCATAAATGACAGTGAAAAGAAAACCCAGTTGCCTTGAGTTAGACGCATATCTTAGGGCTGGTAAAAGTTTAACAGACATACACAATATAACAGGATATTCTGTGCCTTATCTTTCTAAATTATGTAAAGGTTGCGGTTTAGAAGTGCCTAAAGTAGGTAGAAAGAAGGGGTATATAATGGACGAAGATACCAAAAGAAAGATAGGGGAGGCGAACCGTAAATGAGAAAAGAAGTAATAGAGAATTTCACACGTTCCTTTTTTGTTGGTGTAGTTGAAATTAGTTATTTTGAAATGCGTGGTAAAAGGAACATTAAAATTAGTTTTAATTCTTTAGATGATATGAAAATGTCATTTAAAAGAGCTAGAGAAGCCAGAGCTAATGAATTATTTTTAATTGATGAAGACCAACTTACTTTTATGGCAGACAGAGATGATTATGAAACCGCCATATACATGACAGCAGTTAAAGGCGCAACAGAAGCCTGGACTATGAGATTCCAAGAAGAAGCAAAAGAAAGAAGAGAGGCGTTGAGCAATGAAAGCGATGAGGATAGCGACGATTCAACAGGGATGGCCAATAATAGTTAGACACATAATGGAAAATGGCGATATGGTTCAAGACGAACGTGGTTCTAATACCATGGAAATCTTGAACCTTTTTGTTGAATATACAGACCCAGAAAATGCAAAAGAACCAGAAGGTAATCCATTTGGTGGAAGAAAACTTGAAGCATATGAAGATGAATTTACTAGTGATGATAAAGGTGACTTTGTATATACCTATGGTAACAGATATCGAGCACACTTTGGCTTTGACCAGATAGCTGCGGTAATTGGTAGGCTAACTAATTGTGCAGAATCAAGAAGGTCGATAGCGATAACTTGGGACCCAGTAGAAGATAGTAAATCAGAGGAAGTCCCTTGCAATATTTATGCTGATTTTAAAATAAGAAAGGGTATGTTATTTACCACTGCTATGTGGCGTTCACATGATATATTTACAGCATACGTACCCAATTTCTTTGCATTGTTAAGATTATCCCAGTTAGTTGCAAAATGGTTAAACATAGAAATCGGTGTAACAACTATTCATTCCATCAGCGCCCATATATATGAAGGTTATTGGGATGAAGCAAAAAAAATTTAAGGAGAGTAAGACTATGAATGGCAGAGTAAAGTTTAAAAGTTTAGAAGAAGGAATGTTTGTTGAAGTAACCACAGAGACCGGAGAAAAAATATGGGCTGAGGATTTACAAATAGGTTGGGACCCGCAACGAGGATTATATGCAACCATAGTAGTACCATTACCTGAAATAGATTTAGAAATACGAAGAGAAAATATCAGCGTAATTAATGATGTTGAATTTATAAGAGAAGAAAGAGAGAAAAGAGCTCAAGAAATTAAAAAATTATTAGCAGAAAAAATGGCGGAAAGGGACCAGGAATGATTACAGTACAGACAAACCATGATGAATGTGAACCATTCGATAAAAATCGAATAGAAAATTATTGTATTAATCAAATAGGATTGGAAGAGAAGGAATCAAAATTAATAGCGTTGTCTGTATGGAGAAAATATAAGGATTTACATGATGATACTACTGTAACAACCGCCATGCTTAGAGAAGATGTAAATGTTCAACTAAGGAAAAGGGGTTATATGGATGAGTCAAGAAAACACGAAAGAGTTGGAATTCCTTTTGCAGAGATTAGAGAGTATATCAGAGGTCACAATTGCGATAACGCAAACCTACAAAGAAATCCTGAAACATTCCATAAAAATGTGGCAGATTATGCATTAAAACAATACGCACTAGAGTGTCTCCCTAAAGACATAGCGGAAGCACACAACAAAGGAGAAATGCATATACATGATTTAGAGTATTTCCCGGGAAGACCAATCAATTGTCTCCAGCATGACCTAAGATGGATTATTCAAAATATATTTAAACCAGATGGTATAGGAGAGCATACATCTACCGCACATCCTGCTAAACACTTCCCTACATTAATGAATCATGCAGGTGAAATGTTACTAGCTGGGCAACAAAATTGTTCAGGAGGACAAGGTTTCAGCTTATTCAATGTCTTTGCATCCCCATTTGTTAGAGGTCTAACCTTCAAACAGATAAAGCAGGGCATCCAGATGTTCATATATAATTTGAACATGGCTTATTCAAATAGAGGTGGCCAGGTACCATTTACATCCGTTAATTTAGAATTCACAGTCCCAGACTTCCTTAAAGACGAAATAGCTTGGGGACCAGGTGGAGAACCATGTGGTGTTTATGGGGGTTTTGAAGAAGAAACAAGGTTAATCAACAGAGCGTTTATTGAAGTCCTTATGGAAGGAGACGCTATGGGTAAACCTCACTTATTCCCAAATACAATATGGGTATTAAGGGAAGAAATGATGACGGAGGAATTTGATGAAGACTTTAAACGCGTTTGCGAACTCTCCTCGAAGTATAGTACTCCTTATTTCGCTAATTGTATTCCTGAATGGACAGGTAAGCATTCTAATGTCATGGGATGCAGGACTCGACTCAATACGAATTGGACTGGCGATTGGGACGTTGATACTCTTCGTACTGGGAATCTTGCGTATATTACAATTAACTTCCCGAGGATAGCTTATAAATCAAATGGAAAAGCACGTGAGTTCTATAAAGAATTAGATAGAGTTCTTGAAATTGCAACACGTACTCTATTAATCAGAAGAAGACATGCAGAAAAACTCTTAAACGAATATAATATGCTTCCGTTCTTAGCTCAGAAAAACAAAGATGGAGAAACATATTATAGAATAGAAAATTCCACATTATCATTTGGTGTTATCGGTATGGATGAAATGTTAAGGGCTTTCTGGAATGATAAGAAAGATGGTGGAATGTATAATGAGAAAAACAGAGAGTTTGTCTACCATATATTGGACTATTTAAACCAGTATGCTAAAAAACTCACAGAAGAAACTGGTTACAGATGGACAATCTTCCAAACACCAGGAGAGACAACTGCAAATAGATTTGCAACCTTAGACAAAAAGCACTTCCCTGATAAAGCTATATATAAAGGTGGAGTAAGAGAACACAAACTCTTAGATGAAAAAAATGAACCTAATATATGGGTAGAAGGAGAAGAAGGCTCAGAATATTATACAAACTCTACACACATACCTGTAGATGAAACAAGACTGTTATTAACACAGAAGATGCAAATAGAAGCAGAGTTCCACCCATTAACCAGTGGTGGGCACATATTCCATGCTTGGATAGGGGAAGCTTATACAGACCCTGTAGCAATTATGAAGTTAACCAAAGCTATAGCAACAAAAACTGACTTAGGTTTTTGGGCTTATACATCAGCGTTTAGTTACTGTTTTAATTGTTGCACATTCTTAAACGGTATGCAATATAAATGTCCTGAATGTGGTTCGTCAGATGACATTGAGCATTATTCCAGAATTACAGGCTATGTCCAGCAAGTAGGAGCTAAGAAAGATTCTATTGGTGGATGGAATAAAGGTAAACGTGCAGAACTAAGAGATAGATACGAACATGGTGATTTAAGTGGCTAATTCGTTCGGTAAATGGGAGAAGGTTACAGATGATGAACATCTGGACCAACCTTTATCTCCTTATTTAGATGATTATCCTCCAGAAGCATGGGAAAAATATGATTCTTATGATGATATAGATAAAGAAAGATTCCTTAGAGGACTTCTCCCACGTAATTATGAGAATATGATACGTAAAGCTTTGGCTTATGGTTGTTATATGGTAGGAACAGGCATAGATAAGAAAACTAGGAAAATGTATACGATAGATTATATTTTTGGTAAAACATATAGAAGACCATAGATAAGTTTATAAGTTAAAAGATTAAAAGGATATATTATGGTGAAATAATGAAGTTCCGAGTGAAAATAAACAAAGTAGTCATTGAAGAAGTAGTAGAAGTTGAAGCAGATGACATAGACGAAGCGAAATGGAAAGCTATTAAAGATTATACACCAGTATCTGTTGAAGATGAATTTGGTAAATACGTAATAGAAGCTTTCCCGTGGGTTGATGAATCGGAATGTTTATTAAACCCTGAAGAAGGAAATGATTCATGAGCGGTTAGCTCATTATATTTTTGTCTCGGTGGCTCAATCAGGTACAGCGACGGACTGTTAATCCGTTATCTCCCGGTTCGAATCCGGGCTGAGACGTTTCATAGTAACAAAATGGAGGTTTATTATGGAAGCAACAACAATAATTTACGCTGGAGCTATTTTTGGATATTTATTCCATATATTCCAAGAAGACGGCTATAGTCTAGCTCCGTATTGGCAGAACGGTAAATTACAATTGAACATGGTAGTGTCTTTGATTATAGGTATTGTATCTATCATAGCCACAATACAGTCAGGAGCTTTCGCTGCTGTCGGTGCAACACCATTAGAATTGTTCTTGAGCGCTGCCGCATTAGCAGGTGGTATACCATTTGCAATAAATACTGTGGTAACTAAAAGTACTTTAGGAAATACCACAACCGATGAAGAAGGAGTAGCATAAACCCTTCTCCCTCTTTTTAGGAGGCATTAAATGACACAAGCAACATTTTTACAATATCAAGACGCAATGGAAAGAGTGTTGAGATATGACATTATTCACAATGGATTACCTAATTACGTAGAAGTCAATGGAGAAAAAATATCCAAAGCGGATTACATTGATGCAGTCAAGAGAGTACAAGCTTTCTTAGTTAAAGAGAAAGTAGACCCTAGATATGTTAATATGGGTGGTACAACATCGCCTGGTACAATAGTTCCAACTCCTATCCCTGTAACTAAAGGAGTCTATATTTGTCAAAGATATAGGCATAATATGGATCAGGGAACAGGTTATTGGTGCGCTCCTTTTACAGAAGCACAAATAATATATGAACTGTATGGGTTAGATGTAGCTCAAAGTTATTTAGCACAAGTTTCAGGAACCACAACTGATGGTACTGGACACCCAGGTATAATAAAAGGTTTAGAAACATGGGATGATAAAGCAGGGCATGATGTTTCTGTGGATTTCCAGAACTTTAGTAGTACTGGATGGCAAAAATGCGCAGAAATGGTTGCAGACCCAAATATCGGTCTAGGATTCCATGTTTTGTATAGAAACCACACAGGCTGGGGGCACTACATGTTTCCAGTGATTATAGACATGAACAAGAAACAAATAACTCTTATGGATAGTTTAAATTCAACAGACATGATAACAGTGAGTTTTGCTGAATTTGAAAAATGGATTGCAAACACTCCATATAATCAACCATCATGTTTAATAGTCAAAAAAATAAAATAAGGAGAGATTTAGATGGAAGACGCAGATGTTAAATTAAAAGTATTCGATTTATTAATGGAACAACCAACTCTTAGTATGGCGGACGACCAACATTTTGTAGACTTGATATTCCACAAATTCGGAAGGATAGCTACAACCACACAGGTTGCAACAGCAAGAGAAGACATTAAGAAAATAGACTCTAAAGCTGATATTGAAGCTATACCAAGACCTGAAGCATGGGAACTTGGTAAAGACCCAAGAGAATAGTTGTGCAATGCACAACATTATTTTATTTTTTGAGTGGTGACCGAAACCTTTATATAATCATAAAGAACATAGTATTAGTTCGCTGCTCATTTTATTAGGAAGGTGGCTGAGCCAGGCTAAAGGCGGAGGACTTAAGATCCTTTGTACGTAGGTGCGCGGGTTCGAATCCCGTCCTTCCTATTCATTAAAGCAAGGTGGCTGAATCAGGTTCAGGCAGCGGGTTTAGGACCCGTGTTCTTAGTGACAATGCGAGTTCAAATCTCGTCCTTGCTATTTTTGGTGATAGAATGCGAGTAGAACCAAGATATAGAAAATTGTATGCAGTTATTAATAATTTATTGTTTTGATTATCCAACAATAAATGAACTCGAAATAGCAAACGTAACTGGATATGATATTAATATTATAAGAATTATGTTAAGGCGTTATTTTAAAGGCCGTATCGTCTAACGGTAAGATGCCACCCTTACAAGGTGGAGAGCGTGGGTTCGATTCCCCGTACGGCTATTATGGGGTTATGGCATAGGTGGTGGTGCGGTCGCCTGCAGAGCGACTTACAGCGGTTCAACTCCGCTTAATCCCTTGGCTGCATAGCAATAGTCTGGTTAATGCGCTTCATTGGTAATGAAGAGATCATGGGTTCGAATCCCATTGTAGCCTTTGTTCTTTAAAAAGAACCAAATCAAATGGACGGTTTCGTTGAAATAACACGAAGGACTAAAAGCTGTGAGGGTGCACTAGTAGCAGTTAGTAGGAATGGGAGCGCGCAAATTCCGCCGTCCACCGAGGACATATAGCTTAGTCTGGTTAAAGCAGTCGGCTCATAACCGAAAGATCGTAGGTTCAAATCCTGCTATGTCCATTGCATGGGTGGCAGAGTGGTTATTGCGCCGGACTGCTAATCCGGTGGTCCCGCAAAGGGGCCTCGCAAGTTCGAATCTTGTCCCATGCGTAGCACGCATACGTTAGTCTGGTAGACTACAAGCCTTCCAAGCTTGGAACGGGGGTTCGAATCCCTCTGCGTGCATTAGGACGTGTGGCCTAGTCTGGTTAGGGCTCCGGTCTGATACACCGGCGATCGTAGGTTCAAATCCTACTGCGTCCATTTGTCTTACAAAAGTAGGACACATTTATTAGACCATAAATGGAGAAACATTCTTAAATGCATGGGTGGCGGAGCGGTTAACGTGCCGGGCTGGAAACCCGGTGGTGCCTTCGGGTGCCACGCAGGTTCAAATCCTGTCCCATGCGTTTTATTTAAAAGGAGATGGTACATATGCCAGATATAAATGTTTGTCCCAATTGTGGTTCAAAAGAAATTCAATATAAGAAATTAGAACAGAGAGATAATTCTATTCCTTGCAGACCTGAAGTGTCTGAACAATTCTGCAGATGTTTTTCATGCCAATTCGTTTGGAATGGTAAAGTTTGTAATGACTAATTTTCTTTTATTTTTGCCCAGGTGGCAGAGTGGTCTATTGTGACCGGCTTGAAACCGGTTGTCCAATCGGGCATCGCATGTTCAAATCATGTCCTGGGCGTTACTTTTATATACTATAAGGAACAATGTCTTATAGTCGATAGGTGCCATAGTGTAGTCCGGTCTAGCATGGAGCTCTGTCACGGCTTCGACTCGGGTTCAAATCCCGATGGTACCGTTTTGGGTCTATAGTATAGTCTGACTAGTACGGGGGGCTTTTTACCCCTTGACCGGGGTTCAAATCCCCGTAGACTCACTTTTTGCTGACGTAGTCTAGTGGTAAGGACGCTGGGTTTTCGACCCGGTAACCGGGGTTCAAATCCCCGCGCCAGCATTAGTTCCTTGGTGTAGTGGTAATCATGACGGACTTTGGATCCGTTGACCTCGGTTCGACTCCGGGAGGAACTATCAGCGACGTAGAACAGTATGGAGTGTTCGTTGGGCTCATGACCCAAAGGTCGCCAGTTCAAATCTGGTCGTCGCTATTGGTTTAGAGACCAAACCCCGACTGACGAAAATAAATAAGTCTCTATCCCTTCGTCAGTTGTAAGCTGTACGTCCCCGGGCGGTGGCAGCGAAAAATGGGGGAGTTGGGAGTAAGTGATGGTACCAGAAGCTTACTCCCGGCAACGGGGAGATAATTCGTTTAGGGCGATTAGCTCAGTTGGGAGAGCACCCCGCTTGCAACGGGGAGGCCGTGGGTTCAAGTCCCACATTGTCCATCATATGGGCGCGTAGCTCAATTAGGCAGAGCGACCGACTCCAGATCGGTAGGTTGCGGGTTCAATTCCCGCCGAGGCCCATTCATATGGCATATATAGTGTTAACGGTTAGCACCCAACCCTGTGGAGGTTGAAGAGAGGGGTTCAATTCCCCCTATATGCCCTCAAGGGACTGTAGCTCAGTTGCGGGAGAGCGATCGGCTGAAGACCGATGTGCCATGGGTTCGACCCCCATCAGTCCCACTATTTAGGTGATGAAAATGGATATGAAAGAAACAATAGTATTTGTAGGTAGATTAAAACAAGAAATACATGACAAAGAAGGGACTTTATTTAACGCCTATTTATCAGGCTCTAAACTCTATGGATGGGATAGTTATAACTCCGATACAGATGTAAGAGGTATGTTTTCTCTGAATCCAAGGCGTTACTTAGGTTTAACTGTACCAAAAGAAACCATACAACTACATCAAATAGGAGAAGAATATGACGTAGTTATGCATGAGTTAAGAAAGACAATAAACCTTGCATTAAAAGGGAACTGTAACATACTTGAAGGTTTTAGCGCACCACAGATTTATAAAGACGCAAAATTCAAAGGGTTACAAAAACTTGTCCTCAATAGTTTTGGTAAAGATGGTTTATACAACTCTTATAGAGGTATGGCTTGGCAGAATTATAAGAAATTTATCTTACAAGGAAGGAACACTGTTAAAAAATATCTGTACGTTTACAGAGGACTACTTGCAGGAAGGTATGTCTTAACCACTGGTAAGATAGAACCTAACATGGAAGTCCTCGCTAAGTATTTCCGCTGTGATAATGCGAAACATCTACTTAAAATAAAACGTGCAGGTTCTGAAAATGAACCTCTTAGCGAGTTAAAACAAGGAGATTTAGACTTAGAGATAAAAGAATTATTCGATAAAATCGATGATGCCTATGTTCTATCTGAATTACCAAGAAAACCAGAAGATGACGACGTAAAAGAAGTAGAAAACTATTTAATCAATTTAAGGTTAGAGGGCTTATAGTATAATAGGATAGTGCTCCAGCCTTCGAAGCTGGCAAATGGGGGTTCGAGTCCCTCTAAGTCCTTATTTTTTAATTTAATCGTATGGCCTCGTAGCATAGCTTGGATGTGCACCGGACTTCTAATCCGGGACTTCGGTCAGCGCGGGTTCAAATCCCGTCGAGGTCACTTCATTCTTACAGTGTAAGAATAACTGGAGGTGGTTAACATGTCTCTCAGTTGGCGACCAGAGCCCAGAAACTCTGGAGTGGCTATTGTGGCGCTACTAATCAATTCGCAATGCGTTGATTAGCGAACCAACAATAAAGGGCGTGATTTTATTAAGCGATTATATTTGTTTGCGATCGTTTTAGTCGCATTACTGATTAGTCTGCCTTTATCTTCAGCTACTTCGGTAGGGGCGTATGACGTTAAAGTAACAAGTAGTTATGTATCCTCAATTGCAAAGTGCAGTTGTGGAATGGGAACGTACAGTTATCATAAAGCTACGTTCAAAAATTATTGTCCAAATTGCCATCGTTATGGCACTTTACATTATGAAGTGGGTCCAGCCTCATGGACTTCACCAGAAGGAATGTGGTATTGTTCCTGCTGTGACATGGATTTCTGTGCTCAGTGTGGAAAAAGCCACGACGGTAGAGGAGTATGGCTCGTAAGAACGACAATCCCTAAGCCATTACCAAAAGTTGTAGTAAACAACACCAATCAAACAAACGTAACAAACGCAACAGCGAATACAACAGCTGTAAACAATTCAACTCCTCACGGAATAACTCATCCGTTTTTATCTCAAATGACACACGAGCAATTGGATGCTTTGGGTGTGTTAGTTAAAAAATCTTGGATGGGCGAAAGATTTATATATTAGATCAGACACATTAGGATACAGAAGCATAAAGGGCAACAAAGAGACAAGAAATTATGTCCACAAGCAGGGTGAAATGCCTGGGTAACGAACGAAGGGCATAATAAATTGGCTCTGTCCTTATCTTCAAATCTTCACATAAATTCAATAATGTGCCTCTAGATAAGGCTGCGATAGAGAAGAGATACTTCGACGCTTAACCGAAAACCCAAACTCTTCTCAATTGTTCTCCTTATAACACTCATGGGCGGTGGCTGAATGGAAAAGCGCCAGAAGAAACAGTCTTATTGATTGTTCTTCTCGTTATCTATTTCACTCATATTATTGCCTCTTTGGTAACGAGACTGTGTAGATAAGACATACTTCGTTCAAGGAGCTGGTCGTCAAGAGACGTGTGGTGGTTCGAATCCACCCCGCCCAATTGACCGTTCAAGTTTCGGTCGGTTCACATGGGATTTGGGTTGCGATAGATAAGGGTTACTTCGTAACGGTATCGAGACTTTATCTATAAAAAGTTTAGCGGTTCAACTCCGCGCTTAAAAAACTCTTATCGCCAATTCTCCCAAATTTTAAATTCATTCTCACGCATTAGGCTGCGATAGAGAAGGGTTACTTCGTACAAAACATATCAGAAAAATATGAAAGAACCATGCTTGTGGGCATGCAAAAATAACTAATCCGAGAACACTTGCGTAGCGGATTTAAATAAATATATGCAAGGGTTACCCCTTTTCGCATATTCTCCTAATGTTGTTTTTCTCCTTCGTTTTTCGAAGAAAAACAAAAGGTTGTGAAATTATGTCAAAGTTTAATAAACCATTAACAGCGGAACAGGTTGTAAGTCGAAAACCTGGTGCAACAACTAATTTTGAAGGTGGATTAGCTTACGAATTAGATATTAAGACTAAGCTAATGAAAATGACAGCAACATCTCTTGTTGGTGAAAACAAGTTTTATACTTCAGGAGAGAAAGCTGACTCAGAAATCCTTGACTTAATCCATGCTGTTGCACAGAAAGACCCGGAGTTCATTTTGAAATTAGCATTGTACACTAGAGAAGTCTTAAGACTACGTAGTGCACCTGTGATGTTAATCGCAGAAATTGCTAATGCAAATGTGGGTGGAATACCTAACTCTAGAAGATATGTCGAACGAACAATACAAAGGGTAGACGAAATTACAGAGCTCCTTGCATACCAATTAGAAAGAAACAGCCAAAATCCAAGGAATTCAAAGCTCCCTATGCTACTTAAGAATGGTGTTGGTCGTGCTTTTAATAAGTTCGATGAATATCAGTTTGCAAAGTACGATAGGGATGGTGCCGTCACACTCAGAGATGCTTTGTTTATGACTCACCCTAAACCAAAAGACGCAAAGCAACAAAGACTGTTCGATAAAATTGTAAACGGCGAGTTAGAAACACCCGAAACATGGCAGACTTACATATCAGAACATGGTAGCAACAATAAATCTTGGACACACATAGCACCTAAGATGCCAATTTTTGCTTTAGTAAGAAACCTAAGAAACTTACTGCAAAACAACGTAGACACTGACTTATACACTGATAAACTCAGGAATAAGAAAGTTATCCAAAGGTCTAGAATGTTCCCATTCAGATTCTACAGTGCATATGTAACAGTCGCCAGAGAAGTTCCAACAAGCATAGAACAAAGAGAAGTCTTAGACGCTCTTGAAGATTCTATAACCCTGAGTATAGCAAACATACCTAAAATTGAAGGTAGAACTGCAATATTCTGTGACCTAAGTGGTTCAATGGGTGATACAGTTAGTTCTAAATCTCATGTAAGATATGTAGATATAGGAACACTGTTTGGAGCAATGGCAGACCAAATATGTGACAAATCTATCGTAGGAGCATTTGGTGAACACTTCGATACAGTAGATATGCCAAAGAGAATGCCTATATTCCAAAAAATGATGCAGTTTAATAACGTCAACGTAGGGGGCGCAACAAACGCATGGAAGGCAATTGATTGGTTAATCAAAACCAATACAAAAGTTGACAGAGTAATGGTATTTTCAGACGAACAAGTATACAATACAGACCATCACTACATAGGATACAGTTGGGGTCCTAAAGACAAATCAGAAACCTTACAAGCAAAAATGCAAGTGTACAGAAACAAAATAAACCCTAACGCATACTTACACTCCTTCGACCTTTCTGGTTATCCAACAACCATGATACCTAATGACGACCCAAAATCAAATCTGGTTGCTGGTTGGAGCGAACAAATATTCAATTACATTGAATTGTATGAAAAAGGCTTTGCTACAATGGTAGATATTGTTGAAAACTATCCGGTGGATTAAACCCACCATTTTTATTTTAGGTGAAAAAATGGACGAAGAAGGTAAAAAGTTTTACGCAATAACAGAAGAATTAAAAATAATGCATGGTGAAATAGGGGAAGATTGTGATCTTTCATGGAAAGATTGCTTCGATATTATCGATGGTGACTTTTCGACTCTTTGTTATTATGCAAAAAGAGAAACAAATGATGAATCTAAAATTGTTATAGATACTTTAAATGAATTAGCACATGATGCAATCTTATGTAGAATTGCATATGAGAATGAAGATTTAAAGGGTCCACGTTTTGGCGAAATCATAGAAGATATGAAAAAGATACACGATGCAAAAAGACACGACTATGCTTCTGATGAAGATAGGTTTTCGAACTTAGCTATATCAGAAAAAATGGGAATACCTGCATGGAAAGGTTGCCTTGTACGTATAAGCGATAAATATTCAAGACTTGATGAATTCACCAAGAAAGAAGAACTTATGGTAAAAGATGAAAGTATAACTGACACTCTAAATGATATGGCAAATTATGCAATAATCTGCAGAATCTTATATGAAAGAGGTCCACAGCCAGTAAAAGAAGGAATTGATATAACTGACCTATTTGATTCCCTTGGAGTCGATATGGAAGGTGTTGATATGACTGATTGGGATGCTGTAAAAGAAAGGTTATACAGTCAAGTATATGAAAAGAAAGTTTGTGGTTGCAATGGTGACAGTGATTAATAGCGATGTGTATAAAATCCTTGCACATCATTTTTTAGATAAACTAAAAGCACGTGCAAGTGCCGCAAGATATCTTGAAAAGGATTATTCAGTAAGACTTTATACTGTGGGTGTTTCTCCTAAGTTTGAAGCGTACCCACCAGACATTTCTAATTACGTTGATGTAAGTGCGCCACGAGGACACTTAGAAGATGCATACAATAATAGAGATAAACAAAGAACTTTGGCTATAGTAGACAGAGAAAAAGTATTATATGATTCTATATCATTAATCCATTTCTATAAAACCAAAGAGAAATATGAAGCAATAAAAGATAAATACAAAAACGGGCATTAGCGTAGAGGCCACGCGGTCGGCTGTAGAAGCAGGAGTATAAAACAAAACTATATCATGTATATCATTTAAAATCCCTTAATAAAATATAATCTCACTTGTATTCTTAGAATACAACTCTTGCTACAGATACCGATTATACCCCGGTTCAAATCCGGGATGTCCGATTCAGGTGATTATATGTTTAAAAAACTTGGCGAAAAATTAGGGTTAACACGAGAAAATATATTAGGCGCAAAATTTGAAAGTGATAGTAAAGACGAGGCATATTATGATAGAAACCTTGCAATCCAACTAGCAGCTTATTTAGCTTACAGAGATGGATTTAACGTAGGGGTACGCGATAGAGATAGCGATTGGCCTATCATACAGATTGAATTGCCAACAGGACAAATAACATATCACATACCTAAAGATGAACTACTATTACTAAACGAAAGGAGATTCCGAGAACCTGCTTTACCTTGGGATGGACACTCTTTAAGAGTAAAACAGGAAAGGATAAAACAATATTTGTCTCAGAGATGAGACAAAATTTGCCGGTATAGCATAGTTTGGGAATGCGCTTGACTTGTAATCAGGAGATCGGGGGTTCGATTCCCTCTGCTGGCTTTTCTTTTTGGGAACATAATGTAGTCTGGTTATCAGGCCAGGTTTGGAACTTGGTCAGCATCGGTTCAAATCCGATTGTTCCCACTTATTTTAACAATATTTATAATATCAAAAAACCATAAAAGTAATACATGTATGAATTATATGGTTATCATGATAAAAAGGTTTTAGAGCAGACTTGGGATATAGTGAGTGCTCAAATGCTTCGTGCAGATTATTACCTCGAAGTAGAACCTAATACTTAATTTTGGTTTAATTCTGGCATCAACTTTATAATACCCCAGTCAGTTAGTGTTATTGTCAAACGAATAGGAGGCGTAATTTTGGCACAACACAAATTTGATTGGATTAAACATTCTGATGCTGTAGCAGATGACAGATTTGCACTTACTCAGGAAGATTTAGATAAAGTATACAGAATGGACCATCCAGAAATACAAAAACGTTTAACTTTTGTGCGAGAAACAGCTTTACCTAGTGCATACAAGCTCGCTAATATGCCTAGTGTAAAAGATCAAGGAGATTTAGGGCTTTGTTTTGCATTTGCCGGGGCAGGAATCCAGCAATATTATTATCTCAATAATCCAACTATTAAGTCAGATTATGATTTATCCGAAATGTTTTTAGGTTATTGGTCAAGATACATATGCGAAGGTGGTGCACCAACTGGTGATAATGGTTCTACAATCATTGCTACTATGCAGGCACAACAACAATATGGAATATGTCTGGAAAAAACATGGACATATGTAGATGCGAAGGAAAATATTAAACCATCTGATGTAGCTGTTAAAGAAGCTTCACAATACGAAGTAGGAAAATACTTTGCAATCGATGAAGATGCAAATGTGACAACCAACATTAAGAAATCTATATATGCTGGAACACCAATTATGTATGGTTCAGAAGTACATCAATCTATTGACAATGTAGGCACTGATGGTATTGAACCGTATGCTAAATCATCTAGCACATCTGATCCAGTAGTAGGCGGACACGCTAGATGGATTTACGGATGGGATGATACTAAAACGATAAAAGGAACAACCAAGAAAGGTGCATTCCTGGTAAGAAATTCTTGGGGAGGCTCTTGGGGTTGTTACGGAGACTCATGGGTTTCATATCAAGTATTCTTAGACCAAGAAACAGATCCAATGGGTATAACCAGTGCGATAGCGCCAACTAATACTCCAACGCCCAGTCCAAACCTGGACCCTACAGCGGATATTAAATTGGTTAAAAATATCGTTTACGGTAGCTATAACAACGCTACTAAAATTTCTAAAATTAAAAACATAGTGAGTAAGTATTAACATGAAGCGAAATGTTGTAGTAGACATCTATCCAGATGTCTATTCTTTTTTTGAACGAAATAATTGTCTAGAAGGATTCTCCTTACTATACCATTCTGCTGGAATATGCAGATACCATTGCCAGAATCTACAGTTAGAAGCTGAGGTACGATGTTATATGAGTACTCAGTTACACGAACCTGTCCTAAATATAAATTTAAAAGAATTTATGGATGAGAAAACTAAAAGAAATACTATTAGATTACTAGATAATTTAATTACGGCAGGTATAGGAGAACTAGGAACGAAATCTGATTTTGAATGTGTGCAACGAAAAGGTATTAAATTTGCTGTGATATTCTCTTTTTTTGATAAAATTTATAGATAACATTTAAATAGTATAAATGACAACTTCATTGTATGGACGCGAAGGTTTTTCTGAAACCCATTGACCAAGACCATATGTGTGTAAATTTTGAATTTAATTGGAAAGTCATTGAGGTTTTAAGAAGTTTAAAAAGCAGAAAATATATCGCTGCTACCAAAGAAAACATCATTACTAAAGCAGACGCTGAAATCTTAATGCAAAAATTACCAGAATTTTATTTTGTAATTCAAGAAAGAACACAGGAAGCGTATAAAATAAAGATTAGAAATGATGGTTTTCAAATCAATCCAGCACCTAGTACAATAAACGCGAAAATGTCTAGGTTAATGTATTTAAGGAGGCCAAGAGATGGTTATGAAGTTGCTAGAATACTTAAAGATGCAGGTTACAAAGTTGAAATCCAAGATGACCTCGAAGGAACAAACATCGAACTCCCAATTTCTCCAAGTCTATATGATTTCCAGATGGATGGGATGGAGTTTCTCAGAGGCAATGACTATACGGGACTCGTCTCCCTCGACATGGGCCTTGGTAAGACAATACTTGCTCTCCGAAGTGTCTTCGAACTACAAAAGTCACCTATATTAATTGTAGCTCCGTCTTCTCTCTTATTCCAGTGGAAAAGCGAACTGGAAAGGCATTTTGGTTACGAAGATGCTAAGATTATTACATCTAAGATTCCAAAAGCCAAGAGAATAGAGGCATTTAATACAGGGGATATTATAATAACTAACTATGAGTTATTAAGAACCGTAGAAATAACAAGACAGTTCGAATTACTTATTTTAGATGAGTGTCAACGGGTTAAGAATTGGAAAACCAAAACAGCTGCTGCAATTTCAAAAATTGTTGCTAAAAGGGTTATAGGATTATCTGGAACTCCTGTTGAAAATAATATTATGGAGCTTTATAATATTACTGACCAGATCAAACCAGGTTTCTTTGGAACTCAAAGAAAATTCTATAACAGATATGTCAAAGCTAATTATGGTAATAGATTCTCATATCAACACTTAGACGAAGTATTTGCTAAATTGCAAGCACTTATGTTTAGGAAGAACAGAAATGAAGTTGAAATGGAATTACCTGCCTTAATCGAACAAACATATCAGGTACAGTTAAACAAGAAAGAACTTAAGTTCTTCTGGGATTACATGGCAGACCAACCTAACGAGCTAGTAGCAACCACTAATGCAAAAGTTTTTGCTAGTTCATCTGCATTACGAATGAATGATATTAAAGTATCTTCAAAAGAAAAAGAGCTAATTAATGTAATTAATGATGTTAATGGACAAGCTGTTGTCTTTACTCAATACAAAAAAGAATTAGCTAGGATTGAAGATTTAATCAACAATAAAGATATCTATTCAATGAGTGGAGATACATCTAAAGCTGATAGAAACAAAGCAATAGAAGCTTTTAAAGCAGACGAAGAAGGAATCCTGCTTATGACAGAAGTTGGTACACATGGATTAAACTTACAGTGTGCTAACACTTTAATAAACATGGATTTACCATGGACTTATGCAGCTAAAGAACAACGTATAGGACGTATTCAGAGGATTGGTTCTGAACATGAAAGCAATTTAGTTGTCAATCTTGTATCCTGTGGGATAAAGATAGATGACAGAGTTATGGAGATTATTGATGAAAAGAAAGAACTCCATGAATTAAGTATAGATGGGCAAAAGTCATATGTAAGAAAGGCTTTTGCAAAAGACCTTGCGTCCCGAGGTATTGTCTTTAATAAAGCCGGTGCCTCGGCTTAAACTATTTTTTCCGAAAACTACTTAAGGGATTGTGAAGAATTATTAACTGGTGAGTCAGTTACCCCCTCCTCACCACTTTATTTTTGAGGTGAAAAATGGGGAAATTCAATAACAAACTTAAAGAAAAAATCAGTAAAGAAGGTAGTAATGGTTGGCGAAGTTACTATGATGTGAACGCATTCAGCGGAACTTGTTCTAAATGTGGACATGTGAATAAATGGAGTATGCAAGCCAGCATTAAAATCCCTAAGTGGTATGGGCTTCTATGGTTAGATATACAACATAAGTACAATGATATAAAATTTAAACTACAGATGCTTCGATACAAAATCAAAGGATGGGTATAATGAACAAAGAAGACATTTATCAAGATGCAAGAAATGCTTTTGGCACAGACTTACAGATGATTATACTTGCAGAAGAATGCTCTGAGTTATCCAAAGCAACATTGAAGTTAGTAAGATTCGGTATAGAACCATGGGATAACAGTGATTTAATCGGGAAGCTCGCCGAAGAAATAGCTGATGTAAGATTAATGATAGAACAAGCAGAATATATGTTTGCTATCAAAGAAGAAGTAAAAAAAATTGAAAAAGAAAAGTTAGAACGTTTAGAAGATAGAATAAGGAGACACAACGATGAAGTGCTTTTATCATAATGATTTAGATGGTTGGTGTGCAGGACACGTAGTATCAAGGTTTTTAGACAAAAGGTCAAAACCAGACCCAGAAGATTATATTGAAATAAGATATGGAGATGCATTCCCATTTGATATAATTAAGCCTGCAGAAAAAATATACATTGTCGACTTTTCACTCGAAAAAGAAGATATGGATAAACTCTTAGATATAACAGAAGATGTAGTTTGGATAGACCATCACCAGACTGCGATTGAAAAATACGCTGATTTCCCACGAGAAATTAAAGGAGTAAGAAAAGATGGTGTATCTGGGTGTGTGCTCACTTACTTATGGTTCATAAGCAATTGTGAACATGGTATGGGAATATCCGGTAATCAAAACGCTGTACCATGGCCTATTAGGTATGTAGGAGATAGAGATACCTGGCAATGGAAATTCGGAGAAAAGACGTTACATTTCTGCAGTGGTTCTGAATTATACAATTTAGACCCATTAAGTCCAGACTGGGCTATAATATTCAAAGATTACAATAAAGTAATAGAACAGGGTAAAACAGTAGAACAATACAAACAACAGCGCAATAAAGAATACTTCAAACAATTTGGTTATGTAGCTGAATTTGAAGGATATAAAGCAGCAGTGGTTAATTGTGGGCTTGTAGATTCTAAAATCTTTGGAGACCTTCTTAGTAAAAACTACGACATAGGTATTATGTATGTAGAAGATGGAGACAAGCTCAAAGTTTCGCTCCGTTCAGAAAGAATAGATGTGTCAAAAATAGCCGTTAAATACGGTGGTGGAGGCCATCAAGGAGCTTCTGGATTTGAATGGTATTTCGAAGGAGAAGACAAGTTCTATCCATGGGTTGTAATTCCGGAGGAAGAATAATGCAAGACCCTGATGGAAATTTAGGTTGTGCTATAATCCTTGGGATTGTAGCCATTATCCTTTTAGCAGGTTGCTATATAGATTCTATTGTAAATCCACAAGTTACAACAATAACAATTGATAGTTCTAAAGCCCCTATGCATGTTCAAGTTTTATCAAAAGCACGTATTTTTCATAATGCTGTAATTTATGACAAGAAATATCCTAAAGGCCATGTTGAAACCCAAGAAGAATATAAGCTATATGGAGCTGAGGCAAATCAAACATGGGGTGGAGCTTTAACTGTAAACAAATCAGTATACTATAATACAAGTATAGGCGATTGGCAAAACTGGGACAACTACAATGGTGGCGAAGGCCCCTACGAATTAAGGTGATATTATGGTATCAGATAAAACAAAGGCTTTATATTTAAAAGCAAGAAGAAGTGAAGAATCCCGTGGTGCCCTTCATAAAGCCACAGAGGAAGCTCAGCTTCAATTAAGAAAAGAATTAAGAAAATTAGGTTATGGCCGATGTTATGGCACTGCTGTCAATGTATATTGGAGACCATCATTTGGAATAACAATTCATTTCACTGAAGATGAGTTACACAATGATGAACTACAAACCATACTTGACTTCTTTGGTGTAGAAACATATAAGCTGTACGGTAAGGGCAACGGTAATATAAGTATTCAATTAAAAGTTGATTTAAATGTTATATGCTGAAATAACAGATATAACAACAGAACGTATAGATACTGTTGTTATACACTTTAGGAATCCAGATGGAACCACAGATACAGCCAGGATGAGTTATAAAACTTTCATAGATGATGTTCTAAAGAACATTAAAATGAAAGTTGCTATAACAAAAATAGCTGACTTGGGCTGGTTATACTGTGGTCTGTATCCTAAAGAATGAGAGCCAGAGCTAACATGGTAAACATAAAAGCCACCCATGTCCAAACTCCATAATCTGGCTCTAATTTAACTATTTTTTTAAGTGCTATAATCCATAGCAGAATAATAAAAATGAGCGTTAATAATTTATATTCTATGTTTTTCATTCCTTTCACGCCCAATACTATCCATTACAATACTACCTAGAAGATATCCTCCAATCCAAACTAAAGCTACGATTAGAGAACCTAAGTAATCCACTATGTTCATTTGACAATAGAGGTAGTAATAAGTATAGAGCGCTATTACACATGCCGGAAATGTTATTAATCCAACAAGGAATTTTGCTTGTTCGTATTTGTTTATGATGCTCCCCCCTGTAAAATTACTCCTGCGAGGAAAATTATAACCATGAGAGAGCCTGTTATAAAAGCTATTATCATTTTCCAGATGTTACTATTAATAGTATTTACATCTTCTTTAGTAGCTTTTTTCTGCATGTCTTCTTCTAAGCATTCTATACGTTTTATAACATCGTCTTGTTCCCTACAATCATATTCATCTTTCTTATCTCTGAGCTTGTCTGCTTCTTCTAAGTTACGCACTCTTTTTTCTATTTTGTCTTGTTTCTCCAGAAACTTAGTATCCTTTTCATCTCTTTCTCTAAAAAGGTCAATAAGAATATCTAATTTGTCCTCTGCAGTTAACTCCTTTTTAGTCATTCCCCCTTCCTCCTTGGTAGTTTCAAAACTACAATATTGTTTTTTCTATTTTTTCTTTAATTTTTGTGGATGTGAAATGTCCATCGGGGAATGTTATATCTAATTCAATTTCTGCCTTTCCTGAATACTCAAGGAAATCAGATTGGGTAATATATCTGACTTCCCCAGCTTCAGCGTTTTCAATTACACAATCGAAAGTCTTTACATCATTTGCAAGTTTGAGTACTAGCTTTACAATTGCGTTGGTTAAGTTTACGGGCATACCCATTTCATCAGTTATTGTAAATTTTAATTTTGTTCCGTAATCTCCTTTTCTCATTGCAATTCCTCCTATCTTGGAAGTAATATGGAAGTGTCAAATAATTTTTGGATTGAGGCTTTGTATTCTTGGTTCTTTAATATTCGAACAGTATATTCAATTATTAAGAATATAATACCAATGTCATCAATACCGCTTACTTCTTCCGTAATAGTAAACCAATTATGTATGGTAGCTAGTTCTTCTATTTGAACAGATTCGTCTAACTCTATTTTTGCAAATAAATTAAATAAGTCCTGTATCTCTTCAATCTTATCATAGATTCTGTGAATCTCTATGTGCTTAATCTGTTCATCATGTTGTCCTATGTCTTCTATATTTAGTTCAATTTCTTCCCTGATTGAATCTAAAATAGACCCTAATTCCCCAATTACTGCGGTTACATTAAGCTTAACATTATCGGAAAATGTGTTACCATCCTGTATTTTTGTGTAATTATATAGTGTAATTAAGGTTTCGATTAGCTCATTTTTGTCAGGTACTGTAAGAACATTACGCGCTTGTATATCTAAGTCCATATTTTCATTGTTTGGTATACATGTATTGACAGAAACTTGCAGGTTTTGTTCAATAAATTCAGCTATTGTTTGTGCAAAAACTTTATTCAAGATATTTACATCACTGGAACCCATCGCTAAATCAGGTGATGTTTTACTTGTTGACATAGTAGTTGTATCAGATGCGCCTGGATAAACCCAATCTGTAAGAGTTGTTCCTTCTTCTACTTGAACATCATCACACCATAGAATGTCTCCAACAACTAATGAATCGAATCTAACGCTGACACAAATAGCGTTTGCAGTTGCAGGTGTTGTTATCTGAACAGATAGTCGTGTCCATTCATTTGAAGTGTCAAATTTTGAACTTTGAGTTTGTGATAGCCAAATACCATTATTATAAGCTTCGGCATTTATATACATTTTAGTCTGGGTCGTTAATTGTGATTTAACCCATAAAGAACATGTATATACTGTACTTGGTTTTATATATTGAGGGAAACCATTAGATGGCATTGTATTATTTGGCTGTAAACCTTTAAAGGTACAATTTGTATTTACATCACCTCTAAAACAACCAGTGCCACTGTGTCGTTCTAAAACAGTATATGACCCTATTATACCTGTATGTGAATACATACCTGTGGTATTCCCTAATTCATCACCACATGTGGCAACGTTTGGATGTATTTTGTTTTTAACATTTTCGATGTCATAGACTGTTAATTTGTTTTTCATGTTACCTGTGTCATTAGAGGCTCCTAATGATGGATATATCCATGCTGTTGCAGTAGAACCTAATTCTAATTGACATTTTTTAAAAGTAAATGAATCTCCATCAGCTACATTTAATATCATTATTTCATTATCGCACCCGTTTGCTCCAGCTGGTGCTGTTCCTGTTACAGTCAATAAACTATACGTAGAATTGATTGGTGTTATTGCCCCATAAGTTCTACTTAAAAATGGGTATGTTCCACCACTACCAGAAGAGTACCACACTATCGTTGCTCTTGCATTATAAGAACCGTTTGTTTTAATTAAAGTTTGAAATGTATAAGTCTGACCTGGAATTATTTGAGTTATCCCTTTGTATGTGTGTATATCAGATTTTGTAGTTCCAGATGTGTTAGTTACTGTTGCTATTGGGTCTGGGTCGTTTGAATAACTTATTATACCACCACCAGAAACTCCCCATTGTGTAGGGTCAGCCCTATATGGCTGCAATATATTTCCTTGTATTTCTGCAACTGGTACTTTAGCATTCATTGTAGCTGAATCTTCTTTATATTCTACAAGCCACCCTTCATCATACCATACTGATTCTCCTTGTCCTAGTGAACCACTTATTAAAGGAGTGACACTGGTTGTACCTGCTGGTACAGTAAATACAAGAGATACATAAACCCAATCATCTGTAAGAGTTGTAAAAGACCCTGTGGCACTACTAACAACTGAACCCCCAACCCAAAATTGAGCACTAGCTCTGAATTGTCTGTTATTTCCTGTGCTTTTTGTATATGCTTTCCAATAATATGTTTTACCTGGTGTTAGTGACTGTGCGCTGGCAGATATAGTACAGCTTTGAACACCAACATAAGAACTTGTAAGTTTTACAGAAGCTGAACCTTTATAATACTCAGTTGTGTCTCTAACAAAAGTTCCGGTTCCAGTATTCGCTACCCAACTAGCTAATCCCATAGGGTCTGCTTCACAAGTTTGTGTGTTATAAGGTAAAACATTATTTCCAACTGGTATTGATTGATCTGCAACTGATGTTTTAACTTTAGGATATGGATTATCAGTTAAACCAACAACAGATGGATAAGTCCATGCTGTGGCAGAAGTTCCTTCTTCTAATTGTAAATCGTCAATTAAGAATGTTGTTGCAATTGTACCGCTTGTTCTTACCACTACTCCAACCCAAGCTGCATTAGATTGAGATACTCCTGTTACAGTCGCATATTGCCATGTTCCATTAAAAGTTATATTTGAGGAAGTCCCAAATGTACCAATATATATATTCTGAGAAGCATTAGCAACGAGAGCTAGATTTGCAATTACTCCTGGTGTACCTTTAACCCAACAACTAAACGTATAGGAAGTATTTGGTTTCCCAGCGTACATAGTGATGTTTGCGCCTTCAAAACTATTAGCTGTGTCAGTAACTATTTGAATACATCCAGTTCCGCTATGGTAATCTGAGGTTATTCTTGTTATTGTTTCTGTTCCTTTCCATTTACCAATTCCACTAGCAGAATTTAATACGTCTCCGCCTGTTGCAGCGTTTGGATTTAAAAGGTTCTTTTGAATTTCTGGTATTGTTGTTTTGGTTTGTATATATAATGGGTCGTAACTTGGAATTTCCCAAACAGTAGCTGTTGCATTTTCTTCAAATTGCCAATCATCTGTCCAAAAAGTAACTGAATAATTTTCAGAAGAACATACATTTAATTGAGTATTATATCCGTTTGCACCAAATGTACGTGTTCCAGTAAGTCTTTGCCACTCTCCAGTCATTACAATAGCGGTTGTAGTTGTAGCGTCTATAAAAATACCGTTTGAATTTCTTTCATATATTTGAAGATTCATTCTATCTCCGGCAGTACCTTTTACCCATGCACTAAATGTATAGGTATGCCCTGGTAATACTGTATGATCCCACCAATTTAGAGTCCTCAATCCTTGCTGAGGGAAGTTTGCAATTGTTGTGACTTTAGCACATCCTGCCCCTGAATGAGAAACTGTTGTATCATATGATACAGTTTCAACACCTTGATATCGTGATAGTTTAGTACTAGGTCCTGTAACACTTTGTTCCATATCTCCACAAGTAGCTTGATTTGGATATAATTGGTTTTTGCTTAAGGTTTTATCATAGATTGTTAATTTGTTTTTAGATTGAACACTGTTATCATTTTCTACGGACATACTTGGGTATTGCCATGTTGTAGATGTTCCTTCAATTAATTGGAAAGCGTCTCCCCACCAAGTAATAGCTTGCGCACCTCCAATGGTATAAACTTGGCCTAAATATGTAGTTTTCCCACTAACGGTAGTGATTTGAACAGATACTTGTTGCCATGAACCTGTTCCTGTTACATTAATATAAATTGTAGAGGTAACTCCATTTGTAAGATTAAAACGTACAGTCGCATTTACAGGTAACAATAACCATCCAGAGAAAGTATAAGTTGTATTAGGTTTTAGGTTAAACCATCCCGTGTTATATCCTTCACCATATGAAACTATTCCAGGTGTTGTACATTTAAAACTTCTTGTTCCTTGATAAGACTGAGATGTATCAGATGAAAGTATTTCGCCACCTGTTTGCCATCCAAAATAAGATGTATTTCCAAGTGCATCTGTTCCACTAGCGACATTTGGATGTAATAAATTCCCTTGTGTCTCTGTAAGAGGCACTTGTGCTTTTACTTGATAGCTATCGCTAGGGTATTCCATAAACCATACATCATCTACATATACTGCATCACCAACATGTAATGTATTAGTTCCATTTACTGTCATACTCAAATTGTATGTACCTGATACTGTTGGAGTTATGGTTCCTATTAATGTATCCCATCCACCTGTGAATGTTTTTGCACTAAAGAAATGATTAGAGCTTGCATAATTCACATTAAAGTAACAATAAGTTTCTTGATTGTGATTATTTTTAAAATATTTAACCTTCATCATTGCTAAATATGTTTTTCCTGCTACCATTGGAATACTTAAGAAATTTGTAGTGAAATAATCGTCTTGTGGATTATTTATATCCGTTATTGTTATTTTAGCGCTTGCAGAACCATTATATTTTTCTGTTGTATCACGAGATAATGAAACTGATAATCCAGTTACACCGTTTGCCCCAATTCCTGTTAAGTCTGTTTCAATAGCCTGTTGATTATAGCTAAGCATATTGCCTGGCTGCCATTCAGAAACTGTATTACCTAGTTCTACTTGTATTTGTCCTACCCAGAAAGTTGCAACGTGTGCTGCTCCGGAATTAACAAAAGCAACCCCGTTGGTTGTTGCAGTACAAACCCAAGTATAAGATACGGATTGCCAATCACCATTACCAATAACAGGGGATTGTCCAATACCTGTAACAGTACAATAAATAGCTTCTCCAACAGTAGTTTTTATTTTAGCGGAAACAGTATAAGTTTGTCCCACAACTAATCCACGTGGCTTTATAAATACTCCTTGGTATTGTCCACCTGTATCAGTAACTACTTTTAAACTTCTATTACCACGATAATAAACAGTAGAATCACTTGTAAATGTTCCACCGTTATTTTGATAAAATCCTGTTGTATCTCCGGTTGTATTTGTACAATTAGCTGCGTTTGCGTCAACTATATTTCTTGGTGTAAATTGGTCTGAAACAGAAGCTATTTTATTATTAAAACTTAATTTTTCGCCTTGGAAATTTTGTTTAATACTAGGGTAAGTCCATGCTGTTGCACTAGACCCTTTTTCCATTTGTAATTCATCAACAAGAAAAGTTATAGCTTGTGGGGTTGAATTTGTCCTTATATATATTGACATTGAATACCCTGTTATTGATGGGGTAAATGAATATGTGATATATTGCCAATCTCCAGTACCAGTAAAAGCAGCATCTCCACTTCCACCACCAGCAGAATAAATTCTAAGAAGCATACCAGCACCTGCTGGTGCTTTTACCCTTGCAGAAATAGTATAAGTAGTTGCTTCATCAACATAAGGGTAAGATTGCGAATACATATTTTCATATGCAACAGTTCCAGAAGTAACTGCTTGTATACAACCTGTTCCACTATATTTATCACTTGTTATTCTACTTACAGTTACAGTAGAACTAGAACTAAAAAGTGCTGCACTATTTGAGACATCTCCACCGGTTGCAACATCGGGATGTAATAAATTCTTTGCTGTTTCATTTACTGTTACTATTTTGTCTACCATTGTTCATCCTCCTAAAAAAGAAGAGAAGTTAGAGAATGAACCTAACTGAATGTAACGGTCTGGATTCCAGTCCAAATCTGCCCAGCGAGCTTGGTTCCTTGAGGTGAGACTTTTCTGTTCAGTAAAGTTGTTCCTCCACTTCCATTAGCTATTCCAAATTCATTCCAACCAAAATTAGCTTCTGCTGATTGGAAAGTACTCTGGAAGGTAGCTGTTTGTGCTGAAACCTGTGGATAAGTTGAATCCATTACTTTGAATAATTTATTAGTTGCAGCCTGTAATGTGGTTTGTGTTGCAACTTCTGCTACACTACTGTCTCCTACACCGAAGTAGGCACCTGCGTTATCCCATTTTGTTCCTGTAGATTGGGTCATTAAGTTAAGCATGTTGGTTATTCCACCATTCAAAAGTAAGTTCCCATTAATTACAGTAAATTGAGGGGCACCAAAAAGTTCCATAGCTTCGTCTAATTCGTATGTTGCTTTATCTTTCCAATCTCTTCTGGATTCATATCTTTCAATATACCATGTGGTTGTTCTTTTTATTCCTTCAGCGACTTTTTGAGCAGACATTGTGAGAACGTCTCTGTCGCTTGCATTTACAAAGTCTCTCATTAGATCCCCTCCGCTTCTCTTTCTGCGTTTAATTGTGATTCTACCATAGCTACAGCATCTGCTTCTTCCATACCTAAAGATATGAGAGCATCAACTCTAGGCCTTAAAGCTACGGCTAATTTTTCATTTATTACATCATCAGTATCTTGATTTGCTTTTAATATTTTTATAAACTTGACAGCCTCTAATTCGTAAGTACTATCGTTTTGTGGGTCATAGTACTGTACGCTTAAGACTCCTCCTTGAATTGCCATGTTAATTTCCTCCTGAAATTAATATTGTCTATTAATTTTCTAAACTTCTGTGCTTTAATAAAGATATGGGTTAATGAAAGGATTGATTCTTGGTTTTATCGGCCTATACTTTACGGGAAGTATAGCAGAATATACAGCACTGGCTGTATCCAATGTAACATTACAACCATTAGAATTAGTTCCTCCTGCTTTCACTTTCCTTGCTTTTGAAGTAGCTCGTGCAGTTTTTAATTTAACAAGAGCATCTGTTTTAACAGTAATCAAGTTAGCTGAAAGTGTATTCTCAGCAGATTCTAAATAAACCCTATTAGTTAGTTTTCCTAGTGGATTCGCATAAGCTCTAAGCATAGCTGTAAATAATCTTACTACTTTTGGGGCTGGAGCTCCTACATCTACTGTGGCAGGTAAAGCTGAAAACTCAGCAGATGGTAATTTAAGCATTTTAGATGGTACCATAATAGATTCAACATACATATAATCAATATTTGCTGGATATCTAGTACTATAATATCTAAGTGCCATACCTTCTGTTTCTGTAACCTTAATAACATTGGATATACTTGTTATTAATACGTCGTTTAAATAAACCTTGTAAACATCTGTTATATCTCCAGGCTCTAATACAACTTTTAATTCATTTATATCTGTATTAGGAGTCCAACCATCAGAATAACCCCAATAATTACCATCTGGGACATCTTGCATGTATAATTCTCCACCATCATCAATAACCACAACAAGGGATTGTTGATACCAACTACCTGTTACAATACCGTTTATTTTAAATTCGAGTAATTGTTGGTGGTGTTGAAGGGTAGGAAATTGAAATTTAAGTCTCCATTCTTTGTAAAGAGTTGCATCAGGTATATGAAGTACTGAATAAACGTTTGAACTTACAAATTTCACCATATTATTTTCTACTTCTATTGAACCATCATCAATTGTAAAATCATTTAAAGTTCCATCTGTAGCGTCATATGACCTATAATTTGCCATATCTTTTACAGCTATTACTTGTAAAGGCATTGCTGTAGCTTCAGCTACAGCGGTATCCATAAATGGATAATTAAACCAGCCAAGTTCTGCAACTGTTATATATGGTATTGTACAGTAGTTTGCGCTTTCAGCTCCAGAATCCAAATGAATCCATATTTTTGAAGATGTAGTATATGTATTATCTATTATTTTTCCAAGAACAATATCGTCTAAAAATAGAGTAAATCCGCCAGCTAAACTTCTTTCCACTTTTATTAAATGGTCTGTTTCAGTTAGTCCTGTCCAGGTTTTTTCAATTAAAACAGTTCCAGGATTTTTAATTAATTTAATTTTACTATCTGATTGTGTTACAACCACAGAATATCCAGTTGTTCCAATAGTATTTCCACCAATAAAGTTCCAAGTTAAAGTAGATGGGTTATTATAGAGCCAATTAAATGGTAACTCCCAAGTTCCATAAGCTACATCCGAAATCATATAATTAGTTGAATAATCGTTTGGGAAAGCATACAATGATTCAGTTGCTGAATTAGGTATAAATGGCCAATTATAATTTTCTCCATTTTCTTGGGTTATGGGACAAACCATCCTATTCCATTGAGTTGTAGGTGTTGCTTCAAAATGCATATGAGCGGATGGTAAATCAACAACTGCAGATCCATAAGGTGTGGATTCATAATCCTCTACAACAAAATTAGTTATAGTTCCACCAGTGTCTTGCCCTAATTGTTTAGCTGTAATCATATAATATCTGCACCCATCTAATGGGTCTTTAGGATTTCGTGCTGGAAATCCAGGTAAAGTATCATATGATTCACCTGCTTTGTAAACTACAACTCCATCAATTCTTAATCCTGTAATATTTGCGTATGCTGGAGATTCTGGTACAACATTATCGAATCCAGATGTATCTCTGATTATTTCTATATGATGGCTATTACCATAAAATGGAACAGGAAATGAAACATATGGAATGATTGCTTGGTCTTCATACATATGGTCTGCATCGTGATCTGCATAAGTCGCACTAGCAAGTCCCATTTTATATCCTTTTAATTCTGTATCATAATAGAAAGTTACTCCTGTCGCATTATATATAGTATAAAAAGGACAGGTTTCACAATCTTGTCCAGTGCTTGTATCTCCTAAATTACCGACAAAAATCTGTGTTTTTCCTTCCCAACTTACATCAAAAGATACTTTCCCAAATCGAGCAGCATATTGATTTATTGCCAATCCAAAAGAATCTCCATAAAGAGCATCTGGGTGAAGCCAAACACCATCCGTTACTGGATGTATTTTATCAATATCTTCTCCTACAGCATCGGCATATCCACCTATAATTGTTAATACGTTTCCTCCAAAAGAACTTCTTTTAGCATCCTCTAATTTATAAATTGAGGCATGCGCATCAAATGGTTCTGCTTCACAATTCATTTCTGGAGTAGGTAAATCAACAATACATGGAGTATGTATGTCACCCACATATCCTATGGTTTTGATAACTAAATCATCAAATTTAGTTGGAGAATCTCCTTCATTTTGAAAGGCAACTTTAGAAGCGGTAAAGTCAATCCAATTAGATGTTGTATATACTACATTTTCATTGTATAAAACAGTCCACACTGCGCCGTCTTTTATTAAACCTATGGTTATATCTGTACCTAAAGTGTAATCATTTGTAATCCATTGCGTTGTGTTTTCACCTGTTTTAATTATTTGGATAACAGTAATAGGTCCTCCATCAACATTTATCCAAAGTGAATTATATTGAGATTCATCTGCATTATAAAATCTAATTCTTCTTGTACCATAACTAGATGCATTTAGTTTAAATGAACATATAAAAGCATTTGAATCTGGTATTGTTGCTTTCGCTTCTCCAGCGACACTAGTACTTAAACATCCATCGGCAATACTCCATCCACTTGGTATATCAGACCATTTACTTAAATCTCCACTAAAATTTTCACTAAAAAGAATAGCTGGAGTTGGATAAATTCTAACTAGTTTCTTTTTAGTTACTGTATTTGTTCCATTTGTATTAGTTGTAGTAAGAGACACATTATAATAACCTTCCGCAGTATACGCATGGGTTGGATTTTGATTTGTTGATGTATTCCCATCACCAAAATCCCATAGCCAAGAATCAACCGATTCAGAAGCTGTTCCTGTAAAATTTAATTCAACAGTTGGATATGAAGTATTGTTATTTACTGCGATTGAAGGTACTGGTCCTACTATTGGCTCATATGTTAAATTTACATTCTTTATTTCAGTTTCAGAAGGATTAGGACCTCCGGCACCACCTATAAATACAATACCGTTTTGAAGAACTCCATCAAATACATCATCGTATAATGTCTGGTCATTATATGTTATTTTTAATGTAGTAGTGGTAATAACAACAATTACATGACCGTCAAGAGTTCCTATTCCTGAAGCTATGGTTGTATCGTTTTCTTGGCCATCTATTTCTTTAGAATAATATAGAGTTCCAGCAACATACTTAAAGTTGTTATAAGTCCCGTTACCACCAGCTAATGTTACCCAAATTGCTTCCCATCCATCTGCTGCACATTTAACATCAAATTCAAGAGTGTATCCACTAGATAAGTCAAATCCAGATAATGTTGCTGTTCCAACACCCCATTGGTCACCTGCTGGCATTAATACAATTCTACTGTTTGTAGAGTCATATACAGCTTGGCTTCCTACATCGCCTCCATTACTCCACCAACCTGGATTGTAAAAATAACTATTACCAGTATTTAATGTCCAATGTTCATCAAGGCTTTCCCCTGAAAAATCAGCAGTATATGTCATTTAATCACCTAGTTTATTGTTGGTCCACTTATTGTTATTCTTAAAATACCATTTGCGTTAAATCTTAATTGGAAATCAGCCGCAGATGAGTTTTGGTTTGCTCCAAAATCATAATATGCAAGTAATGGGCTAGTTGTATTATCTCCTGTATAGTAATAAATAATAGCATATCGTGCTTCTATTGTTGATGTAGTCCAAATAACATCGTCGCAATCAAATATAGCGATGTTATTTGTGTCATAAGTTATGTTTGGACTTGTTATAACTTTTCCACCTGCGGTATAACCTGTACCTGTACTGCTAACTTCATTTGTTATATCACTAAAGAATGTATGTGCATCTTGGTCAGGTGCATAATCTGCGGTACAAAGAGCTACTTTAACATTTCCGTCTGTAAATTTAATATTTCCTAAAAACGCTTGTACAACTGAATGTCCATAAAAATAAGCTGTAGATGTCATATTTTACCTCCTTATGTTGCTATTGATTTAAGCATACCATCTACGTTCCATTGGAGTTTAAATTCTCCTCCTGTTGAAACTTCGTCTTCTCCAAAATCATAATAAGCTAACACTGGGCTGGTTTCTGGACTTCCAGAATCATAGTATACAATTGCAAAACGTGCAGTAATAACAGCGTTTGGCCAAGATACATCATCTCCATCAAACTTAACCATGTTTGTAGAAGCGTCATAACTTAAAGCACAATTAGATACAGCTTTACCACCGGCTGTATATCCAGTTCCACTTACTTCATTTGCTACTACTTGATTTAAGAACTCGTGAGTGTCCTGATTTGGTGTGTAAGTAGAGGTACAAAGTAATACTTTGATTTTGTTAATTTCTTCAAAATTGATTAATTTTTTAAAAGCATTTTTCAATGCGTTTCCATACCAATAAGCTCCTGATGCCATCGATAATTCCTCCCTAATATTTCTCCCTAATTGTTATTTTTAAATTAAAAGCGTTTGTTGCATTTCCTTCAAGTAAAGCGCCTATAGCTAATCCATTTGCTAAAAATGCTCCTTCTACTTGGAAAGTTTTTGCACTTACCGCATTTACTCCGCCTGGGCTAGACGCGTCTGGGCTTTTAGGTACAGTGAAGGCTTCTCCATGTCTGCACCAATAATTTGTTGAATCTGTAAAAGATTCAGTTAAATATAATTGCACGTTTACATCTGATTCTGTAGATAAATTCGCTATACTAATTAAATAAATATCTTTTAATTCAGTTGGCGGGGTAATTGTAAGTGTTTCTACTGTTCCAGCATTTGAAGAAGCTGAAAATACAATTGCTTGTTGTGTTACTATTGTATTAGATACAGTATGTTTTTCCAAGAGTTTTGCAACACTTTCTTCAGTTGCACAGTCTTTCCATTGTGAATCTTTATAAACCCTTGGTGTAACTCCTAAAACTCCGTTAGGGAATGTTAGTTGTCCAGTCTGTGTCTGAATTGATTCAAGAGCTGTTTTGTTTTCTCCTAGTAATGTTTGGATAGATTCCATTACTGTATTAAATGTATCTGTTGTTAAAAGCTCATTTGATCTAATAGTTAGAGCTGGATGGCTAGCACCATCTAAAAGAATTTCTGCTCTTTGCTCAGAGGTGCTGTCTTTCAGCTCAACGGCACCTATCTCAAGGTCACCCGCATCAATAACTGCTTTAACACTTAAAGCACTTGTCGTCTCATCAAAATCTAACTTATTCAATTGAGCTAGTATTTGGCTTATTGCCCCTGACTCTACAGCAGGGGTTATAGGATTACCATTTATGTCTGTTAATTTTAATCCATTAGTAAACGCTTCTAACAAAGCGTTAAGTATATCGGAACATTCTCCCATCTATTTTCCCCCTACTTGTTGTTTTAATCTTTTAATTTCTTTCATCATTACAGCCATCTGTTCTTCCATTTCTTGCTGTTTTTGTAATTGCAAAGTTTTTGCTTTACGTTCCTTCATCTGTTCGTATTTTTCATGGGTTTGAACTTCTATTTTTACAAACCCATTACCTTTTGGTCTTATTTCTGGCATATTATCACCTAATCTATTATAGGAATTAATCTGATTTCTCTAACAGAAGGAGAACTATCTTTTATATTTTCTCTTGTCATACAAATTCTTGCACGGATATATTTTCCATAAAATGGATAAGATTCTGTTCCGATACCTTCTATTCTTCCAATTTTTACAGTTTGAACTCCTGTGTTACCTTTTGTAGTTTTTATTAAGAAATAAGGTACACTGGTTAGTAAGATAGGGTTTCTAAGTTTGAAAATAACTTGAACATATCCTTCAGTTCCTTTTAAAGCAGGGAAATTATAAGCATCTATTTTTCCGCTTTCATCTGATGTTGTTGAAAGTATCAGTTGTAACTCTCCTTGACTTAGGATACCATTTGTCTTTATTAAACAACTTAGGTAGTTATAATTGGATAAATCAAGATTCTCTTGTTTGTACATAAGAACTCCAGTATCTGTGTTACTCATAACTAACTGGTTTACTTGTATTGAACTAGCATTTAATGCAGAATCTGAAACTGTATCAACTAAAGAAGACACAACAACCTGAGTATCCTGACTTGAAGTACCAGTACTTGACATTGAATCTAATAATACTGTTTTACCCATTACATCTTCATCAACATCTAAATAGAAGTTATATTCATCATCTTCGTATGCTGCTTCATAGTTACTGTAATCTACAGACCCATGATACATATCAGACAATCTTAAATCACTTATAATCTTTTTAAATACTGGTCTTCCATTTGAATCTACAGTACTTGCGTTTTCTAAGTTTACCCTAAGTGTTTTACCCATGTCTATTTCATCTTGTTCGGTTATTGGACTGTTAGCATATACAGTTAGCCATTCCCAATGACTGAAATCATTTGTATCGCTTCTTAATGCGCTTTGAATTACTTGGTTTCCATCAAATGATGTGGTAACTAGACAACCAGAGTTATTATCTCCTGATGTAGCTAAGGTTGCTGAAATAGCGTACCCCTTAGAGCTTGAATATTTTATTTGAGGACTACTATTATTAGAGCCTGGATTCATTGTTATTCTCCAAACAAATTTATCACCATTGTCTGGGAATTGGAAATTGCTTCCATACATTCTATAAAAGTTATTTCCACCATCGTTGGATACTTCTAATTTATAACTAGAACCTTTTGGTAAAGAAATATTAACATCCATAGTTACAGAATTAATTATAAATTCTGTTTCAGTGATATTTGATTGAATAACTCCTGAACTAATTTGTACACCATCTTTTTCTGTTAATAGAGTTAAAGTTGCAGGCGCACCATTCTGGCTTTCTTCTATAGAATACATACCAGAATTTCCATTGATTTTAATACTCTTATTTGGAGGATATAATCCACTAACTAATAAATCATACGACCTATCTTTATATGGGTGTGCTCCCTCAGCTATTGTTGGAACCACTATATTTCTATCTTTTCTATAAGGTTTAAATATATATTCAGTAGTGTTACCATTTTTACCAGATATTGGGTGGAATATAACTAATAACAAGTACCAGCCAGGGTCTAACCATGTTGTTCCACTAAATTCACATGTCATAACTTGTGAAGTGTTTTTATTAGGCATTGTATGTGGACTTAAAGCTCTCTTGTCAGAAATTTCCATTAAGTTTAAATTACTACCTGATTGTTCAAAAACAGCTATTTGGACATGAGAAGCGTTTTTATACCAGAAATGTCCTACTTGTGTTTGCATTAACAAACCGCCTTTTTTATTGTAGACAAAAGTTCCAATATAATGAGAACGTTTTCCTATAGTAATTTCATGATAAAAAGAACCAATTTCAGTAACTGGTCTATAATCACTCATATCTTGAGGGAAATGCTGTTGACTTTTGATTTTTGTTGATGTTGTTGTTTTCTTTAATTTTGCAACACCATTTGTAAGATCTGTATGGTCTAAGGTTGTTTTAGTTAAATCTATACCTGTATTATCTTTTAGTGTCCAAGTTTGTTTTTTACTTACTGTATCGGATATTGTATATCCACCTACTGTCTCATCATAGGTGTCGGCAATTCCAATAGACGCAGAAGTGTCTTTAAAAGTATCTCCAATTAAATTATACTTTATTCTTTTTGGAGCATTATATACCATCATCCAATTTGCTTCTTTTTCTAATCTTCTAATCCTTTCATCGTGGCTTCTTAATCTGTAAGCTCCTAAACTATCATCTTGTGTTACATTCATTAATAAAGCACTGTTTACATTTTTAGGAACATATACTTTTGCTAATCGTAAATAACTACTTGGGATCTCGCTCTCTGGAATTTCTGGAACATTAGCTACATCACCACTGATTGCTTCATAAAATCCTTCTGGGGTTAGACAAACAATATCTATCCTATTACCATAATTTGAACCCGGGTCTAATGTAATATGGGTATCTAAAGGTTGTATTTTCTCTCCTAACATCATCGCAAGAGATTTGTTGATATTAAATGTAGTTGCACTACCATATCCAACTTTAAACCATAAATCTGCTCCAATTTCATTATATACTGAATCGTTATCTGATTCAGCTAAGGAACTATTATATCCTCCAGTTGAATCATATAAGACACTGATACCTGCAATATTTGTTCTTTCTATAGTTAGGAATAAAGGAATAGCTGGCAGGTGGTCTATATTAATTGGTAAAGAATATTCGTTTGTTCCTGGTGTTACAGGGATACTTACAGTTTTTAGAAAAGGTATAGTACTCAACTGTGTTATTCCATTTGATAGTTTTACAGTGACGTTACAACTTGTATTTGTTTCATTTTTAAATTGTAATGTGATGTTTGTAATAGAAGATTTTTGAGTATCAATTTGTTGTATTAAATATAGTTGCTCTAAAGACTTCCATGAATCTCCATTTGTATTCTTTTGGTCTATTATAGCATCGTTTGCGTTTGCTACTGGAGATAAAAGAAAAGCGTTTTCCTCTGGACTCAATACAAACTTTTTACCAAATCCATCTATGATTAATTGGTCTAGGGATTGCCCTATATTATCCTGCATAGCATTCATATCTCTAGCACTTGCTGTCCAGCCAGGGATAAAACTTGAAATCATTGTGTAATAATTAACCATTTAATCACCTTATTCTGATGTTAATGAGATTATAATATCTATTTTTAATTGTACACTACTGTTTTTAGTGAATGGAGCAATCTGACAGATTGCGAGAGGGATACCTTCCCCTAAAATATCTGTTGTAAATATAGCAACTTCTTTTATTACAGCACTATTTGTAATGTTTGTTTGACTAAATATTGCTTCTAATACAACCCTTTCGTTTTCTTCATCATAAGTCGCTGTGATTGGAACTCTACTATATGTTCCATGTGTACTTGGGTCACATTCTAATCCTAATCTTGTACTATCTACAGTTGGAACTGTATCTGAGATTCCGCATCCTGCATACCCAAATTGAATTGGGTTTGCGTCATTAGGAAAACTATTTTTAAGAATTTGCATTCTTCCTTCAGTAGTTATTACTTCTATAAGAGTCATCTTTTTCCTCCTTTTGTTCCTGTGTTTCAGGGACTATTTCATTTCCATTCGTATCTAACGCATGGACTATAGTTTTTAAATTAAAATTCAAATTTTTAATCATTATAAAAAGCCTCCCTAAATACTCTAAATCTACTAATTTTTGGGCTGTAATAAAGATTACTTGTACTTAAATATCCTCTTATTTTTATGTCAGAATATTCTAAGCCATGTAAATCATCTGGAGAACTTAAATTGCTTTTAATCACATATGGAGTATATATTTTATGCATCAAAGCAAAATTATTTTCTTTTTTCCAAAATACATACCCATTTACCATTACAATTGTTTTTTCTGGATTCTGAGCGGTGCTAATTTTATAATAATTTGAATTATCTAATTTTCCTGTACGTTCAACTAAAATTCCATAAGAATGATTTGTGTTTAACCCACGTACATCTAAATTAATTTCTTTAGCCCCTGTGCTCCAATCATATACAATAAAACTATCTAATATTTCGTTTGGACTTAAATCAGGATTTAATGTGCATAATGAAATACGTACATCGTCTGTAGGGTTTCCTACGACTCCTGAACTATATAAAGTAACTCCACTGATAGATGAAATGCCTGGTTTTGTAATTTGGAATATACTTTTGCTATCAGCTACCCCAAATGATGTATAAGAATTTGAAGTTGTTTGTTGAAAGACAATTCTTTCTTTTATAATTTCATAATTGAGTTTACAAGATTTGGGAACATTTTCAGCTAAACTATGTTGGAATTTTGTCCATCTACTGTTTGAACCATCTTTTATAGCTTTAATTCGGTTAGTTTGTATTGAAGCTGTTTTTTGTCTGAAAAAGACATTCACTTTACACCATGCAACCGCAACTTCTTTATCTCTTCTTACGTGCCATTCTGGATTAGTCATTCCATGTCCCATAAACATTAAGACCTTTAATTTACCTAAAGTATCTTTAGTCAGCTTTTTACCCCATGTATCATCCGGCCCACCAAAACTAACTATTCTAGCTTCATCAGAGGCATTAGCTTTTCTTTTGTAAATGTAAGAACCATTTGCAGCGTACATGTTATCATAGTCAGAATTATAAGCTCCGCCTGTATTTATGTTTAAATTAATTACAGGACCAGAAGCAGGTCTTTCACCACAATTACAAGTTCCTCCGGTTCCACAAGTAAATGTTGACCCACCATATTTTTGTAAATTTGACCTTTCAGTTTTAATATACAAATCAACTTGAAGTCCTGTGATAATACAATCATCTGGGATATCGTTTGTTATATTAAAATTGTCCATAACTAAAAGCTCTGTTTCTGCATAAGAAGTAGCGTCTGATACAATTGTTTTTACTGCTCCTGCACCGTTAATTGCCCCAAAATTTTTCCATTTTATTTCATCATCATGCCCGTGAATATAACAAGAGTTTATATGTCTTCCTCCGTCACGATTTGAAGAATAAGCACGATTAGCAATATTAGAAATAGATTTAACGCCTGTATCAATTTTTAATATATTTTTGCTTCCAATACTATCTGTTTTAATATTGTTAAAAGCAAAATTGCTAAAGTGATCTTTTGTATAAGCATCTAATGCAGTTACATAACTAGAAACAGATATATTTTGTTTTAAATTAAGTTTCATTTCTGGCAGGCTCATATCAGCTTCCATATAAGAAACAGAAGCCCCCATTTGTAATTTACAAATTCCTTCCTCACCCGCTGAAGCTTTCATTTTAAGATCAAATTCTTTCTCGTAAACCCCTGTTGGGTCATCTGCATTCACTGAAAGATTTCCTAAATATAAATCTCCTGATTTAATAGCGTAAGAAGAAATCCCTTCTGTACCTAATTTTTTACATTTTTTTAATATGGTATTGATTTCATCGTTTGTTAAAACACAAAAATTAGCTGGTAAAGGCCATGGGATATCTGCTCTGAAAACTCCTGGTACATATAAATCTCCTGACCAGTACTTAGAATCCCAATCTTCTCTATCTAAAAATACAATATATTCCCACATGTTTTTTATTTGTGGAATTCTTCCTAGATATCCGTATAATTCTGATTTTATTAAACCAAACCTTTTGTATGTACCTTCTGTTAATAGGTACTGTACTTCGTAACATAATCCATTTTCTGGGTTATTTAAATATGTTGCAGTTACAAGTTTTGATTCTCTGTTTATTTTTCGGATAAATTTTCGTATTTCATCAAAGTAATATACTTCACTTATATATTCTTTCTCCAATGTTGTTTCTTCTAAAGCTAAAATATCTTGAGTTCCATCTGTATATGTTGAAATTGTAATGTTATGAAGTCCTGGTTTATCTGAATCTAATTTAATAATCCTATTTCCGTTTGAATCTTTTATGTATACAGTATTTACAAAAACGTTATTATCTATAATAGCGTTACTTGGTTCTATTTCATCCTTTGGTATATCTTCTTCATAATCAAGAGCATCTTCTAAAATAACTGAATTGTTTGTTCCGACTTCACTTTCGTTTGAAGCTTCTATTCTTGTTGTATATTCTTCTGATAAACGTTTTTCTAACCAATAGTCTTGTTCATATTCAAATGGGTAGCCCACAGGAAAAGTATAAGCATATTTATAATACGGAACTACTGTACAGTATTTTTGCCTAAACATACTGAAATCTTTTGCATGTACATCAAGAGCTTTATTTGGTTTATATTTGACATCTGTTTCGGCGTAACTAACAGGAAATCCAACTTTTTTAACAGCGTCAAAGAAATGCCATTCTACTTCAACATAGAATTTTTGAGGTAATGAATGAAAATCAATATCTACTGCTGGTATATCCATACGATAGCACACATACTTCTTTTCTTTTATGAACTTCATCCCTTTTATTAAAGACCCATCATCCTTGTATAATCTGAACGCTTTTAGTGGATATAGTTTATCTGCAAGTGCCTTTGCGTGTAATTGGTCAAGACTAACCTTATCAAATTCATAAGTTAGCATAACTGTATTAGGTATAGCTATTTCTTCCGCATAATCACTATCATCAGGGTCAATACATGGAACGCACGTCTCTTTTTCTACAATGTTTTGGAATCCAATTGAAATACTTGAAGCTTCCGGTGATAAAACAGGGTAGTCCCCAAAAGTTCTTGGAATATAAGTCTTAAAGTATACATCAAACGATTGTTTTACCCACACTTCTTCATCTTTTTCATTAAATTGAAGAGCGTATAAATCACCTGCAGAAAAATTTTTAGTTGCAGAGCATTGCATTGTGAAGTAATTGTCATTATTATAAATTTCACTCATTCTAAACAAAATAACATATTGTTTATTTGCTTCTAGGGTATTGGATAATGGTATCATTGTTTTGAAAGGTTCATATTGATACTGGTCTAATGCAGTATTTGAGATAGTAAATGTTTCAAGATAATTTTCATTGTCTCCATTTACCTCACGGAACTCACAAAGTATATCGGAAGAAGGATATCCCATTGGAGAACCTACCATAATTTCAATTAAATTTGTATCATAATTTGGAGTAAAATATTGTTTTAGTTCTTTATTACCGCTTGTTTTCCCAAAAGATACAGAATTACTATTATCTTCTTGAGACAATTTTGGGTTTAAACTGATATCAATTCCATCTAATAATATTTTTTCTGGTGTTATTTCTAATTTACTACCTGCAGGTAAGTTTGTATCTATTATTAATCTTTTATCACCTGATGTTATTGTAATGGGACCTGTTATAGCATTTGGCGGAGTACAAAAGGTTGTATCCTCAAATGTAAAGCTAGGCATTATAGGGTAACATTTATCAATTTCAATGTTAAAAGTTGTTCCATTATTTAATAAATCATTAGTCCCTACTATTTTTTCTGTTTTATGACTAGCCCATATTTTTACAGGTTGTTCAACATATCTTCTAAGTAGATTATTAAAACTAATAAGTTTTCTTTTGTCTTCTTCTATATGAAAAACATTTAATATTCCATCTTCCCTGTTCCAATCAGGCATTCGTTGTTTAAGTCCCATCTATATACACCTAACCTATATCTACATCTATCTCTAAGTTTATTTTTGTAACTTCTAAAACCTCATAAGGTTGTAAATCTACATTCCCTTCTATATCTTGAATTGCATCTGTTGCAATTGTAATAGTCGAATCATATAAATCTCTGTCTTTAAATTGTTGTAATAAATAATAGGATAATTTACTTAAGTATAATTTATTCCCTACACCGTTTTGTTCTATATATTCAAGAACGGCTGCTTCAACATCACTTTTTAGAGCATTGTACTCTTTTGGAGTTAATTGAGTGCTATTAATTACTTTTATAATAATAGTAATTTCTCCTCCAACATGTACTGCCTGCCCACATTCTGTATAAATTCCTGCGGCTCTACTATCAGCAATTAAATCTTCTATTTCTCTCATTTGTTCATCGGACGCTGTATCTATAAATACAGCAAAACTTCCATAACCAAAAGCATGTTCAAGAACACAAAATTCTGGGGTCGTTAAACCAGAATTAATAAGAGTAAGTCTAATATGGTCAGTTGTACCTTTTTCCTGTGTATATCTAGCACTCATTGCATTTGTTCGAACACTTTCAAGTGCTTCTGCGTCTTTACCTCCCCAAGATGGTTGTGGGTTATAACAAGTTACTCCTGTTATATCAGATTCTATTTGGTCTAAGGAATATGCAGCGACTTTAGTTTGAGCTCCTGTTTCTAATGATCTTGCTCTTACAGTAACCAATTCTGCTGTTTTGTAAAGTATAACTCTTTCTACTGTTGAATATTGTATTGGAGGTGTATCTACTGTTTGAATTATTGTTCCAAATGGTATTACCGCATCATCGGTTCTATCGGCATTTTGCTCCCATACAAACCTCATAATAACATCAGAAGCACGAGCTAAACTTCTAGCATAAAATGGAGCCGCTAATTTTACTATATTATCAGCAAGTGTTGCAGTCTCTAAAAATCCTTCATTTTTATAATTATCTAATACTTTCTCCCAACCTTCCCAGTCTGCTGCGATAACTGAGAATAATAAACCTATTCTTAATTGAGGCATTCTAGTTGGGACGAGTTCTGTGGTTATTGCATTATTCCACAGAGAATCTAAAATCAAATCTCCTGATCTTGCCATTAACATCCCCTCACAAAGTCTAAAGTTTCTAATACGACTCCATAAATTGTTTCTAATTGAATTTCTATATGTACAATCCCTTCACTTTCATCTAAGGTGGTACTAACAAAAGAGTTCCATATTTCAGGATATTCTTGTGCTTTCTGTTGTATACAATCTGATACTTCTAATTCTAAATCTGTAGTCATAGGGTCTCCGATAATTCTTTTTAAATCGGAACCATAATTTTCTTGACCAATACCATGACATTCACCTTTATTTGTTTTTAGTTCACCTATAAAGGCTTGTATTACAGCGTCTTGCTGTTCGCAAGTAACAACTTCACATCCACGAATCATTGAATATTCGAAATACCCCTCCGGAGCTCTTGTTTTGATATCTATTATTTTTGCCATTTTATCACCTATGATACAGGTCCACTTTCCTCTACGCAATACATTCCAAATGCGACAGGGTTACTTTTAGGTAATTCAATTTCTTTTATTGGAGTATTTAAATCGTTCTGGTCAAAAATAAGGATTTTCGTATCTGTTAAAATACATAAATATTCACTATTATAATTAATTGGGTCTGCCATTTAACCACCTGTGTTACTTCTACAACTTCTTCTAAATAAATCTACAAAATTCCCTATATTATCTTTTACAGATACAAAACCTTCTTCTGGGGTATATCCATAAAGATTTCCATCTGTACCTAAATGGTATCCATCATAAGATTGAACCAATGATTTTTCTACGGTTTTAATCTCTTTTAGTCCTTCGACTATATTACGATCGACATCATATTTTAGTGAATATTCATGAGCCCCATTAATTGTAAATACAGTAACGGTTACTTCAGCGGACACATCAGGAATTGCTTCTATATATCCTGCGCCTGGGCCTCTAATAGGTGTTTCAGGAATATCTATTGTTGAAAAATTCCCATTATCAAGATTAAAAACGAGTGTTCCTCCTTTATCATTTTTATATACATTGGCTACTTGAACACCTAAATTAGCATAAACAACACATTTACAAGTATCTACAAATGTCCCATACTCTGCGCTATCTTTAGATGAATTAATAAAACCACCATATATCTTATCTCCCATTATATAATCTCCCCAAGAGAAAAACTCTGTTACTGTGTTACCAGGGAAAGCATCTCTTATAGCCAATCCTCCTGAACCCATATCTACTTGATAAGCGCATCCGTCTGTTGCAAAGTATTGAGGGTCAGTAGGATTAATGGCTTTTATTCCAGATAATGGTATTGTATCAACCCATTCATCCGTTGCTAGATCGTAAACCTTTGCATTGTTTTCATATGAAACAATAAAGTATCCTTTCATTGGCTGTATCCAAAAGTTACTACTTCCTCCGCCACAATTACCACCTTCAACACAAATTTTCTTACCATTAAGATAAGCCCAATCTCCTTTGACTTCTATCTTTGTATCTCCCTTTGTAACCGTAACTTGGTCATTGTGGGTTACAATCTTTGAGTCTCCTCTTTCGATAACTGTAGCACCTGGGGTTATATTTAGGTCATTATCAAATCCAACTATTTCCCATTTGAGAGTATCTTTAATAGCTTTACAAGAAACTTTTGTTGTTTCAGATATTTTGTAAACTCCATTTTTCCAACTCCCATTTGGAGTTGTGATTACACTAAGTGTTCCTGACATTTTAGCATAAGCATTACTGTTTGTTTCAGGGAAATAAACTTTATAGTTAAAACCATCTATTTTTGTTGGGTCAATTTCTTTTAATTCTCCATGTCGGATACCAACAGGTGTATCACTTTTTCTATCTGGTTGATTTTCAATATCTTTCCCTACACCTGTACTATTATTTTTTTGATCCCCTAATATGTTTTTGAGGTCATTTGCTGCTTCTTGGGGTGTTCTAAAGTTACTCATCTTTGCACTACCTTTACATTTGTTTTTGCGGCTGGTGGCCAGTATCTTGTATCAAATTCAAACTTTTCATATTCAAAATCATTCCAAGTACTACCGTTTTGTAACTGTATATAACGAGCTTTTTTGGATACTAAGCTAGGGTAATCATATTCAATAATTCTTACAATATAGCCTTTTCCAGTGAGTTTATCATATAAATAATCACTCATTGCAAAGGTATCTCCCATTTTCTTCTGGAACATACAAGCACCATCATGACAAACAAAATTAAAATCAAATTTAGAAGCTGTTTTTGCTATTTGTTCATATGTTTCTTCGCCTGGCAGTGTGCTGTTGTATAGGTCGTTTTGACTTAAAATAGCTGGGTACATTTTTAAACGTACGCTTGTTGTTGAAACACCAGGTATTATCTTATGCTTTGTTGTTGCTATGTTTAATGGAACTTCTTTTGAAAAATAAGGTACTCTTATCCATTTTCCTGGCATATAAACTGGGTCTATGGGTAAATCGATATTTATATCTGACCTTAAATTTTTAAGTTGTTGTACTAACATGTTATTGGCTAATATTTGAGCAGAAGCCTTATCTAGTTCTTTTCTTAAGACTTTTATTCTTTGTTTTGTTGAGTCATCAGTGATTCCATTTAAGTCAGCACTAAGAGTTCCACTATTGTAAGTTACATCTACACCTTGTATTTTTGTAGCCAGTGTTTGTAACGTATTTAAAGTGTCTTCTTTTACGTAATAGTTTGGAATTTGAATATCGGGATACGGGAACCCATTAAATTCTCTGATTATACAATCACCAACTGGGGTAATATAAAGGTATAGATTATTTGCTTCACAAATCTGCTTTAATTCACTTTCACATGTTGTTCCTGAAGCTGAGAATTTTGGTTTTGTTCCTGTTTTATCTCCTGGTATTGGGCCATAGGTTAATGTAAGCTGATAAAATGGATTTGAAACTTTTTCATATCCATCAATTCCACAATAATGAGCACTACATCCTCCTTTATCTGGATCACAGTAATATTCCCCATCTATATATGATATTACGTATGGTTGTTTACATTTAGGACAATAATTTTTTACACTTGAAATATATGACATATCTGCATATAAATTCAAACATTTTATACAAGAAGGGTGAAAAGCTCCAGTTACGGTTGTTGATGTATCTCCGATTATTACATCCGTATCTGGAGTTTCAAGAGCCCCATACTCTATAACGCTACTTCTATTTATCCGTTTTTCCAGAGTATAAACCGATACTTTGTCAAATATTGGATTATGCCCTGAATTTTTAACTAATTCTGTTACTACATCCTGTAATTCCTTTTCATTATATGTCCCAGCGAACGGAGTTTTAAATAATCTTCCGTTGTCTACAATATCAACACTTATTTCAGTGTTATCTCTAACTACATGTTTACAGATACCATTAAAAAGTGCATTCTCTGTTAATGTACCAGCACTAATTCTAACGGGTGCATTATCTTGAATTAAATCAGAATAACTTGAACTAAAAGGCATTTTTAAAGTACCTAATCCAGCTAAATTATTCGAATCTTGCATATAAATAACTTGCCCTACCAAAAGCTCTGTTTGCCCGCTAATTCCTATGTGAAAAGTTAATTGTGTCATTCTACCATCCTGCGCCTGGTTCTAAACTAAATGAATGTGCTGTATCTGTTCCTGGTGATGTCAGTGTTGACATTTCCTTTACTCCAATCTGAAAAGTAGCTTCAGTTTGTCCTCCTTGCATTTTCATTTTTGAATTTGTTGTGTATCCCTGTAATGGTTTAAACATTGTTGAGGAACATATTACCTCAACATCATCTAAATCTCTTAAAAAATCCGCTCTTTTTTGATAATAGGCTTTTAATTCAGCAACACCTGCTAAACTGTCGATTCCATATTGAACTGTTTGCCCAATAATATCAAATAAGTTTCCTCCACGCCTTAAAGCGTCAACCGGTCCAATTGGTAAATCAGCATCCCTTTGAGAAATTGTAGTGTTGAAAGTAATTTCCCTGTATGGTTCTGAATTTGTTTGAACCTGGCTGTTACCTCCAACACCATTGTATCCATCGGTTCCTTTACCGTGGTATGTCAACTCAAGGTCATCTGCATAAAGAAGATAACCACCTCTTAGATAAGTAGCCATCTTTTGCCAATCTGACTCTCTTTCACGCGTATCATAATCTCCTCTTTTACCAGCTATCCAATCAGTAATCTGTGAAGCTATAGGAGCCATTTCAGATAAAAAATCGTTTAAGTTTATAAGGTCTGCTGTCAGACCTTTACTGTCGTCACTTGCTGCTACTATTTTTATTAAACCTCTCATTGTTGGCATATTTAATCCTCCAGTTTTCTTGCTAATTTTTCAAGTGCACTATATACAAACTGTTCAACGTCTTCTCCTGTCATTGCATAAATTGTAATAGCTCCATCCTCTATTATTAATTGTTTTCCACTACCGCCGTTTGCTGAAGCCATTGCAGCCCCAGTTTCTACAGCTCGTTTTTTAAACAGGTCTGGGTCTAATTGAGGGAATTCGATTTTACCATTATCTGGGAAGTCTCCTGAGAAACCTTTGTAGATTTTTAATGGTGATTGGAATTTACCTTTACCTTGACGGAATTTCATTTCTCTAGCTTGTGCAACTTGTCCCCATGGGGTCATGTTCCACATCCAGCCTAATAGACCTTTATCTTGTTTTTTGTTTTCTTCGTGCTGTTTTCTGATTTCGTCGGTTTGTGATTTTTGCCCAAAGACAAGTTCTCTTAATGGTCCCGCTAGCATTAATCCGATCGCACCGATTCCGATTGCAGCCCAACCTATTGGTCCAATTGCTGCAGCACCTGCAGCTAAAGCTCCTCCGGCTCCGGATAATAATCCTCCAGCCGCACCACCGATTCCAGCTAACGCTGTTCCTTCTGCGGCTCCTGCAAGAGCTCCTCCTGCACGTCCTAGGAATCCACCGGCAGCACCGACACCACTTTGGATTAATCCACCAAATCCTTCTATACCTCTCATAGCTCCACTGCCGATATCAGCCATGAAGTCTACTGCTTTTGGTCCGTATTTTTGGTAATATTTGTTCCCGACTATTTTATCTCCTATTTTACCTAGGATTTTACTGTCGCCTTCACCGAATAAATCACTGATAACATCACCAAATTTTCCACCGCCTTCTTTTAATTTATCGCCGATTTTAAGTTTTTTGTTGATATTTTTACCAATATTTTTAAGACCTGTATATAAATCCATATCTTCTGGAACCATTGAATCCCAGACATCTTTAAGGACAGGGGATACTTTATCTTTAGCTTTTTTATAGATATTTGGTAAAATGTCTCCTTCTTTGATAAAGTCTTTAGCTTTTTGTACCATTTTCTTAATACTTTCTTTAGCATTAGGGAATCCTAGCATTTCACCAAATTTATCAAATTGTCTTAATCCCCAATCTTTTACTGTATCAAGTCCTAGCATTTTAGCTATTTTACCTGCATTTTCGCTGTTAAAGATTCCTTTAGCTTTATCCCATAATTTTTCTGGGTCCATAAGTGTTTCCCAAGCTTTTTGCATGTCATTTTTAACTTTATCTAGACCTAATTTTTTACCTGCTTTACCTAAATCAGCTAAAATTTCCTTTTGTATTGTGCTTAAACCTAGGGTCTTATTAATTTTCTCAGCAAGTTCACTTCCTTTGAAGTTTGCTATTTTTTCTGATATGAAATCTTGTGCTTTAAAGATAGCTCCTTTTTCTGCTGGTTCTAAGTGGTGTCCCATTCTTGTAGGTTTTCCACCGAATAACCAATCTTTTGCCATTCCACCAGCTTTATTTATTCCACCAAGTATTCCATTTTCTTTAAAGAACCCTAAGAAATCTCCTGCGTCTGCTGCCATAGCTTTCCCCATATCTTTGAATGGGAAATTCTTTAGTGATTGACCAGATGTATTTCTTAATATAAACTCTGCGCCAATTATTCCTGCTGCAATTGGAATAACAGTTTTTATAAGAGTTCGTATAAAGCTATCATTTGATTTAGCTTCATTTATTTTATCTTGCAGAGTTTTTTCTTCTGAAGGCATAGTTATTTTATTGTGTATATCTTCAACAGTTCCTTGTATTTTAGTCATTACTTGGTGTAATAAATCAGGACCTTTTTCTTTTTGGAATTTGCCTGTTCCTGCTGTTCTTCTTGGTGCTGGTGTAGCTCCGGCTGCTAATTCTTCATCAGTAGCTCCAGTATCAGTATCAACCATTGCAGATGTAGCTCCTTGGCTTCCTGCTCCTTTCATAGCGTTCATTGCACCACTAACAACAGGCATTCCTCCTGTCATCATATCTCCCTGCATAGCAGCTTGATCCATCATACCGCCTAATGAAGATGTTGGTGATTGAACACCACCTTGAGGAGCTCCAGATGCGTCAACTGAAGTTCCTTCTCCATTCATAGCTTGTTCTGTTTCTGTAGGTAAGGTTACTCCAGCATTACTAGTTGCTCCCATTTGGAAAATGTCTTCATTTTTAAGTCCACCTTCCCCAAGTCCTGTTGCGACTTTTTTATATGGTAAGTCTGCCCCCGGAACATTTGATGATTGATCTGGAGTAAATAAGCTACCAATAAGTGGTAAACTACCTAAGAATGATTTTAACCCACTTGGTTCTCCTTCTTTATCTGGCATTTCACTACCAAGAGTTACATCGAAATTGCTTAGGTTTTTGCTTCTTTTTGCTTTGTTAGCGGCAACAATTCTAGCTGCATCTTCTGGTGTAAGTTCTTTGTATGGAAGTCCAGTGGTGGGTTCATAGTCTCCAGAAGCCATTTTAGCTTTCATAGCTTTATCTCTTTCGGAAGTTTCTCCTTCAGGATACCATGGTCGTCTGTGTCCTAATCCAAGTTTATTTTTCTTTTCCCATGATTCTCTTGATTCTGGGAATGGATTAGGAGGTCCAGCTAACCATTTACTTGGTGAGGTTGTATATTGAAGCATTGCTCCTATAAAGTCAAGAATATAGTTAGTTTGATATATAGCATACAGTAATCCATTAGCCATTGAATTAACTGCATTTTTAATATCATCTATGTGTTTTATGGAATTCTGCATTTCAGAAACCATGCTGTTTACACTTTGACTTATGTTTTCTGCACCAGGCTGTTGCCCTTCTTCTGTGGATGGGCTGTAAACATCTGGTCCTAATCCAAATAATCTTAGAGGTAACATTATTGTTTCAGCTAAGGCTGCTATAGCACCTATTAATTTCATCATAACATTAGCTAATAACATTTCTGATGTTTTAAGTTGTTCTTCTACTTGGTATAATCTTTTAACTGAATCTACGTTTTGTGAACCAACAATAGGAGCTAATTGTCTATCGTATTGTCTATTTACTTTAGTATATTTATCAGCATATTCTGAAAGCATTTTTTGTCTTTGTTCATTATATGCTCCTTCTGATAGCGTTCCTCTACGTCTTTGCATGATAAGCATTGCTTCTTGTGATTTTTGTGAAGCGTTTAGAGCTTCGACTCTTGATTTTCTTTGTGCTTCTACTTGGTAAGCATCTGTAAGCATTTGCTCTCTGCCTGGAGTCATCCATCCATTTTTGCTTGGGTGCATACCCATTATTCTAGCAATGTTTTCACCTGAACCCCATCTCATAGGGCTAACCCATCTTTGAGCTTGGTCAAGTAAATCTCCATTATACCATTGTGGTCCGATTTCTTTCCTGAACATTGGTCTGTAAGCAGGATTTTCGCCTCTCAGTCTATATATTTGGCGGTTTGTACCAGCCATTCTGTCATATAGTACTGCTAAAGCTCCACGTGTACCTCTTAGTTCTTTGTCTATTGCATCATAACCAGGAGTTCCTTGTTTCTCTGCTTTTAACCTTTGCATTAATTGGTCTTCTTGCTGTTCTAAATTACCTGCACGTTTTTTATAAACATCCATTTTTTTAGTTGCAGCGTCCATTTCACGGTTCCAATTACCCCACCATACAGCTAATCCCATTAAAGCTCCTGCTCCAACAGCAATTGCTGCACCTAAGAATGGTAATGAACCAAAGGATAAAACTCCAATGTCTGCCATCATAGCTTTTATCATTGGATGTCCTTCAGCAAAAGTTTTAGATAGTTTTTTAAATTCAGTTCTTACATCTTCAACAAAACCCCAACTTGCAAATTTGGACATAGTTGAATCTTTACCTAAGAGATCATCTCTTTTACCTCCTAGATATTCTCTCATTCCTCCTTTGAAAATTCCAAAATCAAAACCTTTAAATCCTTTCATTGATTGTGGGAGTAAATCTGGTAGGTAATTACGGATTTGGTTAAATTTGACGATAAAAGCTTTACCAAAATTATTTGCAAATTCATCTAGTTGCTTACGGTAATTTCTTGTTAATTGCTCACTAACAGTATCTCCAATAGATACTCCTAAGTATGTTATATCGCCATGTTGACCAGCTCTTCCAAAACCAGCGCCAGACCCTATTCTTTTACCGATTGTGTTGTATAATCCCTGTGATGTAGTAAATCGTTTAATACCTTTTTCAATACCTTCAGCTATTTTATTATATTGAGTCATTACAACTCCGTTAGCTGGAAGTACATCAAATATAGTCTTTTCATCTAGGGATTTAACTTCAATTTCAAGGTCTTTTAATAATTTATTTCTTTGGGTTTTTAATCTTGAAATTCTAGCGTTATAGGATTCTCTTTTACTTTTTGATTCATCTACTTTAGCTTGTTGTTTTTGCAGTTTTTCTTGTAATTCTATTACTCTATCTACGGTATCTCTGTCTTCTTCTGGGTTTATGTTTGCATTTATATCCATTAATCCTTGTAATACAAAATCTGATTTTGTCGCATACTCTTTACCACCAAATTTAGGATAATTTTCTCTGAAAAACCTTTTATTTAAGTCAGATATTTCCCCTTCTTTCATACGTCCAAGATACATTTTCTGCCATGAAAATAAAGGCTTATTTAACTCATCTCTATATTTTAGATTTATAGTGTTCATTGCATGGCTATATTCTTCATATTGCCTTTCTGCTTCACTCATACCCCATTCTGAATTAGGAGCTCCAACAAAATCATGTGAATGTTGATCTTTTGGAGTAATTGCTGCATCTCTGTTATTTGATAGCCTTTGTCTCATACCAAAAAGTTCATTCTTAATTCCACGTAATTTCTGGGATTCTGTATTGCCGATTCTATCTCTTATGTATTCTAAGTCCATAATTCTGGTACTTAGCATATTAGCTTCAGAAACAATTTTATTTGCTTTGTCTGGTTTAAATTCATCCAATATACCAGTAACTGACTCGACATTAACTCTAGCCTGTTGTAAACCACCTTTCATTTTATCAGATAAATTCATATCTTTTAATTGTGGGAATTTATCTTGTAAAGTACCATGGGAATACAGGAAATCTCTAATTCTGTGATATGGAGTTGTTGCAAATGAAGGGTCTTTTGTTAATGCTGTTTCTTGCTCTTCAAGTATAGCTGATTGGTGAGTTATCTCTTTTGATAATGCTTCTTGTCTGTTTTTAACTGCTTCTACACGCTCACTTAATTCTTTTTCTGATCTGGAACCAAACCTATAATATTCTAGTGTTTTTTTACCAGTTTTTTCATCTTTCCTATAGTAACGTATTCTTGAACCTTCTTCTGGGTTTACAGCAGATATAGCATTCTGAATATGCTGTATATTTTTAAGCTCTTCTTCTCCTAATCTCCATTGAGCTATAGTTTCCAAATGAGCTTTTTCCATTTGTCTTGCGATACCTTCATATTCAGTTCTGTTAACTTGTTTAACATTTCTCTTATCTAAATTCCTATAAAAGTTGTCTACAGTTCTTCTTGCTTGTTCTAATTGGTTTTCACTAGAATCTATAAAATCATTTATCGGTTTATATTGTTTCTGTAAATTTAAAAGTTTTATAACTGCAGATTCATTATAAGTCCTTTTTGACATAGGAGTATTTACTATTTCATGATAGGAAGCTGCTCCTTTACCTATGTAAGAAGGTAATATACCATAATCCTCAGATAAACTACCTTTTATTCCTAATTCCTTAAAAAGACTTTCAATTGCATTATATTTAGCATCCCATACATCTTTTTTATGTGCATAAGATGGTAGACCTCTATATTCTGCCATTAACTCATTTAAATGATTGACAGATTGTGGTACTTGTCCTTTAAGGTCGTCTGATAAACCTGCTCTGTTTACTTGTCCTCTTAATACTGGAGAATATTGTGTTCCATAATGCTCTTCTATTTTTTTCTCCCAGCCATCACCGAAGAATCTCCAAAATTTTCCACTTCCTTTATAAGCAATAGCTGCGGGGGAATTTTGTTGCAATGAAAGTGTTGTCTCTAATTTCTCTTTCATTTCACTTAATTCTTCTAATTTTTTAGTAGATCTATTATATTGTTCAATAAATCCTTCAGCTTCTCTATATTTTGAAATTCCTTTACCGCCACCAGATGCTACTTCCATATAATTTTTCATTCTGTTGTAAACATCTGTAGCGTCTCTTCCTTCAGTAATTAAGTCAGTGCCTTTTACTTTCTCTCTAAATTGAAGCGCTGACTTTAATACTTCTGCCTGGAAAGCGGGACTATCTTTATCCCCTGCTACTCTTGATATTTCAGCATATGGACCTTTATCTTTATTTCCAAACATTCCGCTTAATTTTTTACCTTGCCTTTCAATTTTTAGAATACCTTGTTCCCAACTATCAAAAGGAGATTTATTTAATACTTTATATGTTGTTTGAACTGTTCCTAAGAGTTGTCCTAGCCTTGTATCGACTTTTTCTATACTTGTAGCAGCTAAATGCCATGCAGCGCCTTTTACCCAAGAAGCAGCTAATATTGCGGCTGATCCAGCTAGTCCTGTTAGCATAAGTGATAATCCACCAGCTGCTATTTTTGATTCACCAATAGCCATAGCTAACCCTTTACCAAAGTCTAATACCATTGATAAAGCTGGTAATGTACCTTCGCCTATTGATATTTCAGCAGATTGAACAGCAGATACAAACTGATTCCATTTTTCCTGCGCAGAATTAAGCACACTGCTTAATCTTTCATTCATATCATAGGTTTTTTCCATTTCTTGGTTAAAATTATGTAATAACCATGTTCCATTTCCTAATTCATCATCTGTAGGGAACAATTTCATATATTGTTGCATCATCCTTGGCTCACCGAATTGAGCTAGAACTCTCATCATATCAGCTCTACCTAATCCATGTGCTTTTCCTGCCATTGTCATAGTTTGGATAATGTCTTCGAGAGGTTTTAATCTTACTCTTGTACCGTTAGAGGCTTTAACCCAAAAGTCATCGAAGCTCATACCAAGTTCACTTAATGCTTTTTGTGATTTTGGCATTTCACGTAAAATATAAGTCATAAAAGAACGAATTGATATACCTGCAGTTGAACCTTCTACACCTTTCTGGGATAATGTAGCAACTGCGGCGAGGGTTTCTTCAATTGACCAATGTTCTTTAGCAGCTCCTCCTACATATTTCAGAGCTAATGCTATTTGTGGGGCTGAAGTAACTGACACGTTTGCTGCGTGAGCAATAGCTGAAGCATATCTTTCTACGTTAGCATATGAGTCACCAAACAGAGTTGTTGCTGTAATAACATCTCTGATAGCGTCCGCTACGTCGTAACCTTCAATTTTTGCCAACCTCATACCGTTAGTTAAAACTTTAATCTGGTCAGCAGAATTAGCTATACCTGCTCTTGCAACCATCTGGAAACCACGGGCGATTTCTGCCGGTGCATCACCGAATTCGACAGCAAGTTTTCTAGCTTGTCCACTTAACTGAGCCATATCCCTTGAGGATATATCACCAATAAGACCTTTAACCATAGACATTTCACGGTTAAATTCCATAGCTTTTTGGGTCATATCGTAAAGAGCTACACCAGCTACACCACCGGCAGCTAAAACTCCTGCCTGTGCATTTGTAAAACTAGCATTCAATTGCTGAGTTGCTCTCATACCAACCCCAGTTAAGGTCTGCATATCTGCAGTAATTGCTGCAACAGCCGGCCATGTAAGGTTGGTCATACTTACAATGAAATCCAATCTGTCTGCTTCGTTCATCCCGGATTTTGAACCCGGTTCCATCATTGTTGCCAATTAAAAACCCCCTAAAATAACATTCCTCTTCCCATTTTAGAAGCGAGCTCTAGTTCCCAGGTTAGACCTGCTTTTAAAAAGTCAATATCATAATGGTCGATCAACCCTAAATCAGATGGTTTACAGCCCAGTATTCTGCAAACCATATAATCTAGCTTAAAGTCATCGACCCTATCTATAAATTTCTTAATTCATCAATAGCTTTAGCATCATCTACTTCATACTGTAAAACATTTAGTTTTGTAAGTAATTTTTGTACTAAAGCTAAATCAACGCGTTCCCATTCATCTTGAGTCAATTGTGGTTCCACAATACCTACTTCAAGGAGTTCATATCCTTGTTTCTGTAATAACTCAAATTCTTCGTCTGTCATCTCTTGAGGGTCTACCATCCCTATCCTTTTCTGTACAGACTGCATTTGTATCCTTTGTGTTTCATTTAAACGTCTACCTTGGAATACCCTTTCTTCTCCACCTACATTTATAGGGATTGGGTATTTCCTTTCGGTTCTTGCAAATAACCACTCTTTTGTAGCTGCAATTTGTTTAGCTTCACCTGTTTTTCTTTTAAGGTAGCTTTCTCCTAATTTTCTTAGTTGATCTTCTTCTCTAGCGTCCATTACAGGAGCTTTTTCTATATTTTCTTCGCTCATAGTTCATCACCTTGTATTGTTTTTTTGTAGTAACCAGAAACGTTCTGGGAGAATGTAATATATCTTGCTTGTCCTTGTATTTCCTCTGTAACAGGTTTTGTTCCGTCAAAATTACCAAATTGAGCGCTATCAATAACACAGTGGTTTAAAGTCATAACATGCTCTATGTAGTAATCTCCTATTTTTGCAGCACCGCCATCTCTATTTAATTCTGTACCAGTGTTTACATAAGCCCCACTTGACCGACGCTTGCTAATCTTTTCGGTCTTTTTTTGGTTCTGCTTTTGGCTTATATCGTACTGGTTAACAAGACGGTATAGTCTTAAATCAAAATCAGTGGTATAAACTGAATATATAAATAACAAGTCGCTCTCAAAAAATTTGGGCTTCTTGATTGTAAAAGTGAATTTTTTCTTTTGCGGAGCAATATCTATCGGTGCAACAATATCACAAGCGTACCGTGCTGTGTTCTCATTTTGTACTTGTACGGTAATTTCCTCACATGCAAGTGAATGTAATTGCCCATCTTTACCTTTTAATTTTAAAAATCCTAATTCAAAATAGATGTTATCCGCCATATTTTTTCCTCAAAAAAAGTAAATAAAAATGGGATGTTATTCCCATTATACAGGAGCAGATCCACCCGGTCCGCAGACAGGTGTAGTGATCCTTTCCCCTTTCTTGGTAAACCAAGTAATACGGTAAGCTTTTCCTTCGATATCTTCCTGTACAGGTTTAGAACCATCAAAGTTACCTATTTGTGATTTACTCAATCTGCAACCTTCAAGTGTTGCCACTTTTCTAGGTTTACACATTTCTTCCCCAACGTTTAAAGCGTAGAGAGTTATATTGAACGCTCTGGTGGATGCGAACCATCTGGTTAAAAGCATTCCAGTGTCAGATAAATCTCTTGCTTTCCTAATGGTGAAGTCGATTTTTTTCCTACCCGGTCTGATCATTTTTGCATCAAATGAATCAGTGGTGTAGTATTCGGATAGGTCTCTTGTTACATTTACTGTAATTTCTTCAAGACCTATTTCCTTATTGTTATCGAAAACAATTCTACCTAACTCGAATATTTGTAATTGGTCTTCTTGTGCCATCTACATCCCTCCTAGTACACCACAATTTTTGCATCTATGATTCTTGCAGCGTGTATAGGTGTGATTGAGATTTCGGCTAATATTTGACCTTGTTCGCTTTCTGTAGTTGTACCTACAGTTACTACAACGTCATAAGCACTAAGGGCTCCTTCGTCACCCATTACACCTAAGTTAGACCTTATAGCTTCTTCCAAGTCAGACTGGAAGGTCTCATTCAGGTTTTCACCTAGCATTGAATAACAAGCATCATAAACTGTATATTTAGCGTGGTTTATGATCCTCATAACTGCGATTTCATCTTCTTTCTTAATTCCAAGTTCAGCGTATCTTTCCTGAACAGTTGTTACACCTTCAGTAATTTTTACACCGTCATCGTCTTTAAGGAAAGTTACACAACCACATTCATTGTAAGCAATCATTTCAGTTCTTGTCGCTGGGCTAGAACCAGTGATAACAAGAGTTTCTGCATCAGGGTCTTCGTAAATTGGTTCACCAGGAACATCTATAATATCGGTAATAAATTGACTACCGTTTACCATAAGTGCTTTATTTGGCCTTCCACCCCAGATTGCTGTACTATATTTAGTTGCAGCTATTTTTCCAGCTACTGCCATAGTAGCCATCCTTGGCTGATATTCTACGCCGTTAGTATCAACTATTCCACCAGCTACGAATATCATAAGTTCGTTATTTAGAGCTGCTGCATATTTGATTCTTTCCATCATGTTCATGTTTTCATCAGCACCAACAACTGCGAATCTCCATCCGTGTTGTTCAGGAGTATTCATTTTGGTTACGTGATCAACATAAGGTTGATAGATATCCCCAACACCTTCTATAGGTGCAGATTTTGTTTCATCCTCGTATTGGATTGATTTTAGACAGAATATACCAGCAATTTCTTTTTGTTCTAAGGCTTTTAACGCTTCTGCGTGAGCTACTTCAGAAGGTGAACTTCCTGCGTCTGCTCCTGCTTCTTCTCCCATAACCATATCGTCGATTATATCGAACTCTTTTTGTTCGGCTAAGGTTTTTAATTTTGAACCATCAGAACCTGCTGTGTTTCCTGTACCGGAACCTAATACAGTCCTCATTACATTTTTGTAAGATTGAGAACCTACGTATACTTTTTGACCATTTCCTAATTCCTGTTCCCAGGATTCTGGACTTGGTGCTGCTCCAGTTTCGCTTCCGGAGGTTACTCCTTGGAAGTATATGTTTACTAAAGTAGATTGGTTATTTACTTTTTCAACCAAGTTCTGAAGTGCGGACTTATAAGTTCCTGTTGAATCAGGTACAACAGACCTTCTTACGTTTAAGTAATATTCTGTTTTACCATCTTCTTCCTCAATGGTTAAGCTCAATCTCTGTGCTACACCAGATCCAGAGGATGTAAAGGTTATATAAATCTTGTTAGTACCTGGCATTAAAGAAACAATCTTTGCAACCTTAGCAGGAGTTGCTGCGTTGTCTAATAAGTAGTGAATAGCTGCGGTTACATCACCATATGCGGCTCTTACACCCCAGAATGGTCCACCACCTGCAGCCCAATAAGCGTCCATGTCAACACCGAATGCTTCTTTTAATAAAGCAGGACCGGTGACATACACTGGAACATTAGGAGTTCCTTTTTTACATTCAATAACACACCCCATAGTCTGGTCAGTATCCAAGACTCTGTTCACAAAGGCATATTCGTGTGTTACGTTTACGTGTGGTACGTTTTTTACCATTTAATTACCTCCGTTAAAGTAATTTATAACGCTTTTTTGTAACGTTTTATAAATAATTCATCAAATTTGCGTTGAGTTATTTCATCATCGGCTGACAAGCCGAATCTATTTAAGAATGACCTAAATTTGTAGCTATTAATATCAAAACCAAATCCAGTAGCCATTATTCGCACTGGGAAGGTTGGTTCAGCCACTCTTTTAGGAGCTTTCTTTGCTATTTTAGTTTCTTTCATTAATATTCACCTTCGAAAAAGATTGTCCAATATCAAATGATATAATATCTTTATATTTTGTTACAGTATGTATGACCCATTTAGGGACATCTGGGCCCTCTTCAGCCCTCTCTTTCTTAGAGCGAACGATTCTTATGGACATGATTCCTCGTGATGCTAATAAATCACCATTATAAAAGGCAAATCCTCCATTATAGATTTGGTCAAATGTTATTTTGTCAATAGTAGTTAATGGATTCACTAAAATGCCTGTATCATCTATATACCATGATCCTTCGGTATTAGCCACGTCAGGTGTCTTTATCAATCTGTTGCCTGAGTCATAGACTCTGAAAATACCTAAATTACTATGATAATTTGCGTTCTTATAAACATTCCCATCTTGAACCCAACTTGTAAGAGGAGTAGTTTCTGCGTGTCTTGCAAGTCTAAAACGTTCAAATCTTTCGAAAAGTTTATCTCTAATTTTAAGAGTTTGTGGTGTACTTTCACCATAAATTTCAATTACACTTCGTATTTCACGTATTGTGGTATTGCTCTCTGCTCTATGGTACATTAAGTCTCCATGTTCTCCACTAGAAGCGTCACCAGGAGTGTATGTATGGGCAATCCCCATATCTTTTAAGTCTTCTTCCCAAAATGGGAACAATCTAATCTCTGGATATTCTGCCTTACTTTTGTCCATAACAAAAACAGGCACATTATCGCTTCCAACTGGAAGATACCAACGCTTATTTAGCTCAGCATTTTCAGGGTGATATTCTCCGCACATTTCACGCAGAGTTTTTGCAAATATTGAACTATCTTGTATTAATCCTACCATATAATCACCTACAATGGAATACCACTATAATAAGCTGCCCCAACAGCTAAAAATCCGGCCATTGTTGCAAAACTTGGAAAAACAGGACGTGATTTACCACTCATACTGCCAATTCCTCGACTACCTCTCCATTCTTTTACAATATCATACGCAAGGTCATCTATTGTATTACGATTTTTACTTTTTCCTTGTAAAACAGCTAAACTAGCTTTCAAAAGATGATTTGTAGGTTCAGATCGATATATTTCTCCAGTTTCTAATGCTCTTTCTTTTAAATAAGTATATCCTCTACTATGTGTTTGATTTGCTTTTACTTTGAGTTCATTTCCTTCAATTTCATAGGAAATGTCTAATTTTTCAATTGTTGTATCATTTGCAGCTAACATTTGCGCTGCAGAACAGATGTCTCTTCCCAATTTATCAAGGGTTCTGCCCCTCATTTTATCTACAACACCGGGAAAAGATGATAAATTAAAAGGGTCTCTACCTGGCGTAATTTTCCTACCATTAGCCATTGTTGTAATATCTAAAAAACCCATTATTCATCGCCTGTCCATTTTACCTGTAGTTCTAAATCGAATTCGTAATGATGTCTTGTATTGTCAATAATTAGATTACGGTCGATTTTAGCAAATCTAAAGTATCTTGTAAAAGTAGCACCATCAATGGTTATTTCATTTCTAATTCTATAATTAGGAGCGTCATCTCTTGGGATTTCAAAAGTAGGTACAAAAAATCCTTTATACTCTGCAATCTCTTCTTGCCCTCGATGTGTTTGAGGGTCTTCTGAAGGGTTTTGTATAATTCCATCGATTTCTTTTATTTCTACCCAATCATCTTCGACATCTCCCCAGTCACCTTCCGAAGCTCCAGCTTCTCTGTGTTCCAAATAATAGCTCCATCCTTGAGCTTTTAAATCTTTAATAAGGATCTCCATATCCATCGTAAACACCAGGTCTTTGGGCGGAATCTTCTGCTTCTTCTCCATAGAAGTCCATGATATCGCCTAGTAATTCTTCAAAATAGTCGCACCAACTTAAATAGTCGGTTTTGTATCTTCTAACAAAGTTGTTAGTAACATTTCCCACTTTATATCCACTCTGCTTCATACCAAATCTCTTATCAGCAATGGTTAAGTGACAACCAATTCCTGCGGAAATAACACCTAGAAGGAATTCTTTGTCTTCATCTGTAAGAGAAGATGTATCAACAGCAAGTAATTTTTTTACTTGTACTGAATAAAAGGGAAAGAGGGAGGCAATAGTATCATCGTAGGTTTCATCATCTGGGTCGATTTCCAAAAAATCCTTTATATAATCGATATCCATGGTGACAAAACTATTTGCCATGATTATTCCTCTTTGATTTCTTCTTCTACAGGTTCTTCAATAACCTGTATTAATCTTGGTATATGAATAAAAATTTGTCGTTTATCTTCATCGGAAATTATCTGCATTTCCTGTTTAGGCTCTTCACGGCCTGATTTTACTTTGAGTAAGTCTTCTCTTTTCTGAGTTTTTAAACGAAGTGCATCTTCGTCAAGTATCATTCCTTTATCAAATAAGTAATAAAAAGAATCTTCATCTAAAACTTTGGTTTCGCCAGCTTTAATTCTGAATTCTGGGATCACTACTTCAGTCTCTTTCTTACCTTCTGAATCTTTTACAATAGTGTGCCCGTGTTCAATAAATTCTCTGTCTTGCATATTTGTGATATATTGAACTACAAATTTTCGTATAACTTTAGGGTCTTCCTCAAGTTCTTCGACTTTTGTATCTGCTATTTCTAACTGTTCTTCTGGCTTAGGTGCTGCTTTTGGAGCTGACCTTTTTGTTGATTTTTTAGTTGTTTTAGCTGTTTTTTTAGCTGCCATAATAAATCCTCCTTAAAAAAGAAAAATGTGTAAAAGCCTTAAGCTTTTACTGTTAACAGACCTATTGCGTCTGTTCTTACAACTGCAGGTTTAGCATACGCAGTCATAAAGAAAGCATCTATTTGTCTTTCTTCGTCCCTTTGTCTTGCTATCCTTACACCTTGTCTTTGGACGAACCAAACTGGGTTTAATCCAGTGTCCATCATTATAACCATACCGGATGGGATTTCCAGCATAGGTACTAAGTCCATACCTGCAACTCTACCAACAGAACCTTCTCTGAGGGTCATTGAAGTTCCAGCTTTGGAAGCATCTATAAATCTTTCATCTACTTGCAGGTCAGCGTATTCATCTGGGTTACAGAGAACTACATTAGGCTGTACCTGTTTTTTAATCATCGCAGTTCTTAAATATACGATATCTTCAAAGGTTAATTTACCAGAGTTAATGGTTGGCATTATTGTACCGTAACCTGCTAATAGCACAGTTGCTATATCAGAGTTTTCTTTTCTGAGCATCCTTTTAGATGCTTCTTCAATCTGAGCAGCTCCTACAATACCGTACCAATCGGTTTCTTTGGCTTCATCAGTCATTTCTCCACCAGTACCGTATTTAACTACTCTTATTTCGAAGTTATCGGTCATCTGTTTAACTCTTGGAATCTCGGAACCTTCGTTTATCTCTACTGCCATTCCAGTAGGATAGTTACGTGGTATCTTAACAGACCAAGTTGTAATAGGCATGGTAACTACTTTACAGTACTTTCTTAGAACACTCATGTTCTCGATATACTGCATAACGGTTCTTTCCAAGTAAGGCATCCATACTACATCACCTGTAGTAAATCCACCATTACCTCCAGCGAATGTTGTAACATCTTGCATCTTTACACCTCTATTTACCTAATAATCTTACATTAAAAGCTTCGCCGTCTGCATAACATCTAGATTCTGCTACACCAACCTGAGCTACAATTTTTGTAGCGCTAGGGGTTGTGTAAAAGTCCTCTATAGCTTTTAACTTACCGTCTGGACCTAAACCTACTGGTTGCCCTGGAGCTATTGCACCTGCCCCAATTGCAGTCCTAATTCCGGCTTTATTCGCGGTTAAATTGTCACCATCATAAGCGGTAACGTTGTAACCTTGCTGTGCGGACTTACTGATTTGTACAGTCATTAATAGACCTGCAAAACCTCTTGTGTCGTCTTCTTCAGCTATGGTTACTTCTTTTTCTGTTCCAGTGTACACAAGAGCTCTGTTATATGGAGAAAATGTAGTTATATCTCCTTTCAATACATATGCTACGTCTGTACCTGGTTGAATTAATCCTGCCATTTAGTTCACCTCACTTATAACCCCATGTAGGATACACCTTCAATTCCACGTCCGTCTCTTGCAAGAACGGTGTCGTAACAGAAGATTGTCTGAATCATACATTGATCAAACGCTGGGTTTTCGTAATCGATAGACCCATCTTCTTTCTTAAACTCGTCAATTGACCTTGTTTTAACAGGTGGGAATTGAGCGTTGTTAGCTTGATTTTCATTTTCAGTTTTTAACCTGTTTTCTTCCTGTTTGGAAGCTTCCATGGTTCTTACTGCACTTTTAGCAAAATTAACTGTTGCTTCGTCAGCTTTTGCTAATCTTTCTAATTCAGCTTCTCTTGCATCTTCTGCAATGAGTCCGAATTCAATTTCTTTCTCTACTAAGTTTGAAAACTTAGATTTTTGTAATTCTAATTTTAAATCAGCATTATCTTGCTGTAATTGGCTTATTGCGCCTGTGTCCACTGCCTCTGGTATAGTACCTTTTATATCTTCCAGAGTAGCGGAGAATTGATTAATTGTTTGTTTAAGCGCGGTAATTTCGTCTTCTTTAGCTTGTAACAAACTTTTTAAATCATCATTTTTTACAAAATTACTTGTATCAAGTGAAGATTGGTCTTTTGTTGGTTCTGCCATATCCTCTCCTCCTTTCTTAAATTTCGTATATTTACTTTCAAATTGTTTTTTGAAGTTTTCAACAAATTTCTCTTTACTAAAGCTTGAAGCGACTGCTGTTGCATCGCTGTCCGCTCCCTCAGATACGATAGATATCTCGAAAGCCTCACAATTTTTAGCAATAACGTGAGCTTCGTTGAACCAATGATCGCAAGTGTGGAAGTCTTCTCCACATTTAGAACAAATTGATTCATGTCTAAATCCTAAACTACTTGATCCAATATATCCGTCTTGGATTTTACTGTACAGTAGCATCGCATTAGGGTCTTTTGCATGAAACTCACCATAGTATTTTACACCTTCTTTCTTTGCATCAGCATCAAAAGTTCTAAATGCATCATTTACTTTTCCTATAACATTTAAAGGCGCGTCACTGTGATCGTTACGAATTTGGGCTGTCTTGAGTGTTCTTTCTATATTGTCCAGTTCACTTTCTGGAACTTCAACAACTCCATTAAAAAGCCCAGGGTGAATACCGAATCCAGAGATTGTGGGAGGCGTATTTTCTTCTCGTTCCTCTGGCATTATATTCATTGCCAAAGAAAGTGTGTCTTTATCTCTCATAGTCATCCTCCTAATCAAAGTAATTTAAACACCTGATTACTCATGATAATCTGGGTTTATAAAAAGGTATCGTCAGTTTGGGTCATAACGATAGTAGCACAGACCATCTTTACCATGTCTTACAACAACATGGGCAACACCCTTAAGTCTCTTTGCTATTTTAACACCATTTATACGTACTTTGTCTGTTTTATAATGAGTGACTATCCAATCTTGGATACTTCTTGCTGTCATTTCGTGTCTTTCGATTTCTCTATCTTTATTTTTTTCATATCTAATAACTAAAGCGTTAAAAATAACTTCATTCAAATGTTTATAACTTGTAATTCCTGGTTGCACTAGTCCACCGCCTGTATTACTGTAATTTCAGGCTTCACTAAACTATCAAAATGTCTCCTCTCTTCTGGGTCATAATTGTCCCAGCGTTTTAAATAATCTTTATATATCTCCTGCCTCTGTTTTTCTCGGAGATATCTGTAAGAATATAAATCTAACATACAATTTTCAGCGGGTCCAGGTTGATTGCAAGGTATTAACCCCTTATCCCATTTATAATCTATTTCATCAATAAATCGATAAGCTAATGGGATTTCATATCCATCCCATGGGTAATCTACCCTATATTGCTCTACTGTTGTCCATAAAAATCGTAATTTAACTAACCATTGGTTAATCGGTGTTTGAATAGGGCTTGAAAAAAGCAATGTATTCATATATCTGAATCTTCGTGTTGGTCTTTCATCGTTATAACATGCAAGCACCCATTCTGGGTCATATTCGTCATAATCAAGTTCATCTACAGATTCTTGTAAAATCCGAGCATCAAAATGGTTTGATATCATCTCTTTTTCTGATTTTTGCAAGATATTATCCTCATCAAGGACAACTATTTCATTACAAATGCTAGAAACGTCACAGAAGACATCATACAAATATTCATTATTCTTTTGTCGTACAGAAACGACACCTAATACATTATTATACATATCTATCGCCCAAATCATGTTCTGGTCTTATTGTGGTATCACAAAAGACTCTAAATCCTCTTTCTTTCGCCATATCGCAGAAATATACATCTTCACCGGCTGGATGTGGCCCATAATGCACTCCTGTTCTTATAACTTCATCCTTAATCAGATAAACCGCGCCTGTTATGTCAATTTCCATAAAATTTTCCAATTTTGTGGGTCTTACAAACACATTACCGTCACGATTGATGATATTATACGCCATATACTCAGGAGGTGCGTTGTGTATCAAAGCTGAACAAATATCGACATCATGAGATATCAATTTGCTCAAAGTATCGGGTTCTACGAACACATCGGAGTCAATTGAGAAGATATATTCTTCTCCTGTCCATAAATTAAGCCATTGATTCCGAATATCCGCATAATTTGCAAAATCAAGCCCTTTTTCTGGTGCACCCACATATTCGTGCACTTCAAAAGAGTTAAAATTAGCTCCTATAAGCTTTTTGTAATATTTTAAGTGCCTCATAGTATTATCGGTGCAATTATTCACCAAGAACACTACACGGAGCTGTTTTAAATCAAAATCTAATTGCAAAAGACTCGCTATATATCGAGATACAAACCTTTCTCTGTTATGTATGGGACATCCAACCATTATCATCTAATTCCTCCAGTTAAGTTCCTGATTTTGAGCTTACTTTTGGATTTGTACCTTTTGGTTTTGGATTTTGTTGGTTTTTATCGAATTGTGGGCTGTTACTTACGTTTCCAGTACCCATAGCTTGACTTGATTTCATTATCCAGTCTAATCCATTAGATTCTGTAGGTCTTGAGCCTGGTATACCCATAAATCTTAAACCTTGTTCTATTGTGATTACATCCATAGCCATTGCTTCTTTAACCCATGTCCAAATCCTACTCTCTTGCTCAAGCATTGGTTTATTTGGTATAATGTTTATGCTGTAAACATCATCTATTCCTGCATTTATCACTTCAGGCCAGTATAACTGGTAAATAAGCTCATCTGCAACGGAATATTGTTCTTCTATAATATTATCATAGTAAGTTTGTAACTGTCTTGTAATCGCTGATAGGTTGTCTGCTTCCATTCCTAAAATAGAACCTGGAATACCTGCTGTGGCAAAGAAGTAACTATCTAGCTTGTTCATAATAGCACTAAAATCAAAAACATTGCTTCCTCCACCTACTATCTCATGGGTTATGGAAGAATCTGTTATTAGGTCAGCACCTGGCACTAATTTTTTAAGTCTCCTTGAGAAAGTTTGCTGTTCGCTTAAAGGAGTCTTACGTTTTTCGTGCTTACTGTCTATCATCCAATGTATCATTGGGATAGCGAAATGGTCTAATATAATAGCTGAATTTAATTGTGTATTTAATATTAAGTTTAAAACTTGTAGCACTGATTCGAAGAGACTATCACCGTATAATTGACCTGTTAGAGGGTCTCTAGCAATATGGATTACCTCTTCAGGTTTTAAGTCGACTGTTCCTCCACCGGATTGTGACTGGTATTGCCATCCTGTTAATTGTCCATTGCTCTGCACTGGAGTCATGTTCTTAGGACTCATTAAATATAAATTCTGGACTTGTGAAAGCCCTGTTGCAGATGGTCCAATTTGTTTGTAGAGAAAAGCGTCTCCATAAATATTCCTATCACGGTAAATCCATTTTTGTGTGTTTCTTCTGAATACACGGTCTACATCTTTTACAACTTGTTCAGCAGCTTCATGTCGGTTTCCATTCATATCTGTACAAGTTATTTCATAACCTAATCTTGTCGCATCTCCTGCTTGTTTATCGATAACTTTACGCATGAGAGTTCTTTTATATAGTCCCTCTACAATATCGAATGTTACAGCAGTGGAGCCTGCGGCTGTTTTATACGAACCAAACGTTTTGGTCGTAACTTCTGTATATTGTTCTACTTTCCCGGGTTTTGTTTGAAGTATCCCTTGTGCTGCTGAGTTTTTAGCTAGCATACTTCTATCCGGAGTAGCAAGTTTAATATTAAACGCTCCAAATCTCATATTGGTATCCTCGCAAATTTATTTGCTCTTTGGGATAAAATGTTGAAACCTGTTGTTTCTAAGTGTTCTTCATTATCAACATATCCATAGTAATCCCTGCCTGCAAATAGGCATAATAACATTGAATCTACAAAGTCGTCAGAACCACCCACTGGTTTCTGATATCTTATGTTGTTTTGTGGGGTAATTTCTCTTTTAAAATCAAACATTTCACTAATTAATTTCGGATGGTATGTAAGATGTGACATACCCTGTTCTAATTCGGCAACAGCCCCTTCTACTAAGTCTATCTTCTTTTTAGGACCAGAGAAATCAAATCCTACTATATCTAATCCTTTCCATTTAGGGGCTAGTTTTTCTTCGAATATTTCTATAACTCCTTTACCAACTCCTGTTTCATCTATAACTAACATTTCTAAGTTAGGGAAGTCTGGTTGCATATTTAATATATCTTCTACGATTTCTGTGTACTTGGTTTGAACCCATTCTATGTTTTGAATGGTTTTTACCCCTCCGCCTGTGAGTTCCCCTATGGTTAGGACAGTTGAGTTTCTCTTTTTACCGATATCAAGACCTGCAACACATTTCTTATCGCTGGTATCTTGTAAAAAGTCATCCCATATGACACAATGCTTCATTAGTTCTTGTGAAAATACTTCTCCAATAGAATCCATCCATTTTAGACAGTATTCACGTAAAAAACCAGTAAGAGGCATATCTCTAAAATCGTCTTTTAGCTCTTCTATAGATATCCTGTTTGTGGAGGAGGATATAGGTTCGTTTGCTTTATCAACGTTACAGGTTGGTCTTTCAAAAACAACAAAATCTCTTGGACCACCTTTAGTACCTTTATACGCTCCATCCTGAGTTATATAAAATTTAGCAGTATCATATGCTCTATAAAACTCATTAAGTCTAGCTAAGGGGGTACCAGCATAGACAAGAGTTTTATCTCTTTTCTGACCACGAAGTGTAGGTCTAAGAGAGACGAAAGTTTCTTCTGGGATAATTTGGGTTTCGTCAAAAGCAAGGTATAGGGCATTTTTACCCAATTGAGAGGCACCACCACGTCCGGCAGTTGCCATATAAATACGAGATTGATTATTAAGTTTAAATTTAGTTGATTTTTTTGATAAAAACAACTGGTCTAATTCTGGGGTTGCAGATAATAAATCCTGAATATCTTCACCAAAGTAAATCGCTTGCTCCATAGTCGGTGATACGACCAACGATCTCCAAGCTCTGTTGAAAACACTCTTATGTATAACTTCGAGTTTAATCATCAGAGATTTAGATAAACGTCGCCCCCAGAAAAGGAGCTTTTTAAGAGCGGGGCAACGTAAATACTGAATTTGGTAGGGCTCAAGAACATATGGGTCACCGAATTCGTCATTAACAACATTCTGTGCAAAGAACGCTGGGTCGTTCTCACACATGGTCATAAAATTTCGCCTTTGCTGTTCTGTAACGTAATCCGAATCCGCCATTGTATCTCTCCCGAAGAATAAGTGTTAGTTTCTGTAAATCTGTGGTTATTTAAAGGTATCGTTCAAGTATATAAGGATATCGGTTACATTTATATAGTAAGACTTTTTCTAGTATAAATACTTTTCGGTCATATTCAAAAAAATAAGAATTTATGGTTGTAAATACTCTAATACTTGACAGAAAGTAGCAAATTTACGTCTCATGAAAATATTTTGCTTAATAACATCATCAGTATAAAATAAATCATAAATATTCTTAAAAAAATCATAATTCTTAACTGATTTCTGAAAAATAAAAGAACCATTCATAGGCGACACCTTATTTGTACAACCAATATAGTCACGGAAGCCTTCGCATACTTTTTCTGTTCCGACAATGCTGAAATAAGGATATCCTCTTTTGCTTATACCGATAGAACCATCCGCTTCGAACAACCCTCTCCAAAAATGGGATTGATACTCCCCACAATCTATCGGTTCTACATATTTTGACTTCTTCCCGATAGGAACTCCTATTTCGAGCAACCGTGTTTTTATTTTTAAGGAAGTAACCTCTAATCTTGACTTATTTAAGTTACTACCTGGGAAAAATTCTTGGATAAACTCCAAAACACCTCTATCATCACCATCTAAACCAATTATGAAAGAATTAGAAGTCCAAGGGATATGTCCATCACCAGAAATCCATCCTAAAATCCAAGCCTGCTCTGGACCAATCTCATCAAAAAAATCATCATAACACCGTACTATTATTCCACGATGTTTATTTGGCATATATCTTTTAAGTCTATTTGATATTGACGCTTGCGGTCTGTGATAAATAAAACCTATTTCTCGTTGCTTTAGTCCATACTGTTTTAATCCTAGTATACTATAATCTTCCATAATTGGTGTTAGGTCGGTAGTTATATATAGTCCTTTCGCTATATATAAAATTAGGTGATTAAATTGAATAGAGATGGGTTAAACCATAGGAAAAAACGAGTTCGCAAAGGAACAAAGAAGATCAAAAAACCCGAATATAAGAAAAATATGTTCATAAGTCTCATAAATGCACTAGAATTATACTCACAATTCCAAACACCCGATGGATTCACCTATTTAAGAGACCCATACGCCATTTTGTTACTTTTAGACCCAATAGGAGTCGATGTTCCTCTAGAACATCAGGCAGAATACCCAACAATTACATGCGAAGAGTACTATAATGCAGTTCTTGAAGGTAAAATGGAAGAAATTCTTCCCAAAATGACCCTAAAAGAGAAAATGTACTGTCAATGGTGGGCTAAATTTAATGAAAAACCACCAATGGGAGAAATTTTAGAGCTTTTATGTAAAGCATGGAATATAAGACAGGAGCCCGTGAGGGCAACTTATGAATTTCAGCCTGATCCTATACCCATAGCGTTCGGGATTACTGCCCCAAGAATCAAAAAAGAACCATTAACGCCAGTCATAGGGATAGAATATAGTCAAATTTACCCTTCGCCCTTTCCAGAGAAGCGCAGATTCCCCTGTTGTGTAACCAAAAACAGGTTTAACACAGAAAAGTTCGTCCAAATTCACAAAGATGGAGACGTTTTTAAGTGTTTTTCCAAAGGAAAAGAACGAGATGACCTTATTTCACTCGAAAATTACTCATATCTTACCGAAATTAAGCACTCATATGTCGTAGAAGGCTTTGTCGATCGCGAGGAAAGGCTCGCGATCTACGATGTACTTAATTGGAACGATATCTGGATGTACCGTAGACCTTTAAACGAACGTTTAAAGTGGTTATGGCACTTTGAACCACTCACAGAGGCGATAGCAATAGTTCACACAGAATCAGAATTGCGTTCTGTAGTAAAAGGATTCAATAACAATGCAATTATCCGTAACCTGAACACACCGTATTCGCACACGGCAGGTGATTCACACTTAGAGATAGGTGAACAAACAGTAATATTACAAGTTGGAGGTCGTCGTGGTGGACGTGGTTTCTCATACTTGAACACAAGTGACAAAAATTCCGTGTTCCAGATACCTGAGAAGATAGATAAAGAAGACTGGGGAGACATCGTTGAAGTAAATCAACAGGGCGACATCATAAGAGTAATGGATGACAACATAGTACCTGATTCCTGGAACGATGTTGCAATCAAATGGGGTAAGCCTATCAAATATGAAGATTGGGCTAATTCTATAAGACTTCCAAAATGTTCATGGTTCTCAAATTCAAAAGAAATTGAAGACGAAAGAGTAGAAGAAGTAAGACGTAGACATAAAGCCAGAAAAGAAGCAAGGAGAAAGAAACGTGGAAAGACTAGAGACAAGGTTCAAGAACTTTAAGATAGATATCTGGAGACAGAGTCAAAACGTAGACCCTGCTCGTGATTTATTTCATTATTCCATCTATATGAAGACACATAATGGAATTGATTCACATAAACCAGATTTGTATGACCCACATGTGTGGAAATTTATACAAAGTGAAGAAGATGATGAAATAGCCGGTGACGCATTCCCTTTTGTTATGAGCATAGTAACGAGAATGATGAGGTCTATTGAAAAGGATAGAAAACTGTATAAAATAAAGGTGGAAGAATGTTAGAAGAACATGAATATCACGTAAGGATAATCAGAAATCCTGGTTGGCATATATTTAGTAAATACAATGTGCACGTTGATATAAGGATGATAGGGACAGCTAGAACATTAGAACAAGCGAAAGAAATGGCAGAGATGTATGTTGCAACGGCTAAAAGAGATTACACAGTTGCAGACTATTACATATAGGAGTTGTAAATATGGACGATGCAAATATAGTATTATTAGAAGAAGTTAAAACAGCAAGAAAAACATTAGCAAGTATGCAAATAGACGAAATAGAAGTAGACAAAGAAGTAATAAAATCAATAGCTGATATGTTAGCTAATGCATTGATTACAGTGACAGACGCAAATGACCGTGACCAAATGTATCTTGGACTTGAGTTAGGTTTTAATGTATCCAGAAAAATAATGAAAGAATTAGATGACGAAGAAGAAGAACAAACTTAATATAGAATGAGTGACAACTTAATTAATAGGAGATAAATAGTACAAAGTTGTTATAAGAAAATAGTATATCCGGACGGGGTCCCTCCTATCCCCGTCTTATTGTTATTTAATTACACACCTCTGTTCTGCATGAGGGGAAGAACCCTCATGTAATTACCTTTGCTGTTATTATTTTTCTAAAAGCAAATCTTTCTTTATCACAGTCTTTATCATCTTTCATTGTAATGGAAACATTCATATTATTTTTAAAAGCTTCTGATAGGTCACTATATATTCTACTCATGGCTTCTCTAAAACATACTGCTCTTAAAAGACCAAGTCCATCTAATTCTAAAGTTTCCCAACTCATTTCGTATCCTGTTTCTGATTCTAATTTCATTTAGCTACCTCCGCTTTAACTATATTTCTGATTGCTTCTACATGTTCTAAAATTTCTTTTGCTGCTGGCTCAGAGGATATATAGTGGAGTTGATCCTCCACATCCATCATAGTAAAGTCTACAAGAGCCATTACATTTTTAATCCCTGTTTTTCTAGTCATAAGAAAATCGCCCTGATAGCATCTTTAAGGTCACCAAAGTAACCTCTAATTTTCTGCCATAGTGAGATCGCAGTTTCATCAGTGTATAATCTTAACTGGCCTGTTATTCTGTCTATTTCTTTGTTATCCCATGGACCAATACCAAGGCATGTCATAGTTCCTTCTTCAACTTCAGTTAATCCAGCATCTACAACTGCAAAGCATGGTAATTCAGCCATGTTGTTTGCTAAGTAATAATACCATTTAAGGTCTATTAGATTTTCTACTTCTAACACTACTACTCTTTCTAAATCATTCGCCCATTTCTTTTGTATGTCTTTATCCATTGCTTCAGCAGATTTAAAAGCACCATGCCCGGCGTGTACACATTGCGCTCCCATTTTTCCACTGCTTGTACCTAAGTCTTTTCTATAGAGTATTACTAGTTTTGTCATTATTAACACCTAAATATTTTTCTTATTAAATAATCTTCTTCTTTTTTATTTTCTTTATAAGTTCTAACCCGTGGACAACTAATATCTCCACATTTATCGGGACCAATACAGAAACAAACCTTTGGTTCCTTCTTATTTACATATTCATACTTATCGAAAGAACATTTCTCTTTTTTGGGTTTAATCCTGGTAATTACATCCTTAATTACATTTTCATCAGGAGTCCTGTTGATTGCAGGTATTACTTCTCTGTCAATTTTTATAGCTTTATTTTCTTCTATCTTTTCTGTTGCATTACTCCCACAAAGTGGACATACTGCATTCATATTCATGTACTTTACTGGTACAAATCTTCTTTCACAATTCCTACAATAATAATCACTCATCGTACATACCCTCCACTAGATAACCCCAGTTAGTGCCTAAGTTTCCACTAACCCAGTCAATCTGTTCGTTTGTTTCTGTAATTATATCTTCATAATATTTTACTAATCCAATTATTAAATCTACAAAAGATGTACCTTCTTTACCTTCTATCCAATTGGGTTGCTCAGCGATGAGATAATTAGCGAGCTTTGCTAATTCATCATACATCTTTGCACTTTGTACACCTAACTTAATACACTCTTGTTCTTTCTGTGTTAAGTCGATAAGTAATTGGTTGATGTATTCTGACATTGCATAGTTTTCTAACCCAAAGGCTTTTGGGGCATGATACATCAGTATCTCTGTTGTTCTAAACATAATATCACCATATCATTCCTCCCCTGCTTGTAAAGAAGGGGATTTTAATTTGAGGCAATTCTGGAAATTCTTTATAGATTACCTTAGCTTGTTTTCTTAGACATTGAAAAAGTTCATAATTTTCTTCAGAGGCATTACACCCTTCCATATCCCACATTTTGTTTTGTATTTCAAGTAATTCTACTGCGGGGTGTTTGGTCATACTTTTTCTCCTCTGAATCTTAACATTGATTGTTTCCTACGTATCTTCATTTCCATTCCCCTGATACGTTCTTCTTTCTTCATTCTTTTTTGTCTTCCAACATTGAATCGTATTGCTTTGTGTAATTCTGCTACTCTAGTTCTTTTGTCCATTATGATCTCTCCAATTGTTCTCCGCAAACTTCAATAGATTTTGCTGCGTATTCTGTTGCTTCTATTAAATCTTCTAAGGCACTCTCGAATATTTCTACACCAGGAATACCTTTTTCTTTTCTTTGTTTAATCATTTCTTTTAAATACACTATTTGCATTCTTCTGGTTTCATCAAAATACCTCTGCTTCTTAGCTTCTTCGGCTTTCCTTATTTCCATAGCAACTTCCCAAGCGGTATAAGTCTTTCCTTCGATAGACTTATGCTCAAAATAGGAAATAATCTCATCTATGTCCATATGTCGTTCCCAGTAATCACAGCCCATGTTCAACCCATCCTAAATATTTTTGTTGTAAGTACCTGTAAATCAATTCAAAAGCTATACAGAATAGTATATACCCTATAACGAAGTAAGGGTCGAGAAATTTTGATTTATCAGGCAATAAAATAAGTGCTATAAAAAAGGCTACAATGTACGGTAATACGCTTTGATTAAAAGTTGTCTTCGTCATCATCGTTCATCAACTCCAATTGGAAATGTCTTGGTGTAGAATAATCCTTAGTCATTATTAAACCTGCTTCTAAAAGTATATCGATTAATTCTTCTCTAGAATATTGATACACATGCTCATCTACGTCAGGTTTAGTTATTTGTGGGTTTGGCATTTCATCCACACTATTATAGAACTTAGTAATTCTACCCCATGCTTTTGCGTCTGGTGTAGATAAGAATAACTTACCACCTGGTTTTAAACCATCCCTGAGTTTACGCAAAGTAGGTATTGGGTTAAAGTAAAGATGCTCTAGAACTTCTGTGAATATTATCCTGTCGTAGCGTTTTACTGGAATATCGGTTAACTCTATATCTGCAATAAAGAAATCGATATCAAAATAAGTTATTACTTTTGAATCAATTATTGGTTTGAAGTCGATTGCTTCAACATCTGCTTTATAGTGTTCTCTTGCAAAAGCAGCTAGCGTACCGTATGCACATCCAACATCTAATACATCAGCAACTTGTTCTGTGTCTTGTTCCATCATTTTAAGGATGTTACCCCAATATGATGTTTCATCTTTTCTGTATGTTTTGTAGTATTCATTGGATGAGTAATTCTCTATCAGGTCTTGTATTCTTTCAATCATATAATTTCACTTCGCTATTAATGCCCATATCAATCCTACGAATATCGCTAATAATACAAAAGGCCAAGTATAAGTAAGTAACACTAAAAACAAACCTACTAGTACACATAAGATTGGTACACCAACTACACATACTATTATTATGCCGATAAATTCTCCTATTGATACGCCCATATTTATCACCTATTATATCTTTGTTATTCTTACTTATAAAGCTATGGTATGTTTACTATAATATTATAGCAAATTTACTATAGATTTCCCGCGCATTTTTAGGGTACCTACTTACTAAGTGAATTTTCCTGCCTGAGTTAATTTTAACTTTTCCAAAAATCCTCTTCCGATACTGACTCACTAACCACCAACCATCCGTGCGCACAACAGCGTGCTTCCTTTCCTTTGCGTATACGGGAATACTCTGTTTCCGTGGTGCTCTTTTTGTGCGGTTCTTTCTTTTTATTTTGATGAATTAATAATCGAGGTGAACAACATGGAAAGTATAGGAATGAAGATACATGCGTTAACTTGTGACCATAAAGGGCGTGAGTTCAGGCAAACTGGTAAATGGATAAATGGTTTAGTTGATAATATAACTGATAAACCATGTGTGCCTACATTAGCACATATATTAACTAAATGTAATCATGATAATCTACATTTAATAGGTATTACATGGGATACTACATTAGAAAAACACTTTATATGTAAAGATTGTGGTGAACAAATAACTATGTGTGATACAGAGGTTGATTATGATGAGTAATACTATTAAGCATGCAATAGTAGGTAGTCGTACTATACACAACTATCCTGCTATATCTAAGATATTAAAACAACATGATATACAAGCTATAATAAGTGGTGGTGCTAAGGGTGTAGATACATTAGCTAATACATACGCTGATAAGCACAATATTGAAATAGTTAATATATACCCTAAATGGAATACACATGGTAAAAAAGCAGGCTATATACGTAATAAGCAAATAGTTAATCTATGTAATGTAGTATTAGCTTTTTGGGATGGTAAAAGCAAGGGTACTACACATAGCTTTACATTAGCAAAGCAATTACATAAAGACTTGTATATATACGTATATAATGTAAATAAACGTTGTTTTGAATTACATTTACATTATGACTATAGTGCTAAACAACAATCTAAATTAGATGATTTTTAATTTTTAAATTTATTTTTTTCTTAATAATTGAATTAATAAAATAATTAGGTGATATATATGAATATAGAACAATATATGAATGATGAACAGAAAAAAGAATGGGATATGTACAATCAGATACCTACTAGAGATGGTAACTATACAAGCCTACATGACAATACAGATATGAGTTTGTTTAGTTATTCTGAAATACAAAGATATCATGAAACAAGATATAGTAGGGCATTAGGTAATCATTGGCAAGATGTTGAATTACAATCTAGATCTAAAACAAAAAATCGTATATTCGTAGAAAAAATGCAAACTATGCATCCTAGTTGTATAATTAACAATTATGGACATTACACTATAATAGATCAATATATGGAATTATTGCCATTACGTCCTAAACAATCAGTATCAGGTAGACACTATATGTACATAGAATCTATAGAGTCATGCTACATATCAGACTTAGACAGTGGAGAAGAGCCTTTTAATAACCCTTATAATAGGATGTACCCACATCCTAAAAACCCAAATAAAGTCGATTATGTAGGCAGTACATTATTCCCAGATATAGGCGCAGATAAAGTGCAATATTGGGAAGTAGATAATGTACATAGAACAATGGGCATGCCTAGATACAGATATGAAGATCGTATGATAAGCATTGATATAAAAGGATATGACAATATAGGCCCACGTAATATACGCATATCAGTACCCAAAGGCAATGATCTAGATACAGGATTGCCCCTATATAGAGATATCGAATTACTAAAAATAAAAACAGTAGGCAGTACATTCTACTTACTACCTATATGCAAATATGGCGATTACTGGATATACAATTCCTTTAATAAAAACCATCAACATGCAAAAAATCTAACAGGAAAAACAAGAACTAACCTATATAGAAGATACAAAATAAAAGAACAAGGATTTAACGAATCAGGAAAATGGATTGTACCACAAAGATTCACAAAACAAAAAGAAACAATCATAGAAACCGAATTAGTCACATTAAGAATAACACATAACCAATTACACAAAATCGAACCTGACACAATACAAAGAAAACAACAAAAACTACACAATCTAATAAACGAAATGGAAAAATACATGCGCTCCACCGCACCCGAACTATTCGAAACAAGAATAAACATACTAGACTTCATAACAACCGATCTAAAACAAGAAATCGCAGAAATAACCGCATAAAAACAACATAACAAACGGGGGTTACTGCCATTACCCCCATCCCTGCCTGTAATCCAATAAACAAACCATTTTAGCACGGATTCAGATACGACACATGGATAAGTGTTTTTGGCTATAAAGATATATTAAAGCTTTAACAAAATAGGTGATTTCAATCTCAAATACACGATATCTAATCATTTTAAATGAAAATAAGCATTATAATCAAGAATTAAAAAACAATTGTGAGGTTTCAGATACAATGTCATTAAAACAAAAAATAATTATAATTAGTGTAATATTCATATTTATAATTGGAACATTTACAATGTACTTTTTAATGGTTTTTATCAAATTATGTGGTATAATGAACATGTTTTAGGTGATTAAAATGAATAATATAATGATATCATTAAAATCAAATAATAAAGAAAAATTCATAATTGACCAAAAAAATAAACAATTAAGAAAAGAATTAGAAGAAGAATTACAAACAAAAATAGAAAAAATAGATAATGATTTAGACCATGTAACAGTTAATGAAAAAGATATAAAAATATATTTCTACGATGAAATTAAAAAAGAAACATTTGAATTAATATTAGAAGAAATTGAACCAATTACATACGATATAAATAAAACATTGAGTCAACAATTATTTATAACACTCATTATTGAGGAATAAAAAATATTTGGAGGAAATACAAATGTATGGAAAAGTAGAAGCACATATGGCAAATGGTAAAATATTAGTTAGAGAAGAAGGTGTAGAAACAGAAATTACAAGAGAAGTAAATGGTGAAGAAAGAACATACAAAGTTATACCACAGGTAATGGTTCCAAGACCAGGCGGTGTAATAGCAATATGTCACAAAGACGCAAAAGGCAATTTAATTAAAGAAAGAATATTTGAAAACAGAGCAAACAACATATTCACCATAAACAATGGTAAAGGATATGATAGCTACGACTTAGCAGTAAGAAAACATATGAGTCTATGGACTAAAAAAGAAAGAGCATATCATGAAGAACATGGATTCTATCCACAAGAAGCACAAAACAAAGCTGAAAAACCAGAAGAAAAAGCTAAACTCAATTTAGGGATTAATAATAAAAAGGTTGAAGGCGAAGAAACTAGAATAGAACCATCATTCTAGATGGTTCACAAATTATTTTTTGGTGATACAATGATAATAAAACTATTAATATTAGAAATATTAAGATTTAAAATGTCTAATAAAGAATATAACAAAGTTAAAAAACAAATATTAATAAATGAAATACATAACATTGATGTTGAATCAAAAAATACAATATTAAACAAAGAAAACGCAATCAAAGTGGTATAAATGGCAGAAGCAACAAAAACATGGGATGAATTAAATACAGATGAACAAGATAAAGCTGTTGAAATGAATACAAAAACTATACTTGAAAGAATATGTGCTAAAACAGCACCACAAGATGTGATAAACAAAATGGCACAACCAAGTTTTATAAAAGATATATGTAAAATGGGATTCTACAAATTCAAAGAGAATTTAGAAGTAATCCTTCCTTAAATTTTATTTATAAATAAAGTTTTTATCAAAGTTATTAGCTTAAAAACATTTCAGGGTAATAACATGATTTTTTATATTATAGCAGGCATAGCAACAGCTATATTAACATATCCAATATTCAGGAGAATAGCAATATGAACATACCAACAATTTATTATATAATAACAATAGCAGGAATAGTATTTTCACTAATAATAAGGACAATACTGGTATTAATAAGAAACAGAAATGGATGGTTTTATAACGACTGGATAGACAGAGTATATTACATGTCATTTATTACAATGTTCTTTGTAACAGCTCTAGCAATATTAATATTCTTAGCGGTGATTTAATGAATAGAATAAAAATAACAGACATAGGTCATGAAATATTTAAAAAATGTGCAGGCAGTTCAACATCATATGTAGGAGTAATCCTATACGTATGGAGTTACACAAAAGAAGAAATAGAACAATTCAAAGAAAGAACAGGAATACCAGAAGAAAGAATACAAATCACTGAAAATGGAAATATATGGATAAAACCGGAGGATGATGAATATGGAGAAAAAACAACAAATAGAATTAGCTCCTAAAATAATATGTAAAAAATTAAAAAAAGAAAGACTTGAAAGCGAAGTAAATGAAACAACCAAAGAAATACAAGAACTATTAAAAGATGTAGAACTAGAAATGGAAACACATTTCAGAAATACAGGTACAAAACGATGTTTAACAAGTTCTGAACACGGAATAGCCATAATGATAGGCATGTCAAGTAGTAAGTCAATTACAACAGATGAAATAAGAAACTTCGAAGAAGCAATAGGATGTAAATTAAAACTAGTAACACATGAAGATGAAGTAAGATTTTATCCAATATGTGATAACAATGAATGATTTACAAAAATCATTTTTATTAGCATCAAGGGTGATACTCATGGTTAGTTTAAGAGAATTATGTGGAAGAACACGACAAAAACAAAATGAACCAATAAAAGAACCATTAATGATAGCTTCACAAGCTATGAACATGCATACAAGATACACAGATTTTAAGAAAGAATTAGCACGTGTAGAAGAAAAATACGAAAACAAAGTAATAGAAACATTTGAACTAGAAAAAGAAGCATGCATGAATGCACGCAGACTAAAAGAAATAAAACTAGCAAGAGTAATAATACACACAGATAGTATAGAAGTAGTATTCCACAACGATGTAGAATTCCCAATATGTGATAAAAGCATAGGCTATCTAAAAGAAATATTCGGACTAGAAAATGTCAAATACGGATTATACAAAGACTATCACGGAGCACATAAAAACAGTTACACAACATACTTTGATAATGAAGATTACAGAACATGGATTAAGCTGAGTTGATAATATGGGAGAAGAAAAAGTATTTTGTAGTTTTATAGACAATCATCCATGGGAAGTACCAGAAAGAATAAATGGATATGAAATAGTTGACTCAAAATTCGAAGAAGATAAATCAAAACTCACATTAACATTAGGAAAAGGTGAAGAAAAGAAAAAATTAGAAATAACAACCAATGACAAAAACAGTTGGTTATGGCTACATCTAACAGAAAAGGTGAATAAAAATGGCTGTTAAAACAGTAGAAAAAGAAACAAAAATAGTATCTGAACAAGACAAAGACGCATTTCTAAAAGAAATGACAAGATTAAGTGAATTAGGATACATAGCAGATAAAACAACATTCAGACATAACATAGCAATAAATGACAATAGTATAATACATGAAAGCTATGTGATATGGATGGAAAAGGAAGTGTAAGGCATGACAGAAGCACAAGGTAAAGCCATGTTTGATACAACAATAGACGCAATGATAACATTACTGGTATTTATACTTATATTCAAAATGCTATGGGGATAAAACAATGGCAGAAGATTTACCTTTTAAAAAAGAAGTATACAACGTAGCAATAACAATAAAAAATCAAAAAGAAGCTAAAAACAAAGAAGCAGATAAAAAAGCTTTAAAAGCGCATCAAGCAATTGTAGATAAAGCATACCAAGATTTAGGGAGAAAGTTCTACCATTGGTTATTAAATACAGACTCTGCAATATACAGAGCATTAGTAGATGATTAAAATGGTAATAAAAATAGGTGAAATAAAAACATTAAAAGAAGGAATAGAATGCAGAAATATATTAGCAGAGAAATTAGAAATAGAGAAAACAGAAATAATAGAAGAAAGAGGATGGAAACCGCCATTAATGGTAACAGACCTAACATCACAACTAGAAAATGATATAAAGAAAGCCAAAGCAGAAGCAGACAGTGCAAACAAGTTCCATTTATACTATGATTACAGCCAAGCAATGAATAAGGTAATAAAATTACAAAAGACATTAGACCTTATAAGGGAGGCGATGGTATGAAAGATAGAATAAGGAATGGGGTTATAACTGGTACAAAATTAGGTATAACACATGGATTACTAGTTGGATGTATCTACGTGAAATACAAAGAAGAAGGAGGTTCACAAGGATACGTAACAAATGTACTACAAAGACCAGACAAACCTGAAACAGATACTGTAAGCATAATAGAAATATTAGACACAGTAGGAGTAAAACAATGGGAAGACCTAATAGGACAACCAGTAAGAGTATATGGTCATGACGCAGGATTGAAAGCAATAGGTAATTTACTAGACGCTAAATGGTACAGTCATAAAAAAGGATTAGCACAAGAATTAGTAAAGAAATACAGGTAATATAAATGACTTACTATGAAAACTATCGTGGATACAAAATGGGAAACAGTATCCATCCACATAAAAAAATACGAGTCAGAAGTAATGACAGAAAATTACCAACATTCATATACTTTGACACTGTAGAACAAGCCAAAGAATGGGTTGATAAACAATTAGATAGCTCAGTAATGAGTGCAAGTGCAAAGGTGGAATTATGAATGAGAAATTATTTGTCTGTTGTAGAAATTGTGGAGAATACTATGAAAGAGATATCATGGTGTCTCCATCACCAGGCAAATGTCCAAAATGTAACTCTGAATTGTACAGACCATTATCAGATACAATAAACGAAGATGTAGAATTCATACTAAGAAGAGGAATATGGGTAGTAAAAACAAAAAGGGGATAGATACATGAAAGAATTTAAGCGTCATATCGACGGCGATGTGATCGCTGTAGGACAGACAATGGAAGCAATAAAACCAAATTGTGGCACAGTAATTGTAGGATTAGACGGAATAGAAACGACCGTTGAACAACTTAAAAAAGATATGGAAGAAATGGGTTGGACGATACAATGAAAAATAGAGTAAAAATATATGGAACAGATAGAGAACATATTATTGAAGGTAAAATAGAAGAAAAAATGCTAAGAGAAATAGGTTTACAAGAAGGTTTCAAAAAAATGCGGGTTCACACAGCATATGATAAAAATCAATTAGGACCACAAGATTTCCCACGTAACGGAGACGTAATAATCGGACCAGTTGCACATTAGGTGATAACAATGAGTGCTAGGTTTAGCGTGCAAAGAGCTGGTTCTACAGTAGGGACATGGGTTATAAGAGACGCTGATACCAGAAGACTACTAAGATATAAAACAGGAGAACAATATACAGGACCAGTAACAGTAACTGCACAAAATAAATCGTTTAGAAGATTTGATACACGTGAAGAAGCAGAACAATGGTTAGAAGATAACTGTAAAGACTTCATACCTAGAGTTATTATGAGATCTTCTAGACAAATAAACTTAAGGTGATATAAATGAAATGCCCAAATTGTAATCACGAAACTAAAAATTATTGTGTAACAACAGATTTAAGACGTAAATGCGTAGAATGTGGAGCAGATTTAAAAATAACCAAAAAGGTAGAACGAGACGAAAGAGTAACTTACATATTAAATGAAACAGAATTAAATGAAAAGGGGATTAGAAAAAGCAATTGAAATTTTCAACAAACATTATCCTGTAGGAACCAAAGTAATCTTTAGAGATTGGTGTGGTAATTTTATTGATGATGAAATATTACATCCTGCATGGATTTTAAGCGATAAAGAAGGAAAATATGGAGTTGTTCAACTAAAAGAATACGGGTTAAGAGGGCTGGATGAAGTAAAATAGGTGATTAAAATGGAAAACAAAAATAAATTCAATACATTACATGAAATGTTAAAAAGAAAAGACGGTAGTTTAATTAAAGTAGGTGAAAAGAAAATATTTAAAGAAAAAATACGAAAAGGCGACATCTTCCATTACTTCTTCGCAGGTATAACAAGCTTAGAAACATGGGATATGGACCATAAAGAATTAATGCCAGAACAATTCCCAGTAGACCAAGACGTAATGCTAGTTGTAGATGAAGACTCACCAAGTTTATTCAGTGTATTAGGTAAACTGTTGTGATTGAAATGTCTGAAATAATTAAAATGGATGAGTTAACCGCAGACCAAATACAATATTTAGCTCAAAAAGACCCAAAAGCTATCTTAGATTATATCAATGAATTAAAAAGAGAAAGAAATAAAGCATATAATAATTATCTTTATTATCAAGGTAAAAGTAGTAGACATGAGCAAGACTACGTAAACAGTATGGGTAAAAGAACAAAAACATTCACAGCTGTAAAAGAACCCCCAAGGAAAGACTTAGATAAATGTTTAGATGAAATGGAAAGAAAAGGATGGACAACAGATGAAGTAATTATTCATAAGAGATGTTCATTTTATACAGTAATATTTAAGAGAAAATTACCAGTCCAAGATGAAAGTATAATTCCAGAAGAAGGGGAATAACATGGTAGAAAAAATATGCAAGTTAACAGCTTGTAGTCAATGTAGGTTCTTTCAAAAAGTTTACAACGTAAAGAAAGGAAATATTATAAAACCAATAGATAAAACTGACTATGAAATTTACTGTACATATTGGGAAGAACAGTCAAAAGAGGGCAGAGATTTACTTGTAGAAAGATTTGACTACGACACACATGAAAAACTTAAAAAAGAGATACATAAAGATTGTCCTTTAGATAACTTTGATGTGTTAAGTGACGCTGTTGATTTATTAGACAGCATATATGGAGCATCAGAAGCGATGGTTATAAGAGAAAGACCACCACAAAGAATAGTAAATATGATAAAAGAATCTGATGTTCGTCAAAGATTAGACAGTGCCATAGGTCAATGGCATCCATCTCATTGTCCAACAAAATGTAGAAGAGGATAAAATAAAGAGAGGTGATTTAAATGGTACGTTGTAAACATGGATTCTTTGGATTTCCTTGTCCAAAAATAAAGGAAGTATATGATTTAAAAGGGAATTGTTTATTTGAAGACCCAACAACATGTGCAAACTACGAAAAATACGACGAAAGTGAGAAACATGAAAAGAAATAGGGGTGTTGTAAAAGATTTCAAAAGAGATACAATCAGAACAACTGTACCAGATCAGAGTTATCCAGAGTTCATGTACATAGAGGAAATAACACCATATTTAGAATCATTGAACGCTTCAAAAGATAAGAACAGTAGAATAACATTAAAAGTTGGTATAATTGGGAAAAGAATAAAACCAACACATAAAGCGATATGGGAAATAATAACCACAAACAGAGGATTTATATTCTTAATAGGATTTAATGTAGGTATTTGGTTATGGAAGTTTATAGGGTGATTAAATGGTAGATATACTTGAGCAATCATCACAATTTCCAATGTTAAGTGATAGAACAAATGAAAGAATTAAAGAAACATGGAATAATGACTGGTCAAAAGATGATGTTGGATTAAGATTTGAGTTAATGCAGAGTTCACCGGACGAATTAAGAGAACTGGCATTACTAGGATTAAGAGCGAAAAACAACATTAGTTTACAAACACCAATAAGGTGATTTTATGGCTTTGTCAGAATGTAATCAAAAACATAGATTTACTATGACAGTAGAAGATGAAAAGAAATATGTAATACTTGATTCAAACGGTGAAGAAGTAGCTTCTGTTAAATATGATATATTCCCTGAAACTGGCAGAATATACGAAGGAATAAACTATGGTATTGCAGATAAATTACTTGAAAGCCTAAATGATACAAACGATATTATTGAATTTAATAAATCATTACATAATGAATGGTGATTCTTATGAGTAACAGAAAGAAAGTAGGTAGATTCACAATACTGGATTCACCTGCAATCAGTGACACATTTGTTATCTCCGACCCACATCTGAAAACAGAAGGAACAAGAGGTCTTATTCCATGGCCAGACGGACAAAAGTACACAGGTGTAAAATCTACACATTCAACTTGGGTTCGATTCGATACTGTAAAAGAAGCTGAAGAATGGCTTTTAAGTCAACCTGAATATGAAGCAGAATTTAAAGAGATAATGAAGAATAAAGAGAAAGAGATAAGTGCACGAACAAGTATCAGGGTGACTTTATGAAAAAAATACCAATTAAAAGGCAAGTAAAAAGAAAACCTTATACTGTTCAAGGGAAATTATATATTGAAAGACAACATAGTTTGCAAACACGTTCAATAGCATGGAAAAACGTAAGATATAGCAGAACTATGAAAATAAGGGGAAAATAGTATGGATAAAAGAAACCAAAAAGCACAACTAATATTATTACTAGCTGTTTTAATTGTATCAATTGGTATGATTATGGGAAGTTTAATAGCTACTAAAGGTAACATAGTAGTTATATTCTTATTAGGTGTGGTATCAGGATTTATAGCAGTTTTCCAAATGATAATAGCAGTAGACGGGTGATTACATGAGTTGTGAAAACTACAATCCATTAGGGATGAAATGTATGATAAGAAGCACAGGAGGTTGGAAAAACGGAGGAAAAGTAGTGCTATGTTTCAAATGTCATCAATATAACAGACACAATCCATTATTATACTTATTACTTAAATATCAACAATGGTATTACCACGGCGGATACAACATATTTGACATGATGAAACTCTGCGAAGAAATAAAAGAACAAATACCAACAGGAGCAATCGTCAACACTATGATGACAGCTGGTTTAAACATTGCCAGTGAAAACCAATTACTCTGTTATGAAGTAGATGAAAGAGCAGAATTTATAATATACATGACCAGATATCTACGTATACATGCAGAAAAGGACGAACACATTTATCATCAACTAATGGATGAAATGAACGACATCGTTAGTAAAATAATAAATGAATACTATGATGATTTAGAAAGACGAAGGGAGAAAAATGCCAAGGCCAAAAAAAATCCACATGGGTAGGTACACTGTAAAACCTGCGGAAGTAGATAGAGGAACATGGGTTATACAGGACGCAGAATTAAATGGACATCTTGTAAGCTATCCAGAAGGAGAAGCATATAAAGGAAAACTACTAGGTCATATAAGACGTGTAAATGAGAAATATTTAAGATTTGATACAGAAGAAGAAGCAATAAGTTGGGTATGTGCACAAAATCCAGAGTTATATAAGAAAAAAGGACAGGAGATAAGCGCAAGAGCAAGTATTGATTTAGGGGGATATTAAGTGCAAGACCATAGATTCTTAATACAAAGAGCAGGCTTTAACCCTAAAACATTTCTTATATGGGATGATAAGCGTAACACTTTTTTAACATGGAAATCTAATGAACCAAGATACAATGGCCCAGAATTACCAAACATACGTGAAATAAACTTGCAATACGTGAGATTTGACACAAAAGAAGAAGCAGAGAAATACATTGAAGGTATGGTATCACGTACAGTGTATAGTGCTAAAAGGGAAATAAGAATAGCAGGTGATTAAATGGTACATATTCCAAGACCAAAACGAATAGCAAATCCATCAAGTAGGCCATTTCTACTACCAGGACCAGATAAACCTAGATTTTTCCAAGAATATAATATTTCAATATCTGAATTTAGGGAAAAATACATAGTTTATGATCGTACACAAGGAGGATGGATTTTAGGTTTTGACAACAGTGATGAAGCACAAAAATGGTGTGATACATACAATAATATTGATTCAGATGAAATAATAGAAAAACAAAAGCAAGAAATGAGTGCTAAAAAACAAATTAGATTGGGGGAATTATAAATGACAAGTACGGATAAAGGAGATGAATTATTTCTATTAAGGTTAGCTTTAGGTAGATTAAAAGAGAAACAAAAAGATGACCCTGAAATTGCTGAATTAGTTAATGCCATAGAAGGTAAATTAAACTATGTAACAAAACAAGAAGATGAAAGATATATCCATGTGATGTTAGACCCTGGTGATTTAGAATTAATAGTAGAAGCAGTGGAAAAACAAGGAGGATACAATGGAATATATCAAGTAAAAGCCTTTGACCAGTACTTCAGGTCAATTCCAACTATAAAAGAAATGTCTGAAAAAACAGACATGAAATATTATTTAAGAATATTCACTGAAAGACAATTGGAGAAATATTAAATGCCACTCTTTGCACATGAAAAACAAATGGAAAGAGACGCTCAGATGATAAAGCGTATTGAAAAAACATATGAAGCTCTTATACGTCAAGCACGTTTTGAAAGAAATGATGAAAGAGCAGATGAACTTGAAGAAGAATTAAGAGCAATACAATGTAAATTCTGAGGGATAAAAATGCCCTTATTGGTAATTAGAAAAATCATAAAAAACAGATTAACAGTGGTAGCAATAGAATCGTTCGATAAAGAAATCACTAGAAGTGATGTAATGAGAACTATTCGAAACAGAGGATTAACAGTAGTTGACGTAGCAAATAGAGAAGGAAGAAAAATATTCGCTTCTTGTATGCCAGTTACAGAAGATTTAATAGTAAGCCAAAAGAGATGGTAACATGAATCATGTAGTTGCTATCTCAGAAGCAAATTATATCATGTTATTAAATAAAGGTCATAAAATAGATTCTATGTGTGACTTAGAAACTTTAGTAAATAGAATAGTGACAGACTATATAAAAGGAGACAAAACATGTTTAAAATAGGTAAGAAAGACGAAAAAGATATATTCGACGCTATAGGTAGACACGGAAAAGGTAAAATCAGTGGAATTGAAGGAACCATTATTGGTGTTGGTTTGTATTTAACTGGTTGTAATATGATTGCAATCAAACCAAAATCAGCAGATGGTGTTACAAATCCTAAAGGTGTTTGGATTGATGAAGAAACCGTAGTAATCAGTGGAGAGAAAATAGAATTAGATGATGTCGAAATAATGAAACCAGAAATTGAACTGGGTTCAAAAGTAAAAGACACTATATCTGGTTTTACAGGTGTTGCAATTGGATATTGTACCTATATATCTGGTAAAGATGAATATGGTGTAACACCTAAAGCAAAAGATGGAAAAGAAGCAGAAACAGCATGGTTCCATAGTAAACATGTAGAAGAAATTAAACCTAAAGTGATTAAGAAAGAAGAAGTACAAGGGAAAAGAAAAGGTGGACCAAGGAGTTGTGCACCAACTATCTAATTTCTCTTTCTTTTTAGGTGATTAAAGTGGGAGAACCATTACAAGTAGGAGCTAAAGAATTAATTGGATTCGTAATGTTCTTTGTTGGTCTGTCAATTGAAATAATTGTATGGGAAGACGCAAATAATGGATATATAAGCACAAAAGGACTATTAAAATTAAACATTATAGGAGCAAGCCTTATGGGTTTAGGTTGTTTTATATTCTTTATGAAAGTTTAGGTGATTAAAATGAAACCAATAGGAGCTATAAGAGATTTAAAAGCACATATGTATAATACAAAATTATTAGATGAAGTAGACCCTAAAGACCTTGAAAAACTATGTAAAGGAGTAAGCCACGATAAAGTAAAAAAGAATCTACTCAAGAATTTGGAGATCAATTATTAGCTTCAATAGGAACAAGTTACACATTAAATGTACCTGAAAGAACAATAAGCATTAAAACAGGTGAATTATCAGATAGAGAATACAATAAGCTAATGGGATTGATAAAAGGAATAGATAATGGTCACAGTGGAGGATTTAACAAAGTACCTGACATCGACTTTACAATGGATTTTAAAGTGTTCCTTTGGTTATTTATGTATTTGATACATGAGGAATGATCTAAATGGCTTATGACGGACATAGTGTACCATTAATGGGATATCCAGAAGAATACATGGGCGATATAATTATTCATCAACATGATGATTATCGTAAATATAGTATTACTAATGGTTCTGTATTAAACAGAATAGAAGCAACCAGAAACATGATTGCTATGCCTGGAATTTATCATTTCCATTGTGAAGCAGAACCCAAGTGTACTAAATGTGGTAACTATATTAGTGATAAACATCCACAAAAATACAAAGGAAAACATTACTGTTCAAATTGCCTGACCAAAATAATGGGGTACAGATAATATGAAACATGAAGTTGAAATTGGAGGTAGAAAAACAACTGTTACAACAAACGGCAGTCCTGAAGCAGAATCATTTATGGATGGTTTTCATAAGATTGTAAGTGCCAGAAAAGAATTAGAAAACGAATTACACAGATTCTTAAGTGTGTATAATAGACAAGTTGGTAATAAACTAATCTTTGTACAGTACTATGATGGCTGGAGTGATAATTTAGGATTCAAAGATGGCAGTAAATTGTACAGTGTACAACCAATGTATGTTGAATACGGTATGAGTGTACTAAGAATGGGTGAAACAGTAACAGCAGAAGGATGTAGAAGACATTTAGACAATCCACATTTATATGAAGGTCATTACTTTGGACTTATACCTCATCACGAACCACATATAGACATATATAAAGTATGTAAAGTAGAAGATAGTTGGGGTAGTTTAAGGTTCTATGGTAAACTTTGTGACTGTATTTTCAATCCACACGACAGAAGAACAACAGACATGGAGTATTATAGGACTGGAAAATATAATTGCCCAATAGCATTGACACATGAAAAATATGTAGAAGAGATACAAAGTGAAGACAGAAATGTGATAAAAAGATTCTTTAAAGTATGTAGAGAAATTAAAGAATTGTGAGGTGAATATATGTGGATTATAGTTGATTATTCAGGTGAAGAACCAAAAATAATGAGACATCCCATAGGTGGTGTGGAAAAGTTTCACACACAATACCAAGCATATAACTTTGGAAAGAAATGGGTTGGAGACAGTTTTGTAGTAGTTGAATTACCGGTGTGATTGAAATGGGTGTAAGTGATACGGAAATAATAATTGATTTAAAATTTGAAAACGGTGAAGTGAACAAAGAAAAAGAAGAAAAAGTAATTGAAACATTAAAAATGTGGGAAAAAGAAGGTATAATTGACAGTTGGGAACATTTCTACGGACAAAGATATGGAATATGAGGAATAAATATGAACGCAAGAAATTTCTTAGACAAATTATTAGACCCTTTTGGAACAAAAGCAGTATTCATTGAAGATGAAGAAGGAAATATGTATCATGTTAAAAAGGTACAAATAGATGGAGATGGAGATATAATCATTAAAGCTGGCGAAAGAGCTAAATTTTAAGGTGAGATTTATGTGTTGGAAATCAGAAGAACAAGAATGTAATGTGTGTATAGATGAAAGAAAATGCAAACAGAAATTGAACGAAGAATCACAGAAGTACTTTGTCTTACATAGGAAAAATAATAAAGACTTTCACTATGCGGTAGTAGATAAAACACAGCACAACAAAGCTATTGGATGGTTTCCAATTTATTCATTGGCAGATATATTTTGTGACTTTGAGAATGGTGTTTTAAAAACAAACAGAAGCACTAAAAACAGCGGAAGGTTTGAATTAGTTCAGTCAACAAAGAAATATGGTAGTAGTTTTTCACATGGAGTGAAAGATACAAAAAATTCCGTTGAAATGGCATGGTTTAGTAATAGAGATAGAGTTAAAAAATTTATAACTTATTTGAACCATGTTGAGTGAAGAAATAATCGAAAGGTTTAAACATTAGAAGAGAAATATAAAGTATTGAAATGAATTCACGATCATTAATTAATTAATGATATAAAAACAAAATAAAACAACAGAGGTGTTATATATGGCAGGATGGAATGAACCAGAAGAAGAAAAATTTGTAGTATACGTAGGAGACGACAAAGAAGTAGAAGTAAGCGGAGCTATCACCGCTGACAAAATTAAGGAAATAGCCAGAGCTAACGGAATCAAAAACATGGGAGTTAGAAGTACCAACGGTAACGTTCTTTCCCCTGAAGATTTCCCTGTTTCCCAGAACATCATACTGTTCCAGGTGAACAAAGCAGGAGCTGGATGGAATGAACCTGAACAGCCTACTTTCACAGTCTACGTAGGAGACGACAAAGAAGTTTCTGTTACTGGTGCAATCACTTCTGATAAAGTGAAAGAAATAGCAAGGGCTAACGGAATCAAAAACATGGGTGTAAGAAGTACCGATGGTAACGTTCTCTCCCCTGAAGATTTCCCTGTTTCCCAGAACATTATCCTGTTCCAAGTCAACAAAGCAGGACAAGCATTTGAATAAGTAAAGGGTAATTAATTACCCTACAAATTTATTTTTTAGGAGGGAAAGAATGGAAATAAAAATAGACAAAGTGTATCAGCCAGTTGATGATTATTTCTATTTGAATTTAACATTGGATTTCGGAGAAGATGAAAACGATAGAGTACAAAATATTATACATCAGAGGTTCAACGATCTTGCAACCGGATTAAGAGAAGAATTTGAAGAACAGCGTAAATTATATGACGTAATCAACAAAGATTATATCAAAGATGATTATCATCCAGGCGCATATTATTTCAGCCCTTCTGATAATGGTTGGAGAAGATTTGTCAAAGATATGACCGAAGCTGAGTTACAGATGTTAACAGACATCTATGCTAACTTAATCATAGCTAAAATGGAACATATCAGAGACATGTACGCTCAACAAACTACACAAAGAATGACAATTAGTATGGTCAAAACAGGTGAAAATGCAGAAATAAACCTTGAAGACACAGAACTTAAAACAATCCCAATGATTATGCTGGGGAATAAAGTTGTAGGTGTTGAATTCAAAGAAATCGAAGGTGTTGAAACACTAGAAGATATCAAGAAACAATCTTACGAATCATTACGTAAAAATTATGAAGCTCAATTAAGAGTGGTTAAAACAAATGCAGACAAAAGAATAACCAGATTAAAACAATTATTCGAAAAAGAGAAAAACGAATTATTTGCAGATATACTCAAAAACTCACAAGACGTACTCACAAATTGGGAATTTGAAAAGATTGGTAATGAATTATTCCTAAAATACAAACATAGAATTGTTATGGATAAAGTTCTAAGACGTGGACGTATTTATGATTATCCAGGCGACTTACAGAACATGAAAGAATTCTACGTATCAGGTTTAAAAGTAAGAGTAACACCTTTCATACATGAAAGAGATGTACGTATTACAAGAGGTGTGAATGTACACTTTAACAGACCAGATAGATGTTGTATAGGTACATTAAACGGACAACCATTATTCAACGTATTAAGAGATATACCAGAGACATTAAAAACAGCTAATATGGATTCACCATTGAATGAAGAATTGGCTAGTTACATCAGAAGTGAATTTTTAGGCAAAGTGTCTGAAAGAGATGATGTTCAAACAAGAAGTACATGGAGATTAGACTGAGGGGTTAGATGTTTATTTCCCCTACTTATACCCCTTTTTATATGAGTCAAGGTATGGCCGTTAGAAATAGATTGGCAGTAGCAAATGAGGAGGATGATAAAGTGGCAGATTTGTATGATAGACAAAGTAAATTAGATCTTTCAATTCCTGAGAAAGTAATGATAGTAGGAGTTGGAGGAGTAGGCTCATGGACAGCCATAAGTATGGCATTAATAGGTGTTCCGCATATCTATTTAGTTGATACAGATATTATTGAGGAACATAATCTTAATAGAACCCTATTCCGTGAATCAGATATAGGAACTAAAAAAATAGAAGCTGTAATGGAATTAATATTAGAAAGAAGAGGAGACAAGATAGAAGAAGTAAGAATATTTGATAGTTTAGTAGAAGATTTATCAGATATGGAATTAAATGAAATGTCTGATTGTGTGATAATGGACTGTCGTGACATTTTAGAACCATTACCTAAGGAATTAGCTGATAATTTAACAATTAAATTAGGATATGATGGTACAGGTGTAACATTTATCTTAAACCCTGATTACAGTAAAATGTGGGAAGTGGATGAAACCAGAGGATATGAAGTGATACCTAGTTACTTGAATCCATGTCAGTTCTTAGCATGCAGTGGAACATCAATGGTTGTAGATAAAGATTTCAACTTAGCAGAACATGACAATGAAATTGTAACATTTGATTTCCATCAGCACATAGCAGGTATAATGGGGTCAGAAAATGAAGGTGAAACAGAAGAAAGTGAAGGTGAATAAATGCCAATTAAAACCTACGAAGGGAAAAAAGGAAAAGGAACAAAAGGTGTAGAAAACAAAGTTAAAACAAAAGGTATAGAAAACAAAGCTAAAACAAAATATACCAAAGGAGTCGATAATAAACCAAAAATCCCTAAGAAAAACAAGAATAAAAACAAAAAGAATAAAGATAAATTTAAAGAACATCAAAACTATCAGAATAACTATGCTAAAAAAGCAAGAGCTACAGAATGGGATTCAGGATTAAATATTATCCAAAAACCAAAGATAACAGTTGACTTAAAATTATTACTAATATGTAATGAAATACAAGGTAAATTCCCAGCTAAAGAATTCAGTATATTAGCTAAAGGATATGATACACCATCAGGATACATGGTCAGTGCTGATTATGTAATTCCCAAACAACAGGTGACAGGTAGTACAGTTGACTATGAACCATTAGACAAATATCAACAAGAAGGTTATAACGTAGTTATACACTCTCACCATAACATGGGAACTTTCTTCTCTGCAACAGACAGAGATTATATAAACTGTCAATTCCCAATAAGTATATTGTACACAAAAGATGGTCTTACATTAGCATGTATATCTTTCCAAAGAGGAGATAATGTCTTCTTATTCGAAACAAAAGATATAGAATTAAGCAGTGACAGTGTACAAGTTGTAGGTATAGAAAACATAGAAGAAAGAACCTACAGATATCAAGCAAAAACAGCAGTTAAAAAAGTTCCAGCAGAAAAAGGATGGAACGCACCCACATCAAAAAAAAAGAAGAATTTCGGCGAACTAAGCGAAGGACTCCAAAAACTATCAGAAGAGAAGGAAAGCAAGACCGCATCATCCAGAGAAGGACCGGTGCAAACAATTGATTGTCCATCATGTAATTACTTTAGCACTGAATGGTGCAGACAATGTTACATATATGAATACGAAAAAGCTAACGGCACTGGTTGGAACGATGGAAATGATTACCCAGAAGGTGATTATGAAGATGACAAAGACTTTGAAGTTCCTGATGAATTCAGACAAGCAGTATGTATAGGCACTAATGAAACAGAAGGATGTCCTTACATAGGTAACGAAGCAGGTTTCTGTAAAGTATGTTATAATGCTTATATGGAACATGAAGCTGAAATGGAAGGAGAAGTTGAAAGTGATGGTGAATCCTTTCCCGTTGGAGGAGAAGATTCAGCAAGTGCGTACGATCCAGAATCAGAAAAATGCAAAGCATGCACGTATAAAGAAGTTAATCCAAAAATTTGTGAAAAGTGCCGTCCAATGGAACAATAGAGAATATTAAGGTCATTAATGACAAATAACAAAAATTAGAGGTGAAATCCCATGGGAAATTATAACTTAGGAATAGGAGGAGCTGGAAATTATCCAGACGATGATTACGAAGTAAAGTACCTTAACGGACTTACAGAAGGAGACCAAATAACAGGTGTTCTTGCAATAAATGATATTAAGAAGAAAGAAGTTCCACAAGGTAAAAACAAAACAACTGAAATTGATCAGTTCTACGTAATCGTAACAGACCATCCAAATAAAAGTAAATGGGTGTTAGGGATACAAGCTTCCTATTACGAAGACAAAGGAAACATCTATGGTGAAAAAGGCGGAAGAGTCTATGATTTATTAGATTCATTAAGTCACGTCTTAAATGGAACCAAAGAAAAAGAAAAAGACAGTTTATCTGCGAATTTCGAAATATTCAAGAAAACTGTTAACAACGATATACCAGGCACTGTCACAATGAAAGCTGTAAAACCAAGTAATCCAAATTCAAAATACATGAATGTTAGGATTGTTGGTAAAGAAACACCAGCTATCGTAAATGATGACACACCTGCAGAAGATACTGAGGATTCAGCATTCTGAGGATTATAATCCTCAATGTATTATTTTTTTGAAAAATATGAAATTAATAAAAGTACTGTTAACTATTCATAAACAACACCAGGAAATAGAATTTACTAGATATTCGTTTATTTACATGAAAGACAAGGATAAAGATTTACTTGAAGGTGTGTTGTTTGACGAAGAAATATCAGAGGAAAAGATAAGAGAAAGAAGAGAAGGTTATAAAAGGGGACTACCAGAATGGGTAAAACAGAAAATGAAGTAAGAGTTATGTTCTTATTTGCTTTTGTGCTGGTTATTGTGGTGATGGCAGTAACTGGTGTGTATGTTGGTGGAGTTGTAGCATTGATAATTGTCGTAATTGGTTGGCAGTCGATGGAAGACTACTGGAGGCATAAGAGTAATAGGTAAGTAGGAACATAGTACTACTTGCCTTATCAAATGCATGGGAGGTGAGTAGTATGGTGAAAGTTATTAAGGAATGGAAACCTGAAGAGAAGAAAGAGATGAATAAAAAGGTATTTAAAACCTTATCCTTTATGGAATGCCTTACACAAAAGTTCAACACAGAAAGAATGATTCCACTGTTCTTATTAGCTATGGGTGACTCTTACAGTATTATGGTTAAAGATAAACTAGCTCACAAAGACCTTACACGAACCGATTTAAAACAAATAAGTAGATTCGCCGAACGATTGGATTTAAGTGTAGAAATTGATGTTACACAACCATTCGCCATAGGAATATTGAGTGACAAAGAGGACAACTTAATTAAAATCAGAGAAGTAAATGTTTGTAATAGCAATGATGAAATTGTTAAACGACGATTACATCTGATTAAATTTAAGGATTTAAGAAAGGTTTTACCCTAAACCTATCTCTTTTATTGAGGCGGATAAAATGAAAGCGGAATTTTTAGTTACAATAATAAACTATGAGATTATAGGGTCGAAAACATATAAGGTAGAAAGAGAAATTGAAAATACACCTAATATAGGAGATACAATTAAAATTGGAAACGATAGAATGTTGCATGTAAGTAGGGTGCAACATGTAGAACATATAATAGATGAAAATTGCCACGAAGCAAAAATACAACTTGATATGATACAAAAAATAGGAACAGATGATCCAGCAGAAATATTAGAAAAAGCAGGATTCACAGAGGTGTTATAAATGTGTAAAGATGATATAGAATTGGAAACATATGAAGGAGCACTTATGATAGCTGTTGCCTGTCATGCAGGTTGCAAAGATAAAGGTGGTAAACCATATATTCGTCATCCTATAAACGTAGCAGAGCAACTAGAAGATGAATTAGACCAGGTTGTTGCTTTATTACACGATACAGTTGAAGATACTGAAATGACCTTAGACCAGTTAAGATTGATAGGTTTTTCAGAGGAAATAATAGAAGCAATTGACTGTATAACAAGAAGAGTAGATGATGACGGTAACAAAGAAGAATTAGATACATATTTAGGACGTGTGTTACAAAGTCCAAGGGCTACACGTGTTAAATTTGCAGATATAAATCACAATAACAGTAGAGAAAGGTTAATGCAACTATCTGCTGAAGAAGCACAAAGATTGAATAAAAAGTATGAACATTGCTTAGATGTTCTTCTAAATTCAAGGGGGGTTGTAATTGGGACAAAAGAAAGGGACACTGACAATGAATGATAAACTGGTACAAGATGTGTTAAATGCAAAGAAAACAAAAACAGAAGAACCAGTAGAAGTTCAAGATATAGACGCAAAAAATAGTAGTGATATTAAAAAATATCTAGGATTAGATAGTGTATTGGATAGGTTGAAAAATTGTGATGTACAAAAATTTGCAGGTGATGACAGTTTAATTAGAGACCTTGAAAGACACAGAGAATTCAAAAAAACATTTGAAAGCTTAGATAATCAACCGCAGTTAAATATAGGACCATTAAAACATGGTGTATGGACTGCATTATATAATGTCTACAATGGCACAGAACGAAGAAAAGATGTAACAACAGAAACACATACAATATCAGCATATTCAATCAAAAGTGAAACACAGGAATTAATAAGAATTGACATAAGACCAATTAAAAAATAATTCCTTTATTTATCTTTACTTCCTGAAAAAACAACGGTGTCAAAGCCGTCAGGAGGCATATACGAGATAGTTTGAGAATGGTTCTATCTCAGGAATCGTGAAATCTAGTTTCTACAGTTTGGGTTTCTGGGAGTGTACCTTAAACACTCCCCTCACTTTCGACCTGAAAGGTATTGACAGAGGGAACGCGCGTACTAAGTACCGCAGAACATCATCGTCGGTGTTCGAGAAGGCATGGAAAGCCCCAGGTGCGGGGAAACCAGAATGCATTAGGGAAAGGTCTCTGTCCGGGGGTTCAAATCCCCTGCAGGTCTTTCCTTTCTATAAAACGACAGTGCAAGCTGATAGAAAGGCTTTAAAATTTGGTTGGAATTAGTCATTAAAAAGTTAAAACATCCGGAGGCGCTGGGTATACCCTCTTGAAATTAACATGCCCTCATCCTCAGGGAGCGTAGCTCAGACAGGTTAGAGCGTACGGCTGTTGACCGTAAGGTCGGGTGTTCGAATCGCCCCGCTTCCGTTTGGTGGTCGCATACATTCAGTTATAATTAACTGAAACCATCAACCGACAGGTAGAGGTTACTTATCCGTTCTTCCTCTATCTGTCATTCTCCCTTTAAATATTACACAGGAGGTTTAAAATGGGTAACGAATATTATACATGTCCAAGTTGTGGAGAAAAAGGGAATCCTGAATTTTGCGTAGACGAAGGAGAAAAAGCAAAATTTGATGAAGAATATGTTTGGAATAAACAGCATACAAGTCAAATAATTTTTGTTACTTGTAAAACCTGTAAATTAAAAGCACCTTATGACGTATTTAGGAGGTGATATTATGTCGAACTTTAATATGCAAGAAGGCAAAAGCGTTAGTAATCTACAGTTTGCTTATGGTGATTTAAGAACCATAAATGTAGATGGTATTGATTACAATGGTATATTTGTTTATCAAGTTGACCCAGTAGTTCGCCAAGTAGCTATTTTTACTGATAAAGATTTTTATGACGCAATACCAATGGCTGGTGATTATACCAGCTTCTTAAACGATAAATACGTAGATAAAATTATCAGTTGTGAATGGCCTAAAATTAGTATTGCAAGGCGTATAGCTTATCATAAAGAACAAATTAGGTTACTAGAAAGTGGTAAACCTTTAGCCTGGAGATGGGACGGTGACGGTGTTAAATTACTTGACCCTCTTGCTGATGATTATGTAGGTGAAGAGATAGATTATGGAGCTAGAATCCATAACTTTAAAGGTCAAAGTATACCGAGGTGATAAAATGGGACGATATATTGTTCTGGTAGATGATAGAGAATCAGCAGAAATATTTGTATTGGAAGATGAATATTATGAACCTGAAGTATTTGAAAGTGTACCGGACGCTAAAAAAGCCATAAAAGTTTACAGAAAAGAATGCTACGGAGTTCCAGAGAAATGTTTTAAAATAATCGAACTGGGGGAAGATTAAATGAAATGTGAATTACTGGTTGTAATTGCAGGAAATGAAACATGTAGTGCAACATTAAATCATTGTAACAATGACCCAAGAATATGCAACCATCTTAAAAGAGATAAAAATGGATTAAGAAACGCATGCGAGAAAATAGAATGTGTAGATGGAGAATTACTTTGTGAAGGAGTAGATTTCTGTTCATATGTTGAAGCTATGAAAAACGGAAACTATTACGACTGTATTTTTATGGAGTGATAACGATGTTAACCAATATGAACAGTGTTATTTTTGAATTAAAACATGAAAATAAAGAAGCTATTGTTTCGATAGTCTCAACAGACAACTGTTTTTTAAGAAAAATAAGAGACGATATACTACATTCTGATTGGGGATATATGCAAGGAAACTTAGCACGTATTCAAAAAGGGAAATGGGACCCAAAAGAATGTGGGAACGAAAAGTTTATTAGTATAAGCGGATTACAGAAAATGTTTAAACCTAAAACACAAGAAATAGAAGAAACATTAATCATATTAGCTAAAACAAGAGACGAATTCGGTGAAAACTCTGACCAAGCATGTGAATATTTAGATGATGAAGTAACCCCAGCTTACTATAGATTAGGTTTAGAATTCTTCAAATTCTTAAAAACAGGTGAAGAAGATGATAAGAAATAGAGCAAGATGTCGTAAATGCGGGGATATTATAGAAAGTAAAGATAGACATGATTTCGTACGATGTAAATGCGGAGCAATTGCTGTAGATGGAGGACAAGATTATCAACGCAGAGTAGGCAATCTTGAAGATATAGAAGAATTATCGGAGTATGTTGAAGATGTGTGAAAAAGATTTTGAAATAAGTATAAACACAATTCAAGTTATACTGGAAGAACAATTCGGAAAACATATACAGTTAGAAAGTATAACTATACATGGACAAGAAGTACCATTACCTTTAGGAGCAATCATTACTTTAAAAGGTAAAGAATTCACAGGTGAATAAAGTGAGCGGTAGAAAAAACATATTATGCCAATTTGGAATACACAAATGGAAATATATAGGGAGAGATGATGATAATAGATATTGTGAAAGGTGTAATAAAGGCATGGAAAAACATTTACATTGGGGAGAAACAGGAAAACCTAAATGGCATAGCCATAGAGAAAAAAGAACATTTAAAGAGAAAGCAATAGAATGGTTAAAATGGTTTCTTACATGGGACCCTGAAGACCATTTATGGATATAGGTGATATAATGAGTTTAGAAGACAATACTAATTCAGCAATAATAAACGCAGAATATGTAAGAGATTGTATTGCAGAACTATTAGATGATGGATTACCAGAAGATTCTGAAGCACTGGAGGACGTTAAAGAAGCAAGAAAAGATATAGCAATAGCATTGAGATGTTTAAGGAGTGTTAAATATCTAACTGAAAAATGGCCAGAGGAGTTGAAATGAAAATCGAAATTGATACAGAATTATTAGAAGAAATATGGGACGAAATCGATTGTGGACATGGCAGAAAAGCTATGAATTTAATCGAAAAAGAACTTAAAAAATATGGATATGAGAAAATCGAAGATAAAGAATGTAGTAAATCACTTGGTATCCCTTGTTATGAATTTAAAAAGGTGGAATAATGAAAGACTATAAAGCAAAGTGGGAAAAACTAAGGAAAGAAGTAGTACAATGTGGTGGAGCATACATTAAAATGACTGTTATGCGAGAACGCATGGACAAAATTGAGGAGGAAGAAGATGATAGACAAACCGATGAAAGCGATGAGTAAAAGTATTACTAATGAGCAAATACAAAAATTTTTAGATGAAAACGATTTTTTCTATGGCTCACCTAAATTTGATGGAGTCTTTTGTGTCATCACAAAGGAAGGTGCTATGACATCTGCATTAAAACCTCATAAGAACGAATTTGTACGCAATTGTTTAGCTGGAAATGAGTATTTAGGGCTTGTAGGGGAGTTAATTGTTGGAAGTCCTACAGACCCGTTATGTTTTAACAAAACAACAGGACCAGTACGTCGTAAAGCAGGGGAACCTAATTTTAAACTATATGCTTTTGATACTATTTTAAATAAAGAGATGGTTTACGAAGAAAGATGGATTACCTATATGCAAGTAATGCAAGGAGGACTTCCTTATGTTGAAATAGTACCACAGGTTAAATTAACAACATTAGAAGAAGTATTAGCTTATGAAGAAACAGCTATGGCTATGGGTTTTGAAGGTTTAATGTTACGTTCCCCTCATGGTGATTATAAGGAAGGTAGAACAACATTAAGAGACCAAAACCTGTTCAAAAGAAAGCCTGTAGAAGATTGTGAAGCTACAATTATTGGTTTCGTAGAACAAATGGAAAACAAAAATATTGCTACTATTAATGAATTAGGTAATACCTCACGAAGTACTTCCAAAGAAAATTTAGTCCCCAAAAATACACTAGGAGCGCTAGTATTACATAATGAACAATTCGGAGAATTTAATTGTGGAACAGGTCAAGGTTTAACCAAAGAACTAAGAAAATATATTTGGGATAATCAAGAACTATTCATGGGAGAAACAGTCACAGTTAAATATCAAGGTATAGGTACTATGCAAAAACCAAGACAGCCAATTGTAATTGAAGGTTTAGAATTTAAAGGGTTCCGTGATCCAGATGATATAACAAAATGGTGATTTTATGGCACGTATAGAAATTAAACATATAGAAGTAGGAGATTTTTTCGCTGATAAACTTATACATTGGCATATAAGAAGAAAATCAGATAGGGTAAAAGTTCAAATGATAAGGGATGATGATGAAGCGATTAATTGGATGAAAGAGCATTCAAATCGAATAATATCAGAAGCTACAACAAAAATTAGCTTAGGTGAATTAAATGACATTACCAGTTACTGAAGTAATACCAGAAACATCAGTCAGTGGAAAAATAATAGTAGGTGATTTTTATGCCGAAAAAGTTATCCACTGGCATATAAGGGACAAAAGAAGACAAAAACATTTAAAAATGATTCTTGATAAGCAAGAAGCGATTGAATGGATGTCAAAGCATTCAAAAGAACAACCTAAAGTCGTAATGAAAGGTAAAAGACAAATAAAATTAGGTGATATAAGTGGGAAGGTATAAAGTAATAGTAAGCCCCGCAAACAGTCGACAATTTGTTATAAGGGATACGGTAAAAGAAGATTATGTGTTTGCTGAAGATATTAAATCATACCATTTTGACACTAAAAGACAAGCACAACTTTGGATAGAAGAAAACCTTGAACAATTAGTAACAAGCGCTAAAAAAGAAATAAATTTAGGTGATATAAATGACACGGGCTAATATTGTAAGACAAGATGATTTCTATGCAAAAAGAGCAAAAAGCGGAAGATGGATTGTATATAATAAAAGTCATGTAGAAATTAAAAGATGTAGAACCAAAGGAACAGCAATTGATTGGATGAAAAAGGAAGCAAAATGGAAATTAACTTATATAGGAAATCATTTTGTAAAAGAATTGTTTAATCATTGGCATGTTTTTAAATTACCAAGTAGAAAACATGAGACAGCTTTTAGAACACGTGATGAAGCCATTAAATGGATGACAGAACAAGCAACAAAAATAATAGCATCTAAAAGTGTAGAAATTGACTTAGGTGATATGAATGCCGTTAGGTAGAGCATACTATAGGAATAGATTTTATGTAGAACCTAATCTTGATTCAGAAGAAACAGGATATATAGAAGATTATGTAGTTTGGGATTCAGAATTTGATGAATATGTTGCAGGATTTGAATTTGAAAGCGACGCTTACGAATGGGTAGATAGTTTACATGACGAGGTTAAAATGGAAGCAAGCACAACAATACAATTAGGAGAAATATAAATGGTAAAAAGATATCATGTGAGTATAGACACAAAAACAAGCAGATATAGAATATGGGATAATAAAGAACAAAAATACATTGAAAATGGGAATTTAAATTTTGAATCCTATGAAGACGCATGGAGATGGATAAAAGGTTATAGAGATGACGGAATTGTAATGACCGCAAAAGCTATAAGGTGACCCAAATGGAAATAAAAAACCGTTATAAAATAAAGGAAAGTAGAACAAAAAGCGGGTATTATGTTATTATAGATAGAAGAAAAGGAAGGTTGGTAGAAAACGAACGTGGTATATGTATATGGTTCCGTGGAATTAAAAGTGCAGAAGATTATGTTAAAAAACATTCAGATAAAGTAGTAATTAAAGCAAAGAAAAGTATAAACTTAGGTGATTACGTTGCTCCCTAGATTTAGACCACGCATAAGCTCAGATAGAAATTCATATATTATTGCAGATTACGAAATGCAAAGATATGTTGAAGACAGTCAGGGCTATCTATTAAGATTTAAAAATATAAAAGAAGCAGAAAAATGGATTAAAGAAAATAGTCCGCAGACAATTGCAAGTAAAACAAAAAAGATTAATTTAGGAGAATTATAATGCAAAGATACATAATCTGGCCTAGTGTAGATGGTAAAACTTATCTTATAAAAGATATGCATCATAATGGGCATTTTGTTTATGAATCAAATAGCATATTTTTCCTAAGATTTAACTCCACAGTTGAAGCTAACACCTGGATTTATAAAAATTCTATTCAGATAATTAGCAGTAAGAAAACGAAGATAGATCTTAACGTAGGTGACTTAAATGCCATGGAGAGAAGATGAATTAGAAATGACAACAATAGGTGGAAGATATGATATTTCAGAGAATATTTTCCATAGAGGGGAATATTTTATTTTTGATAAATTAGAACAAGATTTTATTGATGGTGAAGACGGTAGAATAAGAATGTTCGATTCAATACAAAGTGCTAAGGAATACCTTGAACGTATAAGACCTAAAGCAGTAATGAGTGCAAAAAGAGAAATAGAGGTGAGTTAATGATAGACAAATTAGGACAAGAGATAAACGAAGGTAGTTTTGTTGTTTTTGGAGTTTATAGTGGAAACAATGGTGGACTAAAAGTTGGTATAGCCAAAGGTTTTATTAATAATAAACTCAGAGTAAGAACTATAGTGGAAAGTGGTATACATAAAAGAGATAGTTTTGTTAAATCAGGGAGAAATTTGCTAGTTGTGCCATATGTACCTGAACCGTATTACAGCGAACTGCAAATGCACTACAGAGAATATCTACTTGAAACAAGGAGGGTTTAGATGAAATTTGATAGATTCGCAAAAGAATATAGTAAAATGCAAATAACCAGTATTGAGGAAACAGACAAAATTCATGCAATTATAATGTGCAAGAATAGTATTGATATTCAAAAACATATTGATGAATTTAAGAAAAGAAACCCTAAAGGAAAAATAGAAGATCTAATGAAGTACTTATTTAGTAAATTCCCATATTTACCTATTATTTGTGATAAAAGGGCTACATTTTTTGAACCAGTTGTGGTTGATGAAGATGAACAAGAACAGGAGGTAGAAGATGAAAACGCAACTACAGCGTCTTAAAGATGGTATTGAGTTAGTAGAACAGAAAAAAGTACACAAAGTCGGCGAAATAATTGTCTATGAAGTTGAAGGTTCAGCTATAGATAAGAATACAGGTAGAAAAGTAAAATGGACAGTCACATATAACAAAAGTACTGGTGTATGGGATTGCGATTGTCCTGACAAAGAACATAACGTACCAACAAAAGACTGTAAACACATATTTGGAGCAAAAGTAGAAGAGGAAGTTTTATGAACATAATAGAGGTACTTACAGGGTGTGGAAACAACGAATATGTTATTACAGACAACTGGGAATACAAAGGTGATAAACTTTGTATTTTCCTTTGTTTGGATGACTATGAAGAATTAATGGGATATGATGACAAAGACTTGTACACATTAAAAGAAGGTGAAAAACCAATAAAAGCGTCAGCATATATAGTATTAGACCCAAGTGAAATAGATGATAGTCTTTTTGATGATATGGATATGCCTATTGGAGATGAAAGTGTACTATCGGAATTATATACTGAATATGGAGCATTTATAAAACTACCATTAAACAAAGAAGAATTCGAAGACATAGACGAAGGCTTAGAATATTTCAGGAGTGATAAAAACAGACAATACATAGACGTTATAATGAGGAATACAGGATTTTATGCAGAAATTCCAATAGATACAGAAGACCCAAAATTCACCGGACTTGTTCTAATGGAGGAATTAAAAAATGGGATACGACACTAGAATTTATAATTGGGATATAGCTTTTGTTGATAAACAAAAATATGAAGATTTCTTAGAATCAATAAAAATAGCTGACCCTGATATAATTGGTTTTTGTCCACTAATAGATAAAAGAGATTACGACATTCATCAAAAAGAAGGAGAAACAAAACTTGAAGTATACTTTCACCTAGAAGGAGAAGGATGTCACTGGTATGAAATTGAAAAATGGATACCATTTTTAGCAAAATATTTAATAGGTAGTTTCGAAGCTAGTGGAGAAATGGACGATGACCAATGGAAAGTGGAATTTGCAGGTGATGGTACTTACAAATATTACGAAGCATATATTGAATATAGAGAAGCAGAATTGAGAGACTGAAGGTGAGTGATATGATTCGAGCGACAGGGAAATACTGTGAAAAATGCGGAGAACATAAAAAATTCAACAGATTCAAAATAGACGTTAGAAAACCAGATGGACGAATGGACATTTGTAAGGAATGTTTAAGAAAATTAGTTGAGGGGGAGGAGGTAAAAGAGGTGAATACGCCTATGCCTAAAATAGTTAGAGGTTTATCAAAAGAAGAGAAGAAACGCAAGTATATTTCTGAAAAATGGACTGAAAGGGACGGTGTAATGGGTAAAGTATGTACCTGTCCTTTATGTAAAGATAAAGAAGACCCTTGGGTTCCTATTTCTGAATTCCATAAAAACAAATCAGCACCTGATGGTGTTCAATCCTGGTGTAAGGAAGGAAGGGCTCATGTAGATAGTAAAAGACAAGAGAAAAAATCTAAAGGAAGAGGTCATCGTAAGTATCACAAAATTGTAACACCACAACAGAAAGATATGGATAAAACCATAAACGATGTTAAAATTAAAGATATAACTTTGAGCCTTCTAAAGGATTTTGCATTTCCTAACGCAAATGACATCATCGAATACACATCAGAGGGTAAAGGAATTATAATTAAATATGATGACTCAAGTAAATTACTTGCAGATGTGCCTAAATTAGTAGAATCTAAAAGAAGTATAGAAATAATCAATGGTGCTATTAAAATAAAGAGTGAGAAATAGTGCCAAAAATTTTTTCTTTTATTTAATTGTTCGGAGGAATACGAATGACAACATATTTTGTAGATAAAGAATATGAAAAATTTGAAGAATTAGCTAAGGATTGTAAAAGAGTGCAAATACCAGTCAGAAATATACTAGACCCATATTTTGGAACAGTAAAGAAAGAATTATTAATCAGTGACAGAATGGTACGACATAACAGATGGACAATAACACACCAATCAATATTTGAATACGAAGGTAAGATATACAGTATTGCATACAATGTAAGTGCTACTGAGTCACAAGACGATGATACATTCTTTGATATTTATGATATAGAAGATGTATACCCTTGTATTGAAGTGGAGAAAAGTTGTGAAGTAATAAAGACATTTGTGCCGAAGTGTTAAAATGTACCAAGTTAAATTTTTTGAAGGTTTTAACCCTGAAAAGAAAATGAATAAATTTCTTGCAACAGAAAAAGCTGAAATAGAAATTATAGACTTAAAAATATTCTTTCAACATGACTATTACGAAAACAGAGATGAAATTTGTAATAGATGGACAACATGGGTATTGATTTATAAGGAGATATAAAATGATGAAAGTAACAATAAAAATGGCACCAAGCGAATATCAAGAAATGAATAAGAAAATGGTAGACCATGCAGATGACTCTTTAGATAGCCAAGAAATATTAGGACCTTATGTTGAAATAGAATCTCCTGATCCTAATGCTATGGTAGATGATTTTTTCAATGTATTGGAGGAGTATGGTATATTTATAACTCCATTGGAGGAATAAAATGGAATATCAAAAAGAAGGAGACGCTTTAATTAGAATGTTTGAAGGGGAACCTATTGTAGAAGTAATTAAAATGTTTACATACACATTAATTAGTACTATAGAAGAAATAGAAAACCCAGAACATAAAGAAGAAGTCTATAAAGTAGCAGTGAACTCAATAAATGATATGAGGAATTTAGATGAGCGAAGAAGTAATAATTATTAAGACAGCAGGATATTGGGGGATGTTAGACGATACAGATATAGATACAATATTTGTAGATGATTGGAATGTAGAAGCAGTAGTAGATAATGAAGAAGACCAAGAAGTATTTATAAATTATATACTAGATAACATGGACTTCGAAGGTATAGATGGTGAAAAGTTAAACAGAGAACAAATAAGAGATCATCTGATTTCATGTGAATACTACGCTATATGGAGGAGCGAATAATGGAACCAGAATATATGGAAACATTGCAAATGGTATTAGGATTATTAGAAGACTATCGTGTTACTATACCTAGACAAAAGTATGACTCAATAAAACATATGACAGTTGTAGGGAAAGTAGAAGCATTAATAGCAGAATTAAAAGGTGATAGTGATGAGTTTAGAAAAATATCTGGAGATAAAGAAGCGAGTATTGGAGCAAATTAAGCCTAAAAAAGCAGAAATATTCAGCTTAGTTGATATGAACAAAATGGTACAAAAGCAATTAGAAAAGACATTTTGTGATAAAGAATTCAAATACAAAGATATAATCAATGTAGGGTCAACAGCAAAAGATACATTTTTATCTGGTACATCAGACATTGACATATTCGTAAGGTTTGACTTAGAAACAACAGAAGACAGTTTCAAATATAAATTCATACCTATTGTTATGGAAGCATTAAAAGAGTTTGGAATAGAAGGAGAGACAAATTATGCCTCACATCCATATGTCCATGCTGAATTTAGAGGATATGAATTTGATATTGTACCTTGTTACTACATAGAACACATAGACCAAATGAAATCAGCAGTAGACCGTACTCCATTACACACAAAATATGTATTAGATTACTTAACTGAAGGGGTCAATGATGAAATAAGACTACTAAAACAATTTATGAAAAGAAACGGAATCTATGGAGCTAATGAAACAGTCCATGGATTTAGTGGATACTTATGTGAATGTTTAGTATTACACTATGGTAGTTTCTTAGAAGTTTTAGAAAACGAATGCACAGAATTTATAAAAAATCATCCATTTACAGTAGGTAAAATATACATAGATTTCCCAGACCCTGTAGACCCAGACAGAAATGTAGCTTCTGCTTTAGATATAGAACAATACAGTAAATTTGTAGATATATCAAGAGATTTCCTAAGAGCTTTAAAAGAAAAAAGAATCTTAGAACATTACTTCTTAGGACATAATATTACAATGTCTTGGAATGAAATTGTAATGGAAATACAAGACAGAGATACAAGAGTAAGAACAATAGTTGAAGAAATAACAGGTAACGCAGAAGAATCATTTTCCAAATTCAGAAAACAAAGATATCAATTACTAAGAGAACTAGATAAACGAGGCTTTAAAGTCATAAGACATTATATCTCACAGACAGAGAACTACAACATCTTCATTTATGAAATGGAGAGACTTACAATATCCAGAGTAAAAATACAAGAAGGACCAAGTATAACAATGAAAAAAGCATGTGAGAATTTCAAAAAGAAAAACAAAGGACACAATATATTCATAAAAGAACATAAATTATGCGTTGAAAAAGGCAGAGATATTTACAATTTACACAAAGTAAAAGAGTTAGACAATGGATATCAGTTAGGAAGGAATATAGCAGTACACATAAACAACGGAGATCAGGAAATACAAAGAGGAGTAAGGAAAGGAATGACAAAAATATTGTTGGGGTTATAATATGACAGAAGAAGAAAAATGCGAAATAGAAATGAATTTAACAGATAGTGTTGATTTAAACATTAAAATAAGTGACCATAGAATGGAAAGAATAGAAGAAACATTAAGAGAGACTATAGGTAAAGAAGAGATGAATCATGCTTTAGCTATTTTATCTAGCTATGGAATTAATATACACTGAGGTGATAATATGGCAGAAAGAAAAAAATATTTGGTAATAGATAATGAAACAAATGAAGAATTAGATGTAGTTTTTGCAGAAAATGAAGACGAAGCAGTTAGGAATGCATTAAGTGCACTAGATATTGGAGTCTATATAATAGACGATGAAGAAAAATCAGTATAATTGGAGTACTAACCATACTCCATTTTAGGTGATAAAATGAGCATAAGGGCTTATAAGGTGATAGAGAAAGAATTTGAAGGAGAAATTTGGCATAAAGCATCAAGAGATGATAGTTTTAATTTATGGGCAATAGGAGATGAACTTGTAAACTTATTAATGATAAGTTCATTTTATGATAGATTAAATGAAGATTGTGTTGGTACAACAATAATAACACGAGAAGAAATCGAATATATAAAATCCGAAATAGAAGAAGACAAAGAAAAATATGATAAACCATTTGTCCATGATTTTATTCTAATTCTATTAGAAGACATGGGAGAAGAAGACTACGTTGAATACAAAGTATATTAGGAGAGGGTAACACGTTAGCATTAGAAGTAAGCAATGGAAACATGAAAGTAGGTAAAGATACATTTATTTTTAATATAACATCAGCAACAGAGTGTCCATCAAGGCCATTAGGTCTTTGCCAGATACCTGATAAATGTTATGCAATGAAAGCAGAAAGAATGTACAAACAGAACTTACCATACAAAATAAGACAGACAAAATACTGGGATGAAAACACACCAGGCAAAATAGCATTAGATTTTGACCAAAAAATAGGACATTTAAATGCATATAGAAAAAAAAGAGGAGGAGAATTAATAAAATATGTTAGAATAGGTGAATCTGGTGATTTTAGAAATCAGGAAGATTTAGATAAAGCGTTCAAATTTGCAATGTATCTTTCTAAATTACAGTCAGATGTAATTATTTATGGTTTTACTGCAAGGTCTGACTTAGATTTTTCAAAAAGACCTGAGAACTATGTTATAAATGGCAGTGGGTTTATGATAGATAATTCTTTTAATGTCGCACCAAAATCAGAATTAGATAAATATGAAAATGTCTGCGCTGGTAACTGTCGTAATTGTGATTTATGCAAGCACAAACTAGGGTTAGATATATACGTAGGAATACACTAATATATACATGGTGATAAAATGTCGCAAGAAGAACCAATACAAAACATATTCATAGTAACTGGAGACAGAAGTTATGAATACAGAGGAAACGTCGCAGGAATATCCTTAGAAGACGAAAGAATAACAGAACTGTACGAATCACTTATAAAAAGTGAAGGAATAAAATCAGTAGATGAATTTATAAAAGGACTAGAAGAAATAGGTATACATTTCGGGAGGGAGTTATAAATGCTAACAGACAATATGACTGCTTTGCTTGAGAAACTAAATGATAAATTAGGCGATGACCCAGAAGCAATGGTTATTGTAGAAAGCATATATGCAGAACTTGAAAGCAGAGAGAAACAAATTGAGGAATTAGAAAAATCGCATAAAACATTAGAAACACAAAATCTAAAATTGTTAAAAGACAATACAAAATTAACACAAAATAGAGTAAAAGCAGAACCAAGCTATAGGGCAACAGGTTCATACAGTGTTGGTGGTTCTTTTCGGGAAGCGCTGGAACGACAAGTGGTTACCGATACTGAGCGAGACTCATTACGTAGCCCCAACATTTCCAGCGATGGTGTTAGAATTACAGAAGAAGCAGTACGTGCTACACCAAATATAGGTAGAAGAAGAACTGCAGAAGTAAGGTTTGCTAGTGTAGAAGAAGTTGAAGCAAGTGCATGGAATGATAATCCATGGGAAAGAGGACAACCTGTTGTAGAATTTGCAGATGAACAACCAACTGTAGAAGTTACATTAGGTAATCCTAACGTAACCACACGACCTGAAAGTTTTGCAGGTGCTGTTCCTGAAAATATTGTACCTGATTCACATATCGACCCTATGGAAGGTATAGATGGATCAGACGCAGTAGAAGAATTAGAACAATTAATGAGAGATGTAGCTGGTTTACCAAATGCTGAGCATATAAACCAACAAATGAGGAGGAGGAGTGAAGAATAATTATGAAACACTTCTTCCATCCTAAAAAACCATGCAGAACATGTGTAAATGTAGGCTACGAACTAAGTAGAAAAAACAGTTCACAATCTGCACAGAAAACGCAACCATTTTGTAAGGAAACAGGGAAGTTAATACGGCACAGATTAGATAGTAGAATTCCTAAAGGTTGCCCAAGAAGAAAGGAATTAGAACAGAAATTGGGCAAAGATAATGTGAGGAAATTAAATGAAACCATCAGACCGAGTAATAGTCCACGCTATAGACATCATAATGCGTCGAAGTAAAGACACCTATAACTGGACTCCTAATAATGAAAAGGCGGTGAAGAGGCATGTAAGATGGAAAGTAAGTAAGTTTTTCAGATTGGAAGTAGAGGCTCCAAAAGAAGAACTTACAAGAATGGACGATTTATATGTCCCAATAGTAGTAGACAACGTTATTGATTATGTGGAGATGAAAAATAATGGTAAAATATAATGATCTGTCCGTAATAGGACGAGAAAAGGTAATACAGAGAAATAGGAATTACTTTGTAGATAAGTTTGGTATACCAGAAGATGACAAGAATAGAGACCACTATATGACTGACTCATTCTTAAATGACTATTTCAAAGAAAATAACCCAGAAATAGGTTTTGATATGGAGGTATTAGAATGAGCGCAGGATGGATGATAGGAGCTGGAACAGCTCTATTAGTTGGTTTTCTATTCGCTGGTATGGTATTATTCATGGCTATATTTGGCGGAGGAGGCGAGGATGTTGGATATAGCACATGGGAAGATGTAGGTGCCGGTACAGGTGATACTGGAAGCGGTGACTATGATACCGTAGACACTTATATGCAAAGCACAGGAGTGATTATGCATGTCCAGGAAGGAAATAGACGCAGAAGTGTATAAGAGAGCTTGGCAAGAGATGAGTAAAATACTCTCTCTTTTTATTATTTCTGCAAAAAATGAGACAACAAAAGAATCTTTGGAAATTGTAAAGACAACAATGAATAGTACATTGTTATGTATAAATGAGGAAATGGAAAATGAATCCGTACGAGAAAGCAAAGAAGATCAGTGAAGCAATAAAGAAAAAACATAAGGAGCCTGATTATGCCAAAAAGCAAAAAGCTCACTTACGTGAAGAAAACAAAAAATTATGGGACGACCCAAAACACAGAGAAAAAATGTCTAAAAAAGGTAAAGAAAGGTATCAGAAGGAGAAAGAAGAATGACTGATTGTGTAGCAACATATCAAGAAACTGAAGATTCACCATGGAAAATAGTAACAAGACCTGATGGAGAAGTTATGTTTTTCAACGATGAACATGAAGGGGTAATATTCTGCGAAGAGAACATAGATTGCTTAAACTATGAAGTATATCAACTAAAGCATAGGTGTTACGCATGAAAAACTATAAAAAGTTAGGGACATGTGTTATTCTAGCTATAATATGTCTTGTAGTATTTTGTAGTGGATGTACATCAGGAGAACCACAAAAGGTAGCTAATAATACTAATACACCACCTGCAATTGTTGGTAGTAATACACATTACAATATATTAGTATGTCCAAATATCAACTGTCCTTTACATAACGTAACAGGAGATGTCTCTTATGGACATGGAACAGAAAAAAGACCAATAGATGAAATTCCTATTATAAAATCAGATGGTCATTATCCTGAAACAGTAGGTTATCGTTGCCTTTGCCATAATTGTGGCGCTACATGGAATGAGAAAGCATGAATATAGAACTAAATAAT